>Ga0208195_1002562_pt1 | contig 16817 bp, 17 predicted proteins | sample AD_UKC077_MetaG_FD_184441 | JGI IMG/M metagenome (GOLD analysis project Ga0208195, IMG submission 184441) | Active sludge microbial communities of municipal wastewater-treating anaerobic digesters from USA - AD_UKC077_MetaG (SPAdes) (version 2) | ecosystem: Engineered > Bioreactor > Anaerobic >...
ACCATCATATAAGAAAACACAAGATGCTTTTTCCCCGATTTTACTCTTTTTGAGCAGGTCCTCTCAAATACTGTCATGGGAGAGGGCATTTTCTTTGTTGAAGATCAAAAAAGTCCTCTCATATAAAGTCGCGAGTATCAACCCCCATACAGAAAACATCAACCCCTTATAACAGTAAGTTCGTATTTTGCCTTGGCACATGGCGAAAGAAACTCATCGCCGTCCCATCTCCCACTTTTCTGATCTCTTCAATGGTAAAGCCATGCTCTGCTTGTAATCTTTTTGTTACCGTCTTATACAGCCGATTAATTCTGTTTGTAATTGCCTGCGGTGTCACTTTATAATACCTGGCCATGTCCGCTTGAGACTGTTTCCCACCATTTATGTCGATATAAAGTTCCTGCTGTGACCGCGGGAGAGTATCCAAAATATGTGCTGTTACTTGTATAAGCTCATATTGTCTATTACCCATTGCCTCATTCATCATATCTTGGTCAAACAGTTCTGGCATGGACAATATGACCGTTTCCCACTTTCCTCTCCTCTTTGCATAACGAAGCAACCTTGGAATGTCTATTCTGTAGTTGTTTTCTATGTTCTCCAATGCAAAATCTCGTTCACTACTATCATATCCCCATCTTACATACTTGTCACAGATCATATCGACTATCAGCTTTTCAATACAAACCGCATGCGGACGCGCAATCAAGAGCGGTGCTTCAGATGTTAGGGGTTCAATAAGAAGTCCGTTCTGCATCTTGTACAAGTCATACATTTGTTTGCTTGGTTTGTACATAAGCCCAGCAAATCTTTGCTCTTGCAAATATCGGAAAACCTTAATATTCATCCGTTGCTCTACCTGGATGATAATAAGGTTCAATGGAACGGGAGAGCGGAAGAATTCATTGTATTGCGCCATCTCAAGCACTACAAACTTAATATTTGGAAATTGATCACTGACTTTCTGAATTATTTTATTGGTCAAAGATGAGTAACGTGGTTCATAAACTGGTTTCTGTGTTCCATCGGCAACTTTGTACTGGTCATGCCCAGCATGGACGATCCTGCCTGTTTTTATCATCTCCTGAATTGCCCAGTGGTAAGAATTATCACTCACATACGGATAATCACGTCTTAGCAGGTCGATCAGCTCAGAATGCTTATATATCAAACCCTCCTGGAGAACTTCTGCTGTACTTTCAAACCACTTCATCAATAACCTCCAAATAATACATACCGTCACTTATATGCAGATTACTGCCAATATGTATTGATTCGGTAAATTCATTAAATCTTATAGCATCATGATCGCGGTTATTCGCCCATCATTCCATATTATAACCCCACCCATGCTCCCCGTGATAAATCATGAGCTTCGTCATGCCACCATCAATGCAGATATTCTCCCCGGTGATAAAGCCGGCCTTGTCAGAACACAGGAACAGTACCATCTCCGCGATATCCTCGGGCTTGCCCACCCGGCCTACGGGCTGCTGCGCGGCGTCTGAGCCGGTGATGTCGGTGGCGGTGGTGTCGATCCAGCCGGGAGAGATGCAGTTTACCCGGGCCCTGCCCGCCAAACTGATGGCCAGGGCGTGAGTCAAGGCCGCGATCCCGCCCTTGGCGGCGGTATAGCTCTCAGTCTGAGGCTGGCTCATGCGGTCGCGAGACGATGAGATATTGATCACCGACGCACCAGGAGCGAAATATGGCATCAGCAGCTTTGTCAGATAAAACGGCGCTGTTACACCAACGGCCAAAGCATAGGAAAACTCCTCCCACGAGCAGCTATCAATGCCTTTCATCAATGGCAGAGCATTATTGATCAGATAATCCACATGCCCGCTCTTTCCAATGACATCAGCAGCAAAGTGCTCCAGCGCTTCCTTATCGCTTACATCACCAACAAACCACTTGCCGGGTCGGATGTCAATGATGTGCACCTTGGCTCCTTCCCGGAGAAAAGCATCGGCAATAGCCCGGCCGATGCCATGCGCGCCGCCGGTGATGACAGCAACTTTATCTGTAAACTGATCCATTTTTATCATACCCTTCGTTCAGCTTGTCCTCGATTTTGCCGAGAGTCCGAAAGAGCCTGTGGGTGGCCACAGCCGGACCCATCAGAGGAAGTCCAAATATGTTCCAGCCAAACATATGCCACCAGGAGGTGTGGGGCTCCGGTACCCAGCCGGTACAACAAGCCCTGTGGCATGGCGGGCACGATAGCGAAAGCCGACGCACTGAACCCAGCCATAGAAGGTGATATGTTTGCGGATCATCCTGTTTTCACTCCGTCCAAGGAAGCTTTATATTCGGAAGCTCCAATTCATTTAAGCTCTGCCACGATCTCCGTGACCGCGACAAGCGCCGCCTCGCCGCTGATCGCGATCCGTCCGTTTTCCAGCATGGTACAGTCCAGGTACCCTCCGCGCTTTGACGCCTGATAGGCCCGGATTTCCTTCTTTCCCAGCACCCGCGACCAGTAATCCGCGATCTGGCAATGGGCTGAGCCGCACACCGGATCCTCCACTATGGACAGCTTCGGGCAGAAGCTTCGGGAAACACAGTCCGTTTCCGCGCCGCGCGCCGTTGCGTTCTGAATGCGGCCCTCGATCGTTGTCAGAAGCGCCTGATCCGGCGTCATATTCCGCACCTGCTCCTCCGTTTCAAACACACAGACCAGGTCCAGCCCCAGCACCGCCTTGATCGGTCGAATGCCAAAGGCCCGCTCCATCGCGTCTGTGACCGGGATTTCCTTCAATGCATAGGTCGGGAAATCCATCTCATACAGGCTGCTCTTTCTGCGGATCGTCAGGATGCCGCTCAGGGTGCTGAACTGTACGGCATCACTGTCCTGCTCGTAGAAATGAAGGATGACATAAGCAGAGGCCAGCGTCGCGTGGCCGCACAGCTCCACCTCGGTTCTGGGCGTGAACCAGCGCAGATGATAGCCTTCCGCTTCCTTCACGATAAAAGCTGTCTCTGACAGGTTGTTCTCCATGGCCAGCTTCATCATGGATTCCTCCGACGGCCAGATGTCCATGACGCATACCGCCGCCGGGTTTCCCGAAAACGGCTGATTTGTAAAAGCGTCTACGATGTACTGTTTCATTGATCCTCTCCATATCCTCGCGATAAAAGCCGCATACTGTAATTTCCCTGTTCAAACGGAAACTGCGATCAGCACAGCCACGTAGTAAATCACGGAAATCAGATTCGTCCATCCGCCTGAAACGATGATGCGGATGCCCTTCGGCAGCCTGCCAACGACAGGTTTCAGCAGGAACAGAACCCCAGGACTTAAAACGAACATCCACCGTGGCAGTACTGTTTTGCCGGTTACAATCAGGAATGCCAGCAGCGCAAATCCAATTCCCTCTCCAGCGTACAGGATCAGCGGCAGCTTCTGAAAATACTTCGAGGCAATATTCAGCGCATTCCTGTATTGATCGTCGCCAAGCAGTCCCAGATACGCGCAATGGCTGTGATAGGCTCCGCCGGTGATGATCCCGAAGCAGGATAGAAGGAAGGCAGTCATCGCAATCGTGTGCGAGGGTTCATTGGCCATCAGAACGATATGATAAAACCCGACGCAGTACAGGAAAGCGGCAACTGGGCCTATCATGCCTCCGGCCATGACACGTCCCGCCGGCAATCCTTTCATGACGTCAATGATAGCGCTTATCTTTTCTTCTGCCGAACTCTTCGGATCGCAGGCGAAATCCTCCGGAGTGTAATAAAGCAGCATATCCCCGGTGAACATCAATAGAGCGCCTGCAAGTCCGATCCATACAGTTGTCAGTAACATCTTTTTGCCTCCGATTTCTCGGGTTCTGTTCACAGCACCATGACCAGTGTTCCCGCTCCGATCAGGATGCAGCCGATCAGGGATTTCGTGGTGAATTCTTCATGCAGGAAGACAAAGGCCAGCACCAGCGTGATGACCACGCTCAGCTTGTCGATGGGCACGACCTTCGAAGCCTCTCCAACCTGCAGCGCCTTGTAGTAGCAGAGCCAGGAAGCGCCCGTGGCCAAGCCGGACAGGATCAGGAAGATCCAGCTTTTCTGGCTGATGGATTTGATGCCGCCCTGCGTGTTTGTCAGGAACACCATGCCCCAGGCCATGACCACCACGACCATCGTGCGAATAGCCGTGGCCAGATTGGAATTGACGCCTTCAATGCCGATCTTGGCAAGAATGGATGTCAGCGCGGCAAACACCGCGGAGCCCAATGCGAACCAGAACCACATAACGATGCCCCCCTTTCATCTTGCTATTGCCCATACTCCTGCACTGATTCCTGTCATCACAGCCATCAGCGCGACCATCCAGAGAACCGTCGCCATTGCAGACTGGTAATGTACGCGGAAAAAGGGATAGGGGCCGTCCACCTTTCTGATCCCGTTCAGATACAGCATCACCAGGCCGTAGACCAGGGTGACGATGACCGGCAGCCAGATCATTCCGCTGTGCTGCTCCGCGAAAACGTAAGAGGCCGTGGATACGATCGGGCAGAGGACGTGATGATACAGCCCGTTTCCTGACCACAGCAGTTTCTTCGGGTCGCCGCCCATTGGGATCAGTACACAGGTGGTGACGAAGAACGTCATCACCAGCATGCAGTTGCTCAGATAACGAAGAACAGTGACCCACATGGGCTGTCCCAGAATAACAAGCAGCAGGGCAGAAACAGTAGCGGCCAGATTGGATAATTGGGTATAAAAAACCAGAATCTTCCATTTTCTGCCTGTGATGCTTAATGACAGCCCCCGCGCTTCCAGCAGCAGGACAAGGATGCACAGAATACGGGCCAGGGTCATATTCTCATCATCCTCTTCTAAATTCTACTGATCGCAATAACCGACCAATCCGCTGTCATCAGCATGGCGCGGCCCACGCCGATCAGGTCCGCCGCGCCGGACTGAAGGATGCGCTCTGCGTCTTCCGCTGTTTTGATGCCGCCCGTGACAAGAACAGGAATGGCGACATTTTGTTTCGATAGGGCGCTCAGATCGGAGAACCAGCCTGGTTCTGTAACCCCTTTGATCATAAATCCATTGAAGCCGCCGGAGATATCCAGCAGATCGGCTCCCGCCTCCGCAAAGATCCGGCAGGCTGTCGGGATCTCTTCCTTTCTGCTGCCACCTTCCATATAATCACACGCGCCGAAACGGATGGCGATGGGATAATCGCTGCCGACAGCCTCCCGCATGGCCTTCAAAATCTCCGTATGAAGCCGGGTCCGTCCATCCAGCGTCTGGCCGGTATAGGCATCGGTTCGATGATTCGTCAGGGGAGAATAGAACTGGTTGAGCAGATAGCCGTGGGCGCTGTGAATCTCCACACCGTCAAATCCTGCGGATTTCGCACGGACTGCGGCTGATACAAAGCATTCTTTCACCCGGTCGATATCTGCCTGAGTCATTGTCTGCGTTTCGGCTACCTTGTCCCAAATGGAGATTCCACTGGGACTGATGGCAGGCAAGCCGGAATCCTGAGCCAGCGCACCGGCATGGCTGATCTGCGCGAAGATGGCGGCCCGTGTTCGTGAACAGCTGCTGTCAGCTTCTGATAGGCAGGGATCACGGAATCATCCGCCATGGAAAGCTGATTGCCGTGCGCCATACCCTCCGGGGAAACGTATTCATGCTCCACAATGATCAAGCCAGTGGCCTCTGCCCGGGCCGCATAGTAGGCAGCCAAGTTCTCATCCGGCATGCCGTGATCCGCTTTGCCTGTGGCCATGGGCGGCATGACGATCCGGTTCCGCAGTTCCAGTCGGTTGACTTTTATGGATTCTTTCAGCATGTATATCACTCCCTGTATTGGTCAATATGGTTCGTTATGATCGTATTAGCCATATTCACAACCGATGTGAGTGGCCTCGATTTCATCAATCAGGACAAATTGCCCGTCCTGCCGGTCATACAGCTTGACCGTGCCCCAGCCGTTGCCGCCGTTCCACAGGCGATTGTGATGCCTGCTGCCATCCGGCGCTTCGTAGTTGATCAGCAGCATGTCTTTCTTCAGGCAGTGCACCTCGGTCTCCATAGCGGCGTGGATATTCTCCTGCCGCACGTGCCAGATGACTTCCTCATCCAGCTCTTCAAAGGAGAACTTTGTTTTTACCATCAGATGTAGCTTGGAAAAGTTGAAGTCGTATTCCTTGCCTTCGTAATAGAATACGCCCAGCAGCCGCCGGTCCAGCGGCACGAAATAGATCTTCGGCCTGCCGCCGCCGATGTCGAAAACGCTGTTCTGCAGCTGCTGCCCCGTCTTTTTGCTGAACAGGCAGTTGGAGGACAGCCAGACCCAGGGCGTGGTGAAATCGCGGCCCCAGTTTTTGTCGGCATAGCCGTAGCATTTCTCCGACGTAACGGTGTATTTTTTTCCGTTAAAGGTGACGGTGCCGCTGTAGGCGCTCTTCATGCCCTCCGCGTGCCAGTACATGGCAAAGGCCTCGGCATCCCGCAGAGGCTTGCTGGCTCCATAGCCCACATTGAAGGCGATCTGCTTGTCGATCGTCAGATCCCAGTCCATCTCTCCAGCATCGCACATCCATTCCGGGTGCGCGGCGACTTCCTCCGCCGTGATGGCGATGCTGCCCTTCAACGCAGTCTCACATGCCAGGCATTCTGCCGCCTCGATCTGATACGGCGCATCTCCACGCAGGGTGACGTCCTTCCAGGCAAAGAAGCGGTGCAGCTGGCAGGCGTTTTCGCCCCAGGTACCTGCCTTCACCATCAGGTAGGAAGGGCGCTTCCCGGCTGCTTGATTCTCTGGCAACTGCCCTAGCACAGGCTGATCCTCCGTCAGCGCCGGGTTGCATACAAAGAATTCGATGAAAAACGGCTTATCTTCGCCGTTCTCCGCGTCCTGCGCCGTAAAAGAATGCCACCACCAGTCGTAGCCATGGTGGGACAGCGGGCCGTGCAGCATGCATGCGTCGCGGGTTATATCGTGATGATTAAACATAGAGCCTTTCATCGCTTTCCATATTTCTTTTGCAATAATTTTTTATAGGTTCGTATACCACTCCACGACCGCGGTGATTTCCTCCTCAGTCGGATGTCCCTTGGCAATGCCGCCGACAAGTTTAAAGGGGCCAAAGGTGTCATAGCCTTGACATCGGTATTCACCAAGCTCTTTACAATGCTTTTTATCAGCAATCTCCCGCATGGCTTTCAGGAAATCACCTTTTGGTGCGCCATGAGTATAAATGTAGAACACTTTCTTGTTTTCCGGCAGATGGGCATCTGCAAAGGCAATGATCTGCTTGGCAAAGGAACTGAAATAGACGCCGGACGCGAAGCCAATCCGGTCATACTCTGAGAGGTTGGCAGACTGGGAAGTGGTCACATCGATCAGCACAACGGATGGGTCTACCGCGGCAATAGCATCAATCAGCTTTTTCGTGTTGCCGTGGTGCTGGGAATAATAAACGATAGCGGTTTTCATTAGCAGCCCTCCTTTCTATCCCTCATCACAAAAGCGAACCTTTCCCTCAGATCGTCACTGAAGCCTTCCAGATCATCCAGCGTGATCACTCCATCCTGGAGCAGAGCCAGAAGGTTTGTGTACATATTCGACCGGCTCATCCGGGCCACAACGCCGACATGTTGCTGATCCTCTCGAATTCGCTTTTCCAACGCCCAGAATTTATCGGAAGCCGCGCCGGAACCGGTAAGAAGCACAGCATAATCACGGATCAACGCTTCCATATGCCCTTCCTGCCAGGCAGGAAGACGAGATCGAAATAGTTTCCAGTCGGATTCGTTTACCTGTGGTATCATATTTGGCACTTCCTCACAGTTGATCATATTTGGTAGCGTTGCCTCTGGCCTTTATTACGGGATACTTTATACGCCTGTGCGGTCTATCAATCTGCTGTCCACCTTGTTTCAAACGCCTCGTTCGGCAGATGCAGGGCTTCCGCATACTTCTTTATCTGCTCCACGCTGCCCGGCCACATGATGTTCGGTGTAAGAGCGGCTCTCACTTGTGCCCGGATTTCTTTAAGGGAATTCTTGTTCTTGCTCCAGTTCTGCGTGTTCAAAGGCTTGTTTACAGACGCAGCTTCTTCCACAGCCAGTCTCAGGGCAGTACTTACGCACTGACCTGCCAGACTGACAACTTGTTCCAGAAGCCCGCTATCCTTTAATTTTTGCAGCGCAATGGACGGCGAGGGTACACCTTCGCTCATTTTATTCAGCTCACAAAAAACCATGGAAACGGCGAACAGATGGTGGTAAGGGCCATATGCTTTTATCGTGATCAGGTTTTCATCCAGGCTTTTTAGGGAGTCTGGCTCCCAATAAGGCAGGATAGCCTTATGCAATTCCGCCAACGCCTGAACGTCTTCCGGCCTGTATTCCCTGTGGAACAGTTGGTCAAAGTAGACATCAAACACTCGGTTTTCGCTGTAGGACATTGTTGGGCGCTGAGAGTGCCACGCGATCAGTTCTTTCCCCAGATCAGTCAGGTAAACGATATGGGCAGTGTTATATTTTGCCGTGTTGGGTTCTTCACCACGTTTTGTAACAAAATACCCATCTGGGTATCTCTGCTCATAGGCTTTTTTCAAAGCCAGTACGAATTTATCATTGCTGCGCAGGTCGCGTGCTTTGACGGCTGTCTGGGAGTTGGTGGAGGTGCTGATACTATCAGCTCTCTCCGTATCGCTGATTTCATAGAAGCGGAACATGATATATGCGTCATTCGCCTTTTTTGCCGATTCACTGCAATTGAGAATCGTACTAAGGGATTGGCAGCCATTAACCACGTTCAATTCTTTCACGCATAGAATTCCATCTATGTATGTCATCTCTGAGCAGATGGCAGTGATTCCGTTATGCAGGAAGAAAAACTCGCCTGGATCAGTCTTTATCGTCCTAGCGATACCCCGATTGACCTTGTTGGAGCCAAGGGACTGACGCACGTTTTTTCTAAAAAGTGTGCCGTCCTTGATCCCTGGAATACGGAGGCATTCTCGCAATGGCAGAGCAACGATAGCCACCTTGGTATCACCAAGCTCCATCTGCAGGATTTTGTCACCTTCGACCGGAAATTCATAGTTGATATATGGACGGGCATGATCAAGAGCCTCATCCAGACGGGATTGTAGCAGATCAGCATCTACAAGGATAATGGACGCACTCAGCTTTTCATCTTCTGCCAGCTGCCGGTTATAGGCAACAAGGTCATCCTGTGCGGATGCTGTCAACGAAGATGTTGTAAGCAGTTCAAAGCAGATGTGGTAATCCTCGTCAATCGCCGTTGCCAGCTCCGTTATCTTGGACTGCAGCTTGTCGTTGGCGGATTCCTGCAGCTTGGGCAGATCCTTGATAAGCATCCATGAAGACAGCACTTCCCTAAGAGGTGCTGCATCAACGGTAGGGCCACTATAGAATTTTCCCTGGATGATATAGGCGGTCTGAGCCTGGTCATCCACGTAAACCGCATCTATCTGCTTATCTCCCGGTCCGTCAGTTATGCAGTCCTTTGCCTGCACGGTATTTAATCCGTAGATATTCCTGAGATACCAGGCTACAAAACGCTGCCCTTCATTGGGAAAATTATCAACATAGTAGGGCTGCGCGATATCTACCTTGATTTTTTCGTAAATGCCCATGCTCTTGCTCCTTCAAGTCACTCTGTTAGCAGTTCTTTAAGTGTTTTTCCATCATCATTCTTCCAAAGAATCAGTCCGTTAGATTCTCCGCCCATAATCGCCGCTGCAGCGGCAGAGGGGCTGGAAAAACTCACATTCTCAGCGAAGACAAACTCTTTAACCTTTCCGGACTCTATCAATTCATCTCGGTGCGTTTTCACCCACGTTCGACATGATTTTCTTAATTCAGAAGACATCTGCGAGCCTTCCAGAACAACAAAGGAATCGCCGGAAACAAATCCTTTTGCTGTTAGTTTCTTACTGGCAAGGTGGAAAATTTCTACTCCTTCTGGGGCGGGGATTGGAATGGTCGGTTGAATCGGCGCAGGCTTTTCCTTTTTCACCTTTTTTGTCTTTTTTCCGTTACCGACTGCGTTTTCGTTTAGTTCTTTCAGTGTTACTCCATCCTTATTCTTCCATTCGGTCAAACCATTGGAGTTTTTCCCGCAAACGAAAGAGGCTGCGTATGAGGGGCTGCCAAAGGAAATATCGCGTTGGAGTATTCCCTGATTATCGATCAGGTCAACATACCGCTGCCTTGCTTTTATAACGCCGGAAGGCAAATAGTCCGCCATGTGCGGATATATGTAGCTGCCTTTTAATACCCAAAACCCGTCATCGGCAACTTTGCCGGTTGCCTGACCACCTTTGCCTTGGTTCCGGGAGAAATACAGAAGCTCGTCCGGCTCATCTTCATCTGCGGATGGCTGCGGTTCAAACACCTTGTGCCCAAGCGCAGGCATGATCAGCTGGGTGTTCATTATGAATTCTTCCAGCATATCCCGCACTTTTTTCTGGACAGGGGACTGCGGAGGCGTGTTGCCATTTTTGATAATATAGCGATTCGTTGTTACCACAATCTGGTGAAAGCGATTCTCCAGGTATTTGATCTTAGCCTTGTCCAAAGAGCCGTCCGGTGTAACCAGAATTACGACCTCGGTCCAATAACTGCCGTCCTTCTCAAAAGTGTGTGGCTGCATGACACGTTTTAGGGCATCATCGCCCTCGCCGACGTAGACAAACTGTTGCCCCGACTCATCATCGCGCCCAAGCAGAAAATACACGCCCGGCGCATGCAGCTCCGGCAAATCATCACAATTCTTCAGATCCGCTCGCGGAATCTTATAAGAATTGCAGTTCCAGTTGGAGAGCGTTGCCTGCCAACGGCCAGCTGCAGTGCCGTCCATTAAATATAAATCTATGCTTTTTCCTAATTGAGCCATGGCGGTACGTCTCCTCTGCCGTTTATTCTTCTTCCGTAGATTCCATAGAGTTGTAGTTGGTCTCTATATACTCAATTTCTGACGCGCTCAGTCCATATTTCTCATATAGATCTGCGTCAGTCCATGGTCTGGAGTAGTCCTGCATAGGCACAAATCTATATACAGAGGACTGCGCATGCTGCGTAATTTTGACTGCCGACACAATAGCACGGAATAGCTTTGTTCTATAGTAAGATACAAAATTGACTGCGTGTGTAACGGAATCGAATACCGCATATAAGAATGTCTGTGAGCAAACAGAATTCTCTTCTGCAATGTATGGCTTCCCCAAAACCTGAGGATCGTTACCTGACCCAGCTGCTGCAGGGACAAATACTTTTACTTTTTTAATATCGTCTGTGTTTTTGGTGATGTCCGCTGCGTTAACATACCCAACATAACGATGCCCTTTTTCAAAGTACAAGAGAAGGATATTGTGTTCCACGGATGAATTTTCATATACCTGTATAGAATATTTCTTTGATTCAGTAGGCTTTGTGCCAATCCCAAATGGAGTATCTCCAGAGATCATAGTATCAACCGTTATCGCATTCGGATCGAACTGCCGCACTTTACGGACAATTTCTCCAAGAATAGGATTACGAATAATAACCTCTGAATCATCCAAATCCCTGTCGAACTCAACTCGCTTTCCGTTTTCAATCATGACATAATGGCATTTGCCGGAATAAGAACTGTCATGTAGGTAGTAGCAAAGGCCTGATTTGATTTCTACTGTAGGGAAAATCTCCTTGGCTTCAGGATACACATACAAGAGAGACAGAGATTTGTTCTGCTGCATATGTCTTCTGAATTCTCCAAGCAGATTCTCTCTTCCTCCGCTAAACCATCTGGCAGGCATGATCAATGAAATATAGTCCGGGTTCAGTTCCTCTGCAGATAGTGCAAAATATTGATAAAGTGGAGAATCATTCGTCCCGCCTGATCCACCGGTTTCTTGATATGGCGGATTTCCAACTACCGCATTAAACTTCATTTTCTCACTTCCTTCTAAACCCCATGTCGCAGGATTCCTGAGTTTCCTCGCCAGCCGATTTTGATCCTCCATCCGCTCTAGCAGTTTTGTCAGATAGATGGCGTTGACGACGGCACCAGTATAGCCCGCCAGAGTCCGTTTTGTGATAGCTACCGCCATCTTGGTTTGACAGAGCACGAATAGATGATCCTGCAAGGCCCGGCACCAGTAGGTCTGTGCTTCCTCCAGGCTCATATCCTTTTCCTCACGCGGCAAGTTCATCCGGTAGATGCTGTAGGCCACATACAACGGATAGAGACCGGACTTGGAGTTCATTTCCAGTATCTTTACATCTTCATTTAAGAACAGGTCGGACGTTACCTCGCCCTGCTCGATCAGGCGGGGATGCTCCAATTCACCATCACGTTCAGGGTATCCTTCTGCATAGAAGTTGTATCCGCCGATCGTGTCACCCATATGCATATTGACAACACGCCAGGGTGTCAGGACGGTTTCTTTTGCAGGATTGCGGAAGCAACTGAATATCTCCGCGATGCGCATGATTCTCTGCGTCGGCATCATTTCGTCTGCGGCCTTTGCCATGCGGCGAATTCGCATACCGGCTCCTTCGATCACATCTTCGTCGTAGAACACCAGCAGCTTGCGGAACAGTTCCTTGTCCACTTCTTTGGGCATGAACTCTTTCCAGGAAACATCATCCACGATGTCGATGAAGTCGGCCAACTTAATGCTTTCGTCAAATTCCTGTGCGGAACCGAAGATCAGCATAGGCAGGCGGATGGAGACATTCCGCAGAAGGTCAAAGAGCGCCTGCTGCTTTTTCTTCATCTCGCGCTCTTTGGCGAGGGCTTCTTCTTCCTCTTTGCTACGTTCCGTTTTCTTCTTTCGTTTGGCATCCTGCGCCTTTTTATATTGCTCGTCGGTAAGCCCCTGGTCGTTGATATTGACTGAAGTCTGTGGCTTGCTCTTTTTTTGTGGAGTCAGCCTTGTTCGCAGCGTGTCCACCAGTTTAAGTTTGTCCGCATCCATCACAATACCAGCATCCGCCTTATAGATGATGTCATCGTCAAAGCCACTCTTGACTGCCGCATCCACAGTCAGGCGTTTCAGCTGCCGCATCATCTTCGGCACGTCAAAGAATTCCATGCCGGTGTCGCCTTCTGCAAGCACTGGGCAGAAATTCAGGAACTCGCCGAGCTTTACACGTCCTTCGTCATCTGTGCCGACTGCGGATTTCTTCAAACTATGTACTTCCGACAGAACCTTCAGCGTGCGATCCGGTGCAAAATCGAAAGCATAGCAGACTTTTTTCTGCATTCCGTCGATGCTGCCCGCCGACTGTACGCGGAAAATCGTCTGCATATATCCAGCGGCACCAGTGCTGGAGGAACCGGACAGGAGCATCACGCCTGTCCATTCCTTTACGGTAACGCCGGTGGTCAGCTTACCACAGGAGAGAGTAATGGTATGGCTGTTATGCTTAATCGCATCGCGGACTGCTTTTAAAGCATCATCATACGGCTGCTCTACATCGCCTTCACCGGCGACATTCACAACCTCGTAATTACGGAACACGGGATGGTCTTTCAGTAGGGCGCTGAATGCCCTCGCTTCCTTTACACCCGGCAGAATCCAGAAGGTGTGTTTGAACATATCCCGGTATCCCTGATTAGCAAAGGGATAATTGGAGTCTTCGCTGTCTGTAGTAATCAAATCCAGAAATTGTAGAACATCTTCTTTATGTACAAAATCTCCGATGCATGATCCTGCCGGAACAGGGCGGAAGTCCCTCTCCGGATCACCTGTCCAAGTGCGGAAAAATTCACGGAAATTAAAGGCGATGTTTTCATCTTCATAGCGATAGGATGTCTGCATCTTGTTACGCAGGTCAAAGGTGCAGATGCGCAGTTCAGGCAAATCCGCATAAGGATTATGATCACCTGGGTGCTTATCATCCCATTCGCGCTTACAACGCTGCTCCATCACATAATCCCAGGAGTAAACATTATCGTCTTCATACTGGCTAAGCAGGTTATACGGTGTACCGGAGAGCTGAAGTACTTTCTTCGGCCGTTTGCCAGCCTTCGGCGTTTCCAGAAGTTTCTGGACATTCAGACCGATATCAGTCTGCGTTCCTTCATGCGCCTCATCATAGATGATGAGATCCCAGTCCATGGCAAATACGCCACGGTTTTTCTCAAACTTACCGCCAGCAATTTTGGAACCGCGTAGATCCTGCATGGAGGCAAAATACACAAAAGGCGTTCCATCCGCAGCCAGATTCTGCAGTCTGCGATCGTTCTCCGCATCAATGCTGGCGTCGGCTGCAGTAAAGCGGTCTTCCTCTTTGATATTCGCCTTTGTCAGGAAAACGTGACTATCATCAAAAATCAGATCAAAGTCACTGCGCCAGCCATCAACGACGGCCGGACGGTGTGTAACGACTAACACCTTTTTGTAGCCCATCGTCTTCACAAGAGAATAGGCCGTAATGGTTTTGCCGAAACGCATCTTGCAGTCCCATAGCATACGATCACTACGCAGGAACACTTTTTTTGTCTTGGCAATACAGTCGCTCTGCTCGTCACGCAGCACGATTTTCGGTTTAACGGTGGTAGCATATGGAACTTGGCCTTCAGCTGCGATGCCAGTTGTGATAGTGCCATTGGCCTTTTCCGCAGCTGTCAACACATTTCGTCCCGTTTTAACAGCCTTAATAGCGGCGATTGCAGGAGCCAACGTAACCTTGTACCATTCGCTGTCGCGGTCAGTATCATAGAATTTATGCACATCAAAACCGGAGCGATCCAGCACTTCATGGACATCGTGGTCACTGAAGGAGGCGCTCTCAATTGTGCCATCCATCAGGCGTACCTGTTTGCGGGCCAGCTCTGTATGGAGAAGCTCATAGTGAACCAGCGCAGTCTTTGTATACTGTTTGATCCGACTGTGTGCATGCTGATTCAGCTCATCGCAGTTATCTGTCAACTGTTTATAACTGGATGGACTGGAAAAGGAGTGCTCGCCGATTTTCAGATAGCCCTTGTGGGCTTCGTCGGGAATGGCGAAGATATAGATCAGATTATATTGCGCAGTTCCTGCGTAAATCTGTTCACTCATTTCTGACTACCTCCCACAAGATTCCTAAATACAATGGTTGCTTTGGACCGCCAGTCTCTGATCTTACAGAGCTGCTGTCCTTTAGTATCCTGCAACCGCATATAATTGAATGATTCGTCATCATCCATAAAATCAAACAGTGTCATCTGCTCCGGCTCGTTGCAGACTTTACAATAGGGAATCGCATAATTAAAGCCGTCCATCTGCCACAGATTCCACGAGATCACCAGTGCGATATCCTTGAGTGCCTTTTCCTCTGGTTCTGTTCCAAAGCGGTCACGGTAATACTCTATGTAGGTAAAAAGGACATTCTCTCGCGCCATTAGGAGGTTATCGCCCTGAAATTCATATCCGTACACGCTTTCCACAGCACGGCGAGCCCAAAATTTCCAATCATCCTCAGCTTCCGTGTTTTCGCCGACCACGCGCAATTTTCGATCCAGCAAGCCTATCCTATCTGAGATCGGAATTATTTTGCCGGTGACAGTATCGTAACGGCTCACCAAATAAGGAGCCTCGCCGCAGGTGATCTCCATGCGCTTTGCGTCCACATACCGTTTCCATGATCGCAGCCCTTTTTCAGGAAACGGAACTGGTTCATGGATAGTTTCCCAGCTCTGGTCCTTTACTCGATTAAAAACATCTTTGCCCTGAAACCACTGGGCATCCACCAAATTGTTCTGCTCATTGCAAACCCAGGAGGGAGTGAAAACCTCCGCCCGTGCCCGGGTACGATCTTTCTTTTGCGTTTGTGCTTTCAGCACACGGGGCTGTATTATTCTTCCGTTTCTCCCTGTAATCAGGTCCTCGGCGATCTCATGTCCCGCAGTATATTCAGCGCCATATTCTGCATAATCGTCAGTACCCCAAATGATATGTTTTCTGGAGGTGCGGTCGAACAACAGAATGCCGAGCAATCCCCGCTCCAGCTGCAGGAGTTCATCTTCAATTATGTCTAGCGAAAACTGCTCTGGCATCTCTTCACTTCCTTTTAGAAATAGTATGCTTCATCTTGCTTATGGTTTTATTTGGGCATTTCTACTTCATCCGGCAAGAAGTCCACGATTTCCTGCACCTCGCAATGCAGCGCAGTGCAGATCTTCGTCAGTACTTCCGTTGAAACATCCCTATCTTTGCTAATCTGCTTGGCTGCATAATCCGTTATGCCGGACATCCTCATCAGCTTTGCCAGGCTGATCTTTTCGTCCACCATTTTATATCTCAGTTTTCTGAAGCTTACAGCCATGGCGTAACCTCCCTAAAAAACGCTAAAACTGCCTACAAAACTCCATAATCTATTATATCGAAAACCAGAGCGTATGTCAACGCATTTCGGCGATTTTCGCCGTTTAGAGAGCAAAAAAAATAACGACCCGCAACCGTCGCTTCGACGACCAAAAGAGCCGCGCAGGCCCCCTTGGTGCTGTAATCCTTATTCTTCCCCGTACATGATGAATCTCAAATATTCTTTCTTATGATCCTCCAGCCAGCAGACAAGCTCATAAAAATCACGCTCGAAGGCCAATCGCTGCACCATATTCACATCGAACATGTTCGTCCGCCCTGCGTCCCGAATGGCTAGAATCTGCTCCTTTATTATCTGGTCCATCAATCGACCCTCCTGCAGTGATCCAGCGCGAACGCGATTCCAAGGGAGCTTCCTGTTTGCCAGGCAACATGAATCGTTCCTACATCGTCAACGGCGATCACTTTTCCAAGTGTCCCAACCGGCGGGGCATGCGGATCATCCATAGAAATCAGCTGCAC
>Ga0208195_1002563_pt1 | contig 16812 bp, 11 predicted proteins | sample AD_UKC077_MetaG_FD_184441 | JGI IMG/M metagenome (GOLD analysis project Ga0208195, IMG submission 184441) | Active sludge microbial communities of municipal wastewater-treating anaerobic digesters from USA - AD_UKC077_MetaG (SPAdes) (version 2) | ecosystem: Engineered > Bioreactor > Anaerobic >...
TCAGGATCCCTCTTCGGGACTACGATTCCCGTATCTCCCACCAGGAGGGCCGAGTCTCCGGCATCGGTGACCACGCAGGGGATGCCTGTTGCCATGGCCTCGCCGATCGCGTTGGGCAGGCCTTCGCCATAGATTGAGGAAGACGTGGCAATATCCAGGGCATTGAGCACCTGAGGGATGTCATCTCTTTCTCCCAGCAGGTGGATATTCCTCTTGTTTTTCATGGCTCCCAGGGAGGATGAAATTTCCGGATTATTTCCGGTCATGCCTCTTCCTGCAAGAACGAAGTGCACAGCCTCGTTCGCCTGGGAAAGCAGGGATGCCGCCCGGAAAAACGTTGCATGGCCCTTCATGGGGTCATACCGGTTCACGATCCCGATGACAGGGGCGTTTCCGGGGATGGCGAGCTCCGATCGGACATGCTGTCTCCAGGATGCTTCCGGCCGGTATACGGCGGTGTCGAATCCGTTGGTGATGACATCCCATTTTTTCGGGGAATATCCCAGAGAAGCATGAAAATCCCTTCCTGCCAGAGAATTGACGACAACCGCATCAGGGAGAAAGGAAAACAGGGCGCCTGTTCTCACGGTCCACCGATATATCATACCGTATCGGCCGAGGTCCATGTCGGTGCAGCGGATATTCCAGACAAGGCGTCTTCCGCGCGAGACCGCAAGTCCCAGGAGGTTAGCGTGATACATCCAGCATTGGATGATATCCGGCTGAAAGCGATTGACGATTCCTGCGAGCTTCATTGCTCCCCTGGGGTCAGGCACACCCTTTTTCATGGAGAGCGCCTGGACGTGAGCACCAAGATCTCGGATCTTCTCACCTACAGGACCGATGGTTGTCAGAGACACCACAGGGTTGTCGAATTCCTTGGGCATGGACTGCACGAGCCTCAAGAGATTCATTTCCGCCCCGCCCACCTCTAGGGTTGATATGACGTGGAGTATCCTGAGCTTTGTTTGTGCTGTTTCCATTGGCAGTTACATGCCGTAGCGCTCTCTCCACATCATGAACACGAGCAGAAGCCAGATGCGGTCAACGGCAATTGACCCTTTTCCCCGCTCGAATTCCGAGACTGTGTTCTCGATCAGGACTGGATCCAGATATGTCTGTGCACGCAGGGCATCGCGGTTCAGGCACCCATGAACCATATCCATGAGGTCGTCATGAAGCCAGGAGTAGATAGGCACGGCAAAGCCCTGCTTCGACCTCATGAAAAGATTTTCGGGGAGATATCTCTTCAGGAGTTGCTTGAGGATATATTTGGTTTCGCCGTTATGGTATTTCATGTGGAGAGGGAGGGATCGTGCGAACTCCACGATCCGGTGGTCCAGGAAAGGATCTCTGCCCTCCAGGCCGTTGTACATTGTCGCCCGATCCACCTTGGTGAGGATGTCTTCGGGCAGGTAGTGCTCCAGATCCCAGATCATCATTGCGTCAAGGAGGTTCGTCCAGGAGAAGTCAAGCGGCAGGCGAGGGTCCTCGTATCCCCCGGTCAGTACGGCGACCTCGTGGGGCAGCCAGTATCCCACGGCGTAAGGATATGCGCCCCGGGCGCTGCCGTTCCAGTGCGAGAGCACTGCCTGAAACTTTCTCATGCGGTCCTTGATGGCAGGCAGCCTCAGTCTCGGGTATGCCCCGACCAGGTATGCTGCCCTGTCGCTTCCCAGAAGGCCCATCAGCCTACCGGCGGCCCTGGGCAGAATCGAAGGGAGAGGTTTGATGAATCTTTCCAAGGCGTTCATGACCCAGTAGCGATGATAGCCGCAGAACAGCTCATCACCGCCGTCTGCGGAAAGGCTTACCTTGACGTGCTCTCGGGTGATCCTGGACAAGATGGCGGTAGGGATCCCTGAGATATCACCGAAGGGTTCGTCATAGATCTCGGGCCACAGGGGAAGGATTTCCTTCGCATGTTCGGGAGTGACGGTCTCTTCGGTATGCTCCGTGTTAAGATGCTCCGAGATCCGCCTCGCCCACACCGACTCGTCGTAATTCTTTTCCGCAAAACCGATGGTGAATGTTCTTACAGGGGTATCCGTGTTCCTGGCCAGGATCGCCGTCACCAGCGACGAGTCGACGCCTCCCGAGAGGAAAACGCCAACAGGGACATCGGCAATGAGCCGCCTGGAGAAGGCATCGGTCATGATCTCCTCGAGCCGGTCGATGGAGCTGGATTCGATCATGGTCGCTTCGGCTGCTGGTGTGAAATCTGCGATCGACCAATAACAGTGGTCCTGGAGCGTATGGTCAGCGAAAATCTTGAGCCAGTGGCCGGGCTCGAGCTTTCGCACATGGCGGTAGATCGTCCGCGGGGCGCTGATGTAGCCGTAGTGGAGGAATTCGCCGAGGGCATCCTGATCTATTTCCAACCGGTCGCGAAGGCCTGTGTGCAGGGCCTTGAGCTCGGAGGCAAAGGCGAAAACCCCGTCATGCCTGTAATAATAAAGCGGTTTGACCCCGATGCGGTCGCGGAAAAGGTGCAGGGATTTCTCTGATGCATCCCAGAGGGCAAAGGCGAACATCCCGTTCAGGCGGTGGACGAAGTCAGGCCCCCAATGGCAGAAGGCTCTGAGCACCGATTCCGTATCAGAAGTGCTCTGGAACGTGTGACCCAGGCCCTCGAGCTCGGAGCGCAGGTCGAGGTAGTTATAGGTCTTTCCGTTATAGCAGATGGTGTGATGGCCCGAGGTCATGGGCTGATGGCCGGCCTCGCTGAGGTCGATGATGCTCAACCGCCGGTGTCCCAGGGCCAATCCTGATTCTTCATCCACGAAGATTCCGGCGTCGTCGGGCCCACCCCGCAGAAGCGTGTCCCGCATCGCTGTGCACCTGCGGAAAAGCTCTTCAGGATTGCCGTCATTCCAGATTCCGGCTATTCGGCACATATCCTTCGATCGGTTTTATGCATCGGCTGTACGCCAGGGCTGGTGCTCTTCGGTAGCCTGTGTTTGCTGCGCTTCATGCCAGGCCTGGAACATGAGCACATCCCAGAGCAGATACTGCCAGTTGCTCCTGCCGCTCAGGTGCTCGGTCCATTTCTCCCGGATGGGATCCGGATTGAAGAAACCCTCCGATTTGAGGCGGCTTTCATTGAGGAGGGTCTCCGCCCATTCGCGGAGAGGGCCCCGCAGCCAGAGATCGATGGGCACGCCAAAGCCCATCTTGGGTCTTTCCATGATCTCCCTGGGAACATAGCGGTCCAGAACCCTGCGGAGCACCCATTTGCCCTGATTCGATCGTATTTTCATGGACAGCGGCAGGCGCCAGGAGAATTCCACGATGCTGTGGTCCAGGAAGGGTACACGTGTCTCGAGGGAAACTGCCATTGCAGCCCGGTCCACCTTCACGAGGATGTCGTCGGGGAGATACGTCACGAGATCCAGGTACATCATGCGGTATTCATGGCTCCTGCAGTCGAGCCACCGGCCTGGTACGTTGACTGCCGTCTCCGGCTCCCTGCTGTGGAGAACGAGTGAGGCGGGGTCGTGCCAGTGGGAAAGCAGGCTGAGATAAATTGCCTCCGGTGTATGGGAGTCAAGGATCTTTGCCAATTCGTGCAGTTTGGTGCCGGGGGAGCTGGCGTTGCGTAATCGTGAAGGCAGGAGAGGGCGCATCAGAGCGAACATCCTGTTCCAGGCAGCCGGCGGAAGCAGGGTGACCGCCCTGGTCAGTTTCCGTCGAAGGGTGTCCGAAAATCGGTTCGCGTGCCGATAGAGCTCCATTCCCCTGAAATACCGGTTGTATCCGCCGAAGAGTTCGTCGCCGCCGTCACCGGACAGGCTCACCGTGACATGCCGTCGTGCAAGCTCGGATACGAGAAAGGTCGGAATCTGGGATGAATCGCCGAAGGGTTCGTCGTAGAGTGTCGGCAACCTGGGAATGACGGCTTGGCATTCCTTCGGTGTGACGTACAGCTCGGTGTGCTCGGTGCCCAGATGGCGGGCAACGGCCTCAGCGTGAACGGCCTCGTTGTAGACCTCTTCATGAAAACCGATCGTGAAGGTCTTCACCGGCAGGGAGGATTGCGCCTGCATGAGCGCCACGATCAGGGACGAGTCGAATCCGCCCGAGAGAAACGCGCCGAGGGGCACGTCGGAGAGCATCTGCCCCCTGACCGCCCTTTTCAGGATATTTTCGAGCTCATCGATCGCCTCTCGTTCATCGCCAAAGAAGGGATCCTCAAGCCCTGACAGGGCTGCGTGCCGCGCCGACCAGTAGGTTTCGGGGCGGGCCGGATCGTCGGGTGATCCCAGGGTAGTGAACGTGCCCGGAGGGAGCTTGAATATGCCCTCATAGATGCTCCAGGGGGCAGGTATGTAGTTGTGGCGCATGAACAATGCCAGGGCATCCCGGTTTATCGAGGCGTTGAAGCCGGGAAATGCCCGCAGCGCCTTGAGCTCGGAGGCAAAGACGATCACCCCGCCGGTCCTTCCGTAATAGAGAGGCTTCTCGCCTATCCTGTCGCGGGCCAGGGTGAGCGTGCGTTCTTTCCGATCCCAGAGGGCAAAGGCGAACATGCCGGTGCTCTCCTCCAAGGCACGCCTGATGCCCCAGGCATCGATCGCCTCGAGGAGCGTTTCGGTGTCGGAATGCCCGCGCCAGGAGACAGGATCGAGTTTCTTGCGCAGTTCGAGGTGATTGTAGATCTCGCCGTTGAAAACGATCACGTGTCTGCCCGAGGCCGATACCATGGGTTGATGTCCGGCAGCGCTCAGATCGAGGATGGAAAGCCTCCGGTGTGCCAGGGAAACCCCTGCCTGTTCATCTGTCCAGACGCCGCTGTCGTCCGGGCCTCGATGGACAAGGGTGTCGGCCATGGCCCGGGCCTTGGCTGACAGGCCAGGGCTTCCTGGATATCCCATAAAACCGGTTATGCCGCACATATGGTTCCCGCTGGTACGTTCATGGGTGAGAAATACGGCCCTTGCATGGAATTGTCAGGTTTGTCTGGATACACTCGCTTGGTTTACCCTTTTCGAAAGACGAATTCGTTGTTTCCCGTACCCTGGCGGGTGATCAGCCGCTGCAGGGTGAAGCCGCGGCCCCGGCAGAAATCGAAGACGGCCTCAGGGGTTGCCGCCTCATACGGCCATCCCCCCATCCAGTCCACCAGGTCATACCAGGGCGACATGCCCCGCGACTCTCTATAGGCGCGCCAGGATGCCATGGGACGCATGGTCAGGAGCTCGAAGAGACAGGTTCTGCCCCAGAAGTAGAAAAAGCCGGATGCGAGCAGGAAGGGTCTCATCCAGGGCTTCTGATTGTACATCTGCTTGATTATTGCCCAGCGGGACGACTTGATGCCCTCATCGTTGTAGATTGCGATGAACAGCCGGCCGCCTGGCTTGACCAGAGCGGATGCATTTTCCATGGCCCTCCACATATCTCCGGTATGGTGCAGAACGCCCCAGGAATATACGATGTCCCATGTTCCCAACCGGGCAAGGTAAGCGGCATCCAGGACAGAGCCCTGTTCGATGGTCCAGTGCCGGTCTTCCGGGAAGTAACGCCGTTTGATCTCATTCGTGCAGGCAACCGAGTGCGGGTCGTAGTCGAACGAGTGCACGGTCGCTCCCAGTCGCCGTGCAGCCAGGGAGAAGAGTCCGCTGCCGCTCCCTATGTCGAGGAAGGTCCTGCCTGTCAGGTCATGTGTCTCAAGCATGCCTTTGAGCGAATCCTCGGCCTGCTTGACGCGGTCCTCATTGAGCACGCTCAGAAACCTGGACCAGTTCTTGCCGAAAGCGAAGCGGTCGCCTTGGTCGGTTTCCTTGATTGCATCATTCATGTGTGCTGTCTCTTTCATGCAAAACCTTCTCGATAAGGGCATCCCACAGGCCCATGATGGATTCCTGCGAGAAGACCGTCTTTACCTCCAAAGCCTGGGTTCCCAGACTCTGGCGGAGATCTTCATCGTCCATCAGTCGCAGCATGGCATCTCCCAGTGCTCTGACATTTTCTGCGGGTACGAGCAAGCCATTTATTCCGTTATGAATGATTTCCGCAGGGGCGCTCGGGCAGTCAGCGGCAATGACGGCACAGCCGCAGGCCATAGCTTCCAGGAGGGCATTGGGGAAACCCTCGAAGCGCGAAGAGAGAACGAAAAGGCAGGTCCTCTGCATCCATTCGGCAGGTTCCCGGACAATGCCCGGCAGGCTGACCGAACCGGTCAGACCACGATCTCCGACGAGCCTTTCGAGATTGTCCCTTTCGTTTCCCTCTCCCAGGATCGTTAGATGCCATCCTTTCTCTGATCCCCCGGCCTCGGCAAATGCGCTGAGCAGGATATCGTAACCCTTCTCCCTTCCCAGACGGCCGACGGAGAGGATAGTAAATTTGTCGCGGGTGGATGTCTTTGGGTCAGGAAGGGTACGGACGAAATTAGGGATCACGGTCACCTTGCGGGCAGGGACTATGCCCCGACCCCAGCCGGCAACAGGACGCGTCTGCACTACGAGGGCCGCCGAACAGGGGTAGATCAGTCGACGGGCCAGGGGCCAGAAAGACCCGATGTCATGGTATCGCGGATCGGTTCTCTCCGAGATGATCACGGGAACACCGCTTCCTGTAAGGGCAATCAGTGAACGGACATTCGTCGTATCCATAAAGCTGATGACGATGTCGGGAGCCTCGGCGAGGACGGCTTCGCGGAGTTTCATGATGCGGCGGACGCGCTTGTTGATCGCCTGCCACGGGGTAAGGGCCCTCCCCCAGAAATCCAATGCGATCCTTCCCACGCTCAGATTCAACTGATAGTGATCCTGATCCGTTCCAGAGAGGGTGAGCACAGTGACCCTTCTGCCGTGTGCTGTCCACCAGTTGGCCATCTCCGTAATGACCCTTTCGGCGCCTCCGGCCGAAAGGGAGGAAATGATCAGGAGAATATGGGGATTCCGGACCATGGATTCAGTTATCGCTCCCAACGGCCTTTCTGATCAGGGCATCCCATCTGGCCATGATGGGGCCTTCATGGAAGGAGTTTTTTACCTCGACAGCCCGGCTTCCCAGACGATGACGAAGGGCCTTGTCCTCCATCAATTTGAGAATGGCTGCACTCAAGCCACCCACATCCTCTTTGGGCACGAGCAGGCCGTCTACGTTATGGCGGATGATCTCGGCAGGCCCGCTGGGACAGTCTGCAGCGATCACGGCACAGCCGCACGCCATGGCCTCGAGAAGCGCATTGGGGAAACCCTCGTAGCGTGACGGGAGCACGAAGAACGCTGCCTGGCGCATCCATTCGGCCGGCTCCCGGACGATTCCCGGCATGAGAACCGCATCACCGATCCCCAGATCTGCCGCGAGCCTCTCGAGGTTCGACCTCTCCGGTCCCTCACCAAGAATCACGAGTCGCCATCCGGCCTGTGCTGCCTTCGCCATGGCAAAAGCTCGGATCAATACATCATATCCCTTCTGTCTGTTGAGTCTGCCTATGGCAAGGATGTAGGGGCCCTCAGGCCCTTTATGAACTGCCAAATCGTCAGTCCCGGGGAGTATGCGCACAAAATTGGGGATCACCTCTATCCTGGAGGCCGGCATGACCGTTTCAGCCCACCCGGCGACCGAGCCGGTCTGTACCACGAGGGCAGAGGCGTATCGATAGCACAGGCGTCTGGCCAGAGACCGGAGGCGGCTGATTGGATGGTGCCTGGGGTCGATGCGTTCGCTGACGATCAGGGGAATTTTCGTCCCGGCAAGGGTGATCACCATGATGATGTTTACCAGGTCGATGAAGCTGATGACCGCATCCGGTTTAAAGGTCCGGACGGTCTCACGTATACGGAAGGGGAGCCGGATGCGGCTTCCGAGATAGTGCCGGAGCGTGGGTGAATGACGCCGGAAATCCAGTGTGATCCTCTGTACCCTCGGATCCAGTCGGTAATGATCGTGCTCGCTTCCCCAGAAGGTGAGGACAGCGACCTCACAACCCCGGGCAACCCACCAGTTTGCCATCTCGGAGACGACGCGCTCTGCGCCGCCTGCCGAAAGGGACAGGATCGCCAGCAAGATCCGGCGGGATTTTTGAGGATGAGGCGGATTCATTTCCGAGATAGGCAGACGTCCTCGATCAGGTTCTCCCATTGGGCCATGATTTGCGCCTGGGAAAAAAGTGAACGGACGGCAAGGGCCTGCTGTCCGAGACGGAATCTCAAATCTTCGTCTTTGATCAACCTGCCCATGGCATCGGCCAGGGCTCCCACATCCTCACTCGGCACGAGCAGTCCGTCTACGTTATGGCGGATGATCTCGGCAGGCCCGCTGGGACAGTCAGCAGCGATCACGGCACAGCCGCAGGCCATGGCTTCGAGAAGTGCGTTGGGAAAGCCCTCGTAACGCGACGGGAGCACGAAGAACGCTGCCTGGCGCATCCACTCGGTCGGCTCCTGGACGATTCCCGGCATGAGTACCGCATCACCGATTCCCAGGTTGCCCGCGAGCCTCTCAAGGTTTGATCTCTCCGGTCCCTCACCGAGAATCACCAGTCGCCATCCGGCCTGTGCTGCCTTCGCCATGGCAAAAGCGCGGATCAGCAGATCGTATCCTTTTTCCTTGCCGAGTCTTCCGACGGTGAGGACAAAAGACTCGAAACGTTGCGCTTCCTCCGCGATATTTTCCGGCTCGGGTGTCGGTCGCACGAAATTCGGGATTACCCTGATCTTTCTACCCTGGACGATCCGACTGGCCCATGAGGCCACCGAATCGGTCTGTACCACCAGGGCGTCAGAGAACGGGTAGATCAGCCGTCTTACCAGCGACCAGCAGAGGCCGATGCGGTGATGCCTGGGATCGGTGCGTTCTGAGATGATGATTGGAATTCCGGTGCCGGCAAGGGCAAACAGCATGCGGATGTTCGTCCTGTCGATGAAACTGATCATTACATCAGGTGTGTAACCGAGCACTGCACCGCGGAGCATGATCTGGTGTTTGATGTATTGTGCCGGGATGTGCAGCCGGGTGCGGGGCAACTGCCAGTCAATGGTGATCCTTCTCACACGAGGATGCAGACGGTAGTGATCGGCGTATACGTTCTCAAGAGTGAGGACGGCAACTTCACGGTCATGGACAGCCCACCAGTTTGCCATCTCGGATATCACCCGCTCGGCGCCGCCGGCGGAGAGCGATGAAACCACCAGTAATATGCGCCTCGAAGGGCAGGTTTTTTTTATCGGGTGGATTTTTATGAGAGGCTCTCTTGCTGCGGCAGGCATGGCTCTTGGTAGTACTTTCTGTAATTCTCGAGCACGGTGTCGGCGTCTCCGGCGAGCTTGATCCTGCCCTTTTCGATCCAGACGATATGGTCGCAGCCTTCTACCGTGGTCAGGCGATGGGCGATGATGATGAGGGTCATCCTTTCCTTAAGGGAGTAGATGGTCTGCTTGATCGTCTGCTCGTTTCTGGCATCCAGGGCGCTGGTTGCCTCATCGAAGATGATCACCTCGGGATCGTGATACAGGGCACGCGCTATGGCCACTCTCTGGCGCTGGCCTCCGGAGAGTTTGACGCCCCGTTCGCCAAGGAAAGAGTTGATCCCGTCCGGCAGCTGATGGAGGAAATCGTCCATGGCAGCCAGCTTGCAGCACTGCAGGACTTTTTCTTGATCGATCCCTTCGGTTCTGACGCCGAAAGCGATGTTCTCGGCCAGGGTGGCCGGGGCGATGTACGGTGTCTGGGGTACATAGCCGATCAGGGACTGCCAGTGCTTCAGGTTCTCGATCGTTACCGTGCGGCCGTCCAGCATAATGTCTCCGCTGGAGGGGTGCAAGAGACCTATGGCGATATCTGCCAGCGTGCTCTTCCCGGCGCCGGAGGTGCCGATTATTCCCAGGGTCTGGCCGCGAGGAATCGTCAGGCTGACCTCATTGATGGCGAATCTGTTGGCCCCTTCGTATGTAAAGGATATATTCTCGAGCCGGAGTTCATGCGTGAAGTCCGCGGAAGGCCCTTCGGGAGAAGGGCCGGCTATCGTCCTGCTGTCGATTTCCCGGAGATAAGCGAGACCTGTCTGCACGTAGGGGAAGGACTGTCTGATCGCGTTCAGGCTGTTGAGGATGCGGCTCATGGCAGGCATGACCCTCCAGGATGTCACCGCCAGCAGGGCAATGGTTCCGGTGATCTTGACCGTTGAGTCTCCGAACCACAGGAACATGATCATGATCGCAGAAGACAGGAGAGAGACGCCGACGATCTCCAGTACCCAGCCCGGCAGCTGGTTGATGAAGCCGAGCCGGGCATCGATGCGTGCAAAGCCGTAGATGTTTCGGGAATATCCTTGTGTGAATGCATCGGCGCATCTGTAGACCTTCACCTCTTTTATCCCGTGGAGAGCCATGGTGACCTCGCGGTTGATGGCTGTGTTGAAGTCGCGGTGCGTTGCGGCAAGCCGGTCCATGGAGAGGCGCACGTGCTTGATGATCAGCAGCGAGGTTCCGCCGATGGTCAGAAAGACCAGGAGCGATATGGCAGGACTTGCTATGAGGATGGTTGTCAGCAGGATTGTGATGATCAGGATGTCGCTGAGAAGTTTGAGAGAGGAGGTGAGCAGGACGCCGAAGTATTGGCTCCAGCCGATACCCTGAATCAGATCTGCCGAGTTGTGCTGTAGATGCCACTCGTACGGCATTTCGAGGAATCCCTTAAGCATGTGCTCGCCGAGGTAGCCGCTTACGTTCGCAGTGAACAGTCCGGCAGTGTAGGAAGTGGCCGCCATCGATGCGTTTTTGAGGAGTACCAGCAGGATGACGCTGAGGCTTAAGTACAGAATGAGCCCCTTGCTATCAATACCGGCGATGCCGGGAATGATGTGCTCAAAGCGCGGAAGATGGTCTGTGATGATGACCTGAGGGTTTGCGACCGAGGCTGCATAGAAGGAGATCGCTCCGGCCGTAACTGTTTCCAGCACCGCAACGCAGATCATCCCCAGCAGAATGATCCAGAATCGGCGGACCCGCTTGGTCGGCAGGTACTTAAATAACTGCTTGATGATTTTAATCATTTCGAGTTCGTTTTGCATACGTGTCTACAGAGACAGGCCCTTGATTTGTCCCCTCGTCACACAGCTCCGCATTCCCGGGTGAATGCGGGGAAAAATCAACAATGTATGATGCCCTCTTTTCATCAAGGTGCGTACGTTTTTCATCGCCTCCGCACAAGGAGATCTTTAATGCATCACCTGCCGGAACGCGGAGTAAGCTGATTATAACTGTTCATGAACCTCCTGGCAATTGAGCTCCAGCGTATCATATCCCTGGAATCGGCCCTTTTTTTCTCCAAAAACTGGGGGAAAACACCCAGTGACAAGGCCATGAGGATCTTGTCCGAGAGATCCCTCTCGTCTCCCGGCCTGAACAGGTATCCGTCCCTTCTATGGGCTATCAGCGGCCGGTTCGGCTCGATATCGCTCACTACCGGGACCAGTCCTGCGGCAATGGCCTCCATCAGGGCGACAGAAGTGCCGTCTGCTGTTGCCGCCGAAACATAGACGGATGCCTGCTTGATCAGCCCGATGATCGTCTCGTGACTTACCGCACCCATAAAATTGACACTGGACCCAACCTTCAGATCGCGGGCCATCTCTTTGAGCCTCTGCTCGAGCGAACCCGTTCCGGCAATGACAAAGCGAGCCTCGGGCAACTGTTCGAGCACGAGAGGCACGGCCCGGATGAGGGTTTCCACGTCATAGATTTTTTCAAGGCTCCTGGTGTGAAGGATGGTCAGGCTGCAGCGGTCAGGGGCTATCCTGAAAAAGGCCTCGTTTACCCCCGAGGTGATGACCTCGGCCGAGCTGAGGCAGGGGCGGTTCCTCATTGCCTCAGAAACCACTGTAACACAATCCGACAGCTTCACCGCCACGTAGAAAAGAAAGCGCAATACTCCCTTCTCACTCACCCGCACATCCATGCCTCGAGCTGTGTTAACTACAGGAGTCCGAGCAAGAAATCCAGCCAGTGACGCAATCAGCCCGGTTGGCACGATCCAGTTGCCGTGGATGACATCCGGCTTTTCCTTCATGACGAGACGGAGCGCCGTAAACAGACCGGATAACATGTAGATGAACATGGCAAAAACCGGAACAGACTCGATCTGATTGAGGGGTTTGTTCCTGCTGGGAAACCGGAAGCGATAGACCCGGATGCCCTGCTCCTCCTCGAAGAGCGGGCTCTGCGAAAAAATTCTCGGGGTGAGAACGACCACCTCTACGCCCTGGTTCACCAGCTCCCTGCAGAGCCTGCGGATGAATATTCCCCGGTTGGACCCCTCATAATCAGGGTAGGATGTCGTGACCATGAGGACCTTCATGCGCCTATTCCTATACCAGAGTTTTCGCCGTTGGCAACCGATTGCTGCTTGATCGACATTTCAAACGGTTTTCTTGAAGAAGAGATTCGGGTTTTTCACAGGGGTATGCAGCCGATACATCCGATCCGATCATTGGTCAAGAAAAGAGAGGGCTTTTACGAGCATTTTTCTATGATAACCACAAAATACGAGCAGGCCCAAAATCATAATGTTGTAATACAACCATACATAACCCTTGACAGATACGGAGGAAACACAGTATCAATGGAGAAGGGAATTTGCTAAGGTTGCAGTGGAGGGTTTTCCAGGAGACGTCTTTCCCGCGTCTGGTTTTTTCATCGCCTGGGGAAGGATGCGTTTCGCGCCGCAACAGCCAGGGAACAGCAGCATGAAGAATATGCAAGCCCTTAATAATTGACAGGGGGATACGGTTCGCGATGTCTGCACTTCTCGAAGGGATCAGGATTCTCGATTTCACCTATCTGCTGCCCGGGCCGTTTGCCACCATGATGCTCTCGGACATGGGGGCCGAGGTGCTGCGGGTGGAGTCGCCCAGCCGCATGGACATGGCCCGGCTCGCACCTCCCTTTGTCGACAAGGATTCCAAAATCTCCTGCATGCACGCCACGCTGAGCAGGAACAAGAAATCAATCGCCCTGGATCTGAAAAACACCCGGAGCATCGACATCATCAGGCGGCTCATCCGGGAGAAGGGCTATACCATCGTGGTCGAGCAGTTCCGTCCGGGCGCCATGGACCGGCTCGGGCTCTCTTTTGAGAAGCTCCGCGAATGCGACCCCGGGCTGATCTACTGCTCCATCACCGGATACGGCCAGACCGGGCCCCTGCGGGAGAGGGCAGGCCACGACATCAACTACCTCGCCCTCTCGGGCGTCATGAGCTACTCGGGCAAAAACGGCTCAGGCCCGTGCCAGATGGGCATCCAGGTTGCGGACGTGGGCTCGGGCTCGAACAACGCGGCCATCGGCATCCTCGCCGCCGTTATCCATCGGATGAAAACGGGTGAGGGCCAGCATATCGATGTCTCCATGACCGACGGCATGTTCCCCCATCACGTGGTCAGCGGGATCCGGGCCCTGGTGGGGGAGGAAGATCCCTGCTTTGAGAGCGAGCTGCTCAACGGCGCCTCGATCTACGGCTTCTACGAGACCGCGGATGGAAAGTATCTTGCGTGCGGCGTTCTCGAGCCGCAGTTTTTCACCGCCTTTCTCCAGGCCCTCGGGCTGGGCGACTATGTCGCCCGCCTCATGGAGCCGGGAATCTCCGACGAGCTGCGGGTCAAGGTGGCCGATGTGCTTTGTTCGCGGCCCAGAGACTCCTGGATGGAGGTGTTCAGCCGGATAGACGCCTGTGTCGATCCGGTCCTGAGCTTTTCCGAGGCTGTCCGGAGCGGGCATGCCCAAGCGCGCGGGATCGTCGTAGATGTGCCCGGTCCCGACGGCGAGGTCATTCCCCAGATCGGCCTGCCCATATGTTTTTCCGGATATCGGCCAAAGTACCGCTGGGCAGGGACCCCCCTGGGCAGCAACACCGATGAAGTTCTGCATTCATTGAATATCGATGATGATGAAATCCAAGCTTTGAGAAGCAGCGGAATTATCCTGTAACGAAAAAGCGATTGCGGTAAAAAAAAGGAGGGAAAATATGATCGGTGTTACAGCGTTTGGGGGTTATGTTCCCCGCTATCGGATGAGCCGGATGACGATCATCCAGAATATGGCATGGTATTTCCCGGTGATCATGGCCGTGGCGGGGGGCGAGAAGGCAGTGGCCAACTGGGACGAAGACGCAGTGAGCATGGCAGTGGCAGCCGCTTACGGCTGCATGGCGGGCAAGGACCGAAAGGCCCTGGACGGCGTGTTCTTCGCTTCCACCACCATGCCTTTTGCCGACCGGCTCAATGCCGGAATTGTTGCCGCAGCACTGAATGCGCCGGAAGAAGGCATTGCCAATGCGGATTTCAGCGCCTGCCTGAAGGCCGGCACCACTGCGGCCATTTCGGCCCTGGAGGCGGTTGCCTCGGGTGAGCGCGGCAGCGTGCTGGTGGCGGCATCAGACCTGAGAAAGTCAAAGATGGCCACCATGGCCGAGATGTTTATCGGCGACGGCGCCGCGGCCCTGCTCTTTGGCAAAGACGACGTCATCGCCGAGTTCAAGGGCAGCTATTCCCTGAACGCCGACTTTGTCGACCACTACAAGGGGGTGGGTAAAGACTTCGATTATATGTGGGAGGAGCGTTGGGTCAGGGACGAGGGCTTCGGCAAGCTCATCCCCCAGGCCATTGCCGGATATTTAAAGAAGACCGGGATGCAGCTTGCCGACTTCGACAAGGTCATCTACCCCTGCTACTTCACCGGGACCCATCGGGGAATCGCCAAAAAGCTCGGCATGGATCCCTCCCGGGTGCAGGACAATATGCACAATGTCTGCGGCGATACCGGAGCGGCCCATCCGCTGCTCATGTTCTGCGCCGCGCTCGAACAGGCAAAGCCCGGCGACAAGCTGCTCCTTGCAGGTTTCGGACAGGGCTGCGACGTCCTGGGCTTCGAGGTGACCGACAAAATCAAAAACTTCCGTCCCGCACGCGGGGCCGCAAGCTCTCTGGCAGCGAAAGTCGATCTGCCCAACTACCAGAAATACACCAAGTTCAGGGATCTCATCACCGCAGATCTCGGGATCAGGGGCGAGGCCAATCCCAATACCTCGCTCACCGCCCTGTGGCGCAAGCGCAAGATGATCCTGGGCTTCGTCGGGAACAAGTGCACCAAGTGCGGCACCCCGCAGTTCCCGTCGCTTCCCATGTGCGTGAATCCGGACTGCAACGAGGTGGGAGAGTTCGAGGACTATGAGTTTGCAGACAAATCGGGAAAGATCCAGATGTTCACCGGTGATATGCTCTCGCCCTCAGTGGACCCGCCTGCCGTGTACGGCCTGGTGGAATTCGACGGGGGAGGCAAGGCGTTTCTCGACTTTACGGACTGTGATCTCAACCAGGTCAAGGTGGGCATGCCCATACGCATGTCGTTTCGGCGCAGGATGAAAGACCAGGCCCGCGGGTTTACCGGCTATTTCTGGAAAGCCGTGCCAAAGGCTCAAGGATAGGGGGGTCTGCTATGGCAAGCGGAATAAAAGACAAGGTTGCGATCATCGGAATGGGGTGCACCAGGTTCGGCGAGCGGTGGAACGACGGGCCCGAAGAACTGATGGTTGAGGCGTTTCAGGAGTGCATCAAGGATGCCGGGATCGACAAGGATGAGATTCAGGCTGCCTGGCTGGGGACCTGCTTTGACGAGGTCATGGTGGGCAAGAGCGCGCTGTCTGCGTCCATAGCCCTGAGGCTCCCCAACATCTCGGTCACCCGGGTGGAGAACTTCTGTGCGAGCGGAACCGAGGCTTTTCGCGGGGCCGTATACGCGGTCGCGTCCGGGGCCTGCGACATCGCGCTCGCAATCGGGGTGGAGAAGCTCAAGGACATCGGCTACGGAGGCCTGCCCGAGTTCAGCACTGCAATCGGCACGACCAATGCCCTGTGGTTTCCCAACCTGACCGCGCCGGGAGGGTTCGCCATGCTGGCATCGGGCTACGCGGCCAAATACGGCATCGACATCATGGATGTCAAGCGGGCCATGGCCCATGTCTCGGTCAAGAGCCATGCAAACGGCGCGCGCAACACCAAGGCCCATCTGAGGAAGCAGGTGACCGATGAGCAGGTCATGAATTCGCCCATGATCGCGTTTCCCCTGGGTCTCTTCGACTGCTGCGGCGTGAGCGACGGCTCGGCCTGCGCCATCGTCACCACCCCGGAGATCGCCAAGTCTCTGGGTAAGAACGACATCATCTCGGTCAAGGCCCTGCAGCTTGCCCTGAGCAACGGCACCGAGATCGGCTACAAATGGGACGGAGCTCACTTTACCACCACGACCAAGGCGAGCAAGGCGGCCTACGAGGAGGCGGGCATCAAAAACCCGCGGGAAGAGATCAGCATGATGGAGGTGCACGACTGTTTCTCCATCACCGAGCTGGTGACCATGGAAGACCTGCACATCTCCGAGCGCGGTAAGGCGCCCACAGACATCATGGACGGCTTCTACGACCTGAACGGCAAGCTTCCCTGCCAGCCGGACGGCGGACTGAAATGCTTTGGCCACCCTATCGGCGCATCTGGCTTGAGGATGCTCTACGAGATGTACAATCAGCTCCTGGGCAGGGCCGGCGACAGGCAGATCGACGACCCGAAGTTCGGGCTCACCCACAACCTGGGCGGGTTCCCGATGATGAACGTCTGCAGCATCGCCATCATCGGGAAGCACGGTGCGTGATATCTTGATGGAAGGAGATTTGTATGGCTGACAGTACAAAAGTCGGAAAGACGTTCGACCCCATTGTCTGGGAGGTCGAACGGGGGAAGATCAGGGAGATGGCAAAGGCCATCGGCGACCCCAACCCCATCTATCTGGACAGGGATGCCGCGATCAGGGCAGGGTA
>Ga0208195_1002575_pt1 | contig 16744 bp, 8 predicted proteins | sample AD_UKC077_MetaG_FD_184441 | JGI IMG/M metagenome (GOLD analysis project Ga0208195, IMG submission 184441) | Active sludge microbial communities of municipal wastewater-treating anaerobic digesters from USA - AD_UKC077_MetaG (SPAdes) (version 2) | ecosystem: Engineered > Bioreactor > Anaerobic >...
TCCTGGCCTTGTTGCCGAGACGAAAAATCAAAAAAGCGCCGGCCACTGTCAAGGGCACGGAAACATAAAAAGGATAGACACCGCAGAGGAGACCTAAAGCTACCGCCCCAAAACTAAGATGAGACAAGCCGTCGCCGATTAAAGACAGCTTGCGTAAAACTAAAAACAAACCTAAAAGAGCCGCCGGCAGCGCCACCAAGATACCGGCAATTAAAGCGCGGATAATAAAAGGATATTGGAAAAAAGATAAAAATTCCATAAAAATTAATGGTCAGGCTGATGGCTAGATAAAGGCTGGGCGAAATCGCCAAAATATTTTTTCATTTTTTCTGAATGACCAAAATCGGCAAAAGGACCGGCAAAAACCAAGCCTTCATCAAGATATAGAAGTAAACGGGCATAACGGCCGATATCGGCCGTATCGTGAGTCACCATGATTATAGCCGTCCCCTGTTCCTGATTAGCCTTGGCTAGCAGCGTAAAAAATTTTTCTCTAACCATCGGGTCTAAGGCTGTGGTTGGTTCATCTAAAATTAAGAGCTCCGGCTTCCGAATCAAAGCGCGCGCTAAAAGTACCCGCTGTTGTTGGCCACCGGACAGACGGCTGAATAATTTATCGGCTTTATCCGCCATCGCCAGCTCCTCTAAAAGAGATAGGGCCGCCATTTTCGCTGACGTTTTATCATAACGGCGCCGACGACCCGCCAATCCGCTTAAAACGACTTCTAACACGCTGGCGGGAAAAAGTCGGTTATACTGATGCTTCTGGGGTAAATAGGCTAAACGCTCCCACTGCTTGAAGGTGTTTAAGCTCTGACCGAACAGTTTAATCTCGCCCCGACGAACAGGAAGCAAATTAAACAAAGCTTTAACCAGGCTGGTCTTACCGGCGCCATTAGGCCCGACCAAGCCGATATAATCACCCGCGGAAACACTAAAAGACACATCCCTCACCACTGGCCGGGAATTATAGACAATATCAAGATTTTTAACTTCAACAATTACTGGCATTTGAGTCCAAGGCTTAATTCTTTAAGATTATTTTTCATTATCTCTTCATAAGTCAAGCCGGCCTTTAAATCTTCTTTGCTCACATTATGGGCGGAATTGAGCATTAAAATCTTGACGCCGGCGTCTTTCGCCAGAGATTTGGCCAATTGAGGATTATCCAGCTCTTCGGCAAAAATATAATCAGCCGACTCCGCTTTCAGGGATTTTAACAGCTCTGATAACGCCTGCGGACTACTTTCCGCATCCGGAGAAAATCCTTGAGCGGCTTGATATTGCAGACCATAGCGAGCGGCTAAATAGCCAAAAGCGTAATGACCGGCATAAATAAACTCTTGCTGCTTACAGGTTGACAAGGTCTGGCGATAATTCGCATCAAGTTCCTCTAAACGCACCTGATAATTTTCCAGGCGCTCATAGTAATAGGCTTTGTTATCCGGATCTATCTTGGCCAGAGTCTGCGCCAAACGGCCGGCGGCCTTAAACATTATCATCGGATCAAGCCAAATATGGGGATCAAGTCCAGCCTCTTCCGGGGCTGCTTTTGGTAACTCCGCCAAATCTTTACCAATAGCCAGGCTCTCGGGAGCGCTGCCATTAAGACCGGCCAAGATGTCTTGAGCCCAAGGCTCCAAATAATCACCGGTATAAACAAACAAATCAGCCTGGCTGATACTAATCATATCCCCCGGCGTTGGTTCAAAAGCGTGCGCTTCCACTCCCGGCGGCAAAATTAATTTAGCATTAACCCGGTCGCCGCCGATTTCCCGGCTTAAATCATACCAAGGAAAAAGACTGGAAACGACAATGATGGGTGAAGCCTCACTGGCAACCGTTGTTTCTTGAACCTTATCAAGAATAGGCGTGTCTTTTGACAACTGCTTCTTCTGCCAGCTATCAGCCGCCGTCCAGGCGAAAGCAGCAATAATAAGGGCAAATATCCCCATGAAAATAAAACGTTTGGGCATAAATGGATAATTAAAATTCAAAAATTAATAATTTTTTCGAGCACATTCACGGCATAATCCGTAGAATTCTAAAGTGTGACGCTGGATTTTAAAGCCGGTTTTCTTGGCTATCGCCGCCTCTTCCCGGCTCAAACTTTGACAGAAATCAACGGCAGATATTTTTTTACAAACAGTACAAACCAAATGATGATGGTGATGGAGATTAAGATGATATAAGCGCTCATCCCCTTCCAGATGTAAAATTTCCACCACGCCTTCTTTTTCCCAAAAGCTTAAAGTCCGATAGACCGTTGCCCGGTCTAAATTAGCCCGCTTCACGGCGACTGAACGCATAATTGCTGCCGCTGACAAAGGTTTATTCGCCGTCGCTAGAGCACGCAATAAAGCTTCCCGTCCGCCGGATAAACGGCGACCACGAGCGCGAATAGAATTTATTAAATTGGTTAATTCTGGTTGAGACATATATTGCGACTCAGTCGCATATACTATATCATTCCCGACGAAAAATTGTCAAATAATGGACATGGGGATAATTAAAATAATGGCTGACACCCATAACCATAAAATATAAGAAAAAGCCGCTGACAGCCATGTCCAGCGGCTTCTTTTTATAAAAATTATACTATTCAATCACAAAACGGATAATCTCTCCCGGCAAAAGAGTGCGCACTGGCGGTCCCCAGGTGCCGGTGCCGGCGTTGGTATAGGTCGTCATCCCTTCATAGTTTTCTAAACCGTAGGAAAAGCGGCCGTAAAGTAAATAGGTAAAAAAGGAAAAAGGAAATATCTGGCCGCGATGAGTGTGTCCTGATAACATTAAACGAGCCTCTAAGGCTTTGGCTTCCGCCTGATCCACGGGTACGTGATTAACGACAATTCGGGTTAATTGGCCATCCCCCAAGTTTTTTATTTCTCTCCGTAAACCGCTATCGTCTCGATTGACATAATTGAGGCCGATCACTTCTAAACCGTCCACGTTTATGGCCGCATCGCTAAGAAATATCAAATTGCCAGCTAAAGCCGTTTCTTGAGCTTTCTCGGCGGGGATATAATAATCATGGTTGCCGGGCACAAAGATTGTTACCGGAGAAAAAGTTCTTAAAACAGGAATAAACTCGGATAAATGCTCATCGCTGCCGTCGAATAAATCGCCGCTAATGACAACAAAATCTGGATTAAGGGCGTTTACTTTTCTAACAATCATCTCCAGCCAAGCCGGTCGATAGACCGCGCCCAAGTGCAAATCAGAAAGCTGAACAAAACTTTTCCCTTTCAACTCCTCCGGCCAACCTCTTAATACTATCGTTTTAACTCTGGGCAAAAAAGCATTATAGGTGCCTAAAATAAAAAATAGGCCGGCGAGAATTAAAAGCAAACGGGCGACTAAGCGGGGTTGAAGCGACGCGCAACGCAAGCGTTTCCCGGTCCAGTGTTTCAACAGGATTTCATGGAGATAAAATAAAAAGCCAAAAAGCATCAGCTGCGATAAAAGACCAAATAAAATCGCGCCGAAAACGTATAAATATCGGAAAAAAGCGCTATCACCTTGATGCAGCCAGATAAAATCGCCAAGGAAAATAAAAGTGACGGCGACAAAAGCGGATAAAATCCAGAATCGCCAGCGGTGCCAAGAAGGAAAGGCTGATAGGCAAAGATGCCAAGCGAAATAATGACCGGAAATGACCAAAAAAAGAAAAACTAAAATAGAAAAAAAGGCGAACATAAATTAAGGAATTAGCTCTAAATCTTTATTAGTGATGCCTAATCCAAGGCTGGTCATCAATTCGTAGGCGGCGTTACCGTCGCGTAAATAATGAAGATTTAAATCATCATCAAGATACCAGGCTTCCCCGTGAGATTCTACCTGAAGAAAAATATATCCCTTAAAACGACGGGCGAAATCAGCCTCTCGCCGCAAACGCTCTAAATTTTTATTCGTTATTCCCCGGCCCATTTTTCTCATCAATTCATAGGCGGCGTTACCGTCGCGTAAATAATATCGATGATAATCTTCAGGGCTTACATACCAAGCTTCGCCTCGAGATTCTACTTGAAGAAGAATGCGTCCAGCTAACCGCTTAGCTAAAATTCCCGGTGAAATTTTATCTTTTTTATCATTTTCTTCTTCCAGTTTAACTTCATCCCCGCCGCGATAATCGATATCCAAGCGTATATTATCCGACGCGATGCCGTTACGGGTATAAAAACGAAGGTATAACGTATAAATGCCATCATGACAATTCTCAAAAAAAGAGCAAATATCAAGTCGCAAAGGAGAAAAATACGGGAAAATACTAGCATTTTTAAATTCAGGATCAACGCTTAAAGAATAACGATCAACATCATCGCCGGCTTGTAATTCTAAATCAAATGTCTTAACATTTTGTTTTAAAAAATATGAAAAAGTGCCATTGAGGCCACTTAAGCCGTTCTTAATAAAGCCGCCAGCGGGCGTCTGCGGAGGACTAATATTAATAGGAGTGCCGGCGGTAACTGATTGAACATCTTTATCGTCTTCATCTTCGTCGCTATCGCCACCATCTAGCACTTCACCTTCATCACCAGAAAGGTCAACTGTAAAAGAATCGGAAACACTGCCGTCGGAAGTATTGCCCAGGGTATCGCTAGCACGAACATAGACGGTATGAAGACCATCGGAGAGAGAGGAGGCGACCGTGCAGGTATAATTTTCAGATAAAGAATTGAAAGCGCCGTCAGTGGCACTGCAAGCCGTCCAAGGACCGCCATCAACTTGATATTCAACGACAGATATGTTGATGAGAGCATCGGTGGTAGTACCGGTAAAAATAGGCGTGGTATCACCGGTGGGGTCAAGAAAAATGGGAGCAATGGTGATACTAGGGGCAGTGGTATCCCAAATAAAAGTTATGATACTGTTATTGGTGTTGCCAGCATTGTCAACGACTGTCAGTTGAGCAGAATAGGAGCCGTCAGTGCTAGCGGCGATAGTTGGATTTAAAATATTAGAGGAGGCAGAAAAAGTGATAGTACCGGGACCGGAAACTTTCGTCCAAGAATATGAGGCGATACCATTGGTATCGGCAGCGGTGGCACCAGCAGCGGTGGCAATATTAATAGCCCCTAGGTTAGGAGTGGTAACGGTGGGATTAGTGGTGTCAATCACAAAGGCTACAGATGATTGCGAGGAGGAACTATGTAAATCTAAATCATAAACTGTAACTTTTAATAAAGCTTCGGCGGTATTAAGTGGTGGCACAAACCAAGAGTAAGTATCGGTAGTAGAAGCCAAACCAGAAACCAAACCCATCCAAGAAGCGCCATTATCTGAAGAATATTCCAAATCAAAATGACTTAGGTCGTCATCGTCCGGTATCTGCCAAAGTATCTGCTGGGTGGAAGAACCAGAAACTATCACTCCGGCGCCATTTGGAGAAAGTAAAAGCGGTTCCCCGGGAATACTTTCATCTCCCAATAAGGCAAAATCGGAAAAATGATCGGTAGTACAAGAAACCTCGCGTTCAGATTGATTGACACTACAATCACTTAAATTATCCCAAGCAGAGCCATTCCAATAAGCAATCCTTAAAGTGGAGGGATCTAATCCGAAAATATCAACCTGATCATAACTAATAATAATAGTGGCGCTACCGCCCAATTGACTCTGTTTCGTACTTAAAGAAGAATAAGCGTTCAGGCTAAAAATCTTGTCGCCAAGTAAATGGGAAGATTCAGGTAAGGGTGCGGAAGCGATAGCACTGTTGGCGTCTAAACGAAAAATCTGTAAAATCGGGCTTCCAGAAATAGCATTAGAGGGCAAAAGCAAACGCAGGCCGTCTAAGGATAAATCTTTTGATTCACTCGAAGAAAAAGATGATTCCAAGATACTAACAGGCTTTTGTCCTCCCAAGCAGCCATCTGTCAAAAAATAAGCATCATCGGATTGTCTTTCATTATTGGCAGCATCCCTTCCTAATAAACGGTAATGATAAGCGGCACAGGCATGGAGACCGCCGAGACTATAGTCTGGATCTCTAAAAAAATAACCGCTATCAAGACTGCCGACCGATAAGCCGTAAGCGCTAGAAAGACCGTAATCTAAACGAGAGTAGGCGTCTTCATGAGTGTGCCAAGAAAACTCAGCGCTATTTTCAGAAGAAGAAATTGTTAAATTGCTAAAAATCGGAGCTTTAAAATCCAAATTAATCGCATCTGTTTGAATAAAAGCGCCCGACTGGTGAATTCCTCGAGGTTGAAAACGCAAATAAGCCTCTCCCTCAAACTCCCCCAAATCAGTGCGGGCATCCCAAACAAAACAATGATTAGTGCCGGTGATAGAAGAAGCAAGATTACTAATGCCGTTATTTTGAGGGTCGGAAGCGGAAAGGGCGGTTAATTCTTCTCCGGCAAAAAAACCAGTGATCGAATATTGTAAATATTCCAAATCAATAGGATCGGCATCATCATGAATTAACGAATAATTCAAATCAACTAGGCCACTATTGGCTCGGAGAGTGATGGAATTAATTAAAGCCGACGGCTTGTTTTGGCTTCTTTCTCTGATTTCAACGGCATTCAAAACGCCGTAGCCAAAATAAGAATCTTTAGCGGAAACAGCCACATCCAGAGAACCATTAGGCTCCGGAGAAATTTCGTGGAAAGTAACACCATTAGCGGTATTTTGGGCGATATTTAATTCCTTGGTTTCACCTTTTATAGTATATAAAGAAATGCTCTTACTGGAAGAAGCAATATTATAGCTGCCGACTATGAATACATCATATTTCTTGGCCGGGTCCAAGCCGCCGAATCTGACTATACCTGTCTGCTGAGTTGAAGCATACATGCTTAAACCCGTTTGTAAATAAGCATCAGGGATAACGCCACTGTTATTACCCGTATTCATCCCTTTATTAAGAAACTTGCTGGTAAAATCTTGAACAACCTGGACAGAGAGAGAAGAAACATTGCCATCAGTGTCGACTAAATTTTCGAGCAATTTATTATAAGGTGATTTATCGCCTCCATAAATATTCCAAGTGCCAACTATATAGCTATTAAGACCGAAATTTATACGCCAAGTCTTTCCTAAAACAGCAATATTATCTATTCGATTCTGCAAAATATTTTTTCTTTGACCGTCGGGTAAAACATTGACATAAGATTGAGCCTTGTCGCGATCATTGGATATCCGGCTAACTTCAGCCTTCGAAACTTCCTCTTCCGAACGTGTATATTCATCTTGATCAAGAAAAAAACCCCAATCAAGATTTATAAGGCCACTGTCTAAATTAGCCGAAGTGGCGGTAAAATCACCTAAACCATAATCAACACTGCGAATTTCCTGATCGGCGGATACCAATAAACTTAAAGCATAATAGCGCAAATCACCAGGGAGAGTCGAGGTGTCAAAAGAAATTGTCAAAGTATCTCCGGACAAAGAGGTCTGTAGAGAAACTCCCTGATAAACTTCAGCATATTCATAAGCCTCTTGATAGGAAGTCATCCAAATATTATCAGCGCCGTCACGGCCGTAATTAGCGGCTATATAATCCATTAAATACTTAAATTTATCCCAAGATAAATTGCCTGAGGTTGCGTCAGGCGAAACTCGATGAGTGAAGCCGACTGCCCAATATTTTTCCGCCCCGGTGCTTTTGGCAGCAATGGCATCCACGTATTCGGTCATACTCGACAGATCAAAATTGATTCCCTCAGCATAATACTTGCGATACATCAAATATTCATTAAGATTAAGACTGCTCAAAGGCACGCCTTCGACCGGCACCAGATGATTCTTGCCGTCATAATTAAAATTGATGGCTTGAGCCGAAACCGACTTCATACCGACATTGAATGCCGGGCGGATATATGACTGACACCCCCAGGGATAACAAAATGTTTTGGATAAAAACCGGTTTTTTCCTGAATATAGCTGCTATTTTGACTAACCTCATAATTGTAGTCAAAGGAACCCGGTCCTTTCGGCGCCGGGTAATTATAGGTCGCCTCTAAATCGGGAAAATTCATCGAAGTCCAACCATGATTTAAAGCCACCCAGCCATGGTTATAAGAATCAATCAGATTATCCCAGCTCATATAGCTTAAAGAGTCAGAAGAATGCAAATCATTATAAGAACTGTCAACCGAAAACCAGGAATAAGAACCAGAAAAAGGACGGCTACTACCGGCGCCATCGGTGTAATATAAACCACCAAAATAAGAATCGAGCGTACTGTTATAGCCACCATTTAAATATTTAAAGCCGTATTCATACCCCTCTTTATAACCATCATCAAAACCCCAACTAAAAATAAAATCTTTATTATATTTAACTAAGGTCTTGTTAACTTCAACAGAAGCGGGCGTCGGTGCCACCTTGAAAGTCACGGTCACGGTCTTAAAACTATCAGCCCGAGCAGACTCAATTCCTTCTTTCAAACTTATTGATATTTGAAACAAAGAAAAACAAAATATAAATAAAAAACAATTAATTTTTTCATAAATCGAAAAACAATGAATCTAAAATAGAATGATTACTTAAAATAAGATCTTTTGTAAAATTATAACATAAGTTTACAAATAAACAATGCGTGTCTCCTCCCCGCCCTCACTGGCAGCGCCGGCGGGATTTCCCGACTATTTAAAAAGCCCTTATAAAATAAGGGCTCTAATTTACTTATAAAATCTTATAAAATCTTATCCGCTAAAGAAGCTAAGGGGCTTCTTAGGGTCTGTTCAAAATTAACAATCCCGATCATCTGGTTGTCGGACATTTTATTAATGGCATAAGCGAGACCAGAGCTTTCTCTGGTTAAACGCTTGTTGTCGATTTGTCCGAGATCACCAGTAAAGACAATTTTGGTACCTTCGGCGGGCCGCGTCAAAATTGTTTTAATCAAATGGCGAGGAAGATTTTGCGCTTCCTCAATAATGATAAAACATCTTTTAAAACTGGCGCCCCTGATATAACCAAGGGGTTGGATTTCAACCCCGTATTTTACCAAAAAGTCTAAACTACTTTGATCATCCTCATCAATTTTGGCGTTTTTTGGGGTCCTTTTTATTTCCGCCAAATTATGGCGAATTGAAAGTATCCAAGGAGCCAACTTATTATTGATGTCGCCGGGCAGAAAACCAAGATTATCATCTTCGCTCAGATATATCGTTGGTCTCATAATGATAAGGTGATCAAAAAGTTTTTGATCCCTTTGGTGTATGCCAGCCGCTAAAGCTAGTAGTGTCTTGCCGGTACCGGCGCCTCCTTGCAAAAAAACTGCGGAAACGCTTTGGTCCAAAAGCAAATGCAAAGCGGCTATCTGCTGCCAGTTGGGCTGTCCGTTGTTTTTTGCGCCGATGCCGGATAATTTCAAATTACTATCAAGAAATTCCAGGCGATTATCTCGACGCAGGGCGACAGCGTAAGGACTAGATGTCTCCCCCAGCTTAAGATGAATCATAACCGGCCTTCCGTAGGGAATTTTTTCCCTTTGACCGATTTCACAATACTCTTGCCGATTTTCATTTTTTTTGATTTCTTCCTGCAAAATCTTTTTAACCGGCATAATCAAAGATTCCTCTTTTAGTTTGGTTAAATCTCGTTTGTATGGTTCAAAGCAAAAATCATCGCGCTTAATAAATTCAGAAGCAACAATTTGCATCCCGTAATCATTGGTCACCAGTTTGACTTTACTATAACCCCGATACTGGCTGCCGGGAACTGTTAAATTTCTGACTACATATAAAGCGGTGGCAATAATGCGATGATCTGGTTCAAATTTATTTAAATCATTGCCGCTAGGGAAATAGGTTCGGCGTTCTATAACCAAATTCGCTTGAGCCATTTTAAGGTCATGGATATTTTTAATACCCTTACCTGCCTCCCAGCCGACCTCGCTGGATTTCTTCAAATTGTCCAATTCAAGAAATACTTGCCAGGGAATCACTAGTAGATTCCCTCCTTTTAAAAATTCTCGAACAGAATCAGGATCCTGAACAATAACATTCGTATCTGGAATGACAATGTTCTTGTAGGCGCGACTAGCCAACAATTGCTGCAATTCCTGATTGGCTGGAGAATTTTTAGACCCTGGGATTCTAACAATGTGTTTTCTGTCCATGGTAAATGTGTTTAAAAATTGTTAAATAACAAAATTATCTGATTAAATCTTAAATCCCTCGTCACTATCTGTCAAGCCTAATTTGTCTTATATTTAAAAATATAAAAAGGCTTCCACAACGGAAGCCTTTTTTGTTTTCTTTTAAGTTATTACTTAATCATGACGCCACTAAAAGACAGTGCCCCTTTCTTCCGTCCATATTCGTGATCGGCAAATTCGACATAATGATCGCTGAAAGCTGATTCTTTAATATCCGCTTCTAACCGCTCTTCAAATACCGGCTCCGCCGCCAACGCAGCTTTCTCCTTCAACTTCTTGATAAAGTCATCCTGATTGATACCAACGGAAAAAAGCGCCATATTCGAAACAATTACTCCCAGTTTCGCGTTTTTAAATTTATCCTTCAAAGACCGATACTTTTTATGCACAGCCAAGGTGTGTGCGACGAGTAGATCGGAAGTCTTATTGCCGTAAATACGATCAAGAATGAAGTTTAGCTCCTGTTCGCCGGTATTGAGATTTTTCACTGGTGCCAGAAAGACAATTTGATCCGCGATACTGCCTTCATCTTTGCCCTGGCGGCTCATCAGGAAGAATTTATTATAGTCGCCAAAAGAGAGATTGGTATCGTTATTTATTTCTTTGCGTAAGCAACCGAGACACTGGCGCATATTCTCAATAATGAGGTTTAAATCACTCGTTAGATAACTCTGAACAATCGACTCGCCCTCACTGTCAGCGAAAGCGGTCGTAATATCTTTGAGGCGCTCTTTCAACATCGGCTGATTACTCTTGTTGGCAACATCAGACAATTTGTTAAAATACTCCTTCACTCGCGTCATAAGCCTTTCCAAACCAGCCATCTTCTCTCTGATGGGTGCTAAATATGATTCAATATCCTTTTTCTCTTGATCAGATAACTGGCTTTCTGCCTTCACGGCCAGTCCTTCTAAATATTCTAAATCACGGAATGAGGCATAGGCGCCGGATTCTGGCTTAAACCCTTCTTCCAATCGGTTATAGATATCAATAATAGCCGGAGATGGCTTGAGACTGTCACGCAGTTCCGATACCCGCAGATCAAGCTGTTCCTTCTCCATTTTATCTAATAAGTTGAAAATTAGGTTCATTGGCCGCACGCGATCCTGAATACTTTTAACCGCAGTCGCGTCCCAACTCTTTATACCGTAGATGTTGGCCAATTGATCTTTTAACTTGGCCTCCGACTCATTATAGACGGTCGTTTTACCGACGGTTTCACCATAGACCTTAGCGAGCAAGGCATTTAAGGATTTTGAGCCGCCGCGACAGATCTCCAGCAATTGCTTATCAGTCGCCTCAGGAAATGCATCCGGATCAGCTAAGTCTTTAATATTGTGCTTGAGATTAAGCAGCTTATAGTCTATCGTTTGAACGTTGCCGAGCATCGTCGAGGAGACCTCCGACTGCAAGATCCGCTGGAACTCAGGCACTTCTTCGGGAGCGATATCAACCAACGCATACGGAAGCGTATTTTCTCTTTTTTTCTCTATCATCGCGGCGATGTTTTGTGCGCATGCCGGAATCAAGTGTTTATTGATATCAATGTCCTTGCCAGCGCGAAAATCCTTCCACTCATTATTCAAGCTCAGGGAAAGATAGAGTGAAATTAAAGCTTCACTCTTTTGGTTACGCCTACTTATATTTCCCAGATAACGGATGCAATTGCTAATTGTACGGATACTTTCTTTATTAATCTCCTCCGGTATATGGTTGATACCGAAGCGGGTCTGAAACTTCGCCTGCAGATCATCAAGCAACTCTTGTTTATGTTCGGCCAGATTTTCTTGCTTGTCTTCAGGGTATAATTCCAACTTTGCCGCCAACACAGTGATAGCGTTGCGCAAAGTCACGAGTTCTTTCGGTTTATACTTCAAATCTTGCGACTGCATAGCAACCAATTTTGCTTGATAGAGAGGCAGGCATTCGCGGGCAAATTGTTTCATCTCCTTGCCGTCCAAACGATCAAACAAAGGCTGGAAAGAAGAATATAAACTAGGGGCCGCTTCAATGATATCAGCGGAGAGATTATAAAAATCCGAGCGCGCATCCAAACTCCATTTCTCCTTATCAAAACGCTTTTCTTGCTCGATGAGAAGAGTTTCAATCTCCTTTTTCGTCCTTTCGGCGGTATGAGGATTTCCCCAGGCATGATCGCGGATATTAGTAATAAGATTAGATAATGACTCGACATGTTTCAGATTACCGGCCCCACCAAAATAATTAACAGTACTGCAAATTGAATCAAGCTTCAAATTCAGACGACTGTCTCCATTGGAAAGATTTTCTAGCCATTCATTTTTATATTTCAGAAGAACCTCATCGCGGTATTCGGCATTATCAAACATCTTAGCCATCTCGACGGCTTTATCTCCCAATGCGCCCTCGGTGCCATAAATATATAGCCACAGATTCATCGCCCACTGATTATTTACCCTACCCTCTACTAGAGATGAGTAATTAAACGACGAAAAACGATCAGGATCACCATTAGCCGCTTCTTCCCGGAGTTCCCCCCGAAGAAATGGGGCTGTATAACCCGAAGCAGCGCCTTGATATTTTCCGTTTAATGCGTCCAATCTCAGCTTAGTGAAGGTGGAAATAGCACACTGTCTAGCCTGGCCCTGGTCCACTTCCGGCACAATCGCAGAGATCTTCTCATTCAACCTTTGCAGGAGCTGTTCCGAAGTTTCAGTCTTATTGATTTTAAGACCGGTGAGTTTTAGCAATCTAGCTCGCACCTCTAATGGTAACGTCGCCGGTTCGCATTGCGATATTTGTTCATACAGGGAGAATAATTGAATGAAAGGCTTGTTCCCAAACTCCTTGACATACCCGCAGAACTTCTCCAAATCATCATCTTTCCAGTTCTTTATTAAAAATCCGAAAGAGTCGGCCAATTTTTTTCTTAATGTTTCTTCCGTCTCCGAAGAAGATTCTTTTAGTTTCTCGCGTAAAGAAACAACCCGATCAATCCCTGGAATAATCTTTCTCAGCACCTTCTGTTTCGCCTCATCTAAGGAGGCGAAGCCATCGCTATACCTAAAGGCGGCGTCAAACAGATCATGGCTCGCGATATTAGCGCCGGTATTAACTCCTTCTTTTTTCAAGAAAAAATTAACAAACTGTGTATCTTGCTTGCCTAATATGCTAGCGGCAATCTGTAGATCCAAAAGAAATCTCCGCTTCTCTTCTCCTTCCATCTCGCGCACAAATTCTGCGGTATTTCGAAAACGCTCCGCTGATTCAGCCCAAACGCTTGACGGCAGCTCTTTTGCCTCATTTAGAAGACTTTGAAAATTCTCCGGTTTATAGGTTAGAGCATCGACACCGAAGCGGATAATAAAGCTGATAATCTTTTGCTTTTCTCCCTCGTTGTCTAATTTTTTTCCTAAATAATCTGCCGTGGCTTGGACGTTCGCGTCGAATTGTTCCTGAAAATCCGCGAAACTCAAATCAGACATTAAATCTGGCTGCAATTTCATCTCCTCATATATTTTGCTGTCACTAATGCTTCCGGCAAAAAAATCACGAACATAACCCGCCATCTTCCTATACTCCATTATCCCTTTAAACTCCGGCCGTTCAAGCCTAATTTTATTAATATTTCTAAAGATACTTTTCTGATTGGGACGGGTCTGAATATAGCGCGCAAATATCTCATCATCAACATTTATAGCGCAATCAAGGTCAGCAACATAGCCCTGCTGATCCGCCAAGCTTAGATAGAGTTCTTTGCTGATAACTGCACTTAGCTCACCTTTCTTTTCCAACTCAGAAATAATGTCCAAATCACCTTGACGAGCGAGCTTTTCTACATAATTTTTCTTTAACTCCTGCAAGTATGGACCAGATAGTTTATGTATAAGCAGATGTTCTTGATCATAACGGCTCGCTAGAGCGATTAGATACTCCGGCTCATTTTCAATTAAGGTTTTAAAGCCGTGCCGACATTCAAAAAAATATGGCAATCGCCCCATCTCCAGCTCCCGCTTTATCCCTGGTATATCTTCCGCTAAATTGAGCTCCTTGATGTTATCAGCAATATCCTTAAATTCTTTCATCTCTTCTCGATTAAAGTAGTAGCGGCGATTACTATCAGTCACATTATGAAATTTAAGGACGTTGCGTCGAGCCTCCATTTTTTCTTCTTCCGTCCAATCAGTTTTTTCTATGCCTTCGAATAAATCATCAAGCATATAGGGATAGGCAGTGGAATAATGACGGGCAAAATCCGATAAATCCGCTGGCGAGACCACTCTTTGGAATTTATCCAAATGTTTGATGACGTAATACAAAGCACCGCAAGCAACCATCTTCTCATAGACCTCTCGCGAACATTCCTTAGACTGACAAGCCATGGCGTAACCGAGTTCATCATATAAATCAGACCGATCGCCATTTTTCTCCCGATTAGAATCAATAATGGCAACGATCAATTGATTGTCATATTCAGAAATAATGGCGCGTCTTTCGTCTGGGCTCAATTTCAAAAAATCATCTTTAAAGCCCGCTGACATCAAGAGGTGAGTCGCGTCGGCATCAATCTTACTGTTTGAATAATATGATCTTTCAAAATTAAGATAACCGTTGAATAATGCCTCATGCCGCTCCTTGTATCCCAGCAAGCTGTATTTTTCTAAGGCTTTGGTGTCGCCGGCCGCCAAGGTAATTATCTTAGAACGAAGCAATAAATCAGGATCCGGAGACTGGCCCTTTCCGCTTTTTTTAAACTTCTCCGCGCAAACAATTGTCTCTCGACAGCGATCGATTAGCAGCTGCTTCATCGTGGCTATTGTTTTTTCCTCTGTTTTCTTACCCTTGTTCTTCGCCAGTTTTTTTTCGGCAGCCAGCCTTAATTCTGACACCAGACGTGACAATTCTTCGCCCGAAGCGATGACTTTAAGAAATGGCAGTAGTTCCTGGTTAAAATATGTCTCCGCAGGGCTTATTTCTTTGGGCTCAGGTTTTTCCAACTCAAGCGCTTCTTTTTCTAAGGCTTGCGCTTCGGTATTAATTACTTTTAATTTTTCTTCAAGGCGCAATTCTTCTTTGATGTTTGAAATTTCTTCCGGTTCAAGATGTTTAGCGCTATTTTCTATCGCCGCTATCTCCTGATCCTTACTATGAAAAAAAGCGAAGAGCTGCTGCAACCTCGCCTTCATTGTTGAGGATTTTTCCGTTTCGGATTCATTTGTCTGGGTCTTATCTGATATTTCGGGGATAAATTTTTCTAATTTCTCCATATAATTAGATTTTATCATCTTTGCTCACCGACATCTTCGCGATCTCCTCCTTGACAGCCTTAAGTTCGGCCTCCTGAACCTTTGCCCGAAATAATGATAATAATTCCCCCTTTTTTAAAGTGAGCTCATGTAAACGTTTTATAATTGAATTTAGAGACGACATTGTTAATTTGAAATTATTTAGCTCCTTATTGATTATACCTAAAGTGGTCCAGTTTGTCACCTGTCGTTACTTAAACGGGCAGCTGCGATTTTGACCGGATTTAAAGAGACGACGATTTTTTAATTGTAAAATTATCAATCTTTACAAAAAACACTACATATATTATGATATTATATTCTTTACAATTTAAAAAAATAATCGCCATGAAAAAACTTTCAAAAAAACAGTTTTTCCTGGCGATTAGCGCCGGGATACTACTTTTAATCTTATTGGCTTGGTTAAAAGAAAAAGGTTGGATATTATTTCCAGAAATCGAAAAGGTCCGTCTTTATAAAAACCAGACATACGCTCTGGGCGCGCCTGAATTTTTTAAATTACCACGACCATATTCGCGTTTCTGGGATATTTTCTTTCTGCCAATATTTATTTATGCTTTAGCCGTCATAAGCAAAAAAACTGAGGCCAATCTTTGGATATTAACCGGAGAAATGCTGATAATTTTAGCATTATCGCATTATGCGGCTTCAACGGTAGTGGCTATTTATGCCGGCATGCTCTTTGCGGCCGTTGGCGGACTAGTCTTTAATGAATTTGTGGGCATATTTCTCGCCCTTATCTTTGGGATAATTGTCGGTTTTGCCGCCTTCGGGTTGCTCTTCGGCCTGCTTCTTGCGGGCATCGCTTATTTACTGTATCAAATAATTAAGTTCTTTATTGGCTAAAACTCCTTATCAAACGATAGGGAGTTTTTCTTTGGCCTTTTAAATATAAATTTAAAATTATTTTTCTCCCAGTTTCCCTAAATCTAATTCCTCATCCATACGTACCTGCTTGACGAATTCCGGCATATGGCTGACCATGATAATCGCGCCCTCATACTCGTTCAAAGCTTGAGCGATAACGGGAATATGGCGGAAATTGAGATGATTGGTCGGTTCGTCTAAAATCAATAATCCCGGCGCCAACATCACTAAATGAGCAAAAGCCAAAAGCCCTTTCTGCCCTTCGGACAAAGCGGCCACCGGCAAGGCTAAGACTTCTCCGGTAAGCAAAAAACCAGCCGCTAAAGAACGAAGTTCCTGTTCGCCCGAACCCGCCAGCAAATCAGCGGCTAAAAACTGATAGGCCGTCTGATCATAAGGCAGATTGGAAAAATCCTGACTATAATATCCGACTTTAACCCCCTTAACAATACTAATTCCTTCCTGCGTACCGTTAACT
>Ga0208195_1002579_pt1 | contig 16718 bp, 20 predicted proteins | sample AD_UKC077_MetaG_FD_184441 | JGI IMG/M metagenome (GOLD analysis project Ga0208195, IMG submission 184441) | Active sludge microbial communities of municipal wastewater-treating anaerobic digesters from USA - AD_UKC077_MetaG (SPAdes) (version 2) | ecosystem: Engineered > Bioreactor > Anaerobic >...
CAATTTTGACAAGCACCTTGAAAGACGGGTTCATGTTGCCGCGTTCAATTTCGCTGATGAACTTGTAATCAACATCCGCCAACTGACCAAGCTTTTGCTGAGTCAGTCCTTTGATGGTTCTCAGGGTGCGGATACGTCTGCCGAGAAGAATGCTGTCCGGGTCTTTTGTCTTTTTCATAATGACGTATTTATAAGGAATCTAAGGGTTAATAAACCGTATAAATGCGTTATTTGCTGTTGACATTCTTAATATGTTGGGTGTAATAATTAAAACTACCGCAAATGTGCGGCACTTTTCCATTCACCACTTCAAAATTACGGAGGTCATTATGGCCGACGGAAAACATGAATTTTATTCAAAAGCAGAAGACGCTCTTACTGCGAATGGCTATCGCTACTTTGACGGCGACAGGGATATCAAGGGCAAAGGAAGACAGCATGCCAATAAACCTGATTATATTGCAGCCAAAGGAAATGCGGTGATCATCGGCGAGATTAAATCACCGGCGGAAAGTCCAAAGTCCGGTAGCTGGCGGCAGATACAAAACAGCGACACGGAAGAGTTTAAGAAAGTCCGTATGGAAGTTGCCAACCGTGAAAAAGCTGGACTTGTGTCGCCGGAAGTCGGCGGCCATGAAATCATCATTTGCGGCCAGATAGCTGATTATGTTCGCAAGATCGGCACAACATTTGAGCTACCTGAATCAATAACTAAAGTTGATAGATTACTGATGGGTTATACTATTCCGAAATCTGAAGAAATGAACGTTATGGCAGCTCTCAAAAACAGCAGAAAATCAATTTATAAGAAAATTGATATTGGGAACAGCTCTGTAACTTTCATATTTTATTAAGGAGACAATATGTTAGGACCTTTGCTAAAAGTTGGGAAGGAATTAGGGATACAAATTGGGAAAAAAATTGGGAAAGAATTAGCAAAAAAGGCTACTAAAGAAGCTGCAAAAAAAATTGCAGCTGAGCTAGCGACTCAAGGTGGTGCTTTGCTCCTAAGCAAGGGTGTTGAAAAGCTCTTCGCAGATAAAAGTGTAAGCACTCAAGGAAAATTAGAACAGCTAAAAAAATGGCGAGATTCAGGAGACATTACAATGGAAGAGTATGAGGTATATCGTCATAAATTAATGGATTCTCACTTTGCATAAGCCCCGGATGACCATTCAGGGGACATTCCTCCTCATCCTCACCCATATATCATTAGTAGTTTAGCCGGCAGGGGAAAACGGTTCCGACACTTTTATTTTTAGTTAGCGAGAAGAGCATAGAATGAATGGGATTATTAGATACTGTGTGATGAAAAAACGCAAAGGTCTGTTGAAAAGACAGCCGGTCTATACCCATTTATTTTTTATTCCGGTCGATCCTAAGCTGTATATGTATCTGGCCCTGATTGGCCAGGATGTTGATGGCCAGGAAAATACATACGCCGCTCAACTATTGGTCAAGTTATCCGACGAAATTATGGAGAGTACACTTGCCGGCGAATACGAACATTTTGGCAAAAAGTTTATAGAGCTTGAAGCATTAAAGTGCAAATCATCCAATCCGTCACAAGGCAAATACACCATAACCATTCCTAAAAAAGGCGTTTACATCAGATCAAATCTCGAAATTGAGTACCAGGTCGAATACAGCACTACAGACAAGAGAGTTTATTTTATAAAAGGGGACTTAAGCTTAGTGTCCGGCGATGTAACAGCTCCGGATTAAGATTTGTTGCGCTTTAAAGGAAGGTCTAGCCTGATGTCCAGTTACGGGGTTTATAAAGTGACCGATAAGAAATGCGCGACATGTTCTTTCTGGTTGGGCAAGCGGACCATCGTTTTTCGTGCCAATAAACCGTTCAACATAAATGCCGCTGCGGGACATGCAGATTGTATTGCTCAAAAAGGTAAAAAGGCGACAGCGGCAACCACTTGTTTGAAATGGCAGCAGTGGGAAAAAGTTTAAGTTGGTCAGAAATATCAAAAACAAAAAAGGAGATTATTCATGGAGCAAGTCATTATATCCACATCGGTTATTATATCTTTTTTAGTAGGCGCGGGATTGAGTTGGTTATTGTTCAGAATACTTCATAAGCGAGAAATTGAAAAAATAAGCAATTTGAGACCGTTCAAAATGATAATTTAACAATTAAGGAATCTCTATATAAAGCCGAGGCAGAAAAATCAGCCCTAAAAATTGAGATGAATAAAATAAAAGCCGAGGCCGTCTCACATGCCTATGAGGATAATGCAGAAAAAGAAGTAAAGATTGCGGAGCTAACAAAGCAACTTGCCACCCAAGAGGCTGACTATATCAAACAATTACAAATTGAAAAAAAGATAGCATACGAAAGAGGTTCCACGGAGGCATTAAAGGATTATCAAATTGTTTGCACACCGTTTTTACGATATGATGATATGTTTTTTAAAAAAAAGACCATCGGTGGATATTCCTATCAGTTATTTGTTAAGGGAATGCCTGTTTTTCAACCTGCCGAAACTGTACTTCAATCCGTAAATAAATATGATGAAGAAGTTAAAAAAACAATTCTTCACGTAGTCAATACAGCAGTTAAATTAGCGTCGGGGCGTATAGGTGGAATTGCTCTTGAGGCAGTTTCAACAAAAATTTCAAAAATATAAAATAAGTTGTCATACAAATATGACAAAGGAGATCATAGAATGAGCCAGGAGAAATCTAAAACTTGGGACGTTGCAAAAAAAACATTACAATATTCAAATCCGCTACTTTCTATAATAGTGGCTGCAACAGAAAAAGCCATTGATAAAGGATTAGTAGCAACAGAGTCTGGTGATATTCAAAAGCTACAAATAGAAGCACAACGTCAAGAGATAGCTCTTCGTATGTCTGAGTTTCAGGCTAAGGTCGCTCAAGAGGTAGCAATTGCACGCCGTATTGATACAGCAGAAGAAGTAGAAATAGAGGAATTTTATGATGTGAGCGGCAAAGGTAATATTGGTATTACTGCAAAAACAGAAGGTGAAGGTTTTGTCGCTGGTTTAGGTGTTGCAGGGGAAGGCAGAAGGGTAACAAAAAGAATATATCGTTTTAGAGGTTGGCGTGACGGTGGTCTTAAAGTTGTTGAATAAATAAAAATCATTTATTAAAAAATGTTGATAGCGTCATCCCTTATCTGACGGAATCGCCCTTGCTATATTATCGGCGTGTATAAGCTTATCCTTCCACCATCGAATTATTCTCTTTATCATGTTGTGCCAGTCTGAGCTTGATACCCTCGCGGATGAATTTGGACATGGTTGTCTTTTGCAATCCGGCGATCATTTTCAGCCGTTGATAGGTGCTGGGTTCTATTAGCAAATTAACTGATGTGTGAAAATTTCTTTTTCTCATGGTTTATTCCTCCTTATGACATTATGTTGGTAAAATCAGCGGTAAGATCCGTTTCATTACTGGCATGATATACGTTATCAAACGCATGATCATGCACGTAATCTTCTTGTAAAATATCCTCGGGCACGTCTGATAAAAAATAAGATTCTTCAGTGTCGAAATATGGATAGGAATAACTGCATTGAAATTTTGACCTCGTTAGAATTAGTTCGTTTTTCGCCCTTGTGATCGCCACGTACAGGGTGCGTCGTTCTTCTTCCTCTTCGTCTTCCTTCCCTATGCTGCGCATATGAGGGTAAATTCCCGGTTCAGCGCGAATAATATAGCAAACACGATTTTCGATTCCCTTTGCGCTATGAACTGTAATCAGGGTAACGACATCCTGGTTATCCGATACGGCTGCTGTTGACGTTATCGGGTCCAGTGTATAGACTTCAATAAACCGCATGAGACTGGTGTATCGTTCCGCAAGTTTCACCAGAAGGTCAAAATCCTTTTTTCGCACGTTCCATTGATCGTATCTTGCTGACAGGAGAGGCTCAAAGAACTCCGCTCCCGCTTTCAGCGCTTTGGCCGGTTCGTTCCAGTATTGCAATATAACTTCGGGGCCATTGATGATTTCGTTTCTTTTATCATTTCTGCTCGCTGTTTCAGAAAATGCTTTTACAAGAGAGCCGGTTTTTTTTATGGATGAAATAAGACGAGTCGCAATGACATCTCCAATTTTCGGCCAAAGCACCAGATAACGCTTCCAGGCGATTTCGTCCTGTGGATTTCCCGCCGCTCTGACCAAGCAAAGCAAATCCTTGACGTGGGCAGACTGAAGAAAGCTCGCTCCCCCGATAAATACATAGGGAACCTTTTTCTCAATCAGCATCGCTTCCACACTTCTTGCGCTGTAGGCGGTCCTTGTAAGAATCGTGTGGTCCTTCCATGAATTTCCTTCTTCGTGACGCTTGATAAGATCCTCAGCGATCCATTTTGCTTCCGCAAGGTCACTTGAAAAGCTCTTCATAACGGGTTTAATCCCGGTTCCTCTCTGTGCCTTAAGGTTCTTGCCATAATTCAGCGGTGATTCTCTTAACAGCCAGTTGGAAAAATCCAGAATTTCCTGCGTCGAGCGATAATTGTCTTCCAGTTTAAGAACGACGGAATCAGGAACCCGGTCTTTAAAAGAATGCACATTCCTGAAATCAGCTCCCCGGAAAGCATAAATGCTTTGCGCGTCGTCACCCACACAGAAGAGTTTGGCGGGGTCTCTAAGTCCGTCCAGAATGCGCCATTGCAGGGGGTTCGTGTCCTGCATTTCGTCAACCAGGATGTGGTCATATTGCGAGCGTAATTGCTCGTTGATCGAAGGGGAATTATGCAGGACTTCGCCAAACCGATAAATGATGTCGTCAAAATCGAGGTAACGGTGAGCTTGTTTACTTTGATCGTAGTCGCTAAAAACATTTAAGATTTTGGTTGAATTTTCAGAGTCGCATTCTGCGTACTTGTTTAAGTATTCGGAAAATTCCATCTTCGTGTTGCGGGCATATGAATAAATGTTGACCAGCTTGGAAGCTATCGGGAACTTTACTCCTTTTGTTACATATTTGACCCTTGCAAGATTCATGAGGGATATTTGATCGTCACGGTCTATTACTGTAAAATCCCGTATCCCGAATTTGTCCGGCGCTTTGCGCATGGTCAGCAGACAGAAGTGATGAAAAGTTCCTGTCGTTACCTCTTTTGCGGCATCTCCAATGCTCAAGGATAACCTGTCTGTCATTTCTTTTGCTGCGCGCCGGGTAAAGGTCAGAAGAAGGATTCGTTGGGGATTAACGCCTTTTTGGATTAAGTATTCTACCCGCGCGATGATTGTCGATGTCTTCCCTGTTCCGGCTCCGGCTAAAACCAAAATGTGCTGATCTTCATGTTCAGCGGCAATTCTCTGATTCTCGTTTAGTTTGATTTCTGTATTCATTTTATTTTCTCTCCTCTACTTCAAAAATAGGTTTAAGTTGTTGAATTCATTTTAGTCATTCGTCTGCCATGTTTACTCTCGTTGTAACCCGCCTAGTCGTGGATAATTTCTTTCTGAAATTGATTGTGGTTGTGCGTTGCCAACTTTTCCCGAATTGCTTCCCTGATGTAATCCGAGATACCGATTTCCTCGTTGTCCGCGATGGTCTTGACCTGATCGAACATCTCCTCTGACAGCATCACTGAAACCGGTCGGGTATAAATCTTCTTCTTCATAGCCAGTCACCTCCTTTCTGATAAATATCTTAACAATTTCCTAATTTTATATTTGTTCCAAGTCTTGGTCGAACTTGAAATAATTTTTTAATTGTTTGGCGACAAGAAACCAACTGAGGCGTGTTTTTGTTTGAAACCAGACGCAAGAATGTATCTGACGTTTTTATCCGATGTAAACCGTTCCTTGTAAAATACCCAGAACCGGCAAAAACGTCCTTAAAACCTGAATGATCCCAACCGTTTAAAAACTAATTATGGTCGGTCCGGGAATCTGAACAATACGGAAATACACAGGATGCTGCGCTTACTAAAACCAGAAAGGTATAGTGTTTTTCTTTCTACCCGTAATATGCAAAAGTATTCTTAGCAAATTTGAATTGTGCTGGAGGGCGTATAGCACCTACCACTGTTCATCAGTGGAAGGTTTTTATAATTGATGATTACCGTTTGAAGTTTAGTATCGGTGTTTTTAGCTGACTAAAATGCACTTTATTGCTTTTCCAGTTTTGGGGCGTATCATAATTATTCAATTCATTGCCCTGCCGGTTTTGTGCCTGATCGGTATAGCGAGGCCGCCTTCTGGATCTCTTGCAGGACTTCCTTTCTTTTGTCGGCAGGCTCCAAAAGTTCGGCATCCGCTCCGAAGGAAAGAATCCATTTTTTGACGTCGTACCAGCCGGAGGTGGACAGGGTCAGGATGATGCAGCCGTCCAGAAGATCTTCGATCTGCTGATTCCTGCACCACTTGCGCTCCCGTATATACGGCGCCTGTTTCGCGCAGAAGCGGATTTTCACCGTCACCGGATCGTCGTAGATAATGCCGAAGGCATCTTCCAGGATTTCGTCGGGATTGTAATGTTCCGGATAGGTAAATTCCCTGTCCGTGACCGTCAGGGTATTGATTCTTTCCACAGCCAGCGTGCGAATCGCATCATATTTCGACACGCGCACCGAGGTGTAAAGACCGCCGTTCCATTCAAATAATTTCAGCGGATCGATATGGAAGGAGCTGACTTTCCCGGAAGAATAGGAATGATACTCCACAAGGCAGGTTTTCTTTTGCAGGACGGCCTCGGCCAGTTCTTCGATAATGTCCTCCTTCCCGGTGTAATCCTTGGACAGTTTGTCCGCTGTCAGAAACAGCGCTTTGACTTGTTCCAGCTTCCGGGAGAAGGCTTCCGGGAAAAAGACGTCCAGCTTGCCAAAGGCTCGTTCAATATTCGCCTCGATGTCCGTGCCGCGATACAGGCGGGCATGGCCTTTAATGGAATACAGACTCAGAAGTTCCTGGAAGGTCAGGTTCAGGTCCGCCACCTTGATTTCGGAAAGCCGGCGGATGAACTCACGATCCAGGTAGTACCGGGTTTCGCCGCCGAGCAGGGCCTTGTCCTTATCAATCATGATCTTGAACTCACTCTGGATTTCATGGATCACCCGGTAAGCCTGCCTTTTGTTGATGCCGAGCCTTTCGCAAAGGGACGAAATAGTCGTTCCGGTCGGCTGCGCCAGCAGCGTAATGGCGTCAACCAGCTTTTTGAGCAGTTTCAGACGCATGATTTTCACCTGAAGGTCAATTTTTTAAAGCGATAAATGCAATAATTATAAGCACCTTACCGGCAATTGCCCCCAAACGCAAAATATTTTTTTCAAAATGACCAAAAATGACACTCGCTCGCGGCATGATGACGTCAAAATCAAGACGGGAGGTTTAGAATGGCCGCAAAAGAAAAGGAAAGGGAGGAAAAGGGACTGGATGATTACGGCATCATTTATCTGTCCGGGGTGATCGGAGAGGCAAAGGCCGAGGAAATCTGCAAACAGCTCATCGAATACAACATCAAAGGCAGCATCAACCAGGTCCAGATGGTGATCAACTCACCGGGCGGCACGTGCACAGCCGGGTTTTCAATCATTGACATCATGGAATGGTCAAATATTCCCATATACACAACGGGCATTGGAATGATTGCCTCCATGGGCCTGCTCATTTTCATGACCGGAGAAAAAGGCCACAGGGTCGTAACGCCCCGGACGTCCATTTTGTCACACCGCTTCTCGGCCGCAAACTTCGGCAATCACAGCCAGCTTATCGCGGGGCGGCGGGAGGAAGACATGCTGCACGAAAGAATCCTTAACCATTACATGACCTATTCCGCCATCAAGGACCGCAACGAGCTGGAGACACACCTTTTAAGAGATGTCGATACCTGGCTCACCACGGAAGAGGCAATCCGGATGGGCATTGTGGACGTAGTCGAACCGATGAGAAAAAGACCTTAGGGAGGGAATATGAATCAGACGCAAAATGCCGTCAGAAATCAACCAGCGCCGCCCGGAGGACAGGCCGGCCAGCGGCTTGCCATCGTACCGGACGGGGAGGCAACACTGGAGGAAAGCCCCTTTGCCGATAATTATGAATACCTTGCCGCATTGGAAAAAGAAGCCCTGCTGATGCTCGTCCTGTCGGCGGTCCGCTCGGGAAAAGCCGAAGGGCTGGAAAACGACGGGGAAGGGATTCGGCGCTGCGCCGGGCTGGGCCTGACGCCGCAGAACATTACCTGGGAACACATCGAAGCGGAGCTTGCCCGGGTTCGGCATATCAACCGGTCACGCCAAAACAAAACGCTACGGTCCGGCGTCAGGCTTTTCTTTCCGCTGTTCTGCCGGGAAAACCAACTGGATGAATTTGATGAAAAAATTCTTCTGCTCCTGTTCATGCAGGCCACCAGCGAGACCTTCCGCAACGCTTTTTGCCCCTGCGGCTTAAATGATGACGCCGGCGGCATTATCATCCGCGTCATGCTTTTCATCCTCTGTAAGGACTACATGGAGCAATTGGAGAAAAAAAGGCATTTCAGCAGAGGCGCGCCGCTGGTTGCCCGCGAGATTATTTTCTTCAAGAGCGATGATGAATGCAGAAGTTCGCATGTCATGGATGAAACCGTAACCATCAACGAGCGCCATGTCCGCTATATCGTCGGCGACAAGCACCTGTACAACAGCACCCATAACGAGATCAACATCGAGCGAAGCGCCATTGATCTGGAAACCGTCGTCATGCCCGCGCACGTGAAAAAACCGCTCGTTGACCACATTGCCAGGTATCTCCGCCGGAAAGAAAGGAGTGAATGGTCCCGGCTGGATGAATTTCTGGAATACGGCACGGCACTGGCCCTCTTTTTCCAGGGGCCTTCCGGCACAGGAAAAACGATGATGGCCAGGGCGCTGGCGCATCATTTCGGCAGGCCGCTGATCACCGTGAATCTGAACAATACGCAGTTCAGTTGGAAATCGCAATCTGTCATGATTCAGGCCTTCCGGGAAGCGGCCCTTCTGCGGGGTTTTATTTTCTTCGACGAAGCCGACGATATGTTCAAGGAGGGCTCCTTTCTGGCCCGGACGCTCCTCATTCAGATTGAAAAAGCAAGATGCGTGGTCATCTTCGCCACCAACAAGGCCGCAAGCATCGACCCCGCCATGGAACGGCGCCTTTCCATGAAAATCCATTTCCCCCTGCCCGACGCGGAACAGAGACTGAAGATCTGGAAAGCGCTGCTGCCCGGTTTCATAAAACTGGCGCCGGATGTGAATATGAAAGTCCTCAATGAGCGTTATCCGTTCAGCGGCGGTTTGATCAAGAACACCATCTTCCTGGCGGCCAATTCCGCTGAACCGGATGATCGGGGCAATCTTTTGATTACCGGGCCAATGCTTACGCAGGCGGCCGATTTACAGACAAAGCAGATGGCCCAGGATAACAAATTCTGCAAGCTCTACAGGCCTGAAAGAAAAATCACAGACCTTCCCCTGGCCGAAAGACAGAGGACGGAACTGAAAAACATTGCCCGGGCTTTTCAATACGCGAAAAAGAAGCAGTCGGGGCTCAATCTTCTGATCAGCGGTGCAAGTATCGAAACCGGCATTTCCGCCGCGGAGGCGCTCGCCGCGGAATCGGGACTAAGCATCAAGGCTTTTAAATTTAGCGAAATGGAAGGCTTTATCAGGGAAAATGAAATCATTGATCTGGTGACCCAGGAAAAGACCAAACTGATGGATTACGCCTTTTGCCGGACAACCGAAGAAGCCCACTTGCTGATGATCGTTGATTACAATGGAATCATCAACTGGAGCGATGCCGGAAATCAAAACGATATGGACATCGGTCTTGCCGCAAAAAGTTCGGTCGCAGCGTTGCTGAACAACCTGCGCGATTATCGGGGCCTTTGCTGCCTGGTAATCCATGAGTGTCCGAAAGCCGGAATCCCCCTGGAATTGCAGGCGCATTTCAAGATCGATTATCCGACGGAGGAAATGCAGATGCGTCAATGGGAAAAACACCTTGCGCCGGGCACCTTCACCGATGACGATCTTGTTGAACTGGTCCAGCAGCACCCCATGCACATCGCGGAAATGGAAATCATCCTCCACCGCGCAACGGTTCAGGCGCTGATTGAAGGCAGAAAGCCCCAGCCCTCACTGGAAACGATCAAGGCTGTAATAAGGCGGTATCGGGGAAAGAACTCTGTGCCGGTGTTGTTTGGGAGAAAAGCATGAGAAAAAAGCATGACCAACATGATTGGCACAGAGTGTAATGTGACTGAATTAAAAAACAGCCAAATTAGTTCATAACGAGGTAGTTACTAATGGAATTGATGCATCGCTATAATGTATTGAAACAAAAAATCACAGACCGTAAGGAACCATTTGATCAATTTGTTAATTTGCTGGAAAACAAAACCACCTGGTTAACTTCACCCGCAAGCACAAGGTACCATCTGGCCGTGGAATGCGGTTTGCTGAAGCACAGCGTAGGCGTGGCGGAGACCATTTTGCGATTTCGGGAGTTTCTCGCGCCTTCGATCAGCGAAGAGAGCTGCGTCATCGTTGGACTGTTCCATGATGTCGGTAAACTGGGCGTTCCGGACAAACCTTACTATTTACCCAATGACAATGCGTGGCTGGTGAAAAACAGGGGGATATGCTACAAGACGAACCCGGACGTTGTTGCGATGGGCTTGGCCGTCCGCAGTCTCTATCTTATTTTGCAATACATTACACTTTCTGAAACCGAAGCGCAGGCTATTGCTTATCACGACGGGCAGTATATTGATGACAACAAAATCGTTGCCCATAAAGAGGAACCGCTGACATTGCTTCTTCATTGGGCTGATTACTGGACGGCTCACATTTATGAAGAAGGAAGAGATAAGCAATTGCAAAACTATATTTTTATAAGCTAACGGTAATATGCGGCATATCGAATACAGCGCTTAAGATGATTTGCGGAAGCGGGTTAAAAGAAGATGTCAAGATCAGATAAATACGACACAGAAGAAAACGATGCTAAGCAGACGCAGGGGGCATTTGTAAAAGAACATCAACCGGCGGCGCCTCCAACCGGGCGGTTGATTGTGAAGCGAAACGGGCACAGTATCACCCGGCAGATACCCAAACCGATTGTTCTGGTGGACACGCGCGAGAAATACCCTTTCGATTTCAGCCGGTTTCCAAACTGGATCGCTGCATCCAAGAAGCAGGCGCTGAAAGCCGGCGATTACAGCTTGGAAGGTATGGAGTCCCTGCTGATTCTGGAGCGCAAAACGCTGACCGATCTGATCACGACTGTAATCCAGGAGCGGGCGCGGTTTTTTACGCAATGCGAGAAAATGTCGAGGTACCGCTGGAAAGCCCTGCTGATCGAAGCGAGCTACGAAGATATCAAAACTCCGTATGATGAGGATGAATATAACACCCGGGCCCATCCAAATGCCGTTTCAGGCACGCTCGATGCTTTGGAAGCCCGCTATGGGATTCCGGTCATTTATACTTCCTGTCACAAGCCGCTGGCCGAGGAGAAGGCCGCAAGCTGGCTCTCCAAGCATTTCACATACTGGTATCTGGAAGAACATGGCTTCGGCCGTGTACTGCAGGGAGGGGATCTGTAAAATCAGTCTTATTCAAAAAACGAAATAAGTTGATTATTATTTAGTATTTAGCTATTAAGTCCAAAATTCAGATTACGTCGAGGGGGTGCTCGACCGACAGAGCTGTCGGCGTTTGTAATATTAGCACTGGTCCATATAAATAATTTTGGGTGAGAAAGGAGTTTAAGAAATGACCGAAAATGTACCAATAGCACGCGCTATTAGAATTCGTGAATGTGGATTTAATGAGTTCTGGCTTCAGGATCAAATCGTTTTAAATCCTTCTTGCTTGGGACTTGGTGAATTAGAGGTCATCACAAGAGAAAGACAACAATCAAGTGGTGGTCGTTTAGATATTCTATTGAAAGATCCAGAAGACGATTCAATGTATGAAGTTGAAGTTATGCTTGGTGATACTGATGAATCTCACATAGTTCGGACTATCGAATATTGGGACAATGAAAAACGAAAGTGGCCACAAAGGCAGCATTTTGCAGTGTTAGTGGCTGAAACAATAACAAAACGCTTTTTTAATGTCATTCAAGTCATATCTAATGCAATACCGATGATTGCAATTCAAGCAAATATCGTAGAAGCCAATGGCCAAAGGATGCTTTCTTTCTCTAAAATTCTCGATACTTATGAGGAACCAGAAGAAAGTGGTTCATTAACAAATGAAATCCATGATGAGGTCTATTGGAAAGAAAAATCACCTTGGACAATTGAAACAGCAAAAACTTTTCTCGAAATTGTCCAGCCTGTTTTTGGTGAAGCGACACTCAATTATGTTAAGAATTATGTCGCAGTCGTTGTTAATGGTAACAACTATTTTTGGTTTCATAAACGGAGCGGTAATAAGTCCCTTTTGGGTTTCTGGCTCTCGGAAACTTTATTACCATCAGCAACATCAATTCTAGACGAAAAAGGTGTTTTATACACAGTGCGCAAGAATCAAAGTATCAGAATAACAACTGACAAAGATACAATTAAAAATAACAGTGAAATGTTTTTACAAATTGCGAAATTCGTAAAACAGGCATGGGAGGAATAGAACCATCTCAAGCATTAGAATATCTAAAACAAAATACCTCAATGGCTTACAGTGCAAAAAACTGCTCTGGTATATTTATCATGAACCGGATGAAATTCCTCCTCCCGATGAAGCCACTCAAGCGATCTTTGATCAAGGCCATTTGGTGGGCGACTATGCCAAGAAATTGTTCCCGAACGGCGTGGAAGTTGATCACACTGGATCATTTGAAGAAGGCCTTAAGTCAACAAAGGAATTAATATCAAGAAGAGTACCGATATTTGAAGCGGCTTTAACCTATAAACAATGCTATGCCAGAGCAGATATTCTGGAACCTGTAGGTGAAGATGAATGGAATTTGATTGAAGTTAAAAGTTCTACAGAACTTAAAGACGTCAACTATCATGATATAGGGTTTCAATATTATCTTTATTCGGGAGCCGGGCTGAAGATCAAAAAATGCTTCTTAATGTGCATCGATAATACCTATGTACGCAAAGGAGAAATAGAGCCCCGTAAGCTATTCAAAAAAATCGATATTACCAAAGAAATAAAAACGACATACAGCAAAACCATAGAAGCCAATATGACGGAAATGATCAAAACCATTGCTGATGATACATGTCCAGAAATAGGCATTGGCGCCCATTGCAGCGATCCTTACGAGTGTCCGTTAATAGATAAATGCTGGTCATTCCTGCCGGAGAGAAATGTCTTTCTGCTTTATAGAAAGAAGAAACTTCCCATGGCCCTGATAAAAGACGACATCCTTGAGCTTACCCAAATACCTGAAAGCCTGGAGCTCAATGAAAAGAATCAAATACAGGTTGACTGTGAAAAAACCGGCAAGCCTTATATTGATCGAACGAAGATAAAAAAGTTTTTAGATAAAATTCAATATCCTGCTTATTACATGGACTTTGAAACGTTTGCTTCAGCTATTCCAATCTTTGATGATTCTAAACCCTATCAACAAATACCCTTCCAGTTCTCCGTGCATGTGGTCAAAAAAAAGGGGGCCAGCCCGGAACATTATTCATTTCTGGCAGACGGTCCCAATGATCCGCGTCCCAATTTTATGGCAGAGTTAAAAGAAGTCATGGGAACGAAAGGTTCTGTGATTGCCTTTAATGCCGGTTTTGAGATGGGCAGGCTTAAAGAATGTGCAAAAGTGCTTCCAATATACAAAAAATGGGTGGAATCCATAGAAGAAAGGATTATCGATTTGCTTCAGCCTTTCAGAGCTTTTGCCTATTATCATCCCCAGCAAGACGGCAGTTGCTCGATCAAGAAAGTATTACCTGTGCTTACAGGTAAGTCATATGCTGACATGGAGATCGGTGATGGCGGAACTGCCAGCTCGGAATATTTCAGGATTACATTTACAGAGGATAACAAAGATAAGGATAAAGTCAGAAAGCTACTGAAAGAATACTGCGGATTGGACACTATGGGTATGGTGGACATTGTTGAGCAGTTATACATTCTTAAATAACAATGCCATGAATCTGATAACATGCTTCATCATCATTCTTATTTGGAATACAAAATTTCTAATGATCTTGAAAAGAGTTTTATGTTGGCAAAAGCAACTTAACTTAACCCTCCGGCTGTGTTTTTGTTTGTGTCTTTAAAAATAAGGTTCATCCGGTTGATGCGTACTTTCATCTTTCACCTAAACGAATCTGGATAGTCTTAAATTTGTGAATTGCGATATGAAAGGTGCAACGAAAATATCACCCGCCGCGTAGCGATCGGGTGTATTGCTTTCGCTAGCTTTCTTCTTTTATTTCTTCAAAATCTTTTCTTATTGATTCTTTTAGGTTAGCTTTTACATTGTTGTTAATCCAATGATCTATTGATTCCTTGAATGTTAGCATTTGAGAATTATACTCGCTAATTTCTCTGTGAAAGATTTTGGCTATTTTCCCTTTAAGTAATTTCTGGAACTCAGCAACGTAGTCACCTTTTGCTTCATGCCCCGTAAGTGGGTCAATTAGTTTTGGTATGAATATTATATTCCACGGCGCAGTAAAACAGAATACATTTTTTGTTCTTCCGAACACGTGAGAGACTTGATAATTTTGTAATGTTTTATTTTTTTTATGACCAGTCAATTCCTGAATCACTATTGTGGGCTTTTGGTTATTTGTCGGATCAAATTTTATATTGATGCCAAATATGGCTTTATAAAGAGATGTTAATATTTCATTCCCCGCGCCATTTCTTCCGGATGATCGAATATATAATTCAGTGTCTTTTTGAGAAATCCGCCTGACAAGATTAGCCCATTCATTTGCGGCTTTTTCTTGATCAGCATTGATAATATTCTTCAACCCAAAAGCAAAAAATTGATCTTTTGGGAAAATTGAAAAGAATTGTTGATATGAATCTCTCATTTGATTTCCTTGCATAGCTAACGGCAAAATCAGCTGGGACGTAGCGATCGGCTGTATTATTTTTAGCGCTTGTATTTCAATTTTGATGACTTTATCTTGTCGTTAAATAAGGGTAGCTTCTTAAATCTTTTTTTATATTCAGCAAAGCAATAATATTCCAGCCATGCAATTTCACCCATTATTAATAAATCTTTTGGATTATTTGATTTTACATCACACACAACCGGACAGACTGAAACAAATAATTTTGGGGCAAAGTTTCTATGTTTTTTGTATTTATATAAAAAGCGTTCAGCTCCACCATGACCACTTTTCCCAATTATTGTGTTGTCAAATTGTTTCAACCTTGATTTCAAGCCACCGCCTGAATTTGTCATGCCAAAATATTTTATTTCTTCAATTAATGTATATTGTGTATTTGACAAATCTTTTTCCGATACGGCCAATGCATAAATACCGGGATATTTTATGCCACTTAATTTATCTCTTTCAGACCAACTTATCCATTTTGAAAATTTTGGTTTCATCATTATTGTTTACCGCTAACACGATCATAACCGGCACCGGGTTTTATCGGGCGTCCGGTTCATGAAATTGTTGGCCGATTCCGTATTTTTCTTCGATCCATTCGCGTAAAGATTCGCCGCATACCGCCACAACCTCTTGCCAGAAGATGACCCGACATCTCAGGCGGTCTTCAATATTCCGCAGGCACGAAACGGTGGCCATATAGCGCCGCACGAGGTCCGGGCGTCTTTCGTCACAGAAAAGGATGTGATCGAGATTGTGCTGCTTCGCCGCCAAGAGATTCCTGATGATCTGGTAATTATCGTAGTCAGTACCCACCATTGGAAGTGCCTCGGGGTGGAATGTCTCTTGAAGTCCGTCGTAGCTTTCGACGACTTCCGGCCTCTTCTGAGTAAAATCCGCTTCGGTCAGTTTGGCTTCGCAAAATACGCCAGGCAGCGCCATGTCAATTTCTGTTGCATCCATCTGGCCATTGTTTTTGCGAACGGAACCGGGAACACCAAAGGCGACTGCCTCCAAAGTATTGCCGAGTAATTTCTTAACCCCTGCCCATTTTGCGATCGATGGGTGACAGAAGATGCTCATCAAGAGAGCGTCACTGCTGTTTGATGACTGCATTTCGAGGACACCTGTCACGTTCGGATGAGCTTTTCGCGTGCGAAAGTCCCAATAGGATGTTCTGCGTATATTCTCCAGCGATTCCGGGTGAAAGTTATCGTCGAGGTTGTAGAAGATGAGCGCGGACGCGTGCGTGTCATCTAAGGGTAGGCTTCTCCGTCTGGCGAAAGACAGGGTATGTTTCCGTATGTCCTTCTTGAGTGCGTCTAAACTCATTTCCTTTTCCTGCCAACGATTAATATACAAACTTGTTTTCTTCGATATTCCGGGGGATTATTACTCTTTGCTGAAAAGAATGCAAACAAGAAATTGCTTAAATATCAATCAATATGAGATTATGACACTTGGTATTTTGTGGTAATATGCCACCTGAGCCAAGTTGATATATTATAGGAAATTTGTCAGATGAAATAAACTGACATCAATTAATGTCCAATTGAAAGAGCGCATGACGTTGTTAGTTAACGAATACTCTCTTTCAGGAAGCTATACGTAACCCCATTCATCAAAACATGAACCCTGCAAAAGCACACCCTTTCATTCCGTATTCATTGATCCAAGCTGCCTGGCAAACGCTCCCGGGAGCCATTCCTAAACTCATCA
>Ga0208195_1002593_pt1 | contig 16659 bp, 14 predicted proteins | sample AD_UKC077_MetaG_FD_184441 | JGI IMG/M metagenome (GOLD analysis project Ga0208195, IMG submission 184441) | Active sludge microbial communities of municipal wastewater-treating anaerobic digesters from USA - AD_UKC077_MetaG (SPAdes) (version 2) | ecosystem: Engineered > Bioreactor > Anaerobic >...
GTCCTTGCAGTGCGGAGGTCGGCATGACGCTGCCCAGACCGCCGCCCATCCCCGGCATCCCGCCGCCCATGGCGGGCATCGGCATTGCCGGCATGGCGCTCATCGGCATGGCGCTCATCGGCAGCTGCGCGGGCATCGGGGACGCCGGGCGGGGGTCGGCACCGATTCCGCGGTATCCCGCGGCGGTCGCCTCCGAGGCCGCCGCGTGGGTACCGGCGTCGGCGGTGCCCTCCCCGACCGCGGCTTTGGTGTCGAGCAGGCGGCGTTCGACGGCTTCGATCAACGCCCGTTTGCCTTGTGGTGTGCCGGTCGACAGGCCCATCGCCTCGACATCGGCGAGCGCTGCGGCGATCACCGCGTCCATGCGGGCGCGGCCGCTCTGGGACTGCGTGAGCGCGGCGGCCAGTTGGGTGTCCCCGGCGATGTCCTGCTGCGCCAGGCGCTGCGCATCGGTGTCCAGCGTCGCCGCGGCGCTCTGGTGAGCGTCGATCGCCGCGCCCTGGCCCGCCGGCGGTGTGCTCGGCGGAACCGGCGCCAACGGGCAGTCACACGCCAGCCCACCGGCACCGAAACCCTCACGCGCTCTACCCATCACACCCCCCGCCGCCCGCACAAACGCCTCCACACTCATCGCCGCGCCACTCCGCTGGAATCACTCATCAGCTGGTCGGTTGTTTCAGGCCTGCGTCGGTGGAGTCGCCAGTTTCGTCGGGTCGATCCACCCCAGGAAGTCCGGCCCGGAGCCCACGGATTCCTGCGGCTGCACCTGACCGTTCACCAAGACCTGCTTGTTGCCCAAAGCCATCACCATGTGGTCCTCCCAGACACCCACATCGCCAGCCTTCAGCTGGGCAGGCGGCACCGGATCGGTGACCGGAGTGCCCGGCGGCGGCAAGGTCACCCCCTGCTGGGCGTAGCCCTCACTGACCGAGGAGCCGTTGAGGATCGCGCGCACCGCGGCCGCGCCGACCGGGGATCGGGCCTCCGTGGTCGACCCGTCGGGCAAGGCAACCTCGGTGGTCTTCGGCGTTTCCGCCGCACCGTCGGCCCCCTCGTCACCGTCCGCTGTTGCCCCGGCGTCGGCCTTGCCGTCGGCGTCGTCGGCGATCCCAGTTTGTGCGACCGGGGTGGCGCTGGCCGCCCCGGTGCCCTCCCCGCCGCCCTGGTCGCCCTCGCTGACTTCACCGCCGTCACCGTCACCGCCGTCACCGTCACCGACGCCACCGTCGTCCTTCGCGCCCGTGGGCGCGGCCTCTTGGTCGGGCAAACCCAGTCCGTCGTCTTTGAAGCCCATCGGCGGCTCTGCGCTACCCGACAGGCCGCTCAACGCGCTCATCGGGTCGCCGCCGAAACTGGGCAACCCGCCCAGCCCGCCGCCACCGAGTGACGGCAGGCCCATCGGCAGACTACCGCCGCCCATCGGCATCATCCCCGCACCCATCGGCATCCCCGTGCCGAACGGATTAGCAGCGCCCGCCTGTTGGACCGCCGGCTCGGCCTTGGCCGCGGCGGCGGCGGCGGTGTCACCCCCGTTGCCGGCCGCAGACCCGCTGTCCTCGGTCGGGCTGGGGGTGGTGTCCGCACTTCCGCCGCCGGCACTCTCGGTGGAACTGGCGGCAGTAGTGCCCGCGGAACCGCCGCTGCTGTCCCCACCACCTGGGGTGCTGCCCTGGCCGACACCGGCGTACCGGTCGGTCAACTCGCGCGTTTGCCGCGCCGATTCATCGGCGGTGGCCATCGCATCATTGATCACCGTGCGGGCCTTACCGAGGCGCTCCTCGACATAGTCCTGCAACTCCCGCTGGCCTTGCGGGGTCTCCAGTCGGGGGCCGAGTTCAAGGCATTTGGCCTCCACATCCTTTTGCACACGTTCGAGTTCGGCCTTGCCGGCCTCGCCGGATGCCACGATGGCCTCCAGCTGCGCGTTCGCGCTCGCGTCGAGGTCGGTCAGTTCGGTAGCGATCTTGCCCAGCACCGCGGTCGCCTCCCGGGCGGCCTCCGCAGCGGCACCCGCCGCGTCGCCGGTGACCGGCGGCACCGGCGGCAACGGCGGATCGGGCGGACTCAGCGGGAACGGGCCGCCGCCGCCACCTTTGAGTGGCGCCAGCACGCTACCGATGGTGGTGGCGATGACGCCCCAGTCGTGTGTACCCACAGGTTCTCCCTCGCTAGAAATTCAGGGCGCGTTCCCGCGCCGCGATCGCCACCAACTCGCCGGCATCCGGATCGGGGCGGGTGTTGGCGTAGAACCGGTCATGGGCCACCGCCGCAACAGCCTTGACGCGGTCGTTCAGCGTCGCTGAATCCCAGGTCCGCACCACCGGGCTGAGCAGCCGCAGCCCACACACAAAGCCGAACCCGTTGACCTGCACCATCAGGGTGCGTCGCGCGGAAACCGCGCTGGCCACCACTGCCAGCAATGCTGGATCCATCTCGTCATCTGCGCCGTGAACCGCGGTCACCAGACAGACACCACTACCGTCATAGGCCCCATCCTTACACATAAACAGTCAACGGTAAACACTGGTGCACATCATCCTGTTTACAATTACGCAGTTGCTGTGATCGCGGACCCGGTTAGCGCACGGCGATGGGGCGGTTGAGGTGCTGCTCCCACGCTGCGGTGACGGCGGCGACCGACGCCCCGAAACCCGCGGCGGTGCCGCAATAGGCGATGTCCAGGACGCTCGGCGGCGTGTGCTGCCAGCAGCGCACCAACTCGACCAACCGGCCCATGCGGTAGTAGTGCTGATACACCGCCCTCGAGTTGATCGAGGTCTGCGACTCGTCCAGATCGCGGGGCGCGGCCTTGATCGCCGGGTAAAACATTGCGTTGTTCTCCCGTTGGCTGACCTGGTGGTAGTGCTCGGCCCAGTCGATCGCCGCCCCGCCGCCCAACGCGGAGAGCAAGTCGATGTCGTCGGCGGCGACCAGAGCGGTGCCGGTGTGCAGCGACTCCTCCTGAGCGGCGCGCACCACGGCCGCGGTCATCTGCGACGCCAGCTGGATCGTTGCGTCACCACCGCGATCGACCATCGCCACCCGCTGCGCCAAGTCGGGATCGACGCTGGTCATGCGGTGCTGATAGCCGCCACCGAACACCGGAACCTGCCCGCCTGTCTTCAACACATCCGCCAGCGACACCGTGAGGTAATCAGCCACGCCGGGCGGCCGATACGCCGACGCCTGCCCGGAGTTAGTGGCCGCGATTGCCGAGATCGACACTCCCGCAAGGCGTTCCGCAACCTTCTCACTGTGGGCGACCAGAATGTCGACCGGCGACGGCCACCCGCAGAACACCGCCGCCCACCCCATCGGCAGCGCGCGATCCACCACCGCAAGGCGGGCATCGGCAGGAAGGGCGACCGTCGCCGGGACATACCCGCCGCCACCCATACTGGAGGCGATCACCACCTGTTTGCCCATCGACGTGTTGAGCACCGAAACCGCCCAATCCACCACGACCGGATCCGGGGCCGCCGCCGCCCCGAGGATCAGTCCCGTCAGGACGCGCCTGGCCACCGCCAGATCCGGATTCGGGTCACGCTCGGGCAGCATCCCCGCCGTCGTTGCCCCTGATGTCGCCGCCACCATCGGTGCCCCCCCAGGCGCCGGTTGCTGGCCGCCCGGTTGAGCACCTGAAGAACTCGCCGCCGCCGCCGGTGACGCTGCCGCCGCCGCCGTCGCCGCCGGCGGCGGGGCCGGCTGGGCGCCGCCTGGAGGAACGAACGGCGCCAGAGCGCCCCCACTGCCCATCCCCGCACCGGCGTGCCCAGCCCCGCCGCCCGGATAGGCTGCCGCAGCCGCCGGGCCGGGACTGGCTACCGACGGCGCACTCGCCGGCTGCGGCACACCGGCCTGCGCACCAGCGGGCTGCGCCGCGACCGGCTGCCCCATCACCGGCTCCACCGCCCTGCCCGACCCCGGCGGCGGCACCGCACCCGGCGACCCCAAACCACTGGCTAACCCCGACTGGAAACTCTGCGTCGCATTCACCAACGGCGACCCACCGCCCATCCCCTGCGCACTGGTCGTCGCGGACGGCGCCGACGGCATCGACGGACCGCCCGACACCGGGCTCCCGGCAACGGACCCGCCCGATAAGGGATTCCCCGCCTTCGCGAGTCCGCCCGCACTACTCAACGGCGACGACGGCATCGACGGAACCGACGACGAGGACGGCATCGAGGGGGAAGACGGCATCGACGTCACCGGCATCTGCGACACCCCCGCCAGCGCCGAAGGCGAAGTAGCTGGTGTGGCTGTGTTGCCGGTGTACTTCCCACTCTGGCTCTCGTCGGTGGTGGTTGTTGTCGTGTCGGACGTGGCGGTGTTCTCGGTGTACTTCCCGCTCTGGCTCTCGTCGGTGGTGGTTGTTGTCGTGTCGGACGTGGCGGTGTTCTCGGTGTACTTCCCCCCCTGCGTTTTGTTGTCGACGGCCTGGATGGTGGGGTCGTTCTTCGGTGTTTCGTTTCCAGGGGCGGTGGGCGTCCCTGTGATCGGCGAGGGCGGCGTCGGGCTGGGTGCGGGGGTGGTGTGGAAGTCGCCCAGGGCGTCGGCGACGGCGGACGCGACTTCGGGGGCGTAGGCGGCGATGACCAGTGGGCGTGCCGCGGGCGGATTGTTGTTCCAGTCGTGTTCGGCGGCATCCGCAATTTGGCTGAGCCGCATTTTCAGCCCGTAGACCACGGCCTTGTAGCTTTGGGCGGCGGCGGCTTTGGTGTCGAAGTGGTCAGCGGCGGCGTAGGCGTGGTCGCGCAGTTTGCCCATCAACGCTTGGTGGGCGTCGCCGGCGGCGCCTTTCAACAACTCTCGCTGCTGGGTCAGGTCTCGCATAACCTGATCGCCGTACGCATTCGCCGCATTCGCCAAGGCCTGCTGCTCGCCCGCGAGATCCGCTAACGCGCTTTCGCTCATTCCCGGCCAGGCAGCCGCGATCAGCAACTGCGCCGCCGGCCCCGTAGGCTGCGGCACATCCCCCGACACCAAAACCACGACTTAACCCACTTTTTATTCGAGTCCGCAGAGCGCCCACGCGCGGTCATAAGTTGCCTGCGCCGCGGCGCGGTCGTACTTCGGAGGGTCCACCAGACCCTTGGCCCCTTTGCTCTCGAAGTGGGACAACTCGGCGAAGTAGGCGTCGGCGACGTCGTTGAGAGCTGAGCGGAGGTCCGCCGACGCATCCGGGTACGCCGCGATAGACGTTCTCACCGCTGCCACTGCGGGCACCAAGTCGCGTGAGGAGGTCACCGGTTGAGGTTTCGTAGCGGTGATAAGGACGTATTCGGTGCAGAGTTTGATGTCTTGGGTGCGTACGTCGTCCGGGCTTGGGGCTTTCCCCGCAACGGATGTTGTTGTGTCAAAGCGGTGGGTGAGCAGTGAGCCGGCGATGCCGCCGCCGAGGCCTGCGGCGAGGATCGCGGCGGCCAGTGCGAGGCGCGTCGTTGTGCGACGCGCCGGCCGTGGCGGTGGGGGTGCTGGTGGTGGGGTCCAGGGCGGCTGTCCCTGCGGCGGCGGGTAGACGCCCGGGCCACCGGCGGTGGGATAGGTCATTGCGCTCACCCTTCGTTTGCTGTCGAGTTTAGTTGCCGCCGCCGACACGTTTCCGGAGCTACGTGGTGGTGATGGCGTCGATCCGTGAGCCGCTGGCATGGTCGGTGTCGGTGAGCCCGGCGGTGGTCGCGGCGGTGCGGTGTCCCAAGTGGGTTCCGCCGGCGGCGAAATCGGCGGCGATCACCCCGGCCTGCGCCGACCACCCGGCGATGGCCGCGGCGATTTCAGAGGTCAGCGCATCCACGCCGCCACCGATGTGGGCTGCGGCGGCCAGACCGCCTTGGCCGGCTTTCCCCGCCATCCCGGCGGCGGCGGCCGTGGTCTGTGCCACAGAGGATGGCAGTCCGAGTGGGTCGATTTCAACGCGGTCGGTCATGGCTTATCGCTTCTTTCTGTTGGTTCTTGATAAGGCGTCGGAGAGTTCATCGGCGACGGGATGTTGAGCCATCGCGGTGTAGGGGGCCCGGGCGAATTGGGCGAGGAACTCGTCGGCCATTTTGGAGAACTGTTCGTTGGCCCGTTCGGTGTTGCCTTCGATGGCGTCGTTGATGGCGTCTTCGAACTCCTCGACCGTCATGTCCTGTTGCAGGCCGGGTTGCACCCATAGCTCCATGAGGCGGCCGCGGGCGTCGTGGGTCGCGATGATGTCGTCGTCGTCGCTGCCGGTGGCCACGAAACTGTTGACTTTGTCGCGCCAGGCGGCGACCGCGTCGATCAGTGCGTCGAGGTCATCGGTGACCTGCGCGACCTGGGCGATCGGGTCGTTCGCTGCCCTCACCGCGGTGAGGTGGGCGGCCGGGTTAGCCGGTGGTGCCATGGGCTGGTTCCTCCTGGTCGGGCGTCGGCCGCTGCCGCGGCGAACGTCGTCGGTCTCGTTCCAGTTCGCCGAACACCGGCTCGGTGTTGGGCACCTCTCGGTGCACGACCCGCTTGTCCGGGTACAGCGACTTGTCGCGTTCGCCGTTCTGAGCGCCTGGCCCGGGACCGGCTATCGGCGGCATCATGCCGCCGCCCATCATGGTTCCGGCGCTGTGCGCCGGGGTGTTCCCCGCCGGGCCGGGCAGGGCGCCGACAGCGGGGCTGGCCGGGGCTGCGGCGGGAAGCGCCGCGGTGGTCCCGCTCGGCAGTGAGGCACCCATGTCCCCGCCGCCGCTGGCCGTGGTGTCGGCGGCGCCGGCGTCCATCGGAGCGCCGCCGCCGTCGTTGAGGCCCAGGTCATCCGGTGAGGACATCTCGGGGCTGCCCCCCGACATGTCGGGGGCGCCTGTCATCGAGGCGCCGCCGAAGCTGCCGGGTAGCCCCGAGAGCCCCGCCAACGCCGACATTGGGGATGTCGCGCCGCCGCCCATACCGGGGGACATGCCGCCGGCGGCCTGGGTGAGTCCGCTGAGAATTTGGCCCGCGGTAGTGCCGGTGGTGGCTGCCGGTGCCGAGAACACGTTGGGGTCCACGGCGGGCCGGGCGGGGGGTTCGGGGGCGGTGGACGACCCGAGATCGGGATTAGCCGCCGCCGCGCCGTCCCGCGCCGGATCACCGGCCCCGGTTTCGGCGTCGTCCTGCGCGCCGGAATCGGTGCCCTCGTCGGCGGCGGCGGTCCTGTCCTTGGCGACGCCGTCGCTGTCGTCGGTGCCGGTGGCCTCGTCGCTGTCTGGGCTGGACTGGTCGTTGGTGCCGACCTTCTTGGCGGCGGCGGGGGCGCCGACGATCGGCGGGGCCGGTTTGGGCGGTTGGGGAACCCCGCCGGTGGTGGTGTTCGCCGCCGCGGCGTAGCCGACCTGGGCGTCGATGGCATTGCGTTGCGCTTCAGCCATCTTGGTCGTCGCCACCTGCAAGGGCACCACGTCCAGGCCACCGCTGCGGGTGAACCGTGCCAGCCCGTCGTGGACCTGGGCTTGCAGCTGCGCGAAGGTCTCCGGACGCGGTGTGCCCGCGACAGCGTCGCGGACATGGTCCGCCGAACGCTCGGCCGCGGTCGCCACTGCGCGGGCGTAGGCCGCGGTGTCGTCGTACCAGTCGGCGAGGCGGGCGACGTTGGCGCCGGCGCGCTGGGTCCCGTCGTCCCAGTGGGTGTCGATGGCGTGGGCGTGGCCGCGCAGTTCCGCGGCGGCCGCGGCGAGGTCAGAACTGGTGACCCGCATCCGCGCGGCGTAGGCCGCCAGGTGGGCGGGGCCGGCCCCGGTGTGGATTTGCGCCGACCATGTCTCCCCGCTGACCGCTTCGGGCACCGGAACCGTCGGGGCGACCGGCAGGGCGGGCGGCGCGGGCACCCCCGCTCCGGGAAGGGCGGCATCGGGCGCGGTGGGCGGTGTCGCCGTCAGCGAGGAGATGGTCGCGCCGCCGGCCTCGTCGGTGCCCTCAAGCACCGCCGCGGTGCGGGCCACCGCCAGCCCGCCGGCGACCCGCACCGCCTGCGAATGCGCCACCAGCGCCTCCAGGCCCGCCTCCCACACCGAAAACGACCCCGCTACCGCCGCCGAGATCGGATCGGCGCCCGCCGGGGCGCACCCGCCGCCGCCGGGAACCGCGGTGCACTGCCTTAGGCCTTGTCCGTCACTGGACAGGCCCTGGGGGTCGGCGTCGAGGTGCTGCATGGGCTTGAATCGGCTTTACGCGCTGCCGGTGATCGACTGGATCGCCGCGCCCGCGTCGGCGTCGCTGGTTTCCAGAGTGCGGCGGGTGTTGTCGAGCTTGTCGGCCATCGACCGGGCCGTGGCCGCGGCTCGCGCGTAGGCGGCGGTACGCGCCTGGCCTTCGGCCTGCTTGGCGTCGATGAACGCGTGGTAGATCGGCCCGGCGGCCCGTCGCAGTTCCTCCAGCGAGGCGTGATCGTGGCGGCCGTGTTGTTCGAGCCGGTCGGCGTAGGCGCGCAGCCCCTCGGCGTCGAGGGCGGCGGCGGCGGAATCCAGTGCGACGGCGGGAACAGATGATGTCGATGACACGGGGATCAATCCTCCAGGTGTGTACAAACTGTGTTTATGGCTGTCTACTTATGTGCATTAGTGTGTATCGTGCGCGGCAGATGCGCAAGTGCTGCCGTCGTCGACACCCCGTCCCCATCGTGGAAGTTCCCGGACCTATCCCCGACCCCCGCCGCAGACCGACAGGAGCTGAGCAACGAATGGCCGCAGTTTCCTGTTTCTGTTTCTACTCGTGCGGCGTGGCTCACTCGGCTGCTCCGATGGTTATGTCACAGTCACAGCTATGTCACGACCCAGCAAAGGCCCGAGGCGCGCTGTGATGTTGCGACCGCACGCCCAGGTGTACGACGAACTTGTCCGGATGAGCGCCGCCGCGGGCACGTCATGTGTGTCGCAGTACATGGCCGATCTGATGGCCCTGCACGTTGGGCGCCCGGATCTGGTCCGCGAGTTGAGCCAGGAGGTGCTCACTCTTGCCGACACCGGCTAACGCGACGCCGCGCGGTCTTGCACCGACCGTCGTCGCCGGTCCCCTCGCCCGCACCTGCGTGACGCCGGACCCCGACGACCGCATCACCACGAAAGGAGCGCCCCGACTGAGTTGCTCTTGATCGCCACCATGGCCCCATCAACTCAATAGCGGCGCGGAACCCCACCCCACTGAAAAAGGCCTCCCGTAGGAGGCCTTTCAGACGGATTAGAACCTGAGTTGGCGCTCAGGTCCGGGGAATCCGCACCCCTTCGAAAGGGACTTGTCATCGACGACTGGTCTCACGATAGCGCACACCCTGCTGGAGTTCCAGCACCGGCGTGGCTTCGTGATTGTGAAAACTTTTTCACCGACGTGCGCGGCGCTGTTCGCCCCGGCATCGGGTATCTGGCGCACCGTCAGGCCGAGGCGTGACGGCCGCGACCGCCCCCACCGCCGGCTTGGACCGGCCCGAGGTGGTGTGGCGGACTCTGGCGCCGCTGCTCAACGCGTCGGGGCGCCGCTCGGTGCGGGTGTACGAGGCCGAGACCGGCCGGTTCAGCGGTGTCGCACGGCTGACCGCCTCCCTGCCCGCCCGGCCAGCGGCGACCTACCTCTACACCAAGGGCGGGCGCACGCAGCTGCTGGCGCTGGACTTCGACTGTTCCCGCGGGGGTCGCGCCGCCGTGGAGGCCGACCTGGCCAGCGCCGCCGAATGGATCACCCGGTGCGGCGGGGTGGTGGTCTCTGACCGCTCGCCGGGCGGGGCGCACCTGCTGTGCCCGCTGGCTATCGGCACCACCGCCGGCGTCGAGGAGATCAGCCACCTCGTCGCACTGCTGGCCGCCCGCCTGCCCACATTGGACAAATCCCCCAACACCAACGCCGCCACCGGTTGCCTCAGCGCACCGGGCAGCCCGGCCAAACAGGGTGGCTACCGACAATTGGTGGGGTCGCTCTCGGATGCGGTCGACGCGTTCACCACCCGATCGCATCCGGCTCTGCTGCCCCGCCTTTACGAACTTGTCGGCGCCGTCAGATCCGCCGCCCCGGCCCCGGCCGCGGGAACACCCTGCGTTGCGCCGGCCGACTACTGCACCGGCGACGGCGATGAACGTCGCCTGGCCCCGGTGTGGGTCCGCGACGACCCCTTCGACCCGGACATCCTCCAATACGCCCAGCACGGCATCCTGCCCAGCCAGCGGCACTGGGACACCGCCTCCGAAGCGCGGATGGCGGTCATCACCGCCGCGATCGCCCGCGGCCACAGCCCCCACAGCATCGCCGCCCTCGCCCTCGCCCCCGGCGGGCCCTGGCACGCCGGTCTGGGTGCTTCCTACCTGCGCCACTGCCGGTCCAGCAACGCCGCCGCCACCGCGATGAGACGCGACTTCGAAAAATCTTTGACGTGGCTCTGCTCCACCGTTCTCAAGCACCGCTCCCGGCAACACAAGAAGAAGTACTCACAGGGGGGTAAGGGGGGCGGGGTCGGTCCGTGCGGTCCACACGATCTACGCCGGTGGCTCGCCGCGGCGATGCTGTGGGCTGACGGGGTGTATCACGGGAGGCGTCGTCGGTGGACGGTGCACTCCGTGCTGCAGACCCTGGCTTGGAATGCCTACAACGCCGGTACCCAGCACAACGGCACGTGGACGGTGGGTGTCGGCGGCCGGAACCTGTCGCTGGGCACAGCGCTGCTCAGCCCCGACGCAGTGTTCTCAGTCCTGCGGGAACTGCGCGAGCTCGATGGCGCACCACTGCTCCACACGGTCCACCACGCGGGAGTCAACCCCGACCAGTACGCGTTGACCTGGCCGGCCGGGATCACCGTGAACGCCGCGGCCGTTGCGCGGACACGCATCGAGCCGATCCACGACGCCTGGTCCGTGGTGGGCGAGCATCTGCGCCGGATCTACGAACTCGTCGCCTACCACGGCATCACGACCCGCGCCGAGCTGTACGCCGCCGCGGCGATGTCACCAGGCGTCGGCGACGAGGCCGTCACCACGCTGCAGATCGCCGGCCTGCTCACCCGACCCAGCCGGGGCGTCGTCGCCGCCGGCAGCGTCTCCCTGGACGCCATCGCCGCCGCGCACGACACCGATGCGGCCCGCCAGAAACGGATCACCCACTACCAGGCCGAGCGCCAGCAATGGCGGACCTGGCTGGTTGGCAACGTCGCCGATCACGTCGCCGCGTCAGCCCAAGCAGCGGCGCTCAACGCCCCGGCCGTCGACCCCGACGCGGAGCGCGCATTCTGGACCTCTGCGATGATCCACGGCCCCCCCGACGACGACGCCCACCCCTGCACCGACGACGACACTCAAGCGCTGCACGTCGTCCTCGCCACACTCGGCGGGCGGATCATCCCCACTCCCGCCGCTTGATTGAGCGCCCGGCACGCTCGTGGTGGGCGCGATGACCGCCCAAGCCCCCGACCGAAATCCGATGGGCTGGCCACCCGGGATCACACCGTGAGCCGGGCAACTGGGGTGTGTCCGGGCCTCCCCCACCAACGCAGCTGCACCCAACTGGCCATAGCGGTACTAACTGCCCATATGGGCTATTAGGCCACCGGCTTGGCCGCGTCGGGAAACGGTTCGCCCTGGTTGTGGTCGCTTTCCAGGCGCTCGCACAACTCCTCGATCGCACGGCGAATGAACTTCTGCTGGTGAGAGATTCCCGTGTGCATATTGGTCCAGGCGATGGTGTTGACCATTCGCTCCTTCAAGTCATCCGGCACGCTGAGGAGGATGTCCCTAGAGTTACTCAGCCGCTTGGAGGCGGTGTCAGGAGCGGCCGAGGACGCCCTCTGTTGCGGCCGAGGCTTCGCTCGCGGAGTGGTCGTTGGGCGCCTTGAGGCCGCTGTGGCATCGACGGCGCGCTCGATCACCGGCTCCGCTGGCGGCGCAGGGATAGCGGGTTGGCCCTTTTCGTTGGCCGCGGCCTGCTGCATCGAGCTCCGCATGATCGGCACATCAGGCTTTGGGATGCCGTTCTTGGTCATGCCGGCACCGCCATCGAGGCTCCGATTCCGTCGACAATCGCCTTGAAAGTCGCCGCCGTGACGCGAAGTTTCGGGGACGCCTGGCGGTATTCGTCAATGCCCATGCCCACAACGGTGAGGCGCGCCAAATCTGCGGACAGCGTGATCGGATCGCCGAGCATCGGTATCTCGTCGTCGGAAGCGAGTTCGCGGATCTTCTGCAGCCACTCGGCGTGGTCTCCCCTGCTGAGGATGAGCCTGTTGACGACCCAGCCAGCTACCGGCAGGTGTTTGTCCAGGTACTCCTCCAGTTCGGCGATGGCCCGCATCGTCAGCGCGCCGCCGCGGATCGCCGGCACCTCGGGTTCGAGGACCATCACGATGTTGTCGGCCGCCATGAATGCGTTGCGGGTGATCAAGTCAGTCCCCGGGCGGGTGTCGATCAACACCAGATCCCAGCGGTCGGCCACGGGTGCAAGTGCGCGGGCAAGTGAACTTTCGGCACCCGGCTTGCCGAACAGCGTGTCGGAGACGGCCTGGAGGCCATCGAATCCGGACGGCAGCAGGTCGATGCCAGCCCGCTTGGACGCAACGACAGCCTCGACCAGTGGGGTCTGAGTCTGACGGTCCAACACGTCAGCCAAAGACCGTGGCGGCGGGGCGTCGATCGTGTAATCCGCGATCTGGCTGGTGAGACTGCCCTGCGTATCGGTGTCGATCACTAGGACTTTCTTGCCGGCGGCGGCGGCAGCATGTGCGCACCCCGTCGTGACCAGCGTCTTACCAACCCCGCCTTTCTGATTGGCCACCACCGAAATAGTCATACGACCTGCCCTTCCATTGGCATCTGCGCTCCTGAGGTAAGACGGTATTCGCCGGTATAGCCCAATCTATGGAGCAACAAGCTAACGGAATGGCAACAAATGTAACCGTAGCTTTGCGTAGCTACCTTACTATACGCCAGCACTATGCAATCTAGCATCGCCTAATATTAACTTATACCCCATATGGGAGTGTATTGCCGGGCGGCGTGCCGAGCGCCTACGAGCGCCGAGAAGGTTTTCTCAGAGACCCCCCCAAAAAGCTCGCCAGAACTCCCGGTTGAGGGGGGCGGATTAGGTGCTGAGTGTGGGAAAGGCCCCGCGGGGCATGTCAGGCAAAAGGGGGGCGGGAATATGTGAACACTAGACGGTGTGTGAATGTGTATCGTTGTTCTATTCCGGTCTAGGATTGGGCATAGCCGGGCGAAGCGTTCGGCGCGACTTGTTGGGAGGCGACACCATCACCGAGACGCCGCGCGCTGTGTCCAGCATCGCTTATCTGAATGAGGAACACGAGGGTGAACCGAATGTCGCCCTGCTGGCCAAGCACGTCCAGGCGAGGTTGGCCGATCTGCGGTTGAGCACCTTGGCGGCGTCGAAACAGGGCATTGTGAGCCGCTCCACGCTGCACAGCCTCAACAAGCCCGGCGGCCGGGTGCCGAGTTTCGTGACGTTGGCGAAGTTCGATGAGCTGCTCAGTTGGGTGCCGGGGTCGGCGAACGCGGCGCTGTACGGCAAGGAGCCGGTGACGCGGGAGTATGCGACAGCCAATCCTGAGACGGCGTTGGATGAGGGCGCGCTGGACTCCATCTATTTTGAGATGGCCAAGGACGACCAATCCGCCTACCACTATGAGGAATTGAAACGGCTGGTGGGGGAGCGGCTGGCCGAATTGGGGATCTCCAAGCAGCGTTTCGCCCAGATCGGTGGGCCGGGCCGGTCGACGATGGCGACTCTCGGCCGACGCGGATATGCCCCCAGCGCCGAAACGTTGCACCGTATCGACACTTTCGCCAACTGGGAACCCGGATCGGCGTTGGCGGTGTTGCGCGGCGGCCAGCCGACACCTCGGGGAGTGCCGCTCTCGCCCCACCGGGCGGTCGTCCCGCTCAACGCCGCCTTTGATCTGTTGATGCAGACCAAGGCCCGGCTCCAGCGCCAGGATCAAGCGGTCGAGCAGCTCCTCGCCGATGTCGACCGGGTGATGAGCCAAATCGCGGTGGTGATCAGCGACCTCGAAGACCCCCGACACTACCCGGCAGATCCCGGCGACAAGCCCGACACATGAGCATCAGAGTCAGCGGCGAACATCTGCTCTGGAACTCCAGATCAACGCCCACACCCCGAACCGCAACCGGGAAGCCGAGGACAACGATGCCGGGATGGATGCACAGCGCGGTCTCGGAGGTCTACGGCAAATGGTTGGCGATCCCGACCGACTGGACTGCAGAGCAGCGCGAGACGTTCATCTCGCTGTGGGCCGAGCGGTTGGAGATCGAAGCCGGCGATCTCGCGATGGACATCAGAGACACCTCCGTGCAGGCCTGGTACGACAATCACGGGCAGCCGCCGGATTTCACCACCACCAAACGAATCTATGAAACCGCGTTGGAGAACGCTCGCGAAGCAGTCGTCCGCGAACGGCTGTACGACAGAATCCCGCTTGACGAAGACGGCGACGCGATTCCGCCCGAGCCGGTCAGCGGGGTGCCGTGGGACAAGCGGTGGATGGATCACCGCTACCGGGTCGCCGAAGCCACCGACGCCATCGACGAACACGTCCGCCTGGTCTGGCCCGACCACAGCACCATGTTCCAGGTGCTGGCCGCCGATCTACTGGCTGCCCGGCTCGAGGAAAACCGGCCCGTGCCCCGCAACCGCCGCGATCAACTCGCCCAGGACTTAGTCCCCGAAATCAACGAGATGTTATGCCGAATGAAACGCGCACCCGAGTAGACCGCCGCCGCCCGAAAGCGGCAGCCCCCGTTGAGGATCAACTGTCGCTGTTCGACGACGACGACAGCTTCGATCAGCCGCTTGACCCGCGGGTGGTCGATCCCGGCGGCACACCACTGCCGCCGGTACGCCACACCGCCCCCCAGCCCGCGAAGGTGGTGGCGGTGGGGGAGCCCTCACCGCCACCACCCCCATCACCACCGGCGTTGTCGGTGGTTCCCCTCACTGAAACCAGCGGTGCGGCCGCCGAGGAATCGCCGACCGCGGGCGCCCTCGGCGCCAGGCCCGCGCTGACGGTGGTCGAGGGCGACGCGATGCTCGACAGCGCGGCGTTGCCCGCCGCCACCGATTTCGTCCTCGACACCGCGGTTCGTGTCCCGTCGGGAGCCAAATCCCGTATCGACGCCAACATCGCGGTCATCGACCTGTTGCGCCGCTTGCAGGCCGACGGCCGGCACGCCACCCCCGCCGAGCAGGAAGTTCTGGCGCGGTGGTCAGGGTGGGGGGCGGTGCCCGATCTGTTCGATGTCCGCCGCGACACCTTCTCCTCCGAGCGCGAGTACCTCAAATCAGTGCTCACCCCGACCGAGTACAGGGCCGCCGAAGCGAGCATTCTCAACGCCCACTACACCGACCCGGCCATCGCCGCGGCCATGTGGAAGGCCGTGCAGGACGCCGGGTTCACCGGTGGTCGGGTGCTGGAGCCCGGTTGCGGTGCAGGCACCTTCATGGGATTGGCGCCCCCGAGCGCCCAGATGGTCGGGGTGGAAAACGATCCGATCACCGCCGCGGTCGCCGCGCACCTGTACCCGTCGGCGCAGGTGCGGCTGGAAGGTTTCCAATCGACTCGCGTACCCAACAATTCCTTCGCCGCCACCGTCGGAAATGTGCCTTTCGGGAAGTTCGTGGTCGCCGACCCCGCACACAACCCGAGCGGGTTCTCCATCCACAACGCATTCCTTCTCAAAGCGGTGAACTTGACCGCTCCTGGCGGCTACGTCGTCGCGCTGACCAGCCACTTCACTATGGATGCGGTGACCCCGCGGGCTCGCCAGGCCATCGCCGCCCGCGCGGAGCTTCTCGGCGCAGTGCGCCTGCCCACCAACGCGTTTCAGCGTGTCGCCGGTACCAGCGTCGTCACCGACGTCCTCGTCCTGCGCCGCCGAGACCCGGGAGAGGACATCGACCCGGCCACTCTGGAATGGGTCCGCAGCGCCGAGATGGCCGTGCCCTCCACCGACGGCATGGTCGACATCCCCGTTAACACCTACTTCCAGACCCATCCCGACAACATCATCGGAGTGGCCCGCGCCGGCCACGGCCAGTACGGCAACGACACCCTCACCATCACCAGCGACTCCGATGTGGCCGCCGCACTCTCCGAGCGGCTGTCGATCATCGTCAATGAGGCCCGCGCACGGGGCAAGGCTCTCACCGCCACCCCCGAAACACTGGTCGACGTCACCGAAATATCGTTCGACGCCGGACTGCTCACGCAATCCAACGACGGTGAAATCCCGCTGTTTTCCCTGCGTTTCGACACCGACACCCAGTCGTTTCAATCGTGGACGGGCAGCGGCTGGGAACAAGTCACGATCTTCAAAACGCGCAAGGCCGAGACGCTGGAACTGCTCGCGCTGCGCGACGCCGCCGAGGCCGTCACCCGCTCCCAGCGCACCGCCGCCGCCGGCCCGCAACGCGAACACCTCCGCGCCCACCTCAACCGCCTCTACGACGCCTACGTCGCCAAGCACGGCCCGGTCAACAGATTCAAACTCACCGAGCCCAAACCGCGCACCCAAGCCGAGCACGACGCCGCAGTCGCCCGGGCTCACAAGGCGTGGTGCGCGGCGAACAACGCCGACGAATCCGACATCCCCGCCGAGCTGGCGGCCGAATGGGACAGCGCCGCATGGGAACCCGCCGCCCCGCAGAAACGTCGACCCCACGTGGCTT
>Ga0208195_1002602_pt1 | contig 16613 bp, 14 predicted proteins | sample AD_UKC077_MetaG_FD_184441 | JGI IMG/M metagenome (GOLD analysis project Ga0208195, IMG submission 184441) | Active sludge microbial communities of municipal wastewater-treating anaerobic digesters from USA - AD_UKC077_MetaG (SPAdes) (version 2) | ecosystem: Engineered > Bioreactor > Anaerobic >...
AATATCGGTCATTTAAAAAAAGATATGATTATCATTCTCAATGATAATGAACATTCTATTTCAAAAAATGTCGGAGCGATGTCGAAATATCTTACAGAACTTATCTCCGGTTCGGCATATAACCGTTTGGTAAGAAAAGTAAGAAGAATGTGCAGAAAGATTCCACTAATCGGGAAATATTTTCCTTATCTCTATGACAGAATAAGAATGGGGATAAAGAATATTTTTGTTCCTGCAAACTTTTTTGAAGATTTCGGAATACGCTATTTCGGACCGATTGACGGTCATGATATCGAACATATGATTCATATTTTTAAAAGAATAAAATCGATTAATTCCGGTCCAAAAGTTATTCATGTTATTACAAAAAAAGGATATGGATATAAGTTTGCAGAAAAAGAGCCGGTACGTTTTCATGGTACACAGCCGTTTGATGTTGATACCGGAAAAGAATATGGGAAAAAGAAGCTTTCTTTTTCTGCTGTTGCCGGAAAAACTCTCTGTTCGCTTGCAGAGAAAGACAGCCGCATTGTAGCTGTTACTGCTGCAATGTCAACAGGTACGGGTCTTGATGAGTTTTCAAAAAAATTTCCTTCAAAATTTTTTGATGTCGGAATTGCTGAACAGCATGCTGTGACTTTTTGCGCGGCTCTGGCAAAGAACGGATACAAACCATATTTTGCGGTTTATTCTTCTTTTATGCAGAGAGCATTTGATCAGCTTATTCATGATGTCGCGGTTATGAATCTTCCTTCTGTCTTTCTTATAGACAGAGCGGGAATAGTCGGAGACGACGGAGAGACTCATCATGGTCTGTTTGATGTTTCAGTTTTTAAGACAATACCAAACTTTGAATTATTGATTCCTTCAGACGGCGAAGATTTGCGCGATATGATTTATTATGCAGCAAAAGCTGATCATCCTATAGCCATCCGTTATCCGCGCGGATATTGCGGAATTGAGTCTGTTGACTGTGCGAAACCCCGCAAAATTGATTTTTCTCTGCCTTCAAAACTTTCATCATCGAAAAATTTGATTATTATTGCTTCTGCAGATATGAAAATCTGCGCTATGGAAGTTTCAGATTTGCTGTCGGCCGCAAAAATTAAATCAGGCGTGGTATTAATACATTCTATTAATGCGCTTGAGTCTGCCGAATTTAGAACATTGATTAAAAATACGGATTCGTTTGCCATGATAGAAAGTGAATATTTGCGAGGCGGATTATCGGAATCAATTCTTTCAATTCTTCCGGAGCAGAAGCGAAGCAAGATGCTTACTTCTTTCGGATTTCCAAGAAAGTTTATAGAGCATGGTCCTGTTGATTTGCTTTATGATAAATACGGGCTATCGTCTCAGAAAATAGCATCAGATATAATTGAAAAGCTTAAGAAAAAATGAAAATCCGTCTTGATAAATATTTATTTGATGAAGGTCTTTCTGACTCGCGCGAAAAAGCAAAAAATGAAATTCTTGCAGGATACGTGAAACTGAATGGTGAAACAGTCAGGGATCCATCCTATATTATTAAAGATGAAATCGATATAACAATTAATCGCCCTGAAAACATTTTTGTTTCAAGAGGCGGAGAAAAAATAAACAAAGCTCTGAAATACTTTTCGATTAATGTTGAAGGTTTAGTCTGTGCGGATCTCGGAGCTTCTACGGGCGGTTTTACTGACTGTCTGCTTCAGCGCGGAGCAAAAAAAGTTTATGCGATTGATGTCGGATATGGTCAGCTCGATTATCGTCTCCGTACGGATAAGCGTGTTATCGTAATGGAAAGGACGAACGCGAGAACAATTTCTCGTGAGCTTTTTGATGAAACAATTAACTTTTTTGTTTCTGATCTTTCATTTATTTCTTTTACTAAAATATTTCCGGCAGTAAGGATTGTTTCCCCTTCTGCAGAAGGAGTTTTTCTTCTAAAACCTCAGTTTGAATCGGAAGGTTTTGAATTGAAAAAAGGGGTAGTCAGAAACGACGATGACAGGCTTGCTATAATACAAAAAACTCTAAGAGAACTTACTTCCATGGGCATGATGGTTAAAGGTTTTACATATTCTCCGATAAAAGGCCCGAAAGGAAATATTGAATATCTGGTTCATTATTCTATGGAGAATCCTGAAAAGGAATTAAATGAAGATATGATATTGAATTCTTATAAGGAGTCTCTTTCTTTAAATGAATAAAAAAAAGCCGCTTTAAGCGGCTTTTTTTTATTTCATATCTGCTTTTAATATTCGTTCGACGGCTTTGTTTACGTTTTCCCTGCTGTTAAAAGCGCTTATTCTGATGTAACCTTCACCGCATTTTCCGAAACCTGATCCCGGTGTGCAGACTACATTTGCTTTATTCAAAAGTTTGTCGAAGAACTCCCATGAATCGGTTCCGGTTTCAACCCATATGTAAGGAGAATTGTCTCCGCCCGTACATGTGTAACCTGCTTTTGAAAGAGCTGTTTTAATTATTTTAGCATTTTCGAGATAGAAGTCGATTATGTCTTTGACCTGTTTTTTGCCTTCTTCGGAATATACCGCCGCTGCTGCTTTCTGAACCGGATACGAAACGCCGTTAAATTTTGTAGTGTGACGTCTGTTCCAAAGCTGTAATAACTGTACAGGTTTTCCTTCTGAAGTGTAAGCTACACATTCTTCAGGTATTACTGTATAGGCGCATCTTGTTCCGGTAAAACCTGCCGTTTTGGAGAATGAACGGAATTCAATTGCAACTTCTTTTGCACCTTCAATTTCATAGATTGAATGAGGAATGTTTTCGTCACGGATGAAGGCTTCATACGCGGCATCAAACAGAATAAGAGATTTATTTTCTCTGGCGTAATTGACCCATTCAGTAAGCTGTTTTTTTGTTGCGACTTCACCTGTAGGATTATTCGGAAAACAAAGATAAATCAGATCTACCTTTTCTTTAGGCAGTTCCGGCACGAATTTGTTGGACTTATTGCATTCAAGATAAACCAGCTTTTCGTAACGTCCGTCCATGCTGATTCCGGTTCTGCCTGCCATTACATTTGTATCTACATATACCGGATAAACAGGATCCGGAATCGCTATTTTAATGTCGTCTGCAAAAAGTTCCTGGATGTTTCCAGTATCGCATTTGGAACCGTCGCTTACGAATATTTCATTAGGTTTTATGTCTGCACCGCGTTTTTGAAAATCATTTTCGGCAATAGCTTTTCTCAGAAATTCGTAACCTTGCTCAGGACCATAACCTTTGAATGATTTTTCATCAGCCATTTCATCAACTCCCTGATGAAATGCTTTAACAACTGCTTCAGGAAGTGCTCTTGTTACATCACCGATTCCGAGACGGATGATTTCTTTATCGGGATTTCCCGCTTGAAAAGCGCTTACACGTTTTGAGATATCGGAGAAGAGATAACTTGCCTTGAGTTTTGAATAGTTTTCGTTTATTTTTATCATGACGCACCTTTTAGAATATATTCGAATAATTTTTTATCATACGGATAATTGTCAACAATCTATTTGGGTCTTTTAAAAGATAAAAATTTTAAATTTATGTTTGCCTATTAGAGCCGATCGGGGAAATTGTCGCAGGTTGCAAATCAAATTCAGGAAACAGGCAATGAGAAGCATATACGAGAAAATATCAGAACATTACCGCGGAATAGAATACCAGCACTTGTTTTTCTCAGTGTTTATTCTGGGAGTCATTCTATTCTACCGTATTTCGGCATACTTTATTTCGGGTTCTATTTATGCTGATTTTTCAGCTGTCGGATTTCTGAATTTCTTCATGATGTCGTTTCCTGATGATGTTTTTTCCGCGGCATTTGCTCTCGGAATAATTTTATTGATTGTGTCATTGCCGAAGTCTCTTCGTTTTATGCCTATATTTATATGTGACATTTTTGTCTGTCTGTTTGCGGCTTATCATATTTTCGCACTTCAGTTTTTAAAAATATATGAAACTTCTTTTCAGATTTCATTTATCGGCGGCGAGCATTTTACGGGACTGCGCGGTATGCTTAATTCTGCTGCAGCTGAAATAACTTCCGGAACGGTTATTTCATTTGCTGCAGTTATCGTTATCGTTTTTGCTACATCGCTTTTTCTCATGGTTGCTGAAGCCAAATCTTCTCTTGACGCAAAAACCAAATATTTTTTTGTGTCAGTATTGATTTATCTGCTGACATTAATTCTTACTGTCGCTATTGCATCACCGACTGAAAAAGAAATTGTTTCTAAATATAAAATAAAGGCTCCGGTTTATGAGCTTTCGATGAGTCCGTTTTCTTCATTGGCTTTAAGATGTTTTAAGAAACCAGCGGTTCAACCCGTTCCGGCTGCTGTCGAGCCTGTTGTTTTTTCATCAGGATTTCAAACGGATTCGCTTGAGAGCAATAAGGAATATGATTTATCGAAAATAATTCCGAAAAATAAAAAATATAATATAGTTATATATCTTTTCGAATCGACCGCATACAGTTATTACGGATTAAGATCAAATGGAAAATCTATGACGCCTGTAATGGAACGTCTTGCGCAGAACGGATTTTTAGCAGCCAAACACATGACTAATTATCCATTATCTGCAAATGCTCTTTTTTCAATTACAGCATCTGCTTACCCTATAATAGGTAAGGATATGGTTTTTGAGAAAAATCCGTCTATTCAGGTTAATTCACTTACTGAAGTTTTAAAAGATAATGGTTACAGAACGTGCTATGTCCATACAGGCGATTTAAGTTATGCCGGTCAGATGAAATACCTTAAAAGCAGAAAAATTGACCGTTTTATTACGGCAAGAGATCTCGCGAAGGATAAGCGGTATAATAAAAAGCATGTCGGCTGGGCTATCGATGAACGGGCAATGATTGATCCTGCCGTTGATTTTATGAAGGAAAGCAGTGAACCTTTTGTTGTAATCATGTCGCCGATGAATCCTCATCATCCATACGCGGTTCCTGATGATTCTTTTAAAGTTGCAGAGCATAATCCTTCGGGAACTAATCGCGACGGGATGTGGGAAAACTATCTTAACTCTCTGCACTATGCGGATTATGCTCTCGGTGAACTCATTGATAAACTTGAATCAGAAGGTCTCATGAAGGATACATTGTTCTTTATGCTTACTGATCACGGCGAGGCTTTTTATCAGCATCCGCAGAATTATAATCATCCTCTTTTCGTTTATGAAGAAAACATACATGTTCCTTTTATAATTTATAATAAAGATATATTTAAAAACGGATACTATTTTGACGGTATAACGCGTCATGTTGATATTCTTCCGACCATCACTGATATTATCGGGATTAAGGATAATAAACACCGTGAAGGTTTTCCGATTTTCACCAAGAGAAAAGAGAAACTTGCTTTTGTTCACACTTCTTGGAAAGATGATCTTGTCGCGGTTCGTGATGTAAAATGGAAATATATTTACCGCATAAAAGACGGCAGGGAAGAGCTTTATGATTTATTCAGCGACCCGGAAGAGAAAAATAATCTCGCTTCCGAAAAAACGGAAACGGCATTAAAATACAGAAATTATGTTTTGAGCGGGATTAATTACGTTAAAAACTATCATAAAAAAAATTAGCAGTTTGATTGTTCAATTCGGTTTAAATTGAATCTTTCTTGACTGAGTTAATTTAATGATAATTATATTTTAAAAGAGGGGATAAAATGAAAAAGATTATAGTTATGGCTTTGAGTTCAGTTATTCTGTTTTCATATTGTACAAAAAAAGAAAAAAAATATACGATAGCTCTCAGCGGAATTATTAATTTTACAGTCGGAGATGTTTCGCTGAAAGATTCTTCCGGAGAAAGAAAAGCTTCAGTCGGAGATCAGGTTCTTTCGGGTACTGTAATAATAACAAAAGGCGTAAAAAGTATGACCGATATTTATATCGGAGAAAATGCTGTTAAAATTATGGGAGACAGCCGTGTGTCATTTGATTCTCTTATTGCCGACGGTAAAACAGGTTCAGAAACTGTTTCAATAATTGTTGAGAACGGAAAAACATTCAACCGGATCATAAAGAAACTATCAAAGGACGACAGTTTTACTGTTAAAACAAAAACCGCTGTTGCAGCTGTACGCGGAACTGAGTTTTTTGTTTCTGATGAAAACGGTAAGACAAATGTTTCCTGTCTTGACGGTAAAATTTCTGTATCTGACTCAAAAGGCGCTGAAGTTATTCTTGAAAAGAATGAACAGGCTATTGTTTCTTCCGATTCTGATATAGTAAAAAAACAGATCGAAGCTGATGAGATTAATCGGCTCAAGATTCTTTCAGAAATAAAAGAAATAGAGTCCGATATAAAGAAAAAATACGAAGATCAAAAAGCCGAGATTAAGCGGAAGTATGAAGAACAGAAAGAAGAAATTCAGAAGGCTGTAACTGACCAGAAGGAAAAAGACAAGCAGGCGGTAACTGACCAGAAAGAAGGCGATAAAGCAAATGTTGATGAGGCAAAATCATCAGCAAAAACTTCTGCAGGTGAAGCTTCGGCTGATGCAAAAAGCAAGATGCAGGAGACCAAACCGGATAAGTCAAATATCCTTGATGATATCAAGAAACAGAAAGAAGCCGTAAAAAGCGGAACAAATTAAGCCTTTAGAGTTATAAAGAAACAAAATGTCTTTACAAAAGGGTAGCCTGTGCTTCCCTTTTTTTATGGAAAGAGCCGAACTTTTTAAGAAACTTAATGAAGGCATTATCGATGAGCGTTTTCATCTTTTCAAAAATAATGTTGTAAAAAATAAATCTTTGATAGATAAGTTCGGCGGACTTCGTGATATCGTTCCTATTCTGCGCGGAAAAGATGTAATTATTGCAGGAGCCGGATCATCCATTGACAGAGAAATGGATTTGCTCCGTGAAGCTGTTTCTTTCAGCGATGTCATGCTTATTTGTGCGGACATGTCCTATCTTCCGCTTTTGAAGCGTTATATAGTTCCCGATTTTGTTATTACATGCGAAACATCACCGAATGATTATTTTAGCGTATCAGATTTTTCTTCGCATCTGCTTGCATTTTCATGTTCGTCAAACTGCAATCTGCGCAGATGGAAAGGCCGAATGAGTTTTTACAACTGGATGATGAAGGGTGAATATGAAAGTCTCTGGGCAAAAGCAGGAATCGGTCTTGGGTATGTTTCGACTGGAAGCACAGTTATTTCTCAGGCTGTTTCACTGGCATTGGGCTGCGGAATAAAGTCTCTTGCGCTTATTGGAAATGATCTTGCTTATAAAGATTCATATTATATGAAAGGTACTTTCCGCTCGATGAAAGATGAGTCGAATTACTCACGTTTTGCGACTTGTGATTCTGTTTCAATGAGTTATGTGAGAAGAGCCAGACAGTTTGTTGTGAAAACACCACTGGGAGATTTTTATTCTCATAACCAGTTTTTAGCTGCAAAATACTGGCTTGAGGATTTGTTTTCCAAAAGCAATTTATCATTGATAGAATGTTCTATACCTGGCTGCAGGGGAACAAATATAATCAATGTTCGATTTGAAAAATATTTAAAATATCTGAGGGAGAGAGCATGATAGTACTTCACCGTCTTAATGGAACAGAGTTTTTGCTCAATGAAGATCATATCGAAACAATGGAGGAAACTCCTGATATGATTATTCTTTTAACAAATGACAGAAAATATATTGTAAAAGAAAAACGCGAAGAAATATTAGCTCTAATTCAGGAATATAAACAAAAAATATACAAATAATGTATATTATACTCATTCCTTCGTTTTTCCTCCAAGATTTTTATTGAATTAATCATTTCTAACTGCTACAATACTGCATCGGGTTGAAATTCTTTTCTTCCCGATGATTTTCTATGTGCTTGTGAATGCCGGGGTAACTTAGTACGGATAAATTCTTCATAATTATGTTTTTTGAAAATATTCCATCATGTAACTTATAAGGAGATTTCTATGGGAAAGAATGTTTTGCTTGTAGATGATTCAGGAGCTATCCGCCAGTCGATGCGTTACGTGCTTGAGAATGCCGGTTATACCGTCACAGAGGCTTCTAATGGAAAAGAAGCAATGAGCGTAATCAGTTCGGCTACAAATCTTGTGATAACCGACGTTAACATGCCGGAGATGAACGGAATTGATCTTGTTAAAACTATCCGCGCCGGTGAAGCTCCTTTGAAAACGGTACCTATAATAATTCTGACAACCGAAAGTCAGGCTGACATGAAACAAAAGGGAAAGGACGCGGGTGCAACCGCTTGGGTTGTTAAACCGTTTCCTCCAGAAGAAATAATATCAGCCGTAAAAAGGCTCATAGGTTAGGTGATCATGGCTAAGATGACTGCTAAAAAAATGGGAACAACCCTTCTTGTTGAAGCTTCCGGAGAACTGTCAATTTCATATGCACCGAAGGCATATAACTTTTTTAAATCGGTCACACAGGGAGACTATATCGCATGCTATCTGGATCTCCACAATATCGAAGGTATCGATCTGTCGTTTATAGAACTTCTGCTTTCATTTAAAAGAACAATGGTTTCAGCCGGAAAAACATTTATTATCACGAAACTTCCGGATGAACATGTATTTGCCGGAAGTCTTTCTGAAATAGGAATAGATCAGCAGATTTTTCAGAGGGGGGATTATGGGATTTGAAGCTCAAAGCGAATTGTTTATTGAAGAATCTCTTGATCTTCTGAAAAATATCGAGCTTCCGCTTATGGAGCTTGAAGAGCGTCCCGATGATACGGAACTTATTAATTCCGTATTCCGCTCGATGCATACGATAAAGGGTTCTGCGGGGATGTTCGGTTTTAACGATATTTCTGCATTTACTCACGATATAGAAAGCACGTTCGACCTTGTACGCAAAGGAGAGCTCGCTTTGACATCAGAAATTATTGAGCTGACACTGAAAGCAAAGGACTGCATCCGCGAACTTCTGTATAAAAATGATTCCGACGAAGAAAAAGACAAGCGCGGCATGATTCTAATCCGCTTTGCAGAAATTACCGGCGGATCGAAAAAAACAGAAGCACCTTCAGTTTCATCAAAAGATGAAGCCGAAGAGAAAAGTATTCAGTCTGATGCGGAAAAACACGACGAACTTCCGGGAGAATCAGCTGCATTTAATATTAAATTTGCTCCGCAGAAAGAAATACTTCTGCGCGGCGTGCGCATTCCTCCGCTTTTTGATGAGCTTGCAGCACTCGGTAAAACCTCAGTTAAAGCGGATATTTCGTCGGTGCCTGAACTGAATGATTTTGACCCTGAACATTGCTATCTCTCATGGGACATTAATATTGAGACGGATAAAACAGAAGCGGACATACGTTCTGTTTTTATTTTTGTCGAAGACTACGCTGCCATTTCAATAAAGAAGCTTGGAAACATTGCAAAGCAGGATTCTCAAAAAACTTCACCGACGCAAAAAAGCAGTCTCGTAGTCGACCGGAGAAGAAGCGACTCAACATCGATCCGCGTAAAAAATGAAAAGCTTGATACTCTTGTAAATCTTGTCGGCGAAATGGTAACGCTTCACGCGAGGCTTCAGCAGGAATCAAATAAAGCTGAACTGCCGGAGTTTGTATCAATTGCCGAAAGTCTCGGACGTCTAACTGCTGACCTTCGCGATATCGCGATGAGTGTGCGAATGGTTCCTCTAACTGAAACATTTTCAAGCTTTAACAGGCTGGTATTTGATCTTTCTAAAAATCTCGGCAAAAAGATGCGTCTCGTTACTGAAGGCGGCGAAACAGAGCTCGACAAGAATGTCATAGAAGAGCTTCGCGATCCTTTGATGCACGTAATACGCAACTGCGCGGATCACGCGATTGAGATGCCTGAAGAGAGAATTAAAAATGGAAAAGATGAAACAGGTTCCATTAAACTCTGGGCGGAATATACAGGCGCGAATGTGCGCATCGGCGTTGCGGATGACGGCATAGGTCTTGACCGCGATAAGATTTTGGCAAAGGCTCTGGAGCGAGGACTGCCTGTGGCTTCCGATGCCGATGATAAAACAATATTTTCTTTGATATTTGAGCCTGGTTTTTCAACAGCAGAAAAGACTACTGATATTTCTGGCAGAGGCGTCGGAATGGATGTGGTTAAGAAGAATATTGAAAAACTCCGCGGTTCAATCGATATCTCTACAGAGAAAGGCAAAGGTACCACAATTACCCTAACCATTCCTCTTACTCTTGCGATTATTGACGGATTTATGACAGAGGTTTGTTCTCAGGCGTATATTTTCAATTTGTCGCATGTTAGAGAATGTATCGCTTATAATGCTTCGGAAGAATCTTCCGAGATACAAGGTCTTGTCCGCATACGCGAAGATTATATTCCGTTTATCGACATGCGGCGCCTTTTCGGAGTTGATGGCGAACCGAGACTTTATCCCCAGATAGTTGTAGCCGGGGTCGAAGGCACGCAGATCGGTTTTCTTGTGGATAAGGTTGTCGGTCATTGCCAAACCGTAATCAAGCCTCTCGGCAAGGGAGTGAAGCAGGCCGACATGTTTTCCGGGGCTTCTATATTGGGTGACGGTTCTATTGCTCTTGTGCTGGATATAAATCATCTCATAACAAACGTCCGTGCTGATGAAAATTTCTGTAATAAAATAAATACAAAAGATAAGGAGACTAAAAAATGAAACTCGGAATACGCGGAAAGCTTTTAACGGCATTCATTATTACTGCTCTAATAACTGTGACGGTCGGTGCTGTCGGAATGTGGGGAGTCAGCAGAGTAGATGACATGATGAATAAGCTTTATTATGAAAATCTTGAAGGAGTGCGTCTTGCGGATGATATCGACAGGCAGATGCTGAATATAAGGGTTTCTATTCTTTATCATGTTGTGACTTCTGATGACAACGTTAGAAAAGTAATGGATGAGAATATTGAAAAAGCCCGTGTTAATTTTTTGAAATCTATTCAGGATTACAGAAAGACAATAACCACTGACCGTGAAAAAGCTTTGATGGATGGCCTCGAAATAAATATCGCTGAATATATGGGAATATGGTCAGATATTAGAAAATATTCGTTAGTGGACAATGATCAGGAAGCTGTTAAAGTATTTTTAAACGATCTCGCTCCGATATATAATAAAAAACTTTTACCGGCTATAAATGAAACGGTTACTCATAATGCGGATTCGGCAAAAGAAGCATTGGTGAATTCCGAAGCTCTTAAATCACAGATTACATTACTAGAAATAATTGTTATAGCTCTTGCCGCAGCAATAGCCATAATCCTTGCGATGCTTATAGTAAATAATGTGCTGAAAACTATTAATACAGTCGATACGGCATCCAGCCAGGTTTCTTCAGGTGCTGAGCAGATATCTTCATCATCTGAACAGCTTTCACAGGGCGCCAACGAACAGGCCGCTAGCGTCGAAGAAGTTTCATCATCGGTCGAAGAGATGACCGCTACAATCAGGCAGAACGCTGATAACGCGAGCCAGACTGAAAAAATTGCTACAAAGAGTGCTAATGACGCGAAGGAAAGCGGCGAGGCAGTTAAGCAGACAGTTAAGGCGATGAAAGAAATAGCAGATAAAATTTCCATCATACAGGAAATTGCGCGTCAGACAAATTTGCTTTCGCTTAATGCTTCGATTGAAGCAGCTCGCGCCGGGGATCACGGCAAGGGTTTTGCAGTTGTTGCGAGTGAAGTTCAGAAGCTCGCGGAGCGCTCGCAGAATGCCGCAAGCGAAATCAGCGATCTTTCGAATTCAAGTGTTGAAATTGCCGAGAAAGCAGGTGAAATGCTGATGAAACTTGTTCCGGATATTCAGAAGACTTCAGAGCTGGTTGCTGAAATAAACGCGGCGAGCGGAGAGCAGGCAAACGGAATTCAGCAGATCAACAGTGCCATTCAGCAGTTGAATACTGTAGTTCAGCAGAATGCTTCTGCGGCAGAAGAATTGACCGCGACTGCACAGGAGCTTAACGGTCAGACAATATCAATGAAAGATTCAATCATGTATCTAAAAACAGGAAGATCCGGAGTTGATTATCATACTCCTCTTGGTTCAAATTATGCATCAGTTCAGCATACAGAGAAGCATGCGCCGGCTGCTAAAGCCTCTGTCCATGCTTCTCAGATTAAAGTAAATGCCACGCAAAATATTCAAAAAGGTGAAGCTAAAAAGGGGATTCATATTGAAATGGGCAAGGCTGATTCGGAAGACGGCGAGTTCGAAAGATATTAATTTAGAGGTAAGTTATGACAATTGATGACAAAAAAGACGGAGCCCAATATCTTACTTTTCTTCTTGATTCAAAAATTTTCGCGTTTGATGTTCTTAAAACGCGTGAGGTTTTGTCATTGATCGAGATTACTCCGATTCCGGGTACGCCTGATTATATGACTGGAGTTTTGAATCTCCGAGGCAGTGTTGTTCCGGTAATGGATTTGAGAAAAAAATTCGGACTTCACGAAAGTCCGTATACGGAAAATACTTCAATTGTTATCGTTGAAGCAAACAGCGGCAGTGAAGTTGTAATAGTCGGAGCTTTGGTTGATGCAGTCAAAGGAGTCCGCCGCTTCGAGGAAGACCAGCTTGAACCGCCTCCGAAAGTCGGAATGAAATTGAACCTTGATCTTATTTATGCTATTGGAAAAACTGAAAAGGATTTTGTTCTTATTCTTAACGTTGATAAGGTCCTTTCAGATGAAGATATTTCGCTGACAAAGGATATTCTTGATACTGCCGGAAATTCACCGGCTGATTCCGGGGATTGATTGATGTTTGAAACCCGGGGAGTAATCAAAGACGGTTCATTCGAAATGACTGAAGATGAACGCATCAGAATAAGTTCTTATATCGAAAATGAATTCGGTATTAAGATGACTGAAGCGAAGAAACCGCTTTTGATCGGACGGCTTTCTAAGAGACTTCGTGCCGTCGGAGTAAATACATTCGGAGCCTATTTTGATTTTATACATTCTCCGATGGGGCGTGAAGAGTATAAACTTTTCACGGATCTTGTATCTACGCACGAAACAAGTTTTTTCAGAGAGCCGGGGCATTATGAGTTTATGCTTGATGAGGCATTGCCGGCACTTTATAAATCCGGTGCGGGCAGGGACCGCGAACTTAGAATATTAAGCGCGGCGTGTTCAACCGGTGAAGAAATATATTCGATTGCATGTGTTCTTGAAGAATTTGCATCAAGAAATAAAATCAAATCATTACGATACAAATTAACTGGAACAGATATTTCTATGCACGCGATAAAGGCGGCTGCGTCAGGAATGTATAAGGCTCAGTCCATTGAAAAAATTCCGGTTTATGCACAGAAATATTTTATGAGGAGCAAGGATCCGTCAAAGAAGATTATACGCGTCATACCTGAAATACGCGAAAAAGCTGTTTTTATGGAGATGAATCTTCTTGATAAATCTTATCCTTTTGATGAAAAATTCGATCTAATTTTCTGCAGAAATGTCATGATCTATTTCGAGCGAAAAACTCAGGAGGAAGTTGCTGAAAAACTTATACGTATTCTTAATAACAAAGGATATCTTTTGGTCGGGCATTCAGAGACTCTTATCGGATTTAATCTTCCCGTGGTTAATATTGCTCCGGCATCATATATAAAAAAAGACTGAGAGGTAAATGATGGCAGAAAAAAAGATTCGTGTTCTGATAGTCGATGATTCTGCTGTTGTTAGGCAGACTATAAGTGATGTTATTTCTCGCGAAGAAGACATTGAAGTTATAGCTACAGCTTCTGATCCTTTTTATGCTGCCGAAAAAATTGAAAAAGATATTCCGGATGTTATTATACTTGATATTGAAATGCCGAGAATGGACGGTCTTACTTTTCTTCATAAGATAATGTCGCAGCATCCCATACCGGTGATAATATGTTCTACGCTTGTAGGTGAAGGTTCTGATTCAGCTTTTAAAGCATTGTCATATGGCGCTGTATCGATAATAACAAAACCGAAAATCGGAACAAAGCAGTTTTTTGAAGAATCGCGTATCACTATTACTGATGCTATCCGGGGTGCAGCTGTTTCAAATCTGAAAAAGCTTGCAGGATTTTCATCAATTACCGTTCAGCCGAAGCTGACTGCCGATGCGGTTCTTCCGGCTGCTAAACGGAGTCATCTCTCAGATACAACTGATAAAGTTATCGTTGTAGGTGCATCAACCGGAGGAACAGAAGCGCTAACTTTTTTTCTTCAGCAATTGCCGGAAGACATTGCCGGTGTTGTTATTGTTCAGCATATGCCTGAAAATTTTACACGGTCATTTGCCGAAAGACTGGATACATTGTGCAGAATAACTGTTAAGGAAGCGAAAAACGGAGACAGCGTTCTTCGCGGTCAGGCTTTGATCGCTCCGGGGAATTATCATACTCTTTTAAAAAGAAGCGGAGCCAGATATTATGTTGAAGTCAAAGAAGGGCCTCTCGTAACAAGACACCGTCCTTCTGTTGATGTTCTATTCCGTTCGGCTGCCGCGTTTGCGGGTAAAAATGCTGTCGGTGTCATTATGACGGGAATGGGAGATGACGGAGCCAGAGGAATGAAAGAGATGAAGGATTCCGGAGCGTTTAATATAGCGCAGGATGAGGAATCTTGCGTAGTTTTCGGGATGCCGAAAGAAGCGATAAAGCTTGGAGCTGTTGATAAAGTGATGGGTCTTGATAAAATAGCTGCGGAAGTAGTCCGCGTCACAGAGATTGAATAATATGTCTGATAAGTTAGCCGATAATGCAAAAGAAAAAAAGTATCACAGCCGCGAAAGAATATTCGCTGTTATGAAGTCTTCGCCTGACATGAAAGAGATCCATGAATGCATTCACGGACGAAAAGATTCCAAGGTATGCTACACTCACAATCACCGCTTCGGGAAAAAACATATTAATCTTATCGCAGGTGATTTTTTTGTTAGCAAGGATGATGTTGTAGTCTCTACTGTTCTTGGCTCATGTATTGCAGTGTGCCTTTATTCTGATTTTTCTCCGTATTGCGGAATGAATCATTTTATGCTTCCTCAAGCCGGAGAGCGTTATAAAAACGAAAAAGATATCATGCATACAGATGCTGCTTTTTACGGAATTAATTCAATGGAAATGATGATGAATGTTTTATATAAGGTAGGTATTAGAAAAGAGCAATTGAAAGCAAAAGTCTTCGGGGGAGGTAATGTTCTAAAGTTTGATTCAGCGGAAGCAACTGTTGGAGAAAAAAACGTCGAATTTGCCCTGCGCTTTCTTGAAGCAGAAAAGATACCTGTTACCGCGTGCAGCGTCGGCGGTGATTATGCACGCAAAGTTATATTTTTTATCAAGACAAAAGAAATACTGATGGCGAAAATATCGAAAACACTGGAGCATGCCGTTGCAGAAGAAGAAAAAACTCTGCATCATAGACGTAAGATTAAGAAAGATGTTTCAATTTTTACCGATCGATGATTTCACGGAGCATCAAATGGATATAACCGCTATAAAGAAAATGAAGGATGATGTTTCGGAATCTTTTTCCGGTCTTTCATCCGGTGTAAACGGAACGATTTCGGAATTTTCGCATTTTATTACGATGATGGATCCGTATATAGAGTATTTTTTTTCAGGAGGTAAGGGCGCTAATACTTTTATCGGAGATATAGTTATTCCTTCAGAATCAAATCTTGCTGAAGCGATGGAGAGTGCTGTCGCAATTATGCATGGCGATTCTTCTGTACATGATTCTGTAAGTGATTCCCTTATGAAAGTTCTTTCCCTAAAAAGCAGTATTGAAAGCATAATCGCGATGCTTGAATCAATAACGACATATTCTGTAAACACAATAATCATGTCGGCCAAAGCGGGTCATGAAGGTAAGGGGCTTGCCGCTATTTCCGAAGAGATGGCGCAGATGTCGCAGAATGGAAGTATTCTTTCTTCTTCAGTTACCGAGAAAATGGCGCTCCTTTTAGCCTCTGTTGACGGATTTAAACAGAAAAGAGAACAAATTGAAATGCTTCATGAGAACAGTTTGACTTTAATACACTTATCATCGAAAACTTTATTCAAAGGTCTTCTTGATGAATTTACTCGTTTGTCGGGAGAGGTATTATCTGATTATGCAGTAGTTTCGTCTGTTCAGGAAAGCATGAAACGGATTACAGAAAAATTCCAGCATGAAGATATTGTGAGACAGAATTTTGAGAAAATACTTTATGCGCAGGAAGAATTTCAATCCGGAGATTTTTCTGATTTTAAAATAAAATATAATAAAGAACTCCCGAATGATTTGTTCCGTATTCTTAGTGAAGTAAAGATGAAGGAAATCGCCGGTGATATTGAAAATCTCCGTAATCAGCTTTCTGAGGCTTTGTCGGAAGTTATATCGGTTCTTGATGCGTTTTCTTCATTTGTATCATTTGACTGCCGCGAAAATAAACGTGTTGAAGCAGCAGATAATTCGGAAGTTCTTGAATTACTCTATAACAAACTTGAAAGGTTAAAAACGGATTTTGAAAATTATATAAACGGAATAATCAGCAAAAAGAAAGAGATGTATGATTTTCTTTGCATTATAAGAAATGAATTATCAGGTTTTGCGCAGTTTTTTGAAGATATGATCGATATTTCAGGTATGTTCAAGACAATTATCG
>Ga0208195_1002604_pt1 | contig 16612 bp, 17 predicted proteins | sample AD_UKC077_MetaG_FD_184441 | JGI IMG/M metagenome (GOLD analysis project Ga0208195, IMG submission 184441) | Active sludge microbial communities of municipal wastewater-treating anaerobic digesters from USA - AD_UKC077_MetaG (SPAdes) (version 2) | ecosystem: Engineered > Bioreactor > Anaerobic >...
TCCTTGAGCCGGCAGATGACATGAAGATCCTGCCTGATCCCCCTGATGGCGCTGATGAATACCGGCCAGGAATACCAGCTGTCAAAAAGTACATACCTTGCGGTAATCCCATGGGATACAGCCCTTTTCAACATCATGAGGGCAAGCTCAAGCTTGGAATACGTAAGCGCCCAATAAACCGCATCTTGAAATGGGCGTTTAAGAATTTACCATCCCGGGAACCCGATTTTACAGGTTGATCACCCTGTTTGCCGGATCGATATGCTGAGGCATCAAGGCCCTGTACTCATCAGCAGTGTAAGCCAGGGGGAGGTTTTCGAAAAGGTGGCGCAGATACCGGTACGGCTCCAGGCCGTTTGCCTTGGCCGTCTCGATCAGGGAATACAGGATGGCACTGGCCCGTGCCCCTTCCGGGTTGCCGGAAAACAGCCAGTTTTTCCTTCCCACCACGAACGGCCTGATGGCATTTTCTGCCAGATTATTATCCGGCGTGAGAAGACCGGAATCGATATATTTGATCAAGCGGCTCCATTGTCCCAGGGTATAGGCAACCGCCTTGCCCAGCAGACCTTTGGGCGGAGTCTGCAATGCCTTCTTGTCGAGCCAGACCTTGAACTCATCCAGGATAGGTCGAGACTTCTGCTGTCTCACCCGGCACAACTCCTCAGGCTCAAGCTTAAGTGCCCGGGCATCCTTCTCTATCGCATAGAGCTTCTGTATGTACCCGAGCGCAACATCAGCACTCCCGGCTTTGTACTTACCGCCTTTGCCCTGGGCCTGGATGATCTCCATGAACTTCCGCCGGGCATGCGCCCAACATCCCACGTGCACTATTCCCGGCAGATCGTCCAGAAAATCATAGCCCGCATATCCGTCGGTCTGTATATAGCCTTTGTATCCATCAAGATACTTCTTCGCCACTTCCCCGGACCGGCTCGGATGATACTGATACACCAAGGCGGGTTTTCCCGGCGGACCTCCACGGAAGATCCACATGTACGACTTGCTTGTATTCGACCTCCCGGGTTCCCCAAGGACCTGCACCGTGGTCTCGTCCGCATTGATCAGCGGCCCTGTCATAATCTCGGCACGAAGCATCTCCATGATCGGTCCGCACAGATCAGCCGCTTTCATGGCCCAGGAAGACATGCTCGTCCGATTCACTTCCACACCAAGACGCTCAAACTGCTTCTCCTGCCGGTAAAAGGGAACAGCATCCACGAACTTCGCGGTGAAGATATGCGCCAAAAGTCCAGGGGTCGCTATGCTCTTCGGTATTATCTGCTCAGGGACGGGGGCTATCTTGACCGTAGGGCCAACGCTTTCTACTCCTTCGCAGGATTTGCACACATACTTGTACCGGATGTGGCGAATCACCTGCATCCTCGCAGGCACAATATCAAGCTGCTCAGTGGTCTCCTGACCGATGCGCTCCATCGTGCACCCGCATCCGCATACCTTCTCCTCCTCCTTCAGATCGTGGATTACTTCAACCCTCGGCAGACCTTCGGGCAGAGGCTTACGGCCGCTCTTTCTTCGAGTATGCGCGGGAACCTCGATTGCCGGCTCCTCCTGACTGCTTTCTTCTTCTGCCTCAACGTACACCTCATCAAAGAGAATCTCCTGCGTTGCCTCATCCGCAGAGGAAAGCTTCTCGGTCTTCCGACCGAACAGCTTCGATTTCATGAGCAAAACCTGCTCCCGCAGCAATTTGTTCTCTATCTCGTAACGGCGTTTTTCTTCAGAATAGTGTTCTGTCAAAGATACTATCATGCCCTTGAGTCGGGAGATGTCATCGGGCAGGTTTTCCATGTCTGAATGCATACCGATTTATACAATAACCAGCCGATATATCAAGCTTATTAATCACTTTTATCAGATAAAAATGAGCTTCGGAAAAAAGTTAATGCACGCTGCTGTATGCAAGCTCACCATGGGCATCACGGGGTGGTACCGGCATACCGTCTATTAGCCACAAAAGCTCCCGATGCGAAAGCCCCATCACCTCTTCACTCGATTCAGGCCAGCAGAAACGCTCCTTCTCCAGGCGTTTCTCCCAGAGACAAAACCCGTTGCGGTCCCAGTACAAAACCTTCACGATGTCCCGCTTCCGGTTGCAGAAGGCAAACAGAGACCCGGAAAAAGGATTATGCCGCATCTGCCCCTCTACCAATATCGACAGCGTGTTGATCGATTTGCGCATGTCTGTTACCCCCAGGGCCAGATAGACCTGCGCGTTCACAAAGGAATGCATCATACCCGCTCCAGAGTATGGATCAGCTGCACGAGGGTTGCCGCATCAAATCCTTTCCCGACCTCAACCCGGTATCTTCCAGTGATAAGCACCAGAGGCGCATCATGAGATACTGCCCCGCACATCCCTATCCGGCCCACAGGGATGAGCCTCACTCCGGCTTCCTGCTCCTGTTTCTGCTTTCTCTTCCAGTAGTAAAATACCTTGATGTTCAGACCCTGCTCCCGACAATACTGAGCCTGGCTCTTGCCGCTTTCTATGCACTCCCGTATCCGCTCTGCCCATTTATGCCTCTTGCGCTCAATATCGCTGATTCGCCCTTGTTCTTCCATGCTGTCGCCTCCTCGCGATCACCATCGCAAATTACCTCGCATATGGGTAGATGCGGTTTATTGGGCGCTTACGTATAAAATCGCCATGTCCCTGTAGGCAGGATGTCGATAGCCAGCCCGTCTGGCTTTAAGACCCTGAGCATTTCTCTTTGGAATGATCGGATGTGGGGAATGTACTCTAAGACATTGGAACTGAAAATGACACCGAAATGATTTGAGGGAAACGGTAGGTGCTCTCCATCGTATTCTTTCACCGGCCATACCTGTTTTTTGAATGTTTGTTATTTGAGATATCAAGGGCTTCAATTTCATGCCCATGCTCGGCCAGTAGCTTTGCCTGCCATCCCGATCCTGCTCCGATCTCGAGTATACGTTCCCTTTTGGGAATGAGGGGAAGGATCAGATGCAGCTCGTACCTTCTGAGATCTTCAAGATGTCCTGAGCTTAACATCATATTCTGTCCGGTCAGGAAGTCGGGGGATGCTGTTGATCGGTCCTCCGGCTTCTAAATCAAAGGGAATGAATAAAGTCCAGAAAACGTCTTCCCTGAATGCGGTAATCAAAACATCTCTGCGCCAGCAAGCTGCCATTTTCCGCTACATTTTCTCGGGCTTCATCTGTCAATGCCAGCCTGAGGGATTCAGCAAAGGCTGCAGCATCGTCCTGTTCGCATAAATAGGCTGATTCCCGGTCACAGAGATATTCGGCCACTTCTCCGACACTGCATGAAACAACCGGCCGGGCGGCCATAAGATAATCTGCTATTTTGCTTGGAAAACGGGCCATGGAGCGGATATCTCTACGGAGAGGAGCAAGGAGAGCCCGGGAACCTTTATAGAACTCCCTCAGATCTTTTTCGGGAATATACCCTGTATGAATGATGAGTTGTGATTGAAGAGCGGTCTGTTGAGAGATTGCATGCAATCTCTTCCTTGTTTCCTGCGAGGCCTGGCCAATAAACATCAGATCAATATCCGGTTCAGCTAAAAGAGACATGGCTTGTATGACAAAACAAGCGTCGTCGAAATACCCGTCCAAGTTCGCACAGTAGAGAACATAAGGGTGTTCTTGCTTATGAGGCGAAACATTATTCCAGATTTCAGGATCAACAAGGATGGGCATCTTGAAAATTTCTGGGAGAGGGAACAGGAATGGCCTGATATTCTTGGCTTTCTGCTCAAGAAAATGAGAGATGAGCACTACTGCATTGGGAGTATGCAAGACGAGATAGTTGAAGAGGTGGTCATAAAGCCTTCTGCAATGATTTTTTTGAGGGATGGCAGGGTGCCATTCCACGAGGAAAGAAATAAAGGGAACATTTAAAATACAGGAGATAATGCTATAGATAATGAGGTTCTCAAGATGGTTGCCATAATAGAGAATTACATCAAGCTTATTTTCACTCTTAAGCTTGCTGAGTGAGTGATATGTAGAGATATTCGCTTGAAAGATCCGCTTAATCCTCTCCAGGGGACTGTTTGGACGGATAGGAGTTCCGGTGGTGTACTCGAATGTAAATCCTTCCATGGTCCCTGTTGTTTCAGTATTAAGTGGGTGCATGGGGTCTTCTGTGTGCCAAGGGATCAATACTTTTATTGTTGCACCTGCGTTGAGAAGCCCCTTCGCTATAAGCTTCACATAGTTGCTTGCAGCGAATCCACAAGGCATTCCGCTTTCTGTTATAAGTATGAGATCCTTCATGAAAGGAATTGCCGTTTAATGCTCATTTACCACAGTTATGGGGATATCGCCGAGAGAAGCTGCCGCAGAGGAGAATGAACTCCAGTAACTTCCAATAATTTTATGGGTTGACGAGAGGCATATGAGATCAACAAGCGCATCCTTGATAGCTTCCGGAGAATTACGGTCAAAGCTTCGTTTCGGATACAGGTGTATCCTGCCCGGGAAGATCGCTTTTAAATTTTCCTCGACCTCTTGGGAATCGGTGGCTAAAAAGAACGTAGTTTTATTGTTCTTATGGATCTCATTATTCATATATTTGATGAAACCCGATAATGGGCTGTGCTTGATCGATATGGAATTATCCGTTCTCCTGACATGTACTCCAACCATATGATCTGAAAAGCAGGATATGCACATCCTGGATTTTTCCTCTAATTCATAGATTGGTCTGAATATTTTCAGTGGCTGGTCACTTTTGTAGAACCGCTGGTATGTTGAGATAAAGATGGAGGTATATTGTTCCAGTTGATCAAAACTATAGTGAGCATCCCTGAGGGTAACCTGAGTTCCCGGAGGATTGTAACGATGAATATGTATTCGTATGTAATATTAATGACTTGGATGCAATTTCATCTCGGGCCCACCTTGTTACAATGCATATTTTATAACGAGGCAAAATGCTCTAAATATTTTAATATATTAATTGGTTAGGTAAATTATCGTTACAATTCACCGGGAACTCAGGGGGTAAGTACTTTGTCATTATCACAATATTTATCGTAGAACGCAGGAGCCAGAAGGCGAGTCATTTTACTTCTTATCTGGCCTGTTAAAGTGGAAAGTGATATCTGTTCAAGGCGCTCTATTTCCGGGGGGAGAAGGAATAGCTTATCAAAGTTGCAGTTGAAGGTCCTATCCGTATACCAGAGTACATGCAATGGCTTTTTGATCATCCGGGAAAGGGAAACTGCAGAGTCGATGGCCCTCATGCGATTACAGAGTCCTCCCCAGGGATGGATGATCAATCTTTTTCTCTGGCAGAGATGCATGGGATTAACGAACGTGGGGCGAAAGTATCATGATACAGTCATCTTTGATATTGATCATAGCGTTTGGCTGAAAGGAAAGAACGAGCTCCTTGAGTGACGGCAGGGATGGGTATGGTGGTGTTCTTCATTGATTCAAGATGGTTCGATAGAGAGCGAGATGATCGAGAGCCACGTGTTTGATATCAAAATCCTGCTCAGCTTTTAAGCGGGCGCGCTTTCCGAAAGCTCGACTGGGGTCTGAGAGTATGTGGTTGATTCCGCAAGCGAGATCGGCAGGGTCATACGGTCTTGCCAGGTAACCGTTTTCCCTGTGGTCGATCATGTCCGGCATGCCTCCGATATCGAATGACACGCATGGTGTTCCACACGCCGTTGATTCCAGGACTATGTTTGATAAGTTTTCCTGAATGGATGGGACAGCGGTAACATCAGCTGCCGAATAAAGAAGTTTCAGACTGTAATCCTCGTGCAGTCTCCCCATAAAAAACATGTCGGCACCGGCATCGGGTATATGCTTCTGCTGCTGACCGGTAGCGCCCCAAACCACCACCATCAAGTCATTCATACCAAGCAGCCGGACGGCATCCACCAGGATGGTGAAACCTTTATTCGGGTCTGATGTGGCGTTGACAGCGCCGAAGAGGATGATCTTTTTTGTGAGGGGAAGGCCAAGAATTTCTCTGGCTTTCTCAGATTCGACCGGCTGAAATTTCATGAGATCTATACCGTTGGGGACGACTGCTATCCGCTTGTCTCTGAACAAGCTGCTGTTTTGAGCGCAGGCTGCCAACCAACGGCTGGGAGAGATGATTACCGGGTTTATCTTGTTCAACATCATTTTTTTCCGGTACCAGATCAACCGAGATACATCATGCAGGCATGAACTCCCTAACTGGGGGCACGCCCCGCATCTGTCCTGATACTGTTTGCACTCATAAGGAATATGACAGCCACCGGTGAACGGCCAAGAGTCATGAAGTGTCCAGACAAGGGGAGTTTTTAACGCACTGATATCTTCAATGCTGATGAAACCGTCGCCAGTCCAATGCAAGTGGACGATGTCCGGACAAATCTCTCTGATCCTCCGTGAAATCCCGGCAGGAATCCATTGGATATGGAAAGGAGTTTGTCGCCGGTTTCGGTAGAGATAGAGCGGTAAGGTGTCGATACGAGGTCTGATGTAGCGGCCTGAGAATTTCGCGATATCTGTTAAAGGCCCGATCGTGTGTGCGTCGCCGCCCAGCTTATCTTGTACCAGCATCACCGATTCAATATTCTCAGACAGCAGTCCCTCGTGAAGACGGAACGCCGCTCGTGCAGCACCGCCTGAAATATCATAAGTGCTCAGGTGAAGGATCTTCATTTCATGCGAGACGTAACAGTTTCTTTAATCTCGTGATCGGACCCCTTTGGTATACCTGTCTGAAATTCTTAAGGATCCTTTTGTCAAACATTATGTCTTTTAGAAAAACAGGTTCCTTGACCGCCTTTGAGAGATCGTTTTCATACATTCTTGTAGGGCTGCAATGAGTGCCGCTTCCGTCATGACCGATATTGTCGGTATAGGATAATACAGGCCATACAGCCGAACCACCCTTCTTGTAGTGGTGGTAAGTCCACCTGATGTCCCATGCATCGATGGCACCTTTCATCTGGGAGACCAGCATATCGCTCAAGTCGTCTCCGCTCTGGTTGAAGGCACTCTGAGCTCTTCTATCCTTGAGAAAGGCGTTGAAGTCCTTGATCTCCCAATCCACATTCTGCCATCTGTCCAACCAGGTGCCCCATCCCCAGGAAGCGCTCCTGGAACAAAAGTACACATCATGATGATAACCAGCGGGAATCTGCATGAGGGATGCAGGGTGATTATAGCCCGAGAGGGAGAATATTTGCGGAGTCTCCCGATAAAAATCCAGGGCCATGTTCATGTAACGGAGAAAATAAGGAGAGGTCAGAATATCATCCTCCAATACGATTACGCGTCCATGTGTGTTGAGGACAGACGATATTCCATCAATTATGTTGTTGGCGCAGCCCCAGTTTTTTGTGCGTTCAACAATCAGGATGGATCTGAATCCACTGACTGAATGTATGTCTTCCCTCACTTGCCGGACGTGGGGCAGATCTTCCTCATGCTTGGCGCCTTCAGCATAGATGATGAGGTCGCTCTCGTCTGCAAGCAGATTCCCCTTGAGTGCCTCAACAGTCTTGCGGGTATGCCAAGGTCGATTATAGACAAAAAGAAGGACAGGGGAGTAGAGGTTTTCCATATCAGTTTAGTCCTCAATCAATCCGTTTGTTTTTCCTCATGTGTTGAAAGGCCCCCACCAGTGCCCCCAAGCTTCTTGCGATCGGCTGTGAAACATCGATACACAAGTTCTGGATGTGGTAGTCTTCACGAAAAAGAGCCGGAGCGTTGATCAGAAGATATTTGAAAGGACCATAAATCGCGGACACTAAGAATCTGATGATGTTCGATCCGTTGATGGGCATATCCAAACTCTGCCACGATGTTGTACCTGAAGCATAGGCCGTTTTCATGAACCAACTTATATTCATCTTATTTTCACTGACGAGATGATGGATCTTCAGGTGGGGGTCAAAGCCTATCGTATATCCAGCTTGGCGCATTTTCCTCTGCAGGACGGTTTCCTCATCATAACCTATTTTATTGCCCGTCATGCCGAGGTGAACGGGAAAGCCGCCAAGACGCGAGAGCACTTCCCGTTTCATGGCGATCACTCCTCCAGAGGCATATCCGCTGACCAAGATCCCCGTATCTTTCATTGTAGAACGGTTGGTTGCATATTCATCTTTATACCATCTGGGCTTCCCATACTTATACCAGGGCAGGAAGACGCCCCCGAAACAGTCAAACTGATAATCCTGGATCACAGCGAACAGTCTTTCTATATAATCCGACGGTGCTTTGGCATCATCATCGATGTATGCAATCCAGTCGGTCTTTGCCTCATACCAGCCCCGATTGCGGGCATGGCTCAAACCCTGCAGGGATTCAAATATGACCCTGAGATTGGAATAGATGCCTGCATATTGGTCGCAAAGCCGTTGAGTGGCATCAGAAGAGTTATTGTTTATAACGATTATTTCGTAGGATTCCCTGGGTACAGTCTGGTTGGCAAGTGAATCGAGGCAATACTCCAAGATGTCTGCCCTGTTGTAGGTGCAAACGATAATAGAAATTTTGTAATTGTTGTTCCGCACAATCACCACAAATTATCGGTGCGAATCGATATGGCGTAGAAGTTCCAAAGGCTTATATGGCCTTTTTTGGAGAATCCTCCTTACCCTGTCCTCTTGATCTGAAGTATTTCCATAATCTGTCCCGAAGCCGTTGAAATTGTAGATGTAAGTGGTCCTGTAGAGATGGCGGGCATGGATACCGGCGAGTTCTTGCAGCGAATAGTAAAATGCCTGGTCATCTCCGCTGATAAAATATTCACCGGTTTGCGGATCAATGAGTGCCTCTTCATCCAGATGGGAAAAGAGCTCTTGCCGGAAGGAATGCAAATGTCTTCCCAATTCCATCTTATCCCGATAATTGTTTGAAAGGGTAGTGTCTTCAGTTATGGGTTTGCATGCTAAATAGAAACCATTGGTGGCTTTGAATGAGTTGTATGTCATCCAGACATCAGGGTCCTCATATACTTTGTTCAGATAGGTAATAACACCCGGATCCGGAAGCCGGTCATCTCCGTTCACTTCAAGGATGATGGAGCCTGAAGGTGCCAAGCGGAATCCTTTGAGATTGTTTGCGCAGCCACCCATATTCGTTTCATTGCGGATGTACTCGACATTATGGCCTGGATGGTCTGACAGCCATTTTACGATTAATTCATTCGTAGCATCTGTTGATGCATCGTCTATATAAACATGTTTGACCAGACTCCTCTTGTATTGCTGGTTGTATACCGATTCCAGGCACTTCAGAGTCGCCTCCCCTGCATTCTTTTGGCAGGAGACAACATGGAACGATCGATATTTTCGAGGCTTGACAAATGCATATGCTAAAGATTCTTTGAATGAATGTACCTTATGCCAGGAGATCTCTTTTTTCTTTTTCAAGGATCTGTAGATCACCTTCATCAAAGACGGATCACTCATGAGAGAACCTCTTTCAGGCTATATCTCACCATGCTTACCAATTTGCCCGATATCCACCCTGCAGGACGGCCTATGTCGATTATCCAGTTCTGGATAGAATAATTTTTTTGAAAAATGTTGCGGGTAGCGATGATGGTGCTGCTCGTAAACGTTTTAAACAAAACTACAGCGGTGGATAGAATTTCTTTCCACGAGTATGGAACACTATCGAGAACCCATGAATCCCGCCCCCTGGCATACGAAGATCTCACAAACCACCAAGGTGTCATTTTGTAACGAGGAACGAGGTGCCGGATGATCAGGTCAGGGTCGAATCCTATGGAGTAGCCGTTGCGGATCATGTGTTGCTGAAGAAGAGTTTCCTCGTGGTATGATATTTTCTTTCCATTCATGCCTATTCCGGCATGAAATCCTCCCAGTTGTTTGAGAATGAATCTGCGAAAGACGATATTGCCTCCGCTCAGGGAGCCATTCCTGAGTTTCCCGATTTCGGATTGCAGATGGGCGTTCGAGGCATACTCATCCCTGAACCATTCAGGTTTCCCATACTTGTACCATGGCAGATATACGCCTCCGAAGCAGTCGAAATCATATTTGTCGATGATATCGAGCACACGCTCGACATAATCGGATGGGACCTTGGCATCATCATCGATATACGCGATCCAGTCCGATTCTGCCTCCTGCCAGCCGCGATTGCGCGCATGGCTCAGGCCCTGCATAGGTTCCAGTATGACCCTGAAATTAGAACATCGCCGGACAAACCCTTCAGCTATTTCCCTAGTGGAGTCGGTGGAGTTGTTGTCGACGATGATAACCTCGTATGTATCCGGGGATGCTGTCTGGTCGACTAAGGAATCCAGGCAGTAAGGCAAGATCCCTGCGCGGTTGAAAGTGCAGACGATGATGGAAACGATTTGCTTCATGCCTTTAGGTCTTATCAATTAATCTGCGCCAGTAGCCTCTTCTCACAAGGCATCGAAGTGCCAGATCGCACCGGTCGCGTATGGGGAGCAAATGGTTTTTGTCGAGATCGTTTTGATAGAATTTAAGGAGTGTCCATATACCTAATGCTGAAGCCTGGCGACAGATGGAAAACCACCGGTTGTACAGTTGTTCGGAAAATGTCGGTTCCGGGAAGATGGATGTGCCGTTATTGGCTTGCCATAACTTAGAGAGCCAGACTGAAGCAGACCTGATATATTCTTTACTGCACTCATATTGACATGTTGCCATTTTTTCGTGCAGCTCGAGCTCTGATTCTGTTGGGGTAATCCCAAGTGTTTGAATAATGTGTTCGCGGATACGCCGTGCTGCCAGGGTTTGTTCGTCTGATGATCTGACACTGATTTGATCTGCGTGTCCGCGGCGGATGAGCAATGGCTCCGGAAGATTGGCCAGGCGCGCATGCTTGCCGCAACGGAACCAGAATTCATAATCTTGGGCGTATCGGTAGCGCTCATCATACCTGAGCCTGTTTTTTTCAACTACCGAGCGTCTGATCATGGTTGCTGGATGAGCCAGAGTGTTGTTCCAAATCAGTCCGCACGTGATCTCTTCATGATTACAGGGCAACTTGATCGTAGCGCCATTTGTAAAATAGTAGGTTCCGCATACGCCGACCTCTGGGTTGTCTTTCATGAAAAGAGATTGCTTTTCCAGTCTGCCCGGCAGACTGGCCTCATCGGCATCCATGCGGGCGATATATTGTCCTTGGGCAAGGTCCAGTCCCTTATTGAGGGATTTGGTCAAGCCAATGTTTGTCGGATTGCGTATGATCCGGATGCGGCAATCCTTCTGAGCATAGTTGGCTAATATCGAAGGGGAAGAGTCCGTAGAACCGTCATCAATAATCAGGAATTCAAGATCGGTGAATGTCTGATCGAGGATACTCTCGATGGCTTCGGTGAGAAAACTCTCCCCGTTGTAGACTGATATCAGGACTGTAATAATTGGACTCAATTGAATCCCCACTGTTTGAGCAGGCCTGTATCTTGATTGATGATGAAGTGGCGTTTGCCTTTGCTGGTCGCGGGGATAGCCTCGACTTCGGTGAGCGATATCCTCATATCACCGACGAGGTCCTGAACATTGTTCCGGAATTGGTTCAGCTCCTCGACCGTACACCAGGGGTTTTTCACGACGTTGATTTCGAGGTTATACCCAGGCTTTTGTACATATTGAACGGAGTGGATTCCGGACCGGAAGCTTGCCCTTTTTTTATCCGGTCCAACCATACCGCATCCATGATGTATCAGAAAGCTTGGGCTGATGGGACCCCTGGGGCTTATGATTATATCATTTGCGCGACCTTTCACCTTCATTAGCGGCAGCTCGCGTCCGCAACTGCATTTGTCCTCGATAAAAGATACAGAATCACCGTTTTTGTAACGAATGAACGGCATCGCCCTGTTCCAAAGGTCGGTAACGACCATGTCTCCATCTATGCACTCGATGATGGATCGCTCCATTGTATAGTGGAGACCGTTATGTCCGCTGCATTCCCATGCGCAAGCTCCGCCGTCGTTGCACACGTACTCTTCAAATACCTGGCATTGGAATGCCTGTTCCATTAATTGGCGTTGGAAGTCATATAAGTTCTCGGAGATAGGGTTGATGGATTGGATGAAATCTATGGCTATGGAGTGATCGATGCAATATTTTGCGAGAATGAATAGTGAGCTCACGTATCCTCGTAAAAATCGCGGCTTGTGTTTCAAAAGGAGGTTGATGTTTTGCTGAAGGTTTTCGCTTGTCAGGTCGCCGTATAAATTCAATACATTTTTTCCGCTGACTATTCCTTGTGCGGATGCGACAATAGCAAGTGTATCTTTCCCATGGTGATATCCATTCCAGCACCAGCCCCTTTGATGTGCGTGTTGTCTCATTTCTTGGCCATGGAAGCATTCATAATAATGAAGTGTTGTCCCTGTCGAGCCGCCTGTGTAGAGCGATTCTGCAACTAACGATTTATTGATATAATCAGAGTTATCCTGTAATTCCTCTCTGGTTGTTATTGGTATTTTTTTTAAGTCGTCAAGGTTTTGTATATCGCTGGGAGTGATTCCGATTATTTTGAACTTTCTCTGATATCCAGGGATATTGCGGTATGCATAGGTGATAATTTGTTTTAGTCGTTTTCCTTGGAAGTGAAGTAGCTGTTCGTAGCTCCACCATTGGCTTTTGTTGAGGTCAGGAATTAATCTCTGAGTATTGAACTCGAGAAATTTCCTTTTGATAAATCTGAAACCAGGAATTGGCATTTGACGATTTTCTAGTGAACTATTTGTATGTTTATGGAGACTTAATTAGAGATGTTAGATATTTTCTAAAAAATGATTGCTTTGCCCACCTATGAAAGGGCAATAGAGTGTTTTTTATTTGATATATTCGGCCATTAAAAACAATTTGCATTTGTGGATTGTTAAATTGTTTTATTTTGCGATGATACCTTCTAATAAACCGATCTAACTGTTTACAATGGTCATTGAAGTCAAAAGAAAGATCGGACAATTTTATTTTTTCAGGAATGCCATCGTTTTTTGATGAGAATGGAATAATATTGATCAAATGAATTTCATTGTTGTAGAGTTCAATTTCAAGGCCTATTGATTCTTTATTCCGCAAAGATTGTTTTAAACAGCTTGTTGTCTTTGAATTGCCACTGATTGTAATGTATTCAATATCTCTGAAGGCGAAATTGCCAAGGCTGTATGCAATAATTTTGTTTTTATATAATTCTACTGGTTGGATGGTGTGTGGGTGGTGTCCCCAAATTAGATCTGCCCCCTCGTCAATTATTTTATGCGCTATAGCCACTTGATCCGGAGTTGGCATATGAGAATTCTCTACACCCCAATGTAATGACACCATGATGAAATCTGATTTTAGTTGTTTGGCCGCGGCTATATCTTCAATAACATACTCAACTGATAGTGGAGGCACTCCTGGACATGAGAAAGTCGCATAATTTTCACCATTTGTAGTTAGGCAGGAATAAGAAAGGATAGCGAGGGCATAATTATCAATTTTAATTATCTGAGGTGCTCTCGCATCGTTTAAGTTTGCACCTATGCCCCAAGATTTTATGTTATGTGTTTCCAATAATTCTTTTGTGTATTTTGCCGTATCGTACCCAAGATCCATTGAATGGTTGTTTGCGAGGCATACTCCAGTAATACTAGAAAGCAATGTGGATACCGAGCTTGGCGCAAATAGAGAGACTTTGTTGTAGTTAATGTTGTCGGGTATAAGTTTATCGTGAAATGAGAACTCAAGATTGGCAAAAATATGGTCTATATGAACAATTGAGTTTTGTATTCTGTCGGTTAAATGGGGATCACTGATTGAGTAACCAGTTAAACAAATATCTCCCAATAATAAGATCTTTGACATTAGCTTAGTTCTTTTTTTGGATTACTGTATCTAGCAAGGGGCGTACTATTCCTGGTCTATTTCGGCTCTTTGCCCCGCCTGAACCACCAAGTTCTGAAATATTAAAAGCAACAACCTCTTTTTCATAAAAGATAAAACCAGTTCCAGGTACTTGACCATTTATTTCTAGATAATAATTGCCAGAATTTAAAAGATGGGGAGGGACTGAAAAAGTGCAATCATAAGTGCCAGGCTCCCATATTTTATTGGGGTCAAGACCATGACTATCCCACGTTGCAGTACCAAAAACCAAGGTTCCATCATTTTTGAAAATATTAACAAACAGGTGGAAGTTTGAGAGTTTTTTATGAATTCCAAAATTGATAAGAATAAAGAAACATTGGTCCATATCGAAAGAATTGGCTTGTTTCATTTTATGATTCAGGAGTTCGACTGATAAGAGAGATACTTTCTTATCAGGGTCGTGTATGTGGCCTATAGCGAAAACTTTTTTGTTATCCATTAATTTAAATGAATTAAAGTAATGATCAATGACATTCTCTGTTGGTCCCGATAAGGTAAACTTTCCGTTTGCTAACAGCAGTGATCGGGAGCAAAGATCTTTTATCGCCGCCATATTATGACTCACAAACATCACTGTCCGTCCCTCCTTGGCAACGCTCCCCATTTTACCCAGACATTTTTTCTGAAAGGCGGCGTCGCCCACCGCGAGCACTTCGTCCACCAGCAAGATCTCGGGCTCAAGGTGCGCGGCTACGGCAAAGGCGAGTCGCACGTACATGCCGGAAGAATAACGTTTCACCGGAGTATCCAAGAATTTTTCTATCTCGCTGAAGGCCACGATCTCGTCAAACTTGCGGTCGATCTCGGCCTTTCTCATGCCCAGGATGGTGCCGTTCAGATAGATGTTTTCGCGGCCGGTCAGCTCGGGATGGAATCCGGTGCCCACCTCCAGCAGGCTCGATACCCTGCCGTAGAGCTTCACCTCGCCCGAGGTCGGCTCGGTGATACGGGAAAGAATTTTTAGCAGCGTGCTCTTCCCGGCGCCGTTTCTGCCGATGATGCCCACGACCTCGCCGGGCTGCACCATGAACGATACGTCTTTCAGAGCCCAGATGGTATCTCCGGTGGACGTCCCTGCAGCGGTGGCGCCGTCTTCTCCGCTGTTTGAAACCCTGTCGTCGAAACGGGTGAGCTGCCTGAGCCGCCTCAAATTTTTCACCGGTGCCGCAAGGGTGTCCACAACGGCCTCGCGGAAGGTTCTGCCTTTGAGCTCACGCGCGCCGATACGGTATTGCTTCGAGAGGTTTTCAACGGTAATGATAGGCTCGGTCATATATCAGCTTTTTCATTGAGCTTCCGGGTAGAGCTCAAGTCAGATGATATCAGCAAAGTAGCGCTCCACCTGCTTGAAGTAGATGATCCCGAACACAAAGACAATGATCGCGATCACTGTGGACATAGCCAGCATGGTCCACGGAAAGGCAATGGTTCCCAAAAGCACCGATCTGAATCCCTCGATGATGCCGGTCATGGGGTTCAGGGCATAGATGAGCCTGAACCGTTCCGGCACCATGGACGCAGGATAGACGATGGGGGTGGCGAACATCCAGAACTGGACCAGGAACGGTATGGTGTACCTGATGTCGCGGTATTTTGCATTGAGCGCGGCGAGCACCAGCCCAACACCGGCGGCCGTCAACATCATCAGCAGAACGAGCAGGGGCAGAGCCAGCACCGTGATGTTCGGATAGATGCCAAAGTAAAGCATCATGGCGATCAGAACCAGAAACGCGATCCCGAAATCCAGCAACCCTGCCAGCATGGGAGTCAGCGGGATGATGATCCGGGGGAAGTACACCTTGGATATGAGGCTTCCCGAGCCCACGATGCTGTTGCCCGAGGTATTGATCGCGGTGGCGAAGTACGTCCAGGCAACCATGGCCGTGTAGTTGAAAATGGGGTACGGGATCCCGTCCGAGGGGATCTGCGCCAGCTTCCCGAAAAAGAGCGTGAAGACCACCATCATGAAAAACGGCTGGATAATGGCCCAGAGCCCGCCCAGCACGGTCTGCTTGTACTTCACCTTGATATCCCTGATCACCAGGAAGGCCAGCAGGTCGCGGTAGTGTAGCAGCTCTCTTAAGTTCAGGAGCTGAAAGCCTGATTTCTTCCTGATCCGTATCAGCAGGGGGCTCGCCTGTCGAGTCGGTGCGCCACTCTTGGACGATTCGTATGGACTGATCACAGCTCCGCCACCCCGGGTGAAGCCGGATAGATAGAAGATGATGTTTTCTTGCACTCCATTTTTAACAAGTCGATTGTCTTGATTGCCGTATTCATCGCCTCCGCGCACACAAAGCTTTAGAGCCTCATTTGCCCGAGATCCCGGCAAATTGATTATAGTAGTTCATGAACCGCTTGGCAACTGAGTTCCATCGGAGTATGTCTTTGAAATACAGTCTTTTTTTATCCAGAACCTGGGAAGGAATGCCCTTTTGCAGGGCGGTAAGAAGTTTTTGTGAGAGATCTTGCTCGTTTCCAGGTTCGAACAGGTACCCGTCACTGTCATGTGTGACCAGCGACCGGTTCGGCTCAATGTCGCTCACCACCGGGATCAGTCCCGCTGCCAGTGCCTCCATCAGGGCGATGGAAGTCCCATCGGCGATGGCTGTAGAAACATAGATCGATGCGTGTTCCATGACACCTGGGATAGACTCGTGGCTTAATGGTCCCCTGAAATCCACGTGAGCTTCTGCTCCCATGGTACGGGC
>Ga0208195_1002605_pt1 | contig 16609 bp, 16 predicted proteins | sample AD_UKC077_MetaG_FD_184441 | JGI IMG/M metagenome (GOLD analysis project Ga0208195, IMG submission 184441) | Active sludge microbial communities of municipal wastewater-treating anaerobic digesters from USA - AD_UKC077_MetaG (SPAdes) (version 2) | ecosystem: Engineered > Bioreactor > Anaerobic >...
AATTTGTCGAGGTCTTCCCGGCGATATCTGACGGCTCTTCCGAATTTCACGAAGGCAGGACCACCGCCCCGGCATCGCCACGCTTCAAGTGTGGCCTTTGTGAGCCTGAGTTCTCTTGCGGCCTCTTTAGTGGTGAGAAGCATATTACATCCTCCCTTTTGTTGTTCTTCCTACCCCTATATTAGTGGAGGATGTAATATTGTGCAACGTTTAACTTGCTGATATCATTAATTATTTGACACTTAACCCGGTTAGGTGTCAACTTGAGACTTGATGATCTTCTTTATCGTGGAAGGGCTCAGTTTCTGTTTTCTTGCCTCGTTAATCGCAAAGCTATTCAATGTTAAATCTGTTCTCGCGTATGATTCCCTGATTCGTTTATTCCGCTCCGCTCGTTCCTGCGGGGTCTGACCATTCCATGTTCTGCGCTTTTTGCGCTTTTGTGTGTTTGTTATGTGATGCTTTTCTCCCATTTGTGCCATTTTAGGCAACAGGCCAGACCTCAGTATGTTTATTGCCAATTCAAACGTGCGGAGGTAAACCTTTACAGCGCCAGTATCCACCACAGCATCTTTTATCAGTAGGTCATGCAGCTTTTTTATGGATCGCAATGTTAGAAGGGCAGCTTCTATTTCGGGCTCGATCCACATGTGATGCTTGCCTTTACTGACCGTGTAAGTTCCTTTGGGAAAACCTGATGGTGGATTAATATCCCACCTGTGGCCCGGAAAATCCTTCCCCTGCTCGTTCTCGATTACATACATAAGTATATTAAGCTCATTTTCATCATTAATTTTATCCGCCTTGAACCCCCTTTTAATAAGCCCTGCTATAATCGCTCTTCTAAAGAAGTTCAGAAAAGGAAGTCCCGTTTTTAAGAAATATTCACCCGCCTCTTCATAATCACAATCCTTTATATTTTGGTGTATGAGATATTTTACATGATCCCACTCATCCGTTGTTATTAAGAGGTCAGTGGGCGCATTATCAAAATTTATAACAGGAATAATCTCATCTTCATGAATATCGTTCATTTCTCACACCCCTGTCTTGACGGGGAAAGGAACGACATTGCCCGCCGCTGCGATAACGCCCTGACGAACTATCCAATCACCTATGCGGTTTATATCCTCTGCCAGATATCGAAGGTCTGAGGTTTCGGTATAGTGTGTAATGGTGATGTCTCCGGCAATCTTGTGCCCCATAAGCAGCTTGGTTTTCCAGAAATCAATGCCGCACTCCCCGGCAATTGCCCTGAATGTTCTTCTCAGGTCGTGGGCAGTGATATGAGATCCTGCGGCCTTTGATAGTGATGCCAGTACACTCCGCGCCTCCCTGACATGGCCTGTCTCGGTCTTTGCCGGAAAAACATACCGATCCACCTGTGGCCTGTTCTTGAGCAATTCAACTGCTACCCGTGATAGTGGAAAGGTGATAGACGTTCGATTTTTAGGGTCGGGAATATGCCAATGTCCTTCTTTGATGTTCACCCGGTCCCAGGTCAACTCTGCCATCTCGCTCCATCGGGCTCCGGTCAGCATGAGGAAAGCCACGGCATCGGCAAGGGTTCTGCTAATGGTGGTCTGTCCTGCTATCTCCCGTAGCCTCTGAAGTTCGTTCCAAGCTGCTCCTATCTTGTCAGTGGGGATACGCCCGGATCTCGGCTTGACATGGTTCCACATTTTCAGGTCAGAAATCGCCTTGACCGGATTTTCGGATATTATGGGCACTCCATCGGCCTGATATGCCCCGATTGCATAGTTGAACAATGCACGGAGCACTCGAAACGCCTGATTCGCCTGTGCAGGGCTCCGGTCACTCAATTCTCGAAAGCGAATTGTCGCCTTCTCTCGCGTAATGGAAATAATCGGCTTCTTTGCCCAGTCGGAGAAGGATGTTTTGAGATGCTTATGAATATCGGCCCTGGATGATTCTTTCAGATTGCGCCGGTCCTTGACGTATGCTGAGATTAACTGCTCCAGGGTCACGGCCTGCGCCTCGGCTCGTTTCTTTTCCTTGGTGGGGTCAACCCCTTCCAGCATTTTCGAGAGTTCCTTAATTGCGCGCTTCCTTGCCTGCTGCAACGTCAGAACACCATGCTTGCCCAGGGTCACTCTCCTGGTTTTTCCCTTCACCCGCGCTTGGACAATATATGTCCGCGCATTAGGGGTCAGACGGACACCGAAACCCTTCAGTTCATCATCCCATAAAAATACCTGTCCTTTTGCCGGTAATTTTGTGTTCTCGATTACATCTTTTTTGAGTTCCATTTTTTAATCCCCCGGATAGAGTGTAAGCACATTGTAAGCAGTTTTGTTCCATCTCCATACAACGCCCTAGGGATTAATCTATCTGTATATGCCTGTTTTGTCAACACTCATATTGCTTACACATACTCCATCATACACCATCAAAGTATATAAATAGGGACTTAAAATCCCTCGGAACTCAGTTCTGTACCGGTTCGAGTCCGGTCTCGGGCATATGCTTTTCAAGAGGCTTTGCGGACACATCGGCGTATAGGAATACTCTTCCACATCACCTGAAGGTCGATTTGTCCCCCACCCTGTCCAGGTTGCCTTATGCGTCATAGGCGTAAGCGTAGAATCTCCCCGCAGAGTCAGTAAAGGTCTTCTTGAGACCGTTTTGATAGTAGGTGTAGCCGTATGCCATAGTTGAATCACCGCACTCCACCGTCTCACTCAGCTTTCGTCCGTCCGCGTCATAAGCGTAGACAGCAGAGATCCAACCATCATCGCAGCCGGCCTGATTGCCCGCAGCATCACAGCTCATGTGATGAGCCTGTCCGCCGCGTTGTATTCGAAGATGGTCACGGCACCGAACGCATCCGTCGTGCTGATCTAGATAAGTTAACAAGTTAAGGGCGTCCCCCTTGATTCCCCGAAACTCTTGCCAGCGTGGAAAACCGGTTTTTTCAGGATCGACTTGGCAAGAACCAATTTAACTGCATCTTGGCGATTGTTTGGGGAAAAATATGCAAAAAGAAGCAGGAAATAAATCTGTCCCATTTACTTTGTGTCCCATTTACTTTGATTCAGGTGCCACTGACCGCGACCCTGGTATCTTTTACATCGAATATCCCGGTGACGGCCGCCTGTGCATCAGCATGCCCAGTCCCTCGACGGCAGACCTGCCGATGAGACGCAGTGAGAAGAACAGAGCGCAGGCCGTGCCTGCGAATATGACAATGTACTGGATGAAAAGGAAAAGGGCGGATTTTTTCAGAAATAATAAATCTGCCCTTTTTCCTTTTCTTCGGATTACAGCTTCTGCTGAATCCTCGCCCATACGTCCCGCACATCCATGGGGACAAACCCCGGCTTGCCGAAGAGCTCTTTTCCGAGCTCGTAGATGGTTTCATTATACGGGGCCTTTATCCGGTTCTGCCGGGCAAGCTTGAGGATGTATCCGGTCAGCGAGTCGAGCTCGGAGTCTGTCCCCCCGCGCTGGATGATGTCCTGACTCATGCTGGACATGACCATCTTCGCCACATTCTTTTTAAACAGGGGCCTGGTGAGAGCCCTCGGAAGAAGGGCGGAGGCCTTCAAAAGGATCCACGGGGGCATGCCGCCCAGCTTGCACTCTCTGAACCCAGCGGCCTTTACGATCCGAACCCCCTCGTAGAGGGTATTGCTGAGGATTCTCTGGAAGGTGTCGAGATCCGAGATTTCCCTGAACCCGTGGCCCACCAGGGTCGTCACGGGATTGGTGAGGTTGATCACGATCTTTGAATGAACCGCATCTTGGAGATGATCGGTGATCACCGTTTCCACACCCCGGCCGAAGATCTCGGCAACGGCGTTCATCTCGGTCTGGAGAGAGTTGTCGGGTGTTCCAAGAACCAGCGGCCCCCGCTTCTGGTATCCTACAACAACCGGTTTATCCATCCACGCATTGTAGCTGACGATGCAGTAGATCACCCGGGAGAAGTACTTGGGCAGGATCGACTGATTGTCTATCCCGTTTGCCATGGATACAATGATGACATCGTCTTTCGTGTTGTCCTTGATCAGCCTGGCAACCGACTCGAGGCTGTAGTTCTTCACGCCGATGACGACCACATCCATCTGTTTCAGATCCGAGAGGTCTTCGATCACCTTGACCCGGACGTTCGCCGTCGTCTCTTCCTTGCTGTCTCCCTGATAGAGCGTGATGCCGTCCGATTTCAGCGCCTCGAGTATTTTCCCCTGGTCGATGAAGTATGTCTCTTCATGGAAGGGGGCGACCCAGCCGCCTACGGAAGCGCCGATGGCGCCGGTCCCGAAGAATGCGATCTTCAGATCTTTGGCCTCGATCTTCACACTGGCCTCGTCATCCAGGGTGTAGCCGCTCACGTGAATCGTTCGCGCCCAGTTCTGCGCCTGCTCGTTGGGCAGATCGAAGCAGGACGACATGTGCTCGGCATAGCGCGTCTGGAAGGGGACTTCTTCGATCTCGAGCCTTTTGAGCATCGGGGCGAACGAGGTGTCGCCCAGCTCGATATAGGGGGCATCCGCCTTCGCGTTCTTTTTCAGGAGAAGCTGCATGTTTTTCTTAACGTTGAAGGTCGCCTTGAAGTCTGTCCGGCTCTGGAGCAAACGTCCGTCGAGCTGAGAGTACAGGTAGGAGCTTACATCGAACTCGGTGGGGTCGCCCTCTGTGGGGATGCGAAGGGACAGGTACACCTCGCCGCTTGAATCCATGGCCTTCACGATGCAGTCTCCCGCCTCGCGATATATGTCGATGTCCTGCGTCACCTTGGGCAGGCCCCAGATCTTTCTGCCCCGGATGGTGTTTTCCTTCGAGGTGACCGGCATCCCCGCGATATAGTACCCGAACCGGCTGAAGAAATTGGTGATCATGGGCAGAACAGGGACATTGAAGGCCGGATCGACCATGACCGGGATGGCGATGGCGATCTCGTTGTACGGCCGCACCCCCATGACCTTTTTATACTCGTAGCAGGAGAAGGCCACCAGTGCACGCCCCTTCGGCATTCGTACGGGTACGATCTCAGGGCTCAGCTGCTCTCTCAGCAGGGCCGCGGCTTTCTCATAGGAGCACATGAACACGGCCATGGCGCAGGACACGTCGCCGTAGAATGTTGGGAACAGATAATCCTTGGTCACCCCGCCGATCATTTCCAGAGGCTGCCGCGCCTTGCGCAGGGTGAAGCGCTGATAAAAATCGCCTTGGAATTCGTTTCGATTGTCCAGCATCTCTTCGGGTACATCCCACGTTGCCTTCATAGAGCGCCTCCTTTGCTTTATGACCGAAGGTCATAATAATTGTGACAAGCACCCTCCTTCCATGTGTACGCCGGGAAGTGTGCCTGTTGGCCCAGTCAATAATATGACCATCGGTCATAAATAGCAAGCAAAAATCAGTCGCAGCTGAAAAAACGCTTCAGGAGATCGCTCAGCATATTTTTCGCCTCCTGGGGAGAAGAGAAGTGTTCTTCAATCAGGGCCTTGTAGCAGACATCCAGGATAATCCCCAGGACAACCTTGGTATAGAGCTCGAAGTCGTTGATCTGATAGTCTTCGTACTGATTCAGATAATTAAGGATGATCTCGGAAAAGCCTTGGATGGTCCGGCGCGTCGAGGGGTATATCCTGCCGCTGTGGAGGTTCTTCCGCAGCTCGACGAGCAGCATTCTGTTTCGGGAAAAATAGTCGATGATTGCCTCAGAGAGGATGATGATCTTGGGTACGTTCTGGAAGGGGATGATGACCTGGTCGAGGAATTCTCTCGTGTACCGGCTGATGATGGTGTCCACGAGATCGTCCTTATCTTTGAAATACAGGTAGAACGTTCCCTTGGCGATCCCCGCCTTTTTCACGATCTCGCTGATCGTTGTTTTTTCCACACCGTTGGTTCGGAACAGACCGGCCGCACACTCTTCGATCGTATCGCGCGAAGTGGTCTTATCCCTTCCGCGGGCGCCCTTGGGTTTGCCGCCCTTGAGTTTTCTCATGCCTGGCTCAACACCTTCCCTGTTGATGTCTTTGTATTGCTTAGCACACTTTGCTCTCCGAATGAAGACGACAAGGCCGACATGAGGGAGAAAGGAGATGGTAACGTCCTTAACTTATTAACTTCTTCTGCTCATACCCTTCTGAAGGTAGCGGGAAAATTCATAAGTTAAGGGCGTCCGCCTTGGTTTTTTATATATGTTATTTTCGCAACATCCATGCCGAACAATAATGAACCCATCCCCGAATAGGCTTAAAGGCAGGATATGATTGCCAGGATAGAAGGATTGGTGTATAAGGAGGAGATCAAATGCATCTGTGGACGTGCGTTGTGAAGGGGATACGTGTTTTTTTGTTATGCGTCATGTCGGCGGTCATTCTGGGGGCGGCCTTTCCGTGCAGCTCTGCCGAGCTGGGGGGGTATACCTTTGACGACGACAGCATCGATCTGTATCTGAACCCTTATTTCAGCGACCACAGCAGGCCCGGGGACTTCATTACTACCCTGTACGGGTATGGGGACTTCGCCGGGCATGAAGTCATCCAGAGCCACCACCAGTATTACGAGCTTGACGGCATATCCTGCAACGTGATCCTCGAGCGGGGATATTTTCCCGACTTTTCCCGGGGTTATGCCGATATGATCTACTACACGGCATATCACTACTATGCCAAGGACGCGGAAGACAACATTCATCTCCTTAAGTACCACTTCATCCCCCATGAGGGGCAAGGAGCGTCCTGGAGCTATGAAGACCTGCCAGAGGGCGCCACGACCGTGAAATACCCCGCCGATCCCCAGCCGGGCCAGGAGGTGGTCTTCGGAACAGTCACAGCCACCGGCGTATCGGTCGGCGATATCCGCGGGTGCACCACCATCGTGTTCGACTCCCTGCCCCATGCTCCTACAGGGAGCATCACCGAATACCTGGTGCCCGGCTCCGGGATCCTGGCGAGCTCGTTCAACTGGAAGGGCGGCATCAACGGCTTTTCCAAAGACGCAAGCGCCCCCGAATTCGCAGAAGAAGAAAACAGCGCATGGAAGGAGTGGTGGGACGACCACTGCTTCATCTCCGCGTGCTCGCCCCGGCATACCCGGCAGTGCACAATACCACAGCGGTAATCAGTCGTGGGACCCATCCAAGGGCGATGGGCTGCATGGGATCCACCCTGACGGGAATCCGATAAACTCCTTGACTTTCTTCATGGATTCTTTATGGAATAATTGTAAGAAATGTTAATTACGAGATGCCTCTTGAAAAGGAATCGAGAGGTGTCGGCTTGCAATGAATTGCCCCTTAGGCTAGCGTAGGGGGTATTGAGTTCCGCAGGTTGAATAGTCCTTTTTTCAGCAAGCGAAAAGGGGTATTGGACACCAAGAAAGAATGAATCGTTCCGAGGACTGAGATTACTACGGGCAAGGCAGGTGCACGATGATCGCATACCAATTGACCATACCGACGGAGAACACCCCGGGCAAGCTTGCCAGGGTGTCCGGCATCCTCGCCAGGGAAAAGATCAATATCAGGGCCGTCACCATATCGTCATATGGTGATAGGGGCTTTTTCAACATCCTGGTTGACGACCCCAAGCCGGCCCAGAAGGCCCTGACCCGGGAGGGCATCGATGCCCGGCTCAAAGAGGTGATCGCCGTGCTCATCGAAGACAGGCCGGGCGGGATGGACAAGCTCGTCCAGATCCTGGCCGGAGAGGGCATCAATATCGAGAATGCCTATGGGTTTGTGCTCGAGAGCAAAAAGACCGCCGTGTTCGTGGTCGATGTGTCCGATCTGGACAAGACAGAGAAGGTGCTCAAGGAGCACAAGTTCCAAACCCTGACGACCGAGGCCCTGGCCGCTATCGAGCCGTTCCACTACATGAAATACTAAAAAATCCGCTCGATGAACGGCGTGAATCACGGGTGCCAGGCGAATTCCGGCGCCGGCCCTTCCCCGGGTCGCAGCGGCCGAGCCCTCCATATCCTCCGTGCAGGCCGCGCCGGACAAGGCTGTTCCTCTTTGCAGCGTCTTTCCCTCCCGCTTTGTTCCCGATCTCACCACTGGCTGCCTCGCTGCAGGCAGCAAGACATCCAGAGACTTTCCGGCATGAGGGCGCCTTGTTAGGCAGACACTGGGAGAGCCATACCCATGGGGGTCCGGAGGATGGGTGCTCCGGCCTACCTGAGCAGACTCGGAAGGAAGGTCGCGATCTGGGGGAAGGGGATCAGGAGGAAGGTGAGGAGGACGATCGCGAGCAGCAGGGGCACGACCCCCCTGAAGATCACCCCCAGCGGCACGTCCCTGGCCACCCCGCTCACCACATAGACATTCACGCCCACCGGCGGGGTGATGACCCCGATCTGGGTGACGAGCACGATCACCACGCCGAACCAGATGGGGTTGAACCCGTAGTCGAGCACCACGGGGTAGAAGATCGGGATGGTGAGCATGATCAGCGCCAGCGAGTCGATGAAGCACCCGCCCAGCAAGTAGATCAGCACGATAAAACTCATGATGATCGCCGGATGGAGCTGAAACGACGAGATCCAGCTCGCGATGTCGTAGGGGATGCGCGAGACGGCCAGGAAATGGCCGAACACCGTGGCGCCAGCCACGATGATCAGGATCATGGCGCTGATCCGCGTGGTCTCGAACAGTGCCTGGACGAATCCATCCCAGGTGATGTTGCGCTGAATGAGGGCGACCACCAGCGTGGCAAAGGCCCCGGCGGCCCCGGCCTCGGTGGGCGTGAAGATGCCCAGAAAGAGCCCGCCCATCACGACAACGAAGATGATAAGCGTCTCAATGGTGCCCGGGAGGGACGCGGCCCGCTCTTTCCAGGTGCTCTTCGGACCCTTTGGTCCGATCTCTGGCCTGAGTGTGGCCCAGATGAGAATGGTGCCCACAAAGAACAGGGTGAGCAGGACGCCTGGAAGGATGCCCGCGAGAAAGAGCTCGCCGATGGACTGCTCGGTGAGGATCCCATACACGATGAAGATCACGCTCGGCGGGATCAGGATGCCGAGGCTTCCCCCCGCTGCAACCACGCCGGTGGCCAGCTCGGGTTTGTAGTTGTACCTCTTCATCTCGGGCAGGGTGGCCGCGGCCATGGTGGCGGCGGTTGCGTTGGTGGAGCCGCAGATGGCGGAAAAGGCGGCGCAGGCCCCCACGGTGGCGATGGCGAGCCCGCCTGGGAGATGGCCGATGAAGGTGTAGGCCGTGTCGAACAGGCGCTTGGAGATCCCGGAGTGAAAGGCGATCTGCCCCATGAGCACGAACAGGGGAATGACCGTGAGGTTATAGGAGCCGAACACGGAGAACATGTCCTTGGCCAGCAGGTTCAGCGACGCGTCCATCGAGACGATGGAGGCAAAGCCCAGAAAACCGATGATGGCCATGAGAAAGCCCACGGGCATCCGGGAAAAGATGAGCACGAACAGGGCGATGATGCCGATGATGCCGATTATGGTGGGGCTCATTCGACCTCAGCCCCTTTCAGCTGCCTAAAAAACTCGACGAAGAGCACCACTACCAGCATGGCGGTGCCGAACGCCACCCCGTAGACAAACGGATAGGTGGGCATCTGCAGCGTTGCCGACACCTCGCCCGAGCGCTGGAGGCTCTGGGCATACTCGACGCTCTGCCATGAAACCACGGCGAAAAAGATCATGGCGATAAAGGCATTGACGGCGTTTACAATGATCCGGACGGTCCAGGGAAGCCGCATCACGAGAAAGTCAACAGCGATATGTCCCTTCTGGACCGAGGTGTAGGGAAGCGCGAACGAGATGATGACCGCGCCCGTGAAGCTGACGATCTCGTAGGTCCCGGGGATGGGGCTCTTGAAAAATCGCAGGATGACATCCGCGGTGGTGAGGAACATCATGAAGGCAACCCCTGCGGCGGACAACCAGTTCAACTTGTCTGCAAGGTTTGCCACGAATCTCTCGATGCGCAGAAAGGATATCATCAAAATCTCCCCATGAAAACCCGGGGCAGCGCTCTCTCGAACGGGCCGCCCCGGGCATAGCCGATGAAATGCCCTTTACTCGATGTTTTTCTCCACGCACGCCTGCAGGATCGAGATGTTCTTCGCGGCATCGATGCCCTTTGCCTGCGCGGCGGCGATATATTCGTCGATCACGGGCTTGACAGCAGCCTTCCACCGAGGGATCTCGTCTTCGGGCAGGGTGATGAATGTGTTCTTCTGCTCCTCATTGAAGGCTGTACCCTCTGCGTCGGCTTCGTCCCAGATCTGCCCGTGCACCGTGATATACTCGGCGCTCACATCCGTAAAGACCTGCTGGATATCAGCCGGCAGCCTGTTCCACTTGTCCTTGTTCATGACCACGAACATCGCCGTAGTGTAGCCGACGCCCCGGCAGTCGATGGTGTAGTCGATGACCTCGGCCTGCTTCCAGCCCTTGAGCGTTTCAATAGGTGCGAAGGTCCCCTCAACCACGCCCTTCTGAAGGGCCTCGTAAGTGCCGGGCTGCGGCATAGCCACCGGCACGCCTCCAAGGGCCTCTACGAGCTTGGCGCTCAGGCCCGTGGAGCGGATCTTCATCCCCTTGAGGTCTTCGAGCCTGTTCACCGGTTTCTTGGTGTGCAGCAGGCCCGGGCCATGCGCATGGACATAGAGCACATGGACGTCATCGAGCTCCTTGGGTTTGACCTGGGCATAATACTCGTTCGCCACACGGGTCGCCGCCATGCCGCTGGGATAGCCCATGGGCAGGTCCACGGCCTCCATGACCGGGAAACGGCCCCGGGTGTAGGCGAAGCATGACATCCCGATATCCGAGATCCCTCGCACCACGCCGTCATAGCATTCGTTCGCGCTGGTGAGCGTGCCGCCCGGGAACACGTTGATCTTCACCTGCCCCTGGGTGCGCTTTTCGATCTCACGCGCCCATGCCTCACCGGTCTTGCACTGGGCATGGGTGGGCGGGAAAAAGATACTGTAGGACAGCTCCACCACCTCGCCCCTGGGCGCAGCACCACTATCGGTCACTACAGCCCCCTCTGCGGGCACTGTCTCCTCCTCAGCCTTCTTGGTACACGAAATGCAAAGCATCAGTACAAGAAGGCCACAAACCAAACTACAGATGGTTCTTTTCATGGAATCTCCCCCTTTGTGTTCCCTTGATAAAGCCGCCATTCGCAAACCCTGTATGGTGTCAAATTAGCGTCCTGGACAACGCAAGACCACATGCGTTGCCCTTCTTCAGGGAAGAGCCCATATTTTAGTAGGATCATGATGAAAATCAAGGAAATTATTCCCCGGCCGCACAGGGCACGGTTTGCTGTTGTCTCATGCGTATCCGTACAGATACCTGGGCGGAGGCATCCTTTGAATAACGTCATGACCTGCTGCGGGCGGAACCTGCAGGCTATATCCGCATGGAGACAGACACCGCGTTCAACCTGCGCGCCCATGCAGACACCTCCAGGTGCGGGAGACATACCGGTGCTGCATGGCGAGAGGGCATAAGCTGGGCATTGCAGGGAGGCTGCGTGCGTCTCGCGGCACGGGTGAGATGCGGGTGTCCTGCCTGCAAGTCTTGTGTGGTAGATATACGATACATTGGCGGGTCCGGGATGGTCCATACGGCACGCAGGCGCAGACGGCTGTTTTCCGGGGAGGTCCGTTTGCGGTTCTCAGGCCTCGAAATCAGCGCCGCACGAGTCGCATTTTTCGCTGTCAGGCCACACCAGGTTTCCGCATGCGGAGCAGAGATGCACTGTGCCCGCCTGCGTGCCCGAAACCGCGCCCTTCACGGGCAGACCGAGGAGCTTCTTGAGCAGGATGATGATCTCGGAGAGCGCCCCGAAGAGCAGAAAGAGCACGCCGCCCGCCAAGGCGCATACGAGCCCGGTTGCGAGCCACAGAAAGGAGCCTGTCGCAATGGCAGCCGCAACGCCGGCAAGGCAGGCAATGATCCCGGCTGCGAGGAACGACCGGGATGCCACCAGCAGCCCGCGCTCTTTGCCCTGGGTATCCCGGTAATGCTTCTGAACGATCTGCGCCTTCACGTATTCTTCACCAAGGTTCACGGCAGCCATGCCCCCCGTTGCTCTCCCCGGCACGCACACGCCGGATCTCCTTGTTCAGGAGATGAAGATAAGCAAGCGGCTATTTGAAGCGATGTCCGAAAGGTGTCGCCTCCATAAACGCATCTTGAACGATGCACCCTCAGCGAAACAGATTCAAAACATCTTCGATGTCGGGGGGGCCTGCTCTCTTCAGAGGCCGTAGACCTGCTCGCCCTTGAGCACCTTAAACCCGTTTTGCTGCAGGGCCTCGATGGCCTCGTCCGTGGAGTCGAACCGGAAGATGATCACCGCGTTCTCGCCGCTGCGCTCGACAAAGGCATACATGTACTCGACATTGATCCCCCTGCTGGTGAGCAGCTCGAGAATGCTGTTGAGCCCGCCCGGCCTGTCGGGGACCTCAACGGCCACCACGTGCGTCTTGCCCACGGCAAAGCCCTGTTCGTTCAGCACATCCTTTGCCTTTGCCACATCGTCCACAATGAGCCTCAGAATGCCGAAATCCGACGTGTCGGCAAGGGAAAGGGCCCGGATGTTGATCTTTGCATCGCTCAGGGCCTTGGTGACGCTGGAAAGCCCTCCCGGCTTGTTCTCCAGAAAAATCGATATCTGCTCTACCTTCATCAAAGACCTCCTAGATATTCCGCTTGTCGAGCACCCGCTGAGCCTTGCCCTCAAACCGCTGGAGGGTGTTCGGCTCAACCAGCTTCACCTTGGCGGTCACGCCAAGATAGTCCTTGATATCCTTTGTAATGCGTTTCTCCATGTTCTGCAACTCGCGAATTTCATCCGAGAAGATCTTTTCGCTCACCTCGACCTGAACCTCCAGGGTGTCCAGGGAGCCGTCCCGGTCGACAATGAGCAGGTAGTGCGGCTCCAGGCCGTCGATGCCCAGGAGTACGCTCTCGATCTGAGAGGGGAACACATTGACGCCCCTGATGATGAGCATGTCGTCGCTCCTGCCCGAGACCCGCTCCATGCGCACGAAGGTCCTCCCACACTTGCAGACCTGCGGCATGAGCCTCGAGATGTCCTTGGTGCGGTAGCGGATGAGCGGGAAGGCCTCCTTGGTCAGCGTGGTGAACACCAGCTCGCCGGGTGTGCCCCAGGGGAGCACCTCGCCGGTGGCGGGGTCGATGGTTTCCACGATGAAGTGGTCCTCGTTGATGTGCAGGCCGTTGCGGCCCTCGATGCACTCCATGGCTACGCCGGGGCCCATGATCTCAGAGAGGCCGTAGATGTCCAGCGCGGTGATATCCAGCTCGCGCTCGATCTGCTCGCGCATCCGCTCGCTCCAGGGCTCGGCCCCGAGGATGCCGACCCTGAGCCTCAGAGACTTCATATCCACACCCATCTCCTTTCCAGACTCGGCCAGGAAGAGCAGGTACGAGGGCGTGCAGCAGATGGCGGTTGGTCCGAAGTCCTGCAGCAGCATGATCTGTTTCTTGGTGCTGCCGCCCGACATGGGGATCACGCTCGCGCCCAGTTTTTCGGCGCCGTAGTGTGCGCCCAGGCCTCCGGTGAACAGTCCGTAGCCGTAGGCGTTGTGGATGATGTCGTTCTTGCTGAGGCCGGCCGATACGAACGACCGGGCCATGAGCGTGGCCCAGGTCTCGACGTCGCGCTGGGTGTAGCCCACCACTGTGGGCTTGCCCGTGGTGCCCGACGAGGCGTGCAGACGCACGATGCTGCTCATGGGCACCGAGAACAGGCCGAAGGGGTAGTTGTCGCGCAGGTCCTGCTTGCAGGTGAAGGGAAGCCGCTTGAGGTCGTCGAGACTCCGGATGTCATCCGGGGTGACCCCGGCGTTGTCGAAGGACTTCCGGTAGAAACCCACCGTATGATAGACCCTGCCCACCACCTGCTGCAGCCGTTTGAGCTGCAGGGCCTCGATGGCCTCGCGGGGGAGTGTTTCGAACTCTTCGTTATAAATCATCTGCTACCTCCTTGATGGTCAGCATCATTGGATCTGGATCTGCCTGCCTCTTTTGAATCCTTCGATGTTCGCGGCCCGGATCTTCTCCTTGAGCATCGAATTGATGGCATCATACCACGCCGATTCGGGCGGGTCCAGCAGGGTGGAAAGTACGCCCAGCAGGATGATATTCACGCCCCTGGCATTGCCCATCTCCTCGGCGATGGCCGAGCCCGGGACCAGGTGAATGTTCCGGGTTTTCTCCCTGAGGAAAGGGATCACGTCCGGGTACGCCCGGCTGCCGGACACGACCGCAGGCGGTGCGAGACGATACTGGTTGATGATCACCGTGGCGTCCTTCTTGAGATACTTGAGGTATCTGGCCGCCTCCAGCTCCTCGAACGAGAGCAGGATGTCACAGCAGCCATAGGGGATGAGGGGGGAATCCACATGCCCGGCAAACCGCACGTGGGACATGACACTCCCGCCCCGCTGGGCCATGCCGTGGATCTCCGATTTCTTCACGTCGTAGCCCGAGCGCATCATTACCTCGGAAAGCATGTCGGAAGCCAGGATGATCCCCTGCCCCCCGACTCCGGTCATCAGCACGTTCATTTCTCACCTCCGATGGCCCCGGGTGCGCAGAGATCGGCGCACACGCCGCATCCTACGCACGTCTCGTTGATGTGGGCCTTCTCGTCTCTGAATTCGATGGCGGGACACCCCAGTCCGATGCACACCTTGCAGCCCGTGCAAACATCCGCATCCACGGTGAGCGCCCTGCCTGGGACCTTGCGTGACTTCAGCAGAACGCATGGCGCCTTCGAGATGATCACTGACGGGCCTTCGAACGCCAGTGCCTCTTTCACGTCCTTTCTGGCCTGCTTGACGTCGTAGGGGTCAACGGTCCTGACCCACTCGATCCCCAGCGCCCTGACAAGGTTTTCCAGGTCAAGGTTCACGGTCCTCTCGCCCCGTACCGTGATTCCGGTGCCCGGATGGTCCTGCGAGCCCGTCATGGCCGTGGTGGAGTTGTCGAGGATCACGATGAGCGCCGCGCCATTGTTGTAGGCGAGGTTGAGCAGCCCGGTGATGCCCGAGTGGTAGAAGGTCGAGTCGCCGATGACCGCGGCGATCTTCTCTTTCCCCGGACCGAAAACAGTGGCCATGCCGTGGGCGTGGTTGATGCCCGCCCCCATGCACAGGCAGGTGTCAATGGCCGAGAGCGGCGGGAGGAATCCCAAAGTGTAGCAACCGATGTCGCCTGCGATGAAGCACTTGTTGCGCTTCAAGGCCCAGAGCATGCCCCGGTGCGGGCATCCGGGACACATGCTGGGAGGACGCGGCGGCAGGTCGGGCTGGGCCCCGTCATCCGGTGCGGCCCCTGTTATCGCGTCCCGGATGATGTCCGGATTCAGCTCTCCGCACAGGGGCAGCCGGTCCTTGCCGTGGCAGTCGATGCCTAAGGCCTTCACCTGCTCCTCCATGAACGGGTCGAGCTCCTCGACGACCCAGAGCTCTTCCACCTGGGCGGTGAACTTTCTGATGAGCTTTTCCGGCAGAGGATACGACAGGCCCACCTTCAGAAACGAGGCATCCGGAAAGGCCTCTTTCGCATACTGGTAGGCCACCCCGGATGAGATGATGCCGAGCTTCGGACTGCCCATCTCAATGACATTCAGGGGCGAGGCGTCGGAATAAACTTTGAGCGACCGGATGCGCTCTTCGATCACGGGATGGCGCACCCGCGCATTGGCCGGCAGCATCACCCACTCCGCCGGATGGCGTTCGAGAGAGGGGGTGCGGCCGCCCTTCTTGTCGCCAAGCTCAACCACACCCATGGAGTGGGATATCCGCGTGGTGGTGCGCAGCAGCACCGGGGTCCCGAACTCCTCGCTGATCTGCACGGCTTCGATCGTGAAGTCCTTGGCCTCCTGCGAGGTGGATGGCTCCAGCATCGGGATCTTGGCGAACCGGGCATAGTGCCGGTTGTCCTGTTCGTTCTGCGAGGAGAACAGCTCGGGGTCGTCGGCGCTCACCAGAACGATCCCGCCCCGGATCAGGGTGTAGGGCAGGGTCATGAGAGGGTCTGCGGCCACGTTCACCCCCACGTGCTTCATGACCGCCATGCAGCGGGCCCCTGCATAGGACGCCCCGGCGGCAACCTCAAGGGCGACCTTCTCGTTGGGAGTCCACTCCGCATGAATCTCGGGGTACTCGTCCGCCACGGTCTGCAGGATCTCGGTCGATGGTGTGCCGGGATATGCCGAGACAAAGCTCACCCCAGCCTCGAACGCCCCCCGGGCGATTGCCTCGTTTCCGCTCAATATCTTCTTCATCACGTATTCCCCTTGACTCGACTCGGATATAAAAAAAGGCCATGGCGTTCACCCATGGCCTTTTCTCTTCCCCGCCGGAAACACTGGCCTATGGGCGTACTTTCATCCCTCTAAAGATGAAAAAGTAAAAGCCCAAGAGTTCCAGTGTGTTCGGCAACATAGCTTCTACACTATTCTATAGAAATATTTTGGCTGTCAAGCCTTTTTGCGCACAGGACCCAGCTGCATCCAGCATATCGGCAGGATCAGGCCTTCGACCCCCTATGCATGCTTCGCATGAAGGACCTGGGCATGACCCTGTAACTCAAAACCATAGCCGGCCACTCT
>Ga0208195_1002616_pt1 | contig 16551 bp, 10 predicted proteins | sample AD_UKC077_MetaG_FD_184441 | JGI IMG/M metagenome (GOLD analysis project Ga0208195, IMG submission 184441) | Active sludge microbial communities of municipal wastewater-treating anaerobic digesters from USA - AD_UKC077_MetaG (SPAdes) (version 2) | ecosystem: Engineered > Bioreactor > Anaerobic >...
ATGCCGTCAGGAGGGCTGAAAAGAGAAGAAACCGGAATGCATCCCGAGGCCCGGCTCTGAAGACGGCGACCGCCGCAAAGACGCATATCGCCACCGCCGCACACCACAGGAGGATCCCGAGATTCGAAACAATGCCCCAAAGCGGCGGGATCTGCGCAAGAGCGGCGGCGTCGCGGGTCATGGCGGGTATGCTTACATCGAAGAGTATGCATGCCGCCGCCGTTACCGCCAGGACGGCAAGAGAGGGGACAAGGGTTATCAGCAGCTGCCGATCGAATATCGTCTTCATCTCAAAACCTCCCGCATCTGGATCTGATGCCGTATTATGAGGTCCTGAAGACGCCGGGAGTTTCCATAACAGAGATCTTGTGAATGCGCTCGGCTGCGAAGCTCAGGTATTGTATGAAATATTATACTGTCGGAAAGATCCGAAAAAGCAAACAGGCTTCGATTCGGGGGCATCAATGAACAGACGAGCAATGGAAGCAGTTCAAGCCTTTTCAATCCGTCTCGCCGTCTCGAGCTATCGGATCTTATCGATAATCGGCTCTATGCTGCTGCGGCTCCAAGACAATAAATCATCCACACCCTTAAGGGTGCGGATGATTTGCTTTTCTCAGGATCAAGTAGCAGAATAATTCCTCTTGTAGGACCGAACATCTTCTTAGCTTCAACAAGAATAGTTTTAAGGATCCTGCCGGGATAGTATGGAGGGAGCATTTTTCATTTACTTGTTTTTCTTTGCTCTCGCCGCTGCCAGTTTTTCCTGCAGGGCATCGATCCTCTGGTGATTGTCCTCGGATCCGATGAAGGTCCTGAAGAGCCACTCTTCCACTCTCATCGCACTGTCGAGATCCTGGCCAAGGACGTGGTTGGAGAGCTGTTTGGTCTCTTTCAGGCACATCCTGTCGTAGGTCGCCATCTCTTTGGCAATGGCCATCACGGATTCGATCAATTTCCCTTCCGGGAAGACCTTGGATACATACCCCATCTTCTCCGCTTCATAGGCATCGTAAATACGACCGGTGAGAGCGACTTCCTTGGCGCGCCCCAGACCGATGATCCTCCACAGGGGGTCCATCACCGGGGTCAGTGAGAGAGCGATCTCGCGCTGCCCAAACCTTGCCCGTTCCGACGCGTAACGGATATCGCACATCAGGGTCAGATCGAAACCACCGGCAATCGCCGGCCCGCCGACCGCGCAGATAACGGGCTGATCACAGTACAGGATTGCGCGGTATGCCCTATGGAACAGGGCGGTGTAATCTTCATTGGATACCTTTTCCAGCTTGCGGATAACCGTCAGATCAAATCCCGCTGAAAAGTATTTCTCGCCTCCCGTTAGAACGACCACGTTGACATCCCGGCGCGTGCTGATTTCGGTAAAAAGCGTCTCGATTTCCTCAAGTACCTCGGGAGCGAGGGCATTCCCCTTATCCGGACGGTGGATGGTCACCGTTGCCACTTTGTCTTCAACCGAGAGCAACAAATATTTCAGATCCATAACTCCCGCTTATTCGGTTTCTTTATTTTTTTAAGCACAGAAATTCCGCCGCTGAACCCGTTCCTTGTCATACCGGAGGGTCATATCAAAGGCGCCCTGCGCCGGCCCGACAGCTTCAGCAAAAATCCCCGGTTTTCCCACGGCAATCTCCGTCGTCAGGGTCTTGAAGGTCCTCCCCCGGAACTCCTCGCCACCAAGGGTGTTTTCAAACGGAACACGCACATCCTGCAGAACGACATCGGCGACTTCCATTCCGTCCATGCCCATCTTTTCCACCAGCTTGGGCGTGGCATACCCTTTCGTCTCCTTGGGGACGATGATCGCCGTGATCTTGCCGTCCATCTCCACGTCCTTGCAGAAAAGAACAATATAGCCGGGGATCGCTCGTCTCTCCGATACCCACCTGACGCATTCTCTTGCGCCTTTTCCCTAACGCTCACCACCATGGCTCTTTACCATCGCAGCTTAGGGCGGTTTGAAGCCTGCTCCTGCAAGCCGGCTCCGAGGGAACTACTCTCATCTCTTACACAGTATTGCCTCCCGGCATTCGTGTTACACTAGCAACTTAGACTCGATCTGACAAGTGGTCCTCTTCGGAAGTGTGTGGTCTGATCAGGCCATAGCCAATGACAATCATTGATTCGTGAAGCTGTTTATCTTCAGGCATGTACATTACTCCTCTAAGCACTCAATAAATAAAGCATCTGCTGCATGATCTGCTTTGCAGCATCATAACATCTTACTGAAATATTCCCTTACCATTCGCTGAACGGCTTTCTCCTCCATCCAAAAACTTTAGGTGTATTAGTCACGACTTGATCGGACAGTAAGTGATTGCCAGTAAGTGGTAGTCATGGTTAACCTTTCTGAAGTTCTGCAAAAACTGAAGAAAGGAGAATGAACCATGACTACCGATCAAAAGCTTATCAGAAACAAGTTGGGATTGCTAGATCTAGCCAGCTACCTCAAGAACGTCTCCGAGGCATGCCGGGTGATGGGCTACAGCAGGGACACGTTTTACCGGGTGAAGAATGCGTACGAGGAGGGAGGAATGGAAGCCCTCATAGAGAAGACCAAGCGTGTTCCGAACCTCAAGAATCGCATACCGGAAGATGTCGAGGCGGCGATTCTGGAGCTCACCCTTGAGAACCCTGCCCTGGGCCAGAAGCGGGTAAGTGATGAGCTCAGGAGACGAGGGATCTTCGTATCGGCCGCCGGCGTTCGCTGTGTGTGGCTCAGGCATAACCTGGAAGTCTTTCAGAAGCGTCTGAAGGCCTTGGAAGTGCACGTGGCGAAGACCGGCCATGTTCTTACCGAGAACCAGCTCAAGGCCATGGAGAAAGCCCAGGAGGAAAAGATTGCCATTGGCGAGATCGAGACCGAGCACGTGGGCTATCTGGGAGCCCAGGACACCTACTACGTGGGCAATATCAAGGGGGTGGGACGCATCTACCAGCAGACCTTCATCGATACGTACTCTTCTGTAGCCCTGGCCAAGCTCTATACCAGCAAGCATCCCATCAATTCCGCTGATTTCCTCAATGACCGGGTTGTGCCGTTCTTCGATGAGAAGGGCGTTGGCTGCTTGAGAATCCTGACGGATAGAGGCACGGAATACTGTGGGAATCCCACGACTCATGAGTTCCAGCTCTTCCTTGCTCTCAATGACATCGAGCATACGAGAACGAAAGCACGGTCCCCTTAAGACCAACGGGATCTGCGAACGCTTTCACAAGACCATCAAGGACGAATTCTACAGTATCGCTTTTAAGAAGAAAGATTTATCTTAACCTTGAGGAGCTCCAGAAAGACCTCGATCTATGGCTCTACAAGTACAACAACCAGAGGACTCATCAGGGGAAGCGCTGTCAGGGGAGAACGCCCATGGATACCTTTAATGACAACCTTCCCATGGCGAAAGAAAAGTGTATCGGGTATATGGATGAGGGGCATGTCGATGGTATTCTTACCGATGACCATCTGACAGCTTAGATCTGACCAGACAGAACTTCAGAAAGGGGACCAACTGTCAGATCGAGTCTTAGCTACTACACTTTAGGTGAGCACCACAATGTAGTTATCAGCTCATCTTTTTATTGATTATCTCTCTCTGGATCCTTTTCTGCACATCTTGGATGGTGAGCTCTGATCTCTTCTTTCTCATTCCGTCAGCTATTCGACATGCTGCGTCTATGGCTGACGAGACAAAGAGGACCGGCGTTTTCACAACTCCCATGGAACCAGCTTGAGGTATCCTGGCTTGAAAGAGGAGCCCCTGGCCTATCTTTTTTAAGGTGTCTACCGGCAGATCAGTAATGTCTAGAACATCACGTTCTTTTTTGAGGATGTCTAGGCCCTTCAATACTTCCCAGAAATTGTCATCGGGCTCTGCGTTAATGGGGGCTATGAGCGAGTGTGCCGCCAGGAGAATGAATAGGTTATGACACGAAGCAGCCTCCCTATTGATAGCTTCCAAACGGCTTACGGCCTTTGTGGGATCGAACTCTTCCCGGATGAGCTGGTGAAACCTCTTCTTCACGGGCTTGATCTCTTCTTCGGATATGACCGCGTCTTCATCCAAGAGAATGCCGTTCAAATCAGACCAGGATTTTACCAACCGGATCTGCTTCTCACCAGATTCATTGATGCAGGATACGGCAAAGGCAACCACTTCAGCATGAAGGCTATCAACCTGTTCGACCAAGCGCACCACACATGGGGGTAATTCGAAGCTTTCAAGATGATCAAGGATTGCATCAAAACACGGATCGCCATACCCGGCAAAATGTAACGAACCCGGGGAATCCGGCATGCCCTGGTCGTAGAGGGCACGGTCTGCTGTAATCGTCGTTCTTTCAGCTACCGCATCGATACCGTGTAGTGCCATGTAGGGCTTATCAGTATCGCCAGAAACAGTACACCCGAGGTCACGGAGATACTTTGATTCTGTTAAAACCTGCCAGATATCATGGAGAGAAACAGGTGATTCAGGCTTGCTGCCGGAGGAAGACATGCGGGCATAGATATCGAAGAGCTGGGAAGCAGGGATCTCCATACTTTCAGTACGTTTCCTGTTCAGCGTTATCCTTTCCTTTGCCCGGACTTCCAATACATCTGGCGAGAGATCACCGGAGGCAAGCTCATTGAATTCTTCAAGTGTTACCGGCAACATGGAAAACTGCTGGGTTCCCACTATATAATTTGCACTCTGAAGCCTCTTCAGGAGCCGTTCATATACGATCTGCTCGGCTGAATCGACATAGCAGAGATTCAGGACATAGATCTTATCGTGTTTCTGCCCGATCCGGTCTATTCTTCCGATCCGCTGCTCCACCTTCATGGGATTCCAGGGAAGGTCAAAATTGATCAACAGATCTGCTGACTGAAGGTTTAAACCTTCTGCCGCGGCATCCGTGCAGACAAGCACATCGATCTCCCCCCTGAGAAACCGGTGCTTGATCTCCTCACGGTCCACTCCCCTCAGCAGCTTTGTCCTGGGATCGACATACTGGCCTCCGGCACCGCTGTACGTTCCGATCAGCAAATTCCCGTCAATATGCCTCAGCCTGTGGACAATGTCAGTCAAGGTATCGAAGAAACGGGTGAATATAACGGTCTGCTTCACCCGGGAGCCGTTTATCCGTCTTTTGTCGAGAACGGCGAGGAGCTCTTTCATCTTGGAAGGCGTTCCCGAAAGGTCGGCGAGAGTCTCCTTCATGGCGGTCAGGCAATCACGCTCCCACTTAAGGTCTTCCAACGTTCTATCCTTCAGGAAGGTCTCGATAACTCTCTCGTTCAAGTCCTCGTCTTCGTTTTCGTCGAGTTCCATCTCAAACAGGTCGGTGTCGGGCTCTTCAATATCCTGAACATGGTCGATGGCGGCAATCACCTTGCTCAATCTTCTCTTTATTGTTTCACTGATGGCAAACAGACTGGACGCAAATCGCAGTCTGAAAAAGCTGAGAAGGAATCCAAGACCGTGTGCAGTGCTGCCCTTTGAACCCTTTTTGATCTTCTTGGAAAGGTTCCGGCAATATGTTTCAAGCTCATCATATGCCTTTTTCTCAAGCGGCGTAAACACAATGCGGGGAACAGGCAGGATATTTCTGGTGGCGAGGTTTGCCTGGAGCTTTCCCTTATCGCGATATATCTTCAGCAACGATCTGGTGTGCCGCAGCATGACCCGTGACAGGGGTGAAGCTGCAAAGATCAGTCTCTGGATATCATGTCTGTCCTTGCCCTTGGGTACCCGGCCTTTTGTCAGCCACTGGTCGGCGGCAAGCCGTATTCTCCCATCGATAACCGCTGTGTTCAGATATGACTGGAGAAAAGGATCGTGCTTTTGTATGCTCTGGATAGATCGACGGAGAAAATCCCATTGGTATTCTTTAATACTGTTTCCATGAACCAAGGCGCCAAGTGATTCATAATAAGCTCCCATCAGAGTCGGATCGAACTGAAACTGGCTGACCCTGTGTGTGAGTTGTATCAGGTCAAAAACCTCTATCCAGTCCAGCTGCATGGGAGTTGCCGTCGCTAGCCAGAGGGCACTGGTTTTTTGTCTCAGGTTGCGTTGAATGGCATTATATAAGTTGCCATAGCGAGGGTCTGCTCTGAGCGGATTGGTCCCGCTGGGGTTCTTCCGGCGGGCATAATGGGCCTCATCCACCAGGGCGATATCGAACTTCTCTGCAGAAAGGAGGTCGTTCTGGCGTCCCTTCCTCTGCAACAGTCCTGTGGATACGATGCTGAGCCCTGGATCAAATATGCCCTCGGACGGACACGTCTCTTCGTGAGGGAAAATATACTCATGCCGCACATTCTGGCCACCCTGTGCCCGTGCAAAGGGGAGAAAGAACTTGGAGGCCATCTCACGATGCCACTGCCTGGTCAAACTGGCAGGAGGTGCAACAAGCACACGCCTCACGAGACCGGAAAGGTACAGCGACCGGATGGCAAGACCGGCCTCGATGGTTTTCCCCAGTCCCACCTCATCGCACAACAGGTAGCTGTACGGCCAGGTCTGTACCAATCTCCTGGCAACTATCTCCTGATGAGGCCATGGTGTCACTGGCGCCGTTTCAATGCCTACATATCGTCCCCCGGGCAGACGGGGGCCGTCTTTGATCAGGGCAAATCTCAGGCGTTCCATGGCAGATGGAGGCTCCACCTCTGGGCGCCAGCAAGTTGTTCCGTCAATCTCCGTTGGCTTCCCCGCTCTCTGGCCAATCTGGACCAGATTCTTTTTCACGGCTTCCGGAAGGCTCATCACCTTGAGATAGGGGCTGTTGTCATTCCAGATATTCTCAAACGCCGCCTCTGCTTCAAGAACCCGGGCATTCTCGATTTCTCCCCACCAGTCGCAGTGGACGTCGATATTCTCTGCGTTGTGCACCAGCGCGTTCTTCGACTCGTTCAGCGACCCCGTTATGTAGAGCCTGTTCCCTTCCCCGTCTGAGAAGACCGCCCACTTTTCGTGCACATAACCATCATCGAGATCAGCAAAGCTCATGGGCTCGCCAGTCTCTTTATGAACCCGGAAGGCAACCTTTGCCTCCAGGTGACCTTGAACAACCATCCATGCCAGCAGGTCTACCCCTCTCGTCACATCCTCTGGCCATGAGTCTCTCGTATCCAGCTCCTCGTTCAGCCGGGCAGCCAGCCGTTGCGTGTCGCCCTTGATGATGGCTGCCACGTCACCTTCGTCGAGATCAGCGCCCATTACCAGCCGCATCTGCCCGCCGTGGCCAGTGAACGCGGAAAAGCCTTGTGACGCAGCAGCCAGTGAGGATGAGCGGAAATATCCCGCCACCCGGTCATATCTGGCGGCCCGGCGCAAAGCCGGTATGTAGAAATCATGCAGTATGTCGATTGGTTTTCCCGATGCGCTGAGCGCAGAGGTCTTGTAGGAGTACTGCCAGAAATACTCCTTCAAGCTCAAGGGCCTGCGCTTGTTCTCGCACATCTGCCTGCCCTCACTTCAGCCCAAACAAGATGAGCAGTGCTTCCTTTTGCAAAGCATCGTCCTTGACCTCGTTCGCCCACACATGCAAGAGATCCCCGACCAGACTCATCCGGGTCCCTGCATGGCGGTTGAGGTATGCCCGGGCCACCGGGATATCACCGCTGCGGTATGCAAGAATGACCCCTTGAAGAACGTCCCATTCCGTCTGGGGGTTCTCCATCCTCCTCTCGTTGCGGTCTTCCGGCCGCGCAAGGCGGAGCTTGCTGCCCTTGCGCACGAGGGGGGCGTGGAATCCATCATCTTCTGCGGAAGCTCTGCGGGCTCTTCTGCCGGACCTTGCCTCGGTATTGACACCAATGAACCGGCCGTCAGCCACATAACCCCCGGCATGGGGCTCCAATGCAATATTCAGAGATTTTGACAGGTTGAGGGCATCGTCGTAAGGAAACTCAGTCAACCTGTATATACCAAAGAGGGTGAGCGCCATGGCTGCCTCAGGAGAGAGGTCTTCCACCTTCAGCCTGCCTGCGGTGATTCGATTGATATGGTGCTCGGCAACGACACGGCTGGCCTCGCTCATTGCCCTGATCGGGGAGACGAGCTCATCGCCGTCGAGAACCGGCCACTGCTCGGAGAAAACGCGAAGCGCCCGGCCATAGCTCGCAACCATCTCATCCACGGCATTGAGCTTGAGCTGGGCGAACTCCCCCAGTCCTTCAGAGACCGCCTGGCGGATGCGATGCTGGATGCCGGTATTCCCAAAGCCTGCCCAGACTGCAGGTTCTGCCGCCTCTGTCATGCGTTTGCGACAGGCAATAAATATCGAACTCACAGCAGCAGCCATTTCCTTATGGTGAATGTCCCGTGTGGATTCTGATTCAACCGGGAATGATGAAGAAATAATGAAATTGCTTTCTATAAGTGACCGCGTCAAGGCTTCCCAAGCATCCTGGCTCTTATGAGTATACATTATCAACATAAGACCATTTGGTTTAAGTGACCGATAACACTCTTTAAATATTTCAACCATCATCCGCTCATATGCTTCTTTGGATTGACTACTACCTCCATCTCTATCAGGATTAGCAACCGCTTCATCAATTTTGTTTGTTAAACGTCTGGTGAAGTAATCATACAGATCTCCAAGAGTTCTTCTCTGCCATACATAGAAATAATCAGATAATTCAGCATATTGCACATTATTGTAATAAGGTGGGTCCATGCATACTATGTCTATAGAATTATGTTCGATATTTGGTATATGTGCGGCACTGAAATTGCAAATTTCAATTCTTCTTTTTAGTAAGCCTGAACCCATTAACAAACTTGAAATGCTAGAGTATGCATCAATAATCTGATCCAATCCCCATGCAAAGCCTGAGCTTGCTCCTGTGAGGATTAGTTCTCCAAAAGTCCATTTGATTGAGAAGTCATGTCTCGTGAATGTGTGCGCAATAACTCCCCGGCTGGCATGCCATAGTGTTTGTCTGCTGTTATAATCAAGACATTTATCGATGGCGAACTGCAGGTAGGTTACCACTGCCCTCCCTTTTTCATATCCCAATTCAGCCAGTATCTGCGGTTTGAGCTTATTGAGTTCCTCGATGAGGTTGAGATGACCCAGGAGCTGGCGAGGGGTGAACATGTCACACCAGCGGTTAAATCCAACACGCAAGGGCTCTCTTGTCTTATGACCTTCTGGGATTGCCTCTGTCGGGACAAGCCCTTCGTCATCCCACCTGTCCCAGTTCTCTTGAAGACGCCTTTCCGCCTCTTTCAGGGCCTTCAGATCCGTATCATTCGGGGGGCGGAAGAACCGTACCTTTTGGGTTTTGATTTCGCCCTTTTTCTCACCGCTTTTGAACCGTTCAGGCTTCCCGTTTTTATCGAGTTTTGGTTGAACCCTCACCGCAACCACGCAATACAGCCTGTCCTGCCATGTTCCGTATTCGCTCTCGCCCCGTGCCTGGCGCTTGATCTCTTCCGCATCGATTGCCTGTTTGCAGTGAATGCAGGTACCTACACCGCCATTCACGGTTGAGAGGTTGGGGTCTTCACCGTTCGGTCCTCTGCCGCCTTGGGCGCGGTAGGGCTCAAACCACACCTTGCCGTTTTGCTTCCTGCCATCTGTTACGAATCTCACACCCCACTGCCTGCCGTCTTCCTTGCTGAGCCAGAAGGTATTCAGGAGCGGAGCTTCGCCATTGCAGTGAGGGCAGGTTACCTGGCGGCAGTATAGAAATCCGTCCAAAGTTTCATCAATGAACCTTGTTGCTAATTCTGGACACGAACTCAAATAATGGCGCAGTTCATTAAGTTCTTTCCCTGATAAACGGGAAGAAGGGAATAGATCCTCCAGCTGATTTATCATAGTCTGTCGTAAGGCATCGCCCCACTGACGAATAGCACTCACCAATTCAGATCCGTACATTAACGGATAATCAAGAGTTGCATGCAGAATTACACAGGCTACTGGATTGAGTTCATTCGCAATTACGTTATGTCCAAGGCGAATAGCTTCAAATGGGATTGAGCCACCACCTGCAGTTGGATCGAGTATTGTAATTCCGCTATTGCTGGCTGATACTTGTGCATTAGTGTATGCCCGAGTGTATCCATATTTGTCATCAACTGTACGTATCTTATGGGAATTCTCCCATTCTATACGATCTTTTCCCCATGCAGGATCTGCTGCCACCATGTGAACAGGAATGATCGTCCCAATTTTGGGGTACGGTTGTGAGATGGGCTTGGATTCCTGTTCCCATCTCAACAAAACCGGATCAGCCTTCAGTGAAGGATCTTTGGCTCTTAGCTCGTTAATGATCTCCCGGTTTTTTCCTCGACGCTCATTCTCCTTGTCAAGGAGCTTGATTACCTTGTCACCGACAAACAATGTACGGCGGCCTTCATAAGCCTGAACTTCCTCCAGAATCTTTCCCGTGAGGGTCCACTGCTGGCCGTTGATCTCCACAACGGGCTTCTCGATCCCGAGCTGGCGGAGGAACCACTCCGGGTCAGTGCCAGCCGGGAGCAGCGATGCCAGGATCGCGGCCCTGCTGGGGGTGAGCGGGCGTCGCGCCCACCAGACATGCAGGAAATATAACGGCGGGAGCGATGAACTTGCACCACGCTCCCTCTGGGTTTCTGCCCCTACCTGATGGCATGGAAAGCCGGCCTCAATGAGCCTCAAATCATCGTATTCCATCTGAGCGCGTATGTCCTTCTCTCTACTGATAGCTGAGTCTGAGCTGCTCGAGCATCGTCTCGATAGCCTTGTCATTGGATTGCCCTGCCAGCATGATCCGCATTCCGGATATGGCCCAGCGGTTTGCGTCCGGCCCAAAGGAGGTTATCCGGGAAAACCAGTACCCTGCCTCCTCACGGGTGAAACGATCGACCCTGCGCGCCAGAAGCTCCACCCGATCAAGCTCAATGATCCTCTCCTGGAGCTTGAAGATCAGGGCAATCTTCCACCCCGCCTCATCGTCTAATGGAAGATTGCCTCGAAAGGTAATCCGGCTGCCCGACATGAACTGGTGAAGCTCCAGAGGAATTCCCGCATGATCCTGTACCCTCGCAACAATCGTTCGAAGGATGGGGAGGCAGCGAAGGAGCTGCTGCCCGTAGAGAAGCCCTCGTTCTTTCAGCACGCTCCGGGGAGCGATCAGATTACCGGCATCTTCACGCTGCCCGGGCGGGATCTTCTCTTTGATGATGAAGATCGCTCCCTGTTTGTCATTATGATCAGTGATGCGCAGCACCCAGGGTGCCTTTGCCAACTCGCGCCTCACCCTGGTTTCATAGTGAACCTTGATACCTTGCATCGCTTTCTTTCCCTGAGCAGGTCTTTCTTTGTCCATTGTTTCTCTTCCTATTTTTCTTTCAGCCCCTTCTGGACCTCTTGCACAAAGGGGCATTTGTCCTTCGGATCATCAATGGTCAGGTAGGCTTCGGCCCTCTCATCCTTAGTGATTATGCCATCAATCACCTCAAAAAGTTCGCCCAGTGTCTTTAACGATTCCGGCGGCACATTCGTCAGCGTGATTCTGAGAGAGCCGCCCTTGGTGAGGGTGAGATCGGTGAGGTCCAGGGTATTGACGGTGGACGACCCGCCCCTTGCATACAGTGAACCGATGCGCCTCAGAAGAGAGAGGAGAACCTTTGCGCCATTTTTGCCTTCCAGGTCTATACCACGCGCTCCTTTGACGAGCCATCCTTTCTCGGATGCATGGGCTCGCGTGATGAGGACATCTTTTCCCTCCGGGTGAAAAAACATGGCATCAGCGCCCGAAATGATGTTTGTGGGGGTTTCTTCCTGGTCTACCCTGCCCTTGTAGGTCATGAGCTTGTTGTCCTGAACGAATTGGACAACACCGTCGGAAATGGTATTGGTGGCTACATCGCCATGCTTCTCGACAATTTTTTCCTTGAGCCCGGATACCGTGATCGCCGGTGCCTCGCTCATGATCTGGCGAATCCAGTCTTTCACGGTACCGATATCCGGCCCTGCGTCTTTTCCCCAGCCGCGTTTACGAGCGCCCTCAGGAGTGACCAGCGAGTATTCGCTGGAAAGATCGATATGGAAAGGTATGCCTCCCGTATCTCTGCTGAAAAATTCATCTGGCATCGTGCTCTCGGTGTTCTTCATCCTGAAAACGCACCACACGCCACGATCGACACCGGAACGCACAAGCTCTGCCAGTAGTGCAGGCTGTTCGAGAATGGGCCAGGTGCGGATACAGCAGAAATTCTCTTTTATCTTGGGGATGGATATCGTTTCCGATTTTGAAAAAAAGAGCTTCCTTAAGCTCTGGAGATGCGCCAGGGTATTGTGCTGCGCTGTGACGAGCTCGCCCTCGTCCAGGAGCACCTTGTGTATCTGCTCGATTATGCTCGCCCCGCTTTCACCGCCACCGGTACGGATCTCCTTCCTGATAATCTGTCCTGTGGTCGAGGGGAACCATAGCGATTTGTATACGCGAGTAACCGCTGTCTCAAGGGCCTTCTCCCGCTCGGTGGAGCGCTGTTTGAAAGATTCCTGATCAAGCATCTTCGGGTTGATGCCATAGTCATACGGTTGTGATTTGAGCTTTCGGATGGCCAAGACCCATCTTGCAAGCTCTCGAAGCTTGTCGTACACCTCGGTGGATGATGACATGGATGATCCAAAAAGCGAATCATCCTGCTGCCCCTCATGATGTACGCCCACCGTATCAGGGGCGAGAAGAAAGACGAGATTCTGCTCAACGCGAGGGGTGTTGGAGCCAGCTTTTGTCACACATTCTGCCGGGTCGATCCGGCCTGCCGAGAGCGACACCAATGCCAGAACAGGCTTGCCTCCCTTGTCAGGTATGTGCTCCGGCGCAGAGACATCATGGCAAACCGTAAAGGTCCGTATTTCACCACTGACTACCTTTCTGGCAAAAATCTCCAGAAGCTGATCTGGCTCAGGTCCTTTCAGGGTGCTACGTATTCGTGCCAGAGCGATGTTGATTGAAGGCTCGAGAGATGCATAGTACCGTCCCTGCTCATGCCTGAGGTAATAGGCAGAATTTGAAATTTCTTTTAGGGCTTCGAGAATCTGCGGCGGGGTGAGCCCCGGGAAGGTGGTATTTAGGAGTGCATCCTGCTCGGTTAGTCCGAATATGTTCGACCCCAGCCCTTGTGACCGGCCAACCAGGCTATGGAGGAATACGGTCTTCCAGACAAGCTCATACATGGGCCACCCTTCCGGATGTGGATTTTTGCTATCCGCAAGCTCGGCGTTGCTCTTGCCGCCCTCCAATCCTTCGGTATCAACGCCTCCAATGTCTGCATTGAGTACCGGTAGAAGATCACCGGAGCCCGTGCGCCCGATGAGCTCGTTCACAATCTTATCCAGGCGGAGGTCGAGGTGACAGGCGTGCATCATGGGTATAGCGAGCTTATTCTGCCAGATACTCCTGATTGCCAGTGTCAAAACCCGCAAGACACCTCGTGTCCCTTGGAAGTCTTCTGCTGTTGAGAGCTTGTTGTTGAGATAATCGATCAAAGTTGGGTGAAAGGGGTAGTATGAGATTATCCGGTCCTTATAATCCACCTTTGTTGCCTGATCGGGGAGGAGGGATGCATGCCTGGCATACAGGGCCGCGTATGTGTTGGCTGTTTCCTTCGCAGTTCCCTTGTTGATTGAGGTGAACAACCGTTTGCTGAGCACCAGAGAGATCTCTGCTGCCTGAACAGGCACCACAGTGCTGGCATCGCGTGCGACAACGCTGGTAACACCTTTGAGCGCTTCCTGGCCTACCCCAAGGGCATCATCTCTGCTTACCTTCTGCCCTGTCACCTGCGAAATAAGCCTTGCAAGGCGTTCGGTCTGGTTGGCGAATGCATCGGTGGAGCTTGCAAGCGTGAGGATAACGGCAATACCCTCATGTGTGCGGGCATACCCATGGAGGGACATGAGGAATGCTGCCAGCTGATCTGCTCCATCAGGTTTGATGGCCACCAGACGGGCAGCGTACTGGGCCAGTTCGTCCAACATGATGACGACTTTCTGGTTCATGAACACTGTATCGAAATAATGCCTCCCTGGCGCTGCATAGGAGGCGGCATCCTGCTCCACTTGTTGATACAAGTTCTCACCACCGAGCTGATAGGCGATTTCTCCCCAGAGGGTATAGGGAATCAACCTGGCTCCCATGGGCTTGTGGACAGGAATTTCGTCTCCGGCTATGCCTATTACCTTCACCGTTCCGGGATCGGGAAGGAGGGTAGAGTCGATAATATCATCCGTCACACCAGCTAGCTCTTTTCCTTTGTAAGCGATATGGGTGCAGGCGATAAGGGTATGGGTTTTGCCCCCTCCAAAAGCGGTTTCAAGTCTGTGTATTGCCGGCACAGAGCTGTCTCCTGCAATCCGGCTGAATACTTCAGACAAAACGGTTTTCATTCCTCTGGTCGGGTAGGTGGCTTCGCTGAAAAAAAGACGCGCATCGGTATAGAGCGGATGAATGCCTGTGCTCTCTGCCTTGTAATAACGAATGACCTCACTCAAAGAAGCAGTGAAGATCTCTGGGTTGAAGGTACCTGCCAGAATATCTTGCCTCGGCTTACAGGCCTCGAGAATGCTCATCGTGCTTGCTCCTCTAGTAATTTCGGGCACCATGACAAAAGTCAAATAAGTTTTATGTGTTACATTACCAGAAATGATTTCATACTACAATAATACAAAGGGAACATTGCCACACGCGAGTCTATTCTCTCCTCTGCTTTCGGATAACCCACATTAATATTCACATATTGTGTCATAAAAGCACCGATTGACTTGGATTCTCATTGCTTTCCAATGATAACAGCATGGATGAAAGATGCATGATCTTATGGTTCATTGACAAGATCTCAAGCCAAGGACCTGGGATGGCAGATATTCCATAAAACGCCCCCGCCATCTGCCCGCAGACAGCCGCCGTGGTATCGGCATCGTCACCGAGGTTTGCCGCCTTAAGCACGGCATCGCGGAAGGAATCGGTGGCGTAAAAGCACCAGAGCGCCGCCTCCAGGCTCTTGACCACATACCCGCTCCCCTGGATCCGGTCTTCGGTTTTGTCCCGGTATACGCCGCCTGCTATCTCTCGGATGGCTGGCGACTGTACGATATTCATGTCATGATCGAAGAGCATCCGCTCCTTGTCCATGCCCGAGAAGGCGTTGAAGAGGATGGACGCGAAGAGGCGGCAGGCGTCGATGCACGTCTGGGATCCGTGGGTGGTGCGGGAGCTCTCGCCTGCGTAAAAAATCATGGCATCTCTATCGGGGAAGAAGAACATGGGCACCGGCGCCAGGCGCATGAGCGATCCGTTGCCGGAGCTGCGGGGGTCGGTGGGCCCGCTGAAGGGCTCTCCGGTCTTTTGGAAGGCATCGAGCGCCGCCCTGGTCGTCCCTCCTATGTCAAAAGCGTACCCGGTGCTGCTCAGGTAGCCGGTGCGGTACCAGAGCAGATACTTCTTCATCTGGTCGTACGGGTCGAAGCCGTTCTTTTCGATGAGACTCTCCGCAAGGCACATCGCCATCGAGGTGTCGTCGGTCCACTGGCCCGGCTCCAGGTCGAAGCACCCGCCGCCCACCAGGTCGTCTATGGGCTCGAAGGTGCCTCTGGGCTTGAACTCCAGAGTTGTTCCCAGGGCATCGCCCACGGCAAGGCCGAGCAGGCAGCCCTGGTATCGTTCCATCAGGTCCATGGCTATTATCTCTCCTCTTACAATACGCTATGTCCGATTATCCGTTAATCACCCGCGCGGATCATGAGGGTCGCGGCAAGGTCCTGCCCTGCCAGCTGCTGGGCGCTGTTCAGTGGCAGGCGAGGAAGCAGCCTGCGACATTCCCGATTCTGCCCCTGCATAACCCTTTCCGAGTACAACCCAGCGGGGCCGGGTAAAAGGTTTATTTTTCGCTTTTCCCTGCGGTGAATTAACCGTATCTCACAACTTTGCGCGTTGCTATCATCCTGCCGTACTCTTCCGATGCCGGGAAAAATCGCCGGTCGGACCAAGCCCCCCGGTACGGCAAGACATTTGACCTTCCTTCACGACCCTCTTGATCAAGGCTCTTTTCTATCAGGCTCCTCGTAACCACATGGGTTAAGTCCACGGTTATGTACCGTAATGAAAGAATTATAAACTTATGTTCAGCCCGAAGTTGAAATAAAAGCCCTTCATCTCAAATTCTTCGATATCTATTCCAAACCAGTCGGCATCGCCTTTTGATATGTCAAACTGGTACCCAAAGCCAAGTGACAGCCCCATTCCATCAGAGAGGGGGAAGCCAAATTCTGCGCCGAGTATCCCAACCACGCTGTTTTCGATATCCAGCTCGCCTTCGGCGTAGTAATAAAAGTCTGTTGCGGCAAGATCCACATTCGAATCGACCACCACATACCGCAAGCCGCCTTCCAGAGTCAGCTCGAACGGGGCATCAGCCGGCATGGGCCTGAGAAGCACTGATGCGCCCAGGGGGATCACAAGGGCAGAGCCGTCCAATTGTGCCGCCAAGCCCTCTTCAAAAAACACATCGTCGTTGGCTTTCCATGTGGCCAACCCTC
>Ga0208195_1002617_pt1 | contig 16523 bp, 13 predicted proteins | sample AD_UKC077_MetaG_FD_184441 | JGI IMG/M metagenome (GOLD analysis project Ga0208195, IMG submission 184441) | Active sludge microbial communities of municipal wastewater-treating anaerobic digesters from USA - AD_UKC077_MetaG (SPAdes) (version 2) | ecosystem: Engineered > Bioreactor > Anaerobic >...
AGCTGTTTTTGGATTTTGCATTAACCATAAAACCCTGTACGCCTGCAAAAGGTTTTAAGGACTTGCCCTTTTCAAGTTCAATGTTTGCAAGTGGCCATACTCCGTAGTTTATACCGGCATTGTTGTAGTCCGGGATTGCCCATGGACCGTTGATGATCATGGCACAAAGTCCGTCTTTAAAAGCTGAATCCATAGTACCGTAGTTTGAAGATGATGGCATTCCGTTTTCAATTATTGTTTTAATAAGATTTCCGCCTTTTATTGCTCCGGCGTTTGCAAGGCCTACATCCTTTACATTATACTGTTTTCCGTCCCATTTGAACACGTATCCTCCGAATCCTGAGAGGAAGGGGTAGGAAAAATAAAGGTTGTTTACATCCCAGAGAAGACCGAAGGTATCCTTGGTTGTGAAGTCTTTCTGGTACTTGAGAAGCTGGTCAAGAGTTTTTGGCGGATCTTTTATGTAATCCTTGTTATAGAACATGAGTATGGACTCAATTGCATAAGGAATACCGTAGAGTTTGCCGTTCATGGTAAAAGCATCTATTGCTACATCGTAATAGTTCTTTCTGTCAATTGCCGAAAATTCAAAAGGTTCAACCAGACCGTTAGCTACCAGTTCACCCATATTGTCGTGGGCGAGAACAAATATGTCCGGTCCTTCTCCTGCCTGTGCAGCGGTAAGGAACTTTGATTTTATATCTCCGAAGTTAACCATCTGAACATCAAGTGTAACGCCGTACTTCTTAGTGAACTGTTCGCCCATTTTCTTCATGAACGGAACCTGCTTTTCAGATGTCCATACAACCAACTTGGCGCCAAATATTGCGATAGCGCTTAAAGAAACCAATAAAGCTATGAGAACTAACTTTTTCATACTTTTACCCCCTTTTCACTCTTTTAGATAAAATTACTGCATAACAAATTATACCATAAAATTAATTTAAGTTTAACTCTTTAAAAGATTTTATTTTTACACCGGATAGATGCTAACTTCTTCATTTTTGTATTTCTTGACTATATCTTGGTCTACTTTTATTTCTTTTTCATATTTTTTGGTAAGGAATTTCTTTCCGACTTCGCCAAAAAGAACGTATGTGAGAAGGTCTTCATCTGTCATTGCAAGTACGCCGCTTTCCTTTCTGGCTTTTTCGAGTTCTGGGGCTATATCGTCTGCAAATCTGTGAGTTATAGGTTTTTCATCGCCAAGAGCCTTTTTGAGCAGTTGTGGGTCTACCGGAGCGGGTGATCTTCCGTACTCGCCCTTCAGATAGTTTTTAACCTCATTGGTTATCATCTTGTATCTCTCTCCTGTAAGGACATTCAAGGTTGCCTGAACACCGACAATCTGGCTTGTGGGAGTTACAAGAGGAGGGTAGCCAAGATCTTTTCGTACTCTCGGAACTTCTTCCATAACCAGGTCGAGTTTATCTTCGGCCTTTTGCTGTTTAAGCTGTGATACCAGGTTGGAGATCATTCCTCCAGGTATTTGCGAAAGAAGCATTTTGCTGTTTATGGACTGCATATTTACATCATCCGCAGCATGATTTTTTCTGACCTTCCAGAAATGATCAACAAGTTTAATTATACCTGCTCCGTCCAGTCCCATTTCCATTGAATGATTAAAAGGCTCAAGCGCCGGCTGGGAAGACCCCATTGCAAAGGGACTGAGTGCAAGGTCAAGTACATCCACTCCCGCTTCAACTGCCGCATAGTATGAAAGATCAGCAAGTCCGGCTGTATTATGTGAGTGCAACTGTATGGGAATGTTGAACTTGGATTTGAGTTCTTTTATAAGCTCGTATGATTGTTTTGGAGTTATAAGACCTGCCATATCTTTTATACATATGGAGTCAACCCCTCTTTTTACAAGTTCTTTAGCGTATGATGTATAAAATTCAAGGTTGTGCACAGGACTGACTGTATACGAAATGGCTGCCTGAACTTCCATTTTATATTTTTTAGCGGTAGCTATCGACTTCTCCAGATTTCTTATGTCGTTTAAAGCATCAAATACTCTGACGATATCCATTTTATAATCAGCCATTTTCTTTATGAAAAGCTCTACAACATCATCTGAGTAATGTCTGTAGCCCACAAGGTTCTGTCCACGCAGAAGCATCTGTATTTTGGTGTTTTTAAGACCCTTTCGCAGAATACTCAACCTCTCCCACGGATCTTCATCAAGGAAACGGATACAACTGTCATAAGTGGCTCCTCCCCAGACTTCCATAGAATAGAAACCTATATTGTCAAATGTGCCCAGTACATCAGAAAATTCAGAAGTTTTCATCCTTGTGGCTATAAGTGACTGCTGACCGTCACGCAAGGTTGTATCCATAACTTTTACTTTAGACATATAGCAACACCTCCGTTATATTTTCAAGCTGCATTTTTTTTTAAAGTTTTTTCTAAAACCCTTTTTTATTTTGCTCTAGCATGGTATACTATTCTGGGCATATTTGTGCCATTATTTTTATCTTAATACTATTCTATATTCTCTTGATTTAATTAACAAATCGATTATATTACCATTAGTTAAATTAAGAACTTTCGAGTGTTTTGTACCTTTAAAAATTTGTTACTTCTATTTATTGACAGAAAAACCTTTTACGGTTATAATTAAGGATAGTCTTTTTAATCAATATACCCAAAGGAGGTACGGCAATGAAAAGAACATATCAGCCTTCAAAAGTAAAAAGAGCCAGAACCCACGGTTTTCTTGAGAGATCAAAAACCAGCGGAGGAAGAGCAGTTTTAAGAAGAAGAAGAGCCAGAGGAAGAAAAAGAGTGTCAGTCCAGTAAAAAATGAAAAAGATGTCATTCAGACAACGGGAACGTCTGAGACTAAAAAATGACTTTGATTCGCTCTTCGATACCGGAGGAAGGGTAGAATCAGAGAGTTTTGTGATTGTCTATAAGGCCAATTGTAAAGGTTGTTGCAGATTAGGCTTTTCCATAAGAAAAAAGTTTGGGAAAGCCCATCTGCGGAATCGATTAAGAAGATGCCTCAAGGAAATTTACAGAACTAACAAACCATTGTTTCCAACAAGCATGGATATCATCTTTATACCAAGGAAGGGTCTGTCAAAAAGATTTTTACAGGTCTCTTATCGTGAGCTTGAAAGTATTGTTTTAGGCATGATAGAGGCTTTGAGATGAAGTACTTGTTTCTTGGAATAATCAGGTTTTACCAGCGCTTTATATCTCCTTTAAAACCTGCTACCTGCAGGTTTTATCCCACATGCTCGGCTTATACCTATGAGGCTGTGAAGAGGTTTGGAAGTATCAAGGGCTTGTATTTAGGTCTCAGGCGGATTTCACGTTGTCATCCTTTTAACCCTGGCGGCATAGACCCGGTACCTGAAAATTTTAGTTTTTTTAAAAAAAAGAGGTAAACTTTATAAAAAGGGGTGCTTGATTTGAAAAAAACAGTAACTTTAATACTTTTTATTATGCTGTGTCTGTCCGTATTCGCATTGCCTGAATACAGGATAACCCAAGACCCGACAAGCCAGAGCGTGACTTTGGAGATGAGACTTTATAAGGTCACCGTTGATAATTACGGAAGGATTCAGGATTATTCGATAATAAATACCCAAACTAAAAGCATGGTATCAGTTTATAAGTATACAAACGACAGCTATGATCTTTTGGATTCTGACGGGAAAGAGATTCTTCCTGTTTCTTTTGAAGTCAAAGAATCGGAAGATAAAAGCAAAGTTGAATTTGTCTATGGGTTTGAAAATGGGGGAACAAAAGGTTATATCTTCCATAATAACCCCAACTTTGAGTTTGACCTTTCGGTAAAGGGGCTTTCAGGAACTGTAGTTCTCCCCAATATCTCCCTCCCCGGTAAAGTTTCTTCGTTTTCAGTTGAGAATCTAAGCTCATACGGCATTAGTTCAGCAACCAATTCTTACGTTTCATATAAAGCAAAACCGTTTAAAATTTCACTCATAGTATCTTCTGATGTTCCTATCGACAGGAAGAGCCTTACCGTAAGTTTCACTGGGAAGTTGGATCTTAAAAATTTTATGGGTCCGATGAAGCTTACTTTGATAAGGGAACTCTATCAAGGCGAGGAGTACAAAACTGTTAACGGCCTATTGAAGGATGTAAAAGCCATAAGCTGGACTACAGTCATATTCTACTGGTTTGTTGAGTTTTTGTGGTGGCTTAATAATGTAACTGGTAACTTTGGTTGGGCTATAATAATATTTACACTTATCATAAATATTATCTTCCTTCCGCTTTACATGAAGCAGAAAAAATCGATGATAAGAATGAAGGAGCTTCAGCCCGAGCTTGACAAAATAAAGAAAAAGTATCCTAACAATCCGCAGAAAATGCAGGAAGCCCAGATGGCACTTTACAAAGAAAAAGGCTTCAATCCTGCAAGCGGCTGTCTTTTTGCTTTAATACAGCTTCCAATATTTATTGTGCTTTGGCAGGTCATACAGTATTTTGGAGAAAGTTTTGCTTACAACCCTAGATTCCTTATCTGGCAGGATCTTTCTGCCGGAGGATGGGCAGAAAACTGGCTATTTATAATAATAAGCTTGATAGCTTATATAGTAAATGCAATGCTTTCTTCCCAGGATGTAAAAGCGGCTTGGCAGACCATACTTATGAGCCTTTTGTTTCCGTTCATGCTCATAGGCTTGCCTTCCGGTGTTTTTATATACTATACTCTAAATGCAATTTTGCAGGTGGGTATCACATTGCTTGTTAATTTCTTATATAAGTCAAAAGGCATAGGTTTCAGGGATCTGTTCGGTCTTGGTCCTAAACCCGTGAGGAGACTAACTATTAAAAGTCAAGGGGTAAAATGAAAAAAGTACAAAAAATGTGCCTCCCTTGAAAAACATCAATCAAAAACTTTTTAATGCAAGCGAGTGTGAAAGAGAGAATAACAAAACAAGCTCAACTCACCCTCGAAAAAAGAATTGTAGCATTTGCTTGAGTTTGTAAAGGGAGGTTGCGCCAGATAGTGTGTATTAGGCTTGGACTCAGTCTCAAGAGAGAATAGATGTAGGCTTATAGGTTTTGCCAGTTGTTTCAAGGTGGTATAGTACTCTTACAAGCTTTTTTGCAGCGTGAGAAAGAGCAACGTAATAATGTTTGCCTTCTGCTAGTTTTTTGGCAAGATAAGTCGCAAACGTAGGCTCCCACTTACAAACATAGGCAGCAGCGTTAAGTAATGCCCATCTAAGATACCTTGAACCACGTTTCTCCATTTTTGCATGAGAGGAATAAAGCTGCCCTGATTGGTATGTAGAGGGAGAACAGCCTGCAAAGGCAAGTATTTTATCAGGACTTTCAAATCGAGAGAAATCACCGATTTCAGCAAGGATAACTGCACCTAGATTCTGACCGATGCCTGGAATAGAAATAATCGGAGAATCAATGACATCCATAATCTTTTTAATTTCAGCTTCAATCTCTGTTATCTCAGAGTTAAGCTCACGAATCAGCTTGATTGTGTGCTTAAGCTCCAATGATTTAGCCGGAAGATAAGAACCGATGGATTTCCTTGCAGCTTGACGTATTTGGTCAGCAGAAGCTCTTTGAAAGCGACCTTTTGAGGCAGTATGCAACAAATTTGTCAGATGTTTGAGGTTTGCAGATGCAATGTGTTGTGCACTTGGAAATTCTGACAGCAGCTCATAAACAGCTTTTCCATGCAGAGTAGAAACGAGCTTTTCGAGTTCCGGAAACAGTATGTTTACAAGCCTAGAGACTGATATCTTTAACTTAGCACGCTGAGCTACCTTATTAAATCTGTATCTTGTTAGTGACTTTAAGTCTTCGTTGAGGTATAATGTGTCTGAGTAGGGCTTTAAGTTCACGTCAGACATTATCATACATGCAATTGTACGAGCATCAACCTTGTCTGTTTTTGTTTTACGCAGACTGATGCTCTTCCGGCTTAGACTGGTGTACAGCGGATTGATTACGATGGTGGAGAGACCTTTGTTTTTCAAAAATCCGAGAATATTGCAACTGTAGTGTCCCGTGGCTTCAAGCCCTACTTTTACTTTGTCTGGATATTTCTCAGTAGCCTTGATTTTGAAAAGCAAATCCTCAAATCCATCGATATTGTTCTGTATGGTGAACACATCAAACACAACTTTGCCGTCTGAATTTACAATGATACAGTCGTGCTTGTCCTTGGCAACATCGATTCCAACATAAATCATATGATACCCCCAAAGAGTTTATTTGATACTGTATGGATCCACAGGGCTCTTTACGTCTTGTAACCTCGTTCTAAATAAACCGTCGCGCGGTATCTAACTAATTAACAAACTCGTAAAGGTCTGTGGTCGGAGCCTCCTTGAAACCGTCTAAGCGGTAGGTGAAATGACCGATCCACAGTATCCATTACAGTATAGCAGATTTCTCAAAGTTCTTGGAGAGGAACTTTAATAACTACTACTTTTTATTATACGAGGTGAATACAATGATGCAGAAACAATTTGAAAAAATGCGTTCAGGCAAAGGCTTTATAGCGGCACTTGACCAGAGCGGAGGCAGTACACCCAAAGCACTTGCACTTTATGGCATTACAAAAGATTCATATACAACCGATGAAGAAATGTTTGATTTGGTACATCAGATGAGAACTCGCATCATAACAAGTCCTTCTTTTTCATCAGAACATATTCTGGGAGCCATACTGTTTGAACAGACTATGGACAGAAAGATAGAAGGAGTTTTTACTGCAGATTATCTATGGGAAAAAAAGTCTGTGATACCGTTTCTGAAAGTAGACAAAGGTCTTGATCAGGAAAATGAAGGTGTTCAGTTGATGAAACCCATCAAAGAGCTTGATCTGTTGCTAAAAAGGGCTGTCAGCAGAAACATATTCGGAACAAAAATGCGTTCGTTGATTTTGAAAGCAGATATCAATGGCATAAAAAAGATTGTAAGTCAGCAGTTTGATATTGCAAAAAAAATAATCGATGCAGGACTTATTCCAATAATTGAGCCTGAAGTAGATATTAAAAGCATTGATAAAAAAGAATCAGAGGAAATTTTAAAGTCTGAAATACTTAAGCATCTTCAGCAGCTTGGTAAAGAGAGTCATGTAATGCTTAAGCTTTCGATACCGACAGTGGATGATTTTTATTCAGAGATCATAAAACATCCGAGAGTATTGAGGGTAGTTGCTCTTTCAGGCGGATATACACGTGAGGAAGCAAATGAAAAGTTAGCTAGAAATCATGGCCTTATAGCCAGCTTTTCAAGAGCTTTGACCGAGGGTTTAAACGTTAAGCAGTCTGACAAGGAGTTTGATGATTATCTTAAAGCGTCGGTGGAAAGTATTTATAAGGCATCAATAGTATAAATAACTGCCGGAAATCCGGCAGTTATTTTTTTCTCATATAGTGTATGCAAACAAATTATCAGCACTACTCTTCTGAATGCTCTTCAAAATAAAAAAATGCTTTAAAAAGTCTGCTTGTCTTTTAATCGAGGTTATAGGAAAAATATACCTTTGATTTTTATGGTTTTACAGTTATAGTATGATTTTTGAAAAGAAAGAGGTTTATACCTGTCTATACAGGTATAAACCTCTTTAAATACTTAAGGATATCTTTTGAATATACTATGTACTGTTATAAAATAAAAACGTTGTGGAGGAAAAATACTTTTATTTACTTTAGGAGGTGTTATATTCATGAAAAACTTTTCCAAGTTATTTTTAGTTGGTTTTATCCTCATATTTTCGTTAGTTGTTTTTGGAACAAGGGAAGTAGTTTTTTGGCACGGGCTTTCGCGCGATCCTGATAAAAGCAGCATTGATGCAATAATCAACTCGTTCGAAAAAGAAAATCCGGACATAAAAGTAAAAATGGTTCTGGTTCCTGCTGCAGAAACGGACTCATCGAAATTGTTGACGGCCGTATATGCCGGAACCGGTCCGGATCTTGTGTACATAGACAGGTTTACTGTCTCCCAAAGAGCCGCAAACAATGTCCTTGAGCCAATGGAGGATCTTCTTCAAAAAAACGGAATTGATATAAATGCTATGAAAAAAGAGTTCTATGATTTTGCTATAGAGGAATGTATTTTTAGTAATAAAATGTGGGCACTCCCTTTTGATACTGATGTAAGGGTGTTGCTGTACAATGAAAAATTATTAAACAGTGCAGGTCTTAAAGAGCCTCCCAAGGATATATACAGCATGATAAAGGCTGCTGAAAAGCTTACAAAGGAAGGAAAAAGAGGAAGATATGATCTGGTTGGCTTCATTCCGTGGTTTGCTCAAGGATGGCCATACACATGGATATATGCATTTGAAGGTAATATATTTGATAATGCGACAGAAAAATTTATTTTTGCAACCGATCCGGGAATAATAGAAGCATACGCATGGCAGAAGGAATGGGCAGATAGATTTGGATATGAAACGCTCAACGCTTTTAGTTCACTGTCAATAGGCGATTTAAATCCTTTTACTGCAGGTAAGCTTGCAATGATCGTGGATGGAAACTGGACAATATCAGGTATAAAGCAGTTTGCACCTAAAGATTTTAAGTATAAAGTCGGAGGAATTCCTACCAAAAGCGGAAAACCCGTTACATGGGCAGGAGGATGGAGTATAGCTGTTCCAAAAGGAGCCAAAAACCCTTCGGATGCTGCTAAGCTGGCATATTACTTTGCCACAAAAGGGCAGTTACAGTATAGTGTTGATACGCTTCATATTCCTACTTACCGCAATGCTGTCGATGAGTTTCTTAAAGCGGATCCTTCACAAAAAAGTTTTATTGAGCTGTTAGAAAATGCCAGAACAAGACCTCCTCTTCCTGTTGGTGCACTTTTATGGGATAAGCTGGTTGAAGCAAGAGATTATGTGCTTACCGGGAAGAAGAGCGTAGAAAAAGCGCTTTTGGATGCACAAAACGAAGTACAGACCGAATATAATAAGGTTATGAAAAAATAGGGGTGGTAGACATGAAGAGAAAATTCTTAGTTATCTGTATTTTTGTATTATTAAGCATAGTATACGCACGTCTTCCTGAATCTTCATACTGGTATCCCAACGATATTATAGACTGGGAGTATGAAGCTGATGCAGATGCAATTTACAACAGAGCATCTGTCCCGCTTGCCAATAGAATGGTGGCACAGGCTTTAGTTCCTTCTGCCGATGAAAGAATTAAAGTTATGGCGCTATCTATAATGAACTCATCTACCAGCGGAATGCCATCACAGGGTTTGATAGGTTCAATGAAGACATATCCTTTCACTTTTTGGCAGTATATAGATTATCTTGTTGCATGGGCAGGTTCTGCAGGAGAAGGAGTGATTGTGCCACCCAGTGCCGATGTGACAGATGCCGGACATAAAAACGGAGTTCCAGTTCTTGGTACGATTTTTTTTCCTCCCAATGTCTACGGAGGAAGAAGAAACTGGGTTGATCAGCTGCTGCAAAAAGAAGACGGTCATTTTATAGTTGCTGATAAGTTAATTGAAATTACTAAATACTACGGATTTGACGGATGGTTTATAAATCAGGAGACTACAGGCTGTAACGAGACACACGCTAAACTTATGAAAGAGTTTATACAGTATGTGAAGTCATCCGCTCCATGGATGACGGTGGTATGGTATGATTCAATGACCAGCAATGGAGATATTGAATGGCAGGGAGAAGTTACAGATAAGAATGCATTTTTTATGAAAGATCTTTCCACAAACAAAAAGGTAAGCGATGAGATGTTTGTAGATTTTAGATGGCAATCAACCAAAAGACCTGATACTGTGGTTAATTCGATCAAGAATCTTCAAAAATACGGTATAGATTCCAGCAGTATTTTTGTAGGGTTTGATCTTCAAGCAAGTGGATATCTTACGGCATTTAACTGGCCCAAGCTTATTGCAGACAATGAAAAGCTCATGCTTTCCCTTGGACTGTACTGTCCGAGCTGGTCATACTATGATTCCAAAACTCCTCAAGAGTTTTGGAATAAAGAAGAAAGCTTGTGGATAGGAGAGCACAAAGTTCTTGAATATAACGCTAAAAAAGAGTTCTCTCAGATAGATTGGGGAGACTATAAGCAGTACAGGTGGAGAGGGATAGCCAGTTTCGTAAATGAAAAATCACCTTTAACAGGGACATCTTTTTCAACCTCCTTCTGTGCTGGTCATGGTAAGTCTTTCTATATAAACGGCGAAAGAAAATCTCAAAAAGAATGGTACAACAGAAGTCTTACCGATGTGTTCCCGACATATCGCTGGAAAGTTTCAGGTAAAAGTGTTCCTGAGATTACTGTTGACTATGATGATGCTTTCTATGGAGGAACATCGCTTAAGTTCCAGGGGAATATAGGAAATAATGAATCTTCAGAAGTTAATCTTTACGCTGCTAATCTTGAAATAAAAGCTGATTCTTGTTTTAAAGCAGCTATAAAAGCAAAAGATAATGTTGTAGATGTATTTTATATTTTAAAGCTTTCTAACGGAAAAGAGATTTCTATAAAAGCGGATCATCCTGAAGGAATGTGGAAAGAAACCAGTACTTCTCTTTCAGAGTACATGGGAAAAACGATAACAGAAATAAGTATAAGAGTAGTAGGAAAAGAAACAGCACAATACTCTTTAAATATTGGAAAGATTGCTTTAGTACCTCAGAGTAAAAAAATCATATCTTCAGTTAAAGGAGTACAGATCGACAGTATTGAGTTCAGAGAAGGGCTTTATGCGCAGCTTCTCCTGCATTGGCAGGAAAGCAAGGATGCTAAGTTTTATGAAATATACAGAGTTTTACCAGATCAGACACGTGAGTTTGTGTGGGCTAGTTATAATAACTATACGTATATTTCCGAGATAAAAAGATTCGGAAAGGAAGATAGTTCGGCACTGGAAGTAGTTGCGGTTGATGGTGGTATGAACAGAAGTCTGAGGGAGTTTGTTGTATTCAATTGGCCGAATTATCCAGTTCCAAAAGCTGATTTTGAAATAAGCAATACAATAGCTATGCCTGGTGAAAAGATAAGACTTAACAGTCTGTCCTCAGAAGTAACAGAACAGCTTGTATGGATACTTCCCGGAGCAACTCCGGAAATATCTTATGAAGTCTCACCTGAAGTTGTATACGAAAAGGAAGGTATATTTCCAGTTACTCTTAAAGCCATTAACTCCGAAGGAGAAAGTGTAAAAACAGTAGATCCGCTTATTGTTATCACTAAAAAAGCTGCAAACGTTAAGAATATGGCATTGAACAAAAATACTTATGCAAGCTCTAACGTGCCCTCTGAAAAACCTTCCATGGCTGTTGACGGAACTGTTGAAAATAATAGCAAATGGTGTGCTGTAGGTGATTTACCTCATTGGCTGGTTATTGATTTTGAAAAAGAGGTAATCATAAACAGAGTTATCGTAAAGCATGCACAGTCAGGAAATGAATCACCGGATATGAATACTCAGATCTACAAGATACAGGTAAGCAATGATGCCCAGCAATGGACTGATGTTGTTTCAGTAGATTCAAATAAAAAAGGAGTTACAGAAGATTCGTTTGCGCCTGCAAAAGCCAGATATTTAAGGCTTTTCATAGAAAAACCCACGCAAGGCGGAGATAAAGCAGCTAGAATTTATGAAGTAGAGGTTTATGGATTAGAAGCTTATTGAATGAATTTTACATTCCTCCGCATGGATTTTCCATGCGGAGGCTTATGTAAGGAGGGTTTTTACGGATGAGAAAGAATAACTCATTAAATTTTTTTAAAGGAATTTTTTTTATTTCTCCATGGCTTGTAGGTTTTTTGATTTTTACCCTTCTGCCGTTTATTGCGTCTTTTTACTACACATTTACACGTTTCAGCATAACCACAAAGGTGCAATGGACAGGCACAGAAAATTATGTAAATATGTTTTCTGACCCTCTTTTCTTTAAAAGTCTTATGAATACAGTATGGATGACAGTAGGTCTTGTTCCCATAGGTCTTCTTGTTGCTCTTGGAACAGCAATTTTACTGGATAAACCACTAAAAGAAACTTCTTTTTACAGGGCAGCAATTTATCTGCCTTCTATTGTTCCGGCGTTTGGTTTTTCAGCGGTAGTCACATGGTTTTTCCATCCGTATATGGGTATTGTAAATGCATTTATTGAACTTTTAGGATTCGAGGGACCACTCTGGCTCAGCAGTGAAGCGTGGGTTAAGCCTACAATCGTGCTTGCTGCTCAATGGGGCGTAGGCAGCTCTATGCTTATATTTTCAGCTGCAATTAAAGACATCCCAAGAGAATTTTATGAGTCAGCCAGAATAGACGGAGCTAATAGATTTGTCGTCTTTAAAAAAATAACGTTACCTCTTATAACTCCGACAATTTTTTATTATCTGGTGACTTCTACAATAGGAGCTTTGCAAATATTTGACCTTCCTATGCTTCTTTCCAACGGAGGACCAGCGAATGCAAGTATGTCACTGTCGATGTATATATACAGACATGCCTTTACATATACAAATATGGGTTATGCATCTGCAATGGCATGGTTTTTATTCGGAGTGACATTTATACTCACTATTTTTTATTTTGTTTTTCAAAAAAAGTGGGTTTATTACCTGGGTTCATAAATTAATAAAGAATGGTGGCGATTATAATGAAAAAAATAAAACTTTATATACCCAGAAGAATTGCCTTAATAATTATTACTATGATATATCTTCTGCCTTTTTTCTGGATGATCGGAACATCATTAAAGCCAGACAGTGAACTTATGATTTTTCCTCCCAGAATATTTCCTGAATCTCCTGATTGGTCAAATTATGCCAAAGCACTTAATAAGTTTCCGTTTTTTATGTATCTCAAAAATACAGTTATAATTACCGTATTTAATCTTATAGGAGTTGTTTTGTCTTCTTCTTTTGTGGCATATGGATTTTCAAAGATCAAATGGAAAGGAAGGGATTTTTTCTTTGCGGTTATGATGAGTACTGTGATGCTTCCGGGTGTTGTGACTATGATACCTGTTTTTATGATTTATAAACATCTCGGATGGCTGGATACCTTCCTGCCTTTAATTGTACCTGCTTTTCTTGGGGGCGGAGCTATGAATGTTTTTCTGGTGAGACAGTTTTTCAACACTATTCCCAACGATATACTTGAAGCTGCCAAACTTGATGGTGCGGGAGAGTTAAAAATTTTTTTTAAAATTATGCTTCCACTTTCAAAACCGGTTCTCGCGCTGATTAGTCTCTTTACCTTCACGGGGTCATGGAACAATTATATGGGGCCGTTAATCTATATTACAAGTGAATCAAAGTATCCTTTGGCGCTGGGTATGCCCATGTTTATGAGCAGATACGGTACATTCTGGAATCAGGCAATGGCGGCATCGGCGCTTACGATTCTTCCAACGATAATATTTTTCTTTTTTGCACAAAAGTATCTTATAGAAGGTATTAAGCTTTCGGGCTTAAAATAAACGGGAGTGATTTTATGATAGCAGATTTTTCCATGAAGCCTAACTTTCCCTGGGAAGATAAGCCTGCCGGATCTGATGCATTGTTATGGAGGTACTCTAAAAATCCTATTATAAAAAGAGATCAGGCAAAAGCAGCAAACAGTATTTTTAACAGTGCGGTCGTGCAGTATAAAAACGGATTTGCAGGTGTTTTCAGAGTTGATGATACCAACAGAAGGATGAATATAAGAAGCGGTTTCAGTGATGACGGGATTAACTGGAAAATTTCCGATGAGCCGATCCGTTTTATTAACGAAACGGATGATTTAATAGAAAGTGAGTACAAATATGACCCTAGAGTTGTTTTTATAGATGACCGGTACTGGATAACCTGGTGCAACGGTTATCATGGTCCTACTATAGGGATTGGATATACCTATGACTTTAAAAGTTTTTATCAGATTGAAAATGCATTTGTGCCATTCAACAGAAACGGGGTACTTTTTCCAAGAAAGATTAACGGAAAATTTTGTATGCTAAACAGACCATCTGATAATGGTCATACTCCCTTTGGAGATATCTTTTTTAGCGAAAGTCCTGATATGGTTTATTGGGGGAAGCACCGTTTTGTAATGTCTCCTGGTTATTCGCCGTGGCAGTCTTTAAAGATAGGTGCAGGCCCTTGTCCTATAGAAACATCGGAAGGATGGCTGATTATTTATCATGGAGTCCTTCTTTCATGCAATGGATATGTTTACAGTTTCGGAGCGGCTCTTACTGATCTGGAAAAACCGTGGAAAGTAATCAAAAGATCATCTTCGTATCTTCTTTCCCCTCAGCAGCTCTATGAATGTGTTGGGGATGTCCAGAATGTTGTTTTTCCTGTTGCTGCTCTTAATGAAAAAGAAAGCGGAAGGATAGCTATTTATTATGGATGTGCAGATACAGTTGTAGGGTTGTGTTTTGGATATGTTGAGCAGATATTGGAATGGCTTAAGCACAACAACTAATAAGAAGTGTATTTTTTATAGCAAAATGCGATAAAATAAAGTAATTTAAGAAATTTTATCTTTTCAGGAGGTATCCTAATGATTCCGCTGTATCTGCAAATAACAAATTATGTTGAGGATCTTATCCTTTCAGGCAAGTATCTTCCCGGGGATAAAATTCCTTCTGAAAATGAGCTTGCTGAGAAGTTTAATACTACAAGAACCACCGTAAGAAAGGCGCTAGATGATTTAGAAAAGAAGGGTTTGCTTACAAAAATTTTCGGTGTAGGAACTTTTGTTACTGAAATCAATATAGTATCGCAGAAGAAAATAGGAATAATAGTACATAATTCACAAATTGTTTATGGAATAATAAAATTTTGCTCCACTATAGGGAGCAAGTGTTTTATAGCAGAACATACACCAGGGCTTGCCCAGGAGAAAAAGGCTATAAGTGAGCTTTTATCAATGGGGGTAGACGGTATAATAATGGAGCCGACAGTTATTTCATTGGCCGATGATCTGCTTAAGGAGCTCATTAAAGAGAACTTTCCTGTTGTTTTTGTTGACAGGAGCATTGATATGGGTTTTCCTGTTCCGACTGTTATTACGGACAACAGCCAGGGTGGGAGACTTTTAGGTGAACATATGAGGAAAGTTCATAGGATTGAGTCGGCTATTTTTGTTACCAGTGAAGATCTTAATATTTCCAGTGTAAATGAAAGGTATGAAGGGATAAAAACCGGGCTCAGATTTTCTCCCACCATAATAAAAGTACCGGTGATAGACGGGGATTATAGCAATCTTATAACTCATCTGAAGAAAGAACATGAACAGGCTATTTTCTTTTGCAATGACATGATGGCCGTAAGAGGATACTCATTCCTTCTTAATAAAGGGTTTAATCTCCCCAAGGATGTTAAAATAATAGGGTTTGATAATGATTATGTTTCGAAAATCCTTGAACCTAAACTCACAACAGTTAAGCAGAATCTTCCGCAGCTTGGAGAGTATGCTGCTTCGATAATGGTTAGCCTTATTAAGAAAGAACATGTAGAATATGAAAACAGAATACCGGTTTCGCTTATAGTAAGAGCATCATGTGGTTGTATGGAGAATAAGGAGGATATCCATCATGAATAAAAACAAAAGCAACGATATACAGCATTTAAAGCATATGCTTGCAGAAGTACTTCCTTACTGCATAGTGGAGTGCCAGGATATAAAAGAATGGATGTTTAACAACAATAAGATTAATTTTAATTTTAATTGGGAAAAGGAAACCTCTCCAGTAAGCTTTCAAAAACAGATTCTCCTGGAAAAATGTGAAAAAAATTACTCTGTCTATATGAACGGGTGGTTTGGAGGAGAAAGCCTTGTAAAAATTGACGGAAAATCTTTTGGAGAGATAAATGTTTTTCACAAAGAAATTAATCTGTCTTCTTTTGCTGACGGGAAGGAACATATAATACAGGTTTTTACCGTACCCAGAGGTCTTTTCGGAACAAAAGAGGAAGCCGTCTTCAGATATGCCCGTCTTGTGAAATACGACGATGAGCTTAAGAAGGCTGTCATATATGTAAACAATATGATCAATATTTCTCAGGAAAGCGAAAATGATAGTCTTTCATTAAAAATAATTGAATATACCGATGATTTTCTTTCAAGTGTTTATGTTCCCAGAGATACGGATAAGTACCTTCTCAATATCCTGGATAATCCTTCAATAATTTCTGATGTAACAAATGTATGGACACATCCTGAGTTTACAAGACCTTCTCACAGAGATAATTCAGAGGTCAAAATGAACTTTTTTGGAAAATTTCCGGAGTATAAAAACGCTTTGGAAAAACTAAAAAATCTGTTTCCAAAGACAGGAAAAGTTTATGTTATGGGACATGCGCATATAGACTATGCGTGGTTGTGGCCGGTTGACGAAACTAAAAGGAAGATTGAAAGAACCTTTTCAAATGCTATCCAGCTTTCAACGAAGTATCCGGAGTTTATCTACAGCCAGTCTTCAGCTCAGATGTATAAAGACATAAAAGAGCTTTCTCCGGATGTTTTTGAGAAGATAAAAAAACTTGTGAAAGAAGGAAAATGGGAGCCTGCAG
>Ga0208195_1002618_pt1 | contig 16520 bp, 11 predicted proteins | sample AD_UKC077_MetaG_FD_184441 | JGI IMG/M metagenome (GOLD analysis project Ga0208195, IMG submission 184441) | Active sludge microbial communities of municipal wastewater-treating anaerobic digesters from USA - AD_UKC077_MetaG (SPAdes) (version 2) | ecosystem: Engineered > Bioreactor > Anaerobic >...
TTTAAGGATTTTAGGATTAAGAGGATTTTTTAATATTTAGCCACCGAGGTCACCGAAGCCACCGAAAAAAATATCGTCTCACAGATTACACAGATTACACAGATTTAGTTTTAGAAACAAGGATTTAAGGATTTTAGGATTAAGAGGATTTTTAATATTTAGCCACCGAGGCCACCGAAGCCACCGAAAAAAATATCCTCTTACAGATTACACAGATTACACAGATTTAGTTTTAGAAACAAGGATTTAAGGATTTTAGGATTAAGAGGATTTTTTATATTTAGCCACCGAGGTCACCGAAGACACCGAAAAAAATATCGTCTCACAGATTACACAGATTACACAGATTACACAGATTTAGTTATAGAAACAAGGATTTAAGGATTTTAGGATTTAAGGATTTAAAGAATTGTTTTTGGAATAGAAAAAACTAAAAATGAATCCACTATTTTAGGACTTTACATATCAAGAAAGAAGCACAAAATTAACTAATCAAACCCTGTAAGCTATTTGTCATAATACCTTAGGCAATTGTTCTTAATTTCATTATAAATTTATTGGAGAAGATATCAACTTAGTCAGTCAGCATATTTTTAATAAATTCCTTTGACAAAAAGTAGCATATGAAAAATGATGAATAAAATGATAAAAACCCGGGAGGAGATAATGCCGGATACTTTAAAAACTGAAAACGAATTGAAAGTGAAAAAAGCCTCTACTAACCAAATGGCTGATTTTTCCACCAGAGTCTCTTTGGTAGAATTAATTATGATCCTTATGTTGGTGGGATTAGTTTTTGTTTTCTACTTCGGAATGAAACAACTCCAAATAGATAAAGCTAACGAAGCAGTTGCCCAAACAAAGTTTGAGAGCATAGTGCCAACCTTCAGTAAAATTATCGAGGCAATGGAAAGCTATCGGAAGACAGATGAATTTGGCGATTATCCTATCACTTTGGAAGAGCTTAACCTGGGCGATATTAATACTAAAGATTTTAAATTCGATTACTCTCCAGATGAACTAAATGTCATTGCTATTTCTCAACCTGATTTTGGAAAAGCCGGAATTAAAGTTATTTATAATCTTAGAGATAGAAGCTATACTGTCGACGATCCTAATCCCGAGAAAAAACCTACTGTAAAGGATGAGTGGCTACCTCAAGAGTAAATTGACGATATAGAACTTATTAAGGTGAAGTGGATTATGCTGTCCACTTCACCTTGTATTTTTTTAAGGAAGCTTATATAAATTGTAATGTTGCCTCCAGTTTGCTATAATGCTATTCCTATTTTTTAATTTCCATTTATTAAAAGACAATCTACAAACTTGTGAAAGTGCGGGAGTTCAAAGTGTAGGAGTTCAAAGTTCAAAGTGCGGGAGTTCAGAGTTCAAAGTGCAGGAGTTCAAAGTTCAAAGTGTAGGAGTTCTTAGTTCAAAGTGCAGGAGTTCAAAGTTCAAAGTGCGGGGGTTCAAAGTTCAAAGTGCGGGGGTTCAAAGTTCAAAGTGTAGGAGTTCTTAGTTCAAAGTGCGGGAGTTCTTAGTTCAAAGTGCGGGAGTTCAAAGTTCAAAGTGTAGGAGTTCTTAGTTCAAAGTGTAGGAGTTCTTAGTTCAAAGTGTAGGAGTTCAAAGTTCAAAGTGCGGGAGTTCAAAGTTCCAAGTGTAGGAGTTCAAAGTTCAAAGTGTAGGAGTTCAGAGTTCAAAGTGTAGGAGTTCAGAGTTCAAAGTGCGGGAGTTCAAAGTTCAAAGTGTAGGAGTTCAAAGTTCAAAGTTCTTCTTTCGGTGACTTCGGTGTTCTCGGTGGCTACATATAATAAATCCTATAAATCCCTAAAATCCTGTTCATCCCATACCTATTAAATCTGCGTAATCTGCGTAATCCGCGTGCTTATATTTTTTTCGGTGGCCTCGGTGGCTACATATAATAAATCCTTTTAATCCTAAAATCCTTAAATCCTCGTTTCTTAAATCTAATCCTTAAATCCTTGTTTCTAAAGTCCCCAAAAGCGATAAGATCGAGACAGCATAATTTCGTGACTGGTCTTTTTCTCCTGTGCTTCATTTTTCAGGGTGTAAGACACACGGTAATTATCAGGTAAAATAAGGCGTATGGAAACTTCATTGGAAACCAGAATGCGAGTGCGTTTTTGGAGGTTTGTAGCTTCCTGTAAAGTAAGCATATAATCCAAAAACAAACTGCTTCCCAAATATTTACTCATTGAAATGGAAAGGTTGTTCAGCAAAATAGATGAACTAAATTTGGCAATATCGGAGCTAAGTTCATTCATATCTGTATATTCTGCAAATTGTTTTGGATTACTGGTATATTCTGTGTAAAGATTTTGTAGAAAACCAGCATTAATGGTAAAACTATCTAAATGTAATGTTCTACGAATATAGTTTTCCACTGGAGAAAGAATAGGAGTAAAAAGCGAGGCATCCAAGTTTCCAGAAATTAAAGTTAATGCTTCGTCCTGTAAAATATCTCCCTGTTTTTGATCTGGTGTTTCAGAGCCGCTATATCTTAAGCGCGCTAAAATTTGGCTGATTGTTTTATCTTCGGGATTATCGCTGGCTAAGTTTAATTGCAAGCGTTCCATAAAGGGCTTGGTTAAATCGTTGGAAGTTACTGCTGTAAGAGTTATCATAGAACCATCGGGAGCGCGTTTAAAAAATATCCCTTCCAAACCCAATAAATTTTGGGAATCAACTAAGGTTAGATTTACTTTATCTACCTGAAAGATGGTGCCAAAGATATCTACGGTTCCTTGTTCAGAAGAGAATGATGCCTCTTCTGCAATGAAAGATAGCCCATCATACATTAAATGTAAATAGCCGCCTGGAACAACTCTTAATTTTGCGGGATAGGTTACATACTTAACATTTTCTCCTGCAATAAGCTTTACATCTAAGGTAAAGGGTAAGGGAGATGGTTCTGAACTGCTTTTTTTATTTGTACCTCGCATAGAGGTTGCTAAAGTTAATAAGTTTTCCGTATCTGGAGGGTACAAAACATTAGTATTGGAAGCTATAACCTCTCCGCTGATTTTCATTTGGTCGAAGGGTCCTTTAATAGTTGCATAACGGCTGTTATTACCTTTTAAAATTACTTTGGTTAGAGAACGGGGAGTTGTATATTTTGGAACATTAATCATAATTCCAGGTTCTTCTACCATCAATCTTAAAATACCTAAATCAAGGAATCCCAGCATAATATGATCGCTATTATCGACTTCGAAGATATTATTGAAGACTAGTTTGCCTTCACCCATTTGGATTTGTCCATAATCAATAACCACTCTATTTTTGTCGAATCCACCACGGATATTGATATTGGAGCAGGGTTCTGTTTGGTCTTTAATCTGGATATAGCCTCCGCTGATATTTATTTTTCCAGTGGAAACCATAAATTGTTCTTCTGTAGTTCCGATACTTGCGCTTAAAGATGATGAACCTTTTGCTTCTTGGATGTAGGGAGTAAGACCATTCAACCAAGTAAAAAGTTCACCCTGAGCCCGTAAATTCAAATGTTCAGGACCCTCGAAAAACTCGTTATAGAGAGCATTATAGTTAATTGCTCCGGAACCGGAAAGTTCAAATAATCCTGTAGATTTAACAAATAAACTATCTACGATCATTTTACGAGGAGTTTGCTTACCCTTAATAATTGCTTTATCTATTGTATAGTTACCAAGAACAATATCTCGCGAAATTAAATCTGCTCTCAGCTCTAATTCCGGTTTTTGTTCTTTTACCTTATGCCAAGTAATTCCTGAGATTCCATCTATAATTCCATAGATGGGAGAATTGATAAGAACATCTTGAATATGGAGGTCTTTAAAAGCTGCATCCAAATTAACATTCAGCTCAGGAGTAAGACTAACATAACCTGTCATATCCACAATATTTTGTTCTTTATTTTTAATTGTGCTAAATACAAGAATGTTATTCAAGGGACCTTCCATTCCCAATTCCAGAGAAAAAGGAGTAACTGCTAAAAGGTCTATATCCGATAAGAAAACATTAGCTCGTAAACGTTGTAAATTATCCCGATTATATTCTAAAAAAACATTCAAGCCATTAAATTCTGGAAGATTGACATCTAATTTGGGATAGTAGCGAACGACATCCAAATAATTTAGGTTGTTGATGTTTAACCCAATATTCATATCTGCATAGTTTGCCAGATTAATTGCTCCACTAACATTGATTAGATCATTAACTTTCAAGCCTTGTAAGGTTACAATGTTGTCTTTTAGCATAGCGGCTAGTTCGAAGTTTAGGGGCTGATTGTTTACAATTCCCTCTGTTCCTGAAACATAAATACTGGCATCTTTCATTTTATAATTGATGGTACCCAAGGCATCTAAAGTAAGATCAATGGGAACTGGATTATCGAGAGTTAAACCAGTAAGGGTTTGCACAACAATATTATCACCGGTAATAATAGCTTTCAATTCACCCTTCAAACCGGGATTCAGATTTACCAAGGTTGGCTGTGCATATAATTCTGCAATAGAAAGATCATCAAATTTGGCATCTACTAAGAGATTACGATCAAGAACATCTCCTATTACTTCAATATTAAATCCATTACTACTTGATAAATTGGCATCTAAATATAGATCGTTGACATCAGGAAGAGGCAATAGTTTTATTTTTCCACTTACATTTTCAATATTAGCAAGCTCGTAAGCAAAATCAAGTTGGTGGATAGTTGCATCCACATAAGGATATTTACCCCATAATTCGGCATATAAATCCAATTTGGCAGTTGCTAAATAAGGTTGAGCTTTTTTATTGATAGGTTTAGTTTCCAGATTAGCATCCAATATCATATTTAGCGGATTAAAACTACCTGTTAAGTTAATTATCTGATTACCAAAAATAAGCTCAGGAATGATAAAATCCAGCAAGTCGTTTTGATAAGTTCCACTAAAATTAAATTTATTAAAAGTGTAATTTTGGTAAGCAGCTTGTTCAGAAACTAAGCTAAGCTCCAATTCTGGTTTATCAATTGTACCCTCTCCTATAATATTAGCATTCACCATTCCCTTAAGGTCTTTTTGGATCATTGCCAAATCTACATCAGCCGAAATATCTACCCGTTCAAATTTTATCTTATGCCTTAAATTGCTGATTGCAACTTCTGCAGCAAGATCGCTGCTGCCAACATTGCTTTTGGAAAGGGATAATTTTAAATTGTTACCATCTGTTTTAACCCATAAATAGGGAATAAGGACTGGATAATTGTTGGCAAATAGTGTTTCTGTTCCCCAAATCTGAGCTTCTGCATTGTATTTCAGAGGTGCTGCTAAAGAATCCTGTTTTAAAGAACCAACCAACGATATTTCTGTGTGCAAATTTTGCAAATCAGGATGAGAGACAAACAGAGGTTTATATGCTGATATTTCTCCATCTACAGAAACTATTCTTCCTTTATCCAGTAAACCCTTAGCAGATATTTTTCCACCATTGGAAGTGAGGGCATTAATTGTAGCATTCGTTGTGGATTTATTATCAGCTTCAAGATTTATATTGGATAAACTCTCTGATATAGTTAAATTGCCCTCTTGTGTAATCTTAACAGGGATATTAAAGGACAAAACTGCAGCTCCATTATTAAGCTGAAGATGTTTAAAGTACTTTGCAAAATTCGGAAGGACAAGCGGTTTTTTTGCTTTCGGGGGTTGGGGCTTATATTGGTAACTATAGTGTACAACTGGCTTGTATATTTCTATGTCATTAACCAACTTATTGGTTTTGAAACCGGAGAGAAGATATCGAGTTAGATTATAGCGTGCGCTTAAACGATTAATGCTTATAGCTAAACTGCTATCAGCAGAAGTATAATTTACTCCTTTAGCCAATAATTGACGATCGCTAAAATGCAACTCTTCAATAGTAACCTTGCCTTTGGTAAGTTGCCCGATATACTTAGCCACAGAGTTTTTGAACAAATTATTTAAACCAAATGCATACCAAGCAAGAAAGAATCCTGTGTTTATCAACAACAGAATTAAAACGAATATCAGGAATTTCTTTGATCTTGGCATACTTAATCTTGCCTATTTTTTTTCCAGTTTGCCTTCACTTAAATTATAGATTACTTTTGCTTTAGAGGCATTAACAATATCATGAGTTACAATCACAAAGGTCTGGCCGCGCTCTTTATTCAATTTAATAATCATATCCCAAACCTCGGCACTATGTTCAGGATCGAGATTTCCTGTAGGCTCATCTGCCAAAACAATTTTGGGATTGTTTATTAAAGCTCTAGCAAGAGCAACCCGTTGCTGTTCACCGCCACTTAACTGATTGGGATAATGGTTGATACGATCTTCTAAATCTAGAGCTTGTAAAAGTTCTGCAGCTTTTTTTATTGCTTGGGAACTATTTACGCCAGAAATAATCATCGGTAAAGCTACATTTTCTTGGGCATTTAGATCTTCTATCAGATAGTGAAATTGAAAAACAAAACCGAGTTCTAAATTACGAATTGAAGCTGCTTCTGGCATAGTGGAATTTATCTCGCGCCCGCTTATCATCACTTTTCCTGAATCTGGGGAATCCAATAAACCTAAAAGATGTAATAGAGTGCTTTTTCCGGAGCCAGATTGTCCTGTAATACAAACCAGTTCGGCTTCTTTTACTTCAATTGTGGCTTTTCTAAGCACATTAATTGTTTGATTACTATCAAGGTAACTTTTGCAGAGATCATAACCTGCTAAACAGACCATTTTCGAATCCTTTTATAAAAATTAGTTAGTGTTATATTATATTATAATCCATCAGGGGTTGCGTAACAATTCAATAATTTCCAGCTTATCTATCTGCTTAAGGGGGTAGTATATACAAATAAAAACCAGAGCTGCTGAAACAATAAAGATGATCAACTGATTTAAGGGTGCTATGCTTGTATTTAAGCTGTCAATAAAATAAACATCACCCTTTAGTTTATAAAAGTTCTGCTTTTCTATACCCCAAGAAAGAAGAGCTCCCAAAATTTGTCCTGCCAAAATAGCTAGCAGAGCAGAAAGTCCAACCTGGAAACTAAGGACTCTTTTTATAGATGTAGAATTGGCACCCAAAGTTTTAAGCACGGCGATTTCATTTTTTTTATCCAGAATGATAGTTGACACCGCAGATATAACATTAATTCCAGCAATTAAAACTAAAAAACAGAAAATAATAAAAATTAGCCACTTTTCCATAGTTACCAAATGTAATAAACCTGCACTAAAGGTTTGCCAAGGATATACTGAATAGTAATTACCAACTATTTCTTGAAGCTTTTGCCCAATTTCCGGTGCTTTATCTATATATTTAGGATCCAAACGAATTTCAATTTTACTGAAGCCCGATGCTGAATTAAGCATATTTTCTGCATCGGTAATATTGGCAAGAATTAAAGAGCGATCTGTTTCATAAAATCCACTGCTGTAAATACCTACAACGGTTATATAGTATTCCGAAGGAAAAATGCCTAATGCAGATATATTATCCAAACGAGTAAATACTAACTTTAAAGTATCGCCAATATCCTTTCCTAATTCCTTTGCCAGATATTTGCCAATGATAACTTCTTGAGAAGCTGGTATTTTTTTACCTTTTTGAATGTACTTTGCCTGAGGGAAAGATTTTTTATTGCTAAAATCATAAGCATTCAAAGTGGCTCCTCTCACTTTTGCTTTACCTGCAGCCATAACAGGATAGCTAAGGACAGGAGTAACTTGCTGAATTTCTTTACAATTAGCCATTTTATTCAGTAGGTTCTTTGTTTCGGAATGGGAGATGAAACCCAGATTATCTTTACTTATTGTCAGATGCGGAAAAGCTCCCAATAAAACATCTTTCAAAGTCCGTTCATAACCTTCAAATAAGTTAAGTCCGGCACTTAGGATTCCCACGGAGAGAATGATCCCCAAAATCATAAAAACAAAACTAAATCGTAATAGGTTACGTTTGGGAGCTTTCAGATAACGACTTAAAAAAAAGAGTTCCAGCTTACTCATTTACTTCGGGTAAGTTAGTTTGTTGATAGGGTTTGGATTCAATTTGGTCTATATTTACATATTGAGCGATAGAAACAGGTGTCTGGTTTCCCTGTCGGAAACGATTTACTATAAGTTCAGAAATTAGGCCCATAGAGATAAATTGCAACCCACCCAAGATAAGCAAAATTCCCAAGAACAAAAGGGGTCTATTGGAGAGAGGTTGATTCATAAAGATTTTCAGAATTGCCAGATAGATACTGATAATCAAACCCAGAAAGGTGGAAGCAATTCCGATCCGTCCAAATAAATATAAAGGACTTTTGCTATATTGGGTAATCATTTTAACAGTTAAAAGATCAAAAAAACCACGCAGATAACGCTCTTTTCCAAATTTACTCTTGCCAAATTTACGCGGACGATGAGCAACTGGAATTTCGCCAACTTTATATCCTAAAGAATGAGCTAAAACTGGAATGTAACGATGCATCTCACCGTAAAGTATAATCTCCTTTTCCAAAGGATGACGATATGCTTTAAAACCACAATTATAGTCTCTTAGCTTAAGATGAAAGGTCTTTGCGGTTACGAAATTAAAAAGTTTGGATGGGAGAGTTTTATAAATAGGATCGCGTCTTTTGCGTTTCCAACCTGAAACCAGATCGTAGCCCTCATCCAATTTGGCTATAAAATTGGGAATTTCAATAGGATTATCCTGAAGATCACCATCCAAAGTAAAAACGATATCTCCTGAAGTAAGATTAAAACCAGTTTGTAAAGCAGCAGCTTTGCCAAAATTACATCTGAATTGTACTACCTTCACTTTCATATCGCTTAAAGCTATCTGGCTCATAATGTTAAAACTGTTATCTGTTGAGCCATCATCAATAAAGATAATTTCATAATCATAGCCATTACAGTTTTGTATAATTTCAGAATATAGCTGAACAAGAGAATCCTGTTCGTTTAAAACCGGAATAACAAAGGATAATTTCATAGCTACCTTTTTATATTACAATACTCAGCAAAGTCATCACCAAAGCTGAAAAAATGGGAATTGTTATATTATCGTCTATGGGAATATTACTTAGCTCAGCCAAAGTTGCGGCTAAGGCACCCAAAACAGCTAAAAAAGGACTTCCCAACCAAAAAATACCAAAGACAGAACAGCTAACAAAACAGGCCAAACTACCTTCCAAACTTTTATTCTGCTTAATATACCAGCGTTTACCAAAATTTATACCTACCAATGCAGCAAAAGTATCACCTATTGTTAAAAAAGCCATTGCGCAGGAAGCTATCAAAGGAGGGAAAAAAGCAACACACAACACTGCCGCAAAGAGCATATAAGTTGCTCCTGTAAAATCCTTAAATTCGTGCTTTCTTAATATGATGCCAAATATGCGGTGAAAGGTTTTACGAAATCCCTTTTGCCAGAAACGGTAAAATTCTATTACTAAACTGATAGTGAAAGCAATCAACAAAATCGAGAAGCCCAAAGAACGATTGAAGGAAAGCAGATATCTATATCCCAGCGGAATAATTAAACTGCTTAAATGAATAGATTTCCTAAGGGTTTCACCAAGTTGTATCAAATGTCTGTGCCTCCAGCAAGCTTGATCATTAGTCTGTTTGCTGCCAGGATAAAACTTTAATCATATTAGCTGCTTTCCATAGAGCCAAAATATCGCCTTTGCCCTGGTTGGGAATTTCCCGCCCACTATTATCCAGAGCAACATAATTCATTATTTCAGCTTTAGAAGTATTACGAATTAACAAAGTTGGCTCCGGATTCAACTGTCCCCAGGGTAGTAAAATCTCCAGTTTCTGCCAATTTTCCCGATTAATATCTTTGGCTGCTACCACAGCATCATATTTCGTAGATGCCGTATGGGAAGGATGAAAGTGTTTCAGGAGGAAATTATTAAAACAATCCAAGAAAGTATCATAATTTTCTTGTTGCATCGTAAAACCTGCTGCTTTAGGATGACCTCCAAATTGCTTTAAGTACTTTTTACAGTGGGTGAAGGCATCCATAATATTAAAACCTTCACTGCATCTGCCTTCACAAACAGTATCGCCATTATGGCTTTTAAGCAATAAAGTGGGAATATTCAGTTTGTTTAAAATATAAGTAGCTGCTGTACCTAAAAGGGGATAGGGAATAATATCTTCATCATCATAATATACAAACCAGTTGCCTACAAAATCAGCAGCTAAGGTATCCAAAAAATTGAATACTCGGTTTAAATCGCTATCCCATTTGTTTTTTTGGTTTTCCAGCTCCTGAAAAAGATCTGCTTTTGCATCTGAAAGTTGTAAAATAAAGCGCAAAGCAGTATGCCTGCCTTTAACATCACGCCCATTTGCTAAAAGATGAGCTGTATATTGCAGAAAACTGTTAATATCGCTTAATGTGTTTATGCGATTGTAATTACGCAATAAGAATTCCACTGTGTCATCCTGAATTTCATAAAAATGCTCTAATGCATAACGGACTAATATTCTATTCATTCCTATCATAGGAACTTTGTCGGCAACAGAACCAACAGCCGTCCAAAAATAACTTGCTGGCTCAATGGGATGCTCCCATTTGTTTCCCAAATAACGAATTAACATTAAAACAACTCCAACTCCAGCAAGTTGTTTGAAAGGATAATCACATTGAGGAAGCTGAGGATTCATAATTGCATAAGCTGGTGGAAGAACCTCTGGTTGCACGATATGATGATCAGTTATTATAACATCACATCCTAAGGCATTAAGCTGTTTAACTCCTTCCAAAGATGCAATACCGTTATCTACTGTAACTATAAGCTTATAATTACCTTCGCGCACAAAATCTATGAATCCTGCTTGAATGCCATGCGGCTCCAGATTGCGATTGGGAATATAATAACGATGTTTTTGGTAACCACAAGAATTAAGAAAGTTATATAAAATATAAGTACTAGTTATACCATCAGGATCATCATGGCCAAAAATTACCATAGGTTCATTCTCATAGAGAGCTGCCCGAATCCTGTGTTCAACTTTATCTATATTTGCAAAAAGAGCTTCATCAGGAAGCATATTAAGATTAGTTTGTAAATCCTGCTGCGATAAATTGCGAGATTTTAGTATTTGATTTAATATATCATTAGAAGAATCCATATTACTATTAGGTTCATCTGGTTTCATTCAACTTCCTCTTTTACAGGTATATTACGCGGAGCTGTTCTATCGGGAGCTTTACTGATAATATCAAAACCAGTAAATCCAATCATCAACATATAAGAATTTTCGCTGAGATTATTGGTGGCTAAATCACCGCGTTTCAGATATTGAAATCCTAAATCAATTCTATCAATTTCATTTTTTAAAGGAAGAGTCAATCCACAACTAAGTGATACTTCATCAATATCTTTGCCATCTTTATCGCGAAAATATAATTGACGCATAGAAGCACCCACCCTCATCGGAAAACGCATAAAAATATTTTTATGTGCTTCCATATTTGGCTCGTAAGCAAGTCCTAGCCCAATCTTATAACAATCACGATAGTCGTCTGATATTGTGCTCCAGGGTTCATAATTAATATCAGCAGCCACCTTGAATTGTTCAAACGGCAAGGCTGTAGCGCTTAGACAATATTGTTCAGGAAGTTTAAATTTATAATCTTCTGCAGGTTCAGTATTGTGTATGCTGCTACGAATCAGCTCACCTTTCAAAGTAACAGGTGCACAATAATGAGCTCCAACACTATATTTATCAAATAATTTGATAGTTCCAACGGTTATGCTGGGGTTCTTAAAATCCATTATTATTGATTCACGAGTGTCAAAATTGGAGTAGTTTCCAGTTTGTGAAAAATACTGTTTGTTATGCCCGAAATAGTAGTTGGCACTAATTCCCAGGTTCACTTCACTAAAACTGTAACTGTAAATCAAATCTGCCTTATAAAGATATTTATCGCTGGTTTGAGATTCAACCGACCCGTCGGGAAGATAGTGATAATTGGTTACTAATCCAGAGGCAAGAGAATTGAATTGAACACCTAACCTATTTCTCCCAATTGGAATATTAATATTAAAATAAGGAAAATCTAAAGAATCATCTCTAAAAGTTCTTTTTATTCCCTCATATTGTGAGTGATATTTTGTATAACCCATATTCATTCCAGTGGAAAATAAAGTGTAGTTATTTCTGTTGTGCATAGCTGGATTGGCATAACCAGTATTGATTCTGAAAACATCACTGGCTCCTGTATCGCCCATTCCTAAACTGTAAATATCTCTACCATAATTATGAACGGGAAAACCGTAAAACGAAAATATGGAGTTTCCTGCCTGGAGAGATATACATAAGATTGCTCCGCAGATAATAATAACTGCTTTTTTCATTCTATATCCTTTAACTTTAAAGCCATATCTTTTTGCAGCTTAAAGTTTTAATTAACCTTTTTATGACTAGATTTGTGATGTAAAGCCTTAACTGGATCGGGAGGAATACGGAAAAATCTATAAGCATTGGCAAATGATAATTCTGCTACTTCCTTAGGAGAAATCCCTTTTACTTCAGCTATTTTTTCTACTACTAAGGGTAAATATAGTGGGGAATTTCTTTCACCTCTATGCGGGTGAGGAGGTAAATAGGGACAATCCGTTTCTACCATAAATCTATCCAAGGGAACTAATCTAATTACATCATCTAAGTGAATATTAGCATAGGTGATATTTCCTGTAAAAGAAATCATCCAACCTGCATCCAAAACCTGTTGCGCAAAAATAATATCACCGGAGAAACAATGAAAAACCGCTTCCTTAATATTCTCATTTTTTAAAATGTTATAACATTCCTGATGAGCATCTCGATCATGAACAATAACCGGTAAATCATATTCTACAGCTAAATGTGCTTGATTGGCAAAAACTTCACGCTGCACTGTAAATGGAGATAAGTTTCGGAAAAAGTCCAATCCGATTTCACCAATGGCTACTACCTTTTTCTCTCTTGCCAGTTTTTTTACTATCTCAGCATCAAAATCAATAGCATCATGAGGGTGGTAACCAACTGTGGAAAAGATATGTAAGTGCTTTTTGGCCAGCCCCAAAGAACTGAACGCCGTTTCTTTGTTGAAAGCAACATTAATAATGTATTCTATTCCACTGCTAAAGCATTTATTTATTAAGCTTTCTCGATCGCTGTCAAAATCAGGATGATCCAGGTGACAATGTGTTTCAAATAATTTCATTTTTAATTATTTAACCCCTATTTTAGGATGAATTCAATATAATATAAGAGTCCTTTTTTTGTCAAGCAGGTTCTATTATGCTATTTATTCTTCATTAAGAACATCAAAAAATTGATAGATATTAAACTCGTAACTTTCATATATATAACCCCTCTCACAGATTATCTTGATTACTCAGATTAAAAAATAGTTCATACAGATTAAATCTTCTATTGAAATAAACCTTGTTAATCCAATCGATCCAGTTATCCGTTATCTATTCTTAATTCAAATAGAGCCATAAAACATCTATATATACAGAAACTGGAACTGGATATGTTCCATATAGAGAAGAGGAAAGAACATTTTTAAATCCAGTGCGTAATTCAAATAAATTTCCTACATTAATTCCTGCCCAAGCATCCAGCATTGTGGAACTTTCAATCAAATATGGGTTTAGCGCGTTGGCTACATAATATTCTGAATGGCCATAAATATCACAACCTACTACAACTGCATTATCATAGGGTAATATATATTTTATCTGTTGAACACTATGAAAGCGGTATTCCGGATTTTCTGTAAGCGATGGATAATATTTACTGATAACCCATTCCGGTCTTGCGGTTATCAACCAATTTTTCCAGCTATAATTCACATCCATCGCCAGGCGGAGAAAAGGTTGCTGTTTTTTTATGTTTAACCAGGAATTTTCTGCTTCCTGCTCAATCTCTCTTGTCCCTACTGCCACTAATGGCTTAATATTGAAGAGGTTATAGCTACAATAAACCGATGACTCCTGCGAAACAGAGATATCTATTAAATCCAATTCTCCGTCAGCATTAAAAATATCTTTCACTTTCAAAACAGAGGAATCATCACCCATTTTGTGTTCATGGGTTGCTCCCAAATTAAAGTTCTTAAGAGAATAATCAGCATTAGCAAATAACCTGTAGCGTTTCCAATCTAAGCAGTCCGCGGTAAGATTGATTTTTACTGGATTGTTTATCTGGAAACCAAACCCGAGCTTATCTTGGTATTCTTCAGCATTATAAAATCCGCAAAAACAAGAAATACCTTTATTCCAGTTATGTTCATATAGTTCTTCAGTTTGCAGAAAGCCAATTTTTTGCTGAGCAGAAAATTGTAAACGAGTGGAATTACGATTATATTCTTTGTAAAACAGATTAGTATTTGCGCTTTCGGATTCCTGTAGTAATTTTAGTTTAAACCAAGGTAAAGCAAATGAGGCATAAAACTGCTGTAAGTTATGGTTGATTGTGAAATTCGTAGATTGCCAGTATACAGGAAGCAGTTCATTCATAGCAATATCTTTTTTCCAATTGGCAAATTCGAGCTCCCAAGTAACTAATTTTCCTGATTGGGAAAGGCGATGTTTCATAGAAGTTTCAGTAGAAGTAATATCTGTCCAATAACCATTTTGAACCAGAAAATCACCCTGATATTCAAGATAGGGATAAGAAAAAAGCTCATTTTTAGATAAATTGATGCGCGCATAATGATGATCATAATCTCCCAATCCTGCTTTCAAAGATGTTAGAACAGGCGGAAAAGGATAACTGTTGTTTGTATAATTTACTGTGCGCTGATATTCTTTAACCTGATATAAGGAATTGAAATACCCATAATAAAGAGCAGGAGAAAAAATACCGGATAAAGTTTCAAAACCATTTCTTTCTGGCATATTCATTTCAGAGCGTCCTACATAAAAATAGCCATTATGATATATATCTCCGTAGTCTATATGTAAAGGTGATGCACCGAAAATATGTTCATTAGTGTCGAGGTGATTTGCTTTTATCCAATTTTCAATTTCAGCTTTAGTAACTTTTTTCTCTACAAGCTCTAAAGTATCAACTTTAGTTGGCTCTGCAGTTGTTATTTTCTGGGCAAAAAAAGGAATAGTAAAAAGGGTAAAAACTACAACCAACCTAAATCGTGATAACACTTAGCGGTCTCCTTCATATTGTTTTCTAAATTGGCTGTAGGTTTCCAACCTAATATCCTTATTGCTTTCTCGGTATCTGCTAACCAGGCATCTGCCATAATTTCTTTCATTTTTTCTCGATTAGTTACCACTTCTTTGTGAAATAAACGACCATATAAATCACCAGCATAAAAAATCAGGCAAGCCAAAAATTCTGGAACTGTAATAGTAACAGGTTTCTTATTCAAAGCCTTGGCAACCGCTTTTATAACATCGCTTTGCTTGTAAACTTTGCCATCTGTGGCAAAAAATGTTTGAGAATATGCTGCGGGATTATTAACGCAAAGCTCAACAAATCGGCATAATTCTAAAACATATATCATATTGATCAACTTATCTTTACGCCCAATTTTAAAACCGAAACCACGATTAACAAGCTTAAAAACCTGTAAAAAATCCTTATCACCACAACCATAAATTGAACAGGGACGGATAATAGTATAATTCTTCCGGCATTTTTCCTTGATGGCTTTTTCCGCAGCAAATTTACTTTTTCCATACCAGGTTACAGGAGCAGAAGGTTCATCTTCTTTTACAGGAATATTATCTATACTCGGACGAGAGGCTGCCTGAGAACTAAAATAGATAAGCTGTTGCTCTTCGGGAAGTTTGTTAATTGCCTCAATTATTTTCTCTGTGATGCCTAAATTGGCTTTGAACATCTGCCCTGAATTTAGAGCTTTGGTTTTTCCCGCATTATGAATTATTATATCTATACCTGTAAAAGCAGAGATAAGGGATTGAGCATCATAATAGTTAACTTTTACGATTTGTGCCCGAGGTGAAATAAAAGTTGTGAAAGCATTAGATCGAACTATAGCTCTAACTTCATAACCGGCAGAAAGGAAATGCTTAACCAGATTGCTGCCTACAAATCCATTGGCTCCTGTTATGGCTATTTTCATATATCACCGCTTGTTACACTCTTCAGTTTTTATTGGGATAGAAAAAATGGTGGGCGCTAAGGGACTCGAACCCCCGACCACATGCGTGTAAAGCATGTGCTCTCCCAACTGAGCTAAGCGCCCAAAAATAATTAACTTACACTGGTCGGGGTGAGAGGATTTGAACCTCCGACTCCCTGCTCCCAAAGCAGGTGCGCTAACCGGGCTGCGCTACACCCCGAAATGATATAAAATCCAAAACTTTGATATTGTGATTTTTGTCAATAACTTTCCCTTATTGGCATTCCCATATTTTTTTACAGGAGCCTTATTTTCATTTGATGTTGGTCGATACGTTCTGCTAAGCTAAGTTTCCGTTTATACTGGACAATAAATTTAATGCATTCTGAAAGTACTTCAGCTAT
>Ga0208195_1002619_pt1 | contig 16512 bp, 3 predicted proteins | sample AD_UKC077_MetaG_FD_184441 | JGI IMG/M metagenome (GOLD analysis project Ga0208195, IMG submission 184441) | Active sludge microbial communities of municipal wastewater-treating anaerobic digesters from USA - AD_UKC077_MetaG (SPAdes) (version 2) | ecosystem: Engineered > Bioreactor > Anaerobic >...
CGGTGGCTTATCAATAAATCCTTTTAATCCTCTAATCCTTAAATCCTTGTTTCTCAGCTTAAATCTGCGTGAAATATTTTCGGTATTTTAGGGCAATGTCTTACGCGGGATTTTCCCAAAATCGGGTTTCAGCGGAGGGTTTTTCTTTATTTCTGCCAGGCAGGTTTTGATAGCAACATCCAGTTGCGGATCTTTTCCCTGAACATAATCCTGAGGCATAATATCCACTTCAATATCGGGATCGGTTCCATAATTTTCCACACCCCAACCGACATCTTTGAACCAACAACTGAATTCCGGTTGAGTAGTAATTGTTCCATCCACCAGCCAATGCCTGGGCCAAATTCCGATTACTCCCCCCCAAGTTCTTTTACCAATCAGTTTTCCCAAACCCAAAAGTTTGAAACTGTGGGAGAAAATATCGCCATCGCTACCGGCATGTTCATCCGTGATACAAACCATAGGACCCATTGGAGCATTGTCCAAATAAGGATTATCATCCCACCAACGGGTTTTATCGTAGCCGATTCTTTTACGAGCCAATTTTTGTAAAAGCAATCCGGAAACGCTGCCACCTCCATTATTACGGACATCAATAATCAGTCCTTCATAATCCACTTCTGCCAGAAAATAGCGATGAAATTCAATTAAGCCATCTTTTTGCATATCCGGAATGTGGACATAACCCAGTTTACCTTTAGAGGCATTGTGGACATACTCACGATTACCTTCTACCCAATCACGATAACGGGCTTGCGATTCATCTTTCATTGTAGGCACAGTTACCACTTTTTCTTCTTTGTCGTCGGGACTGGAAACGGTCAACTGCACTTGTTGTCCTGCCAAATTTAGAGTTAACCTTTCCGGAGGAATCGTTTTAGTGACAGGAATTCCGTTTACGGCTTTAATTATCCAACCCTCGGAAACATTTATACCCGGGTTCATAAAAGGTGAACGGTTTTCGCCTAGCCAATGGTCTCCTTTTAAAATACGGATTATTTCATAGCCCTTTTTGCGAGCATTATAGCGATAATCAATGCCCAATTTACCGATTCTATAATTTGGACTTTGACGATAGTCCCCGCCAAATTCGTAACAATGGCTGGTGCCCAATTCACCTTGCACTTCCCACATCAAATCGGAAAAATCACTTCTGCAGGCACAACGCTCAACTAATGGATAATAGCGATCAAAAACCTTTTGCCAGTTAATCCCTGCCATATCTTCCACCCAATATTGTTGTGTTTGTAAACGCCAGGCTTCTTTAAACATTTGTTGCCATTCTTGTATAGGTACAATTTCCACAGAAAAACGGTTCAAATCAATATAACCGCTCTTTTTTCCGGGTGTTGCCTCTGCAGGCAAGTCAGCTTTGGGTTCAAGTTTAGTAGAAATGACACGGAGTTTATCCTTTTGGCGAATTAAAAGAGCAGAACCATCCAGGCAGATATGATAACCTGTAATATCTTTGGCATAAGTCCAGCTCTCCAGTTTGTTCAAATCATAGCACATCAAATCAAACTTGTTATCATCTTCCGCCCTGTTTTCCAGAGGCATATTCACATAAAACAAGCGGTCTTTGATCGCGCTCAAACCACCATACATTCCGGACGAAACAGGAAATTCTATTACGCGATCATATATCCCGTCAAAATCAATTTCTACTGGTTTAATTTCGTCTTTGGGTTCTTTTTCTTCTTTTTTCTCATCTTTTTTAGGGGTTTCCGGTTTTGCTTCAAAGGGTTTCGGTTCCTGAATAAAAGGAGAGCGCAGCTCTTTTTTCAGCGGAATTAAATAGGGCTTATAGGAATTGGGGTAGATGAAATCAAACTGAATGCCATCCGGTAAAGGATTTAAATTGCGCACCGACACAAAATAGAGATACTTTCCTTCCGGATCAAAAACAGGAGCGGTATCATTTAACACAGGTTTACTTACTATATGCAATTGATTTTCTTTACTATCCCAGATAATAATATGCCGGGTGTTGCGGTCACGATTATTGCTATAAGTTAGCCAGCGTCCATCCGGAGACCAATTAAGTTCCCAAATTAGACCAAATTCGTTCCGGTCTATGGTTTTAAATTCTTTGCTTTCCAAATCCATAATAATCAGCTCGCACCGGTGGTTTTCAATAGCCACCAGAGAACCCTTGGGAGCAGGGACAAAAGATGTAACTCTGCCCAAATCGGGATTATCAATAATCACTACTTCTTCGGTAACCTTTTCAAAATCCTTGCGTAAAGGGTGAATTTCAAAACGCTCATAGCCAGGTTCATCAGACAGCAATAGCAGATGTTTTCCATCTGGCAAAATTTGGGGCAGACGATAACGCACTCCTTGATGCCAACCATATTGTTGCACACTGCCTTCCCAATTTCCACTTACTAATGCCTTTCCGCGTAATTCTAAAGAAACGGAACCACCATCAGGTGAAAGATATACATTTTCCAGATTTTTGGGCGGACTAACAAATTTGCGTTGCCTCTGAACCATCGGACTGCTATAAGCAAAAGACAATTTCCGGGGTTTGTTTTCTTTAACATCCATCAACCAAAGCTCTGCTCCCGCGTGCCAGATAATATTTTTTCCATCGCTATAAGCGCCGCGGGCATAAAAATCCTTATGCTGGCTGTGTTTTTGCAGGTCTTTGCCCTCTGGGGTGCAAGAATAAATATTGCCAATACCTTCGTGGTCACAGATAAAATAAATCCGGTTGCCAATCCACATCGGATGAGCAAAATTTCCTTTCAGGTCAATCAGCTTCTTGAATTTGCCATCGCCATTTTTATCAATCAAAATATAGCCGGCAGTTCCACCCCGATATCTTTTCCACCTTGCAGGATTGCCTGTATTTCTACCTAAAACAACTCCTTTCTCTCCAAAAGAAATATCGGTTGCCCTTCCATAAGGTAATTCAACCGGAGCTCCGCCTTCACAATCAATTTCGTAAAGTTTGTAATAACCTTGGAGATAAGAACTGTGAGAAGAAGCGAAAATAATCTTGCTGCCTTTCCATCCAAGTGTATAAAGATAAGCTCCCAAATAAGTTAAGCGTTTTGCTTCGCCACCCTCGGAAGGCATTATATAAATTTCGGAAGTTCCTTCTTCTGTACTGGTAAACGCAATTTGCTTACCATCAGGAGAAAATTGGGGATTGCGAATCATACCTAAATTGGCAGTTAAGCGCCTGGCAACTTCATCTTTTAAGCTAAAAGTCCAGAGGTCATCTTCAGCAATAAAGACCACTTGATCTTTATAAATGGCAGGTTGACGATAATACGCGTTCATAAGGATGCTCCTTTAATAATAACTTACTTTATTATTTTGCACTCTTTTCATAGTGGATATTTAAGTCAAGTAAATATATAATAAGGTTAATCTAAAAAAAGTATCAAAAATAAGGACATCGAAGAAACTAAAATCGTTTCTGCCAAAGTAACTTTCACGCATTCCTATAATTTGTTTAGTATAGATGGCTCATAACGATTGTAATTAATAAATAAAACACATAAAGCTGTCATAAAGTTGGGGGTTTTTCAAGTTATAGGCAAAGACAAAGTTATCAAAACGCTTTCTGATTTACAAGAAGAACGATATCTTCTTCGTTTCCTGGAGGCAGAGTTATAAAGTTTCCGAGATCTTCCAACTAATTTCACGAGTATTTTTTGGGTGGTTAACGAGGAAGAAAATTACCAGCAAGATTTACATCCAGATCCCAAATCCTTTAGACTTCAGACCCCCTTTCAAATTCCTGCAGTCTCTGTTTAGCCAATTCCAGATATTGTACCGAACCTGCTTTTTGAAAGCACTCTATGGATTTGTTCAATAATTCTACGAATTTATCTTTATCCTTCATAATTTCATAGATACCTGCTAGATTATAGTAGCCCCTTCCATTTCCGTCCAGATCTCCTATTTCAGCTGTCATAGCTATATTTTTGTTATAATATTCCATAGCGAGAGGAAGGTTATTTTCTGCTCTGGCAACATTTCCTAGGTTTCCATAGGTATGAGCGATCCCTTCCGTATCGCCAATTTTTTTTTGTAACTTCAAATTTTTGTGATAGAGTGTTTTTGCTTCCGTAATTTTTCCATTCTGAAACAGAATGTCGCCAATAGCATCCTGTTCAAATGAAATACCAAAGAGGTCATTGCACTGTTTAGCTATTTTCAGTGCTTTGCGAAAATATACTAGGGATTCATCATATTTTTCTTCTTGAATAAGAACTTCGCCAATTCCGTGTAACACAAAACCTTGCAACACAAGATTTCCCAGAGATTCAAATATCTTCAAGCTGCGCTGGAAATTATCCAATGCCTGTTTATGATTTCCCATTCTTCTATGCAAAGTTGCCATATCGGCAAGTACTTTTGCATAGCCAAAGCGATCACTGATTTTATCGGCAATATTGATTGCTTCAATATATGCCTGATGTGCCTCATCTAATTTTCCCATTCTGGTATAAACAATTCCTAAACCACCACAGGCGATACGCATAGAAAGATCATCCTTCAGAGCTTTTGCCAGATTATATTGAAATTTAAGCGAAGTAACTGCTTCTTTATACTGTCCTGTGTTCAGAAAATGGTTTGCTTGGATTGCTTCCAGTTTTAGCAAGAGATATAGATAGTGTCTTTGTTCTGCTGTTGTTTTTTCATCAGGGATTTGTTTATAAATATTTAATAGAGATGTAAGTGTAGTTTTTTGTTGCTTATCCTTCAGAAGTGTAGCAGCTTGCTTTAGGTATTCTTGTTTTAATTTTTTCATCAAAGTAGAAAATTCATCTATGCGAAACAGTTTATAAAGACAATCTAGCTGATAAAGTTGTATCTGATCTCCATATATTCCTGTATAGAAGTTTATTTGAGATAGATAATTCAGCACTTCTTCATAATTTCCTTCCAAGTAATAAATTCTTAAACGGAGAAAATGATATTTACTTATTTCGTCAGCATTCCTAATCTCCAACACTTGAATGTTTTCCAGATACATTTTTGCCTTATCCACTTCTCCCAGATAAAGCTGAGAATCTATAATAGCCAAAATAATGGAATTCAGTTGTTCAGAATCATCTGTATTTTGCAGAGCTATTTGATAATAGTAGATTGCCTCTCCATAGTTACTAATTTTATAATTCTGTTCAGCTGCCAGCAGTGAATAATGCAGTGCTTTTTCTTTATTTTCACCTAAATGAAAATGGTAGGCAAGCAGCTCACTGTGTTGAGAAGTCCAGCCTGCGTATTTTTCTTCATAAAATAAAGCTACCCTATTATGTAGCGACACCTTTTCACTTAATAGAATTGTAGAATAAATAGCTTGCCTCATCAATACATTATTAAAAAGATATTGAACTTCGGGAGATAGTTCCGTGATATCGATTATTTCTTTTTTCTGAAGTTCATTTATAATAGGGACTATTTCATTTTGGTTGATGCTTTTCTGAGTTTCCACTATTTCATCCAAAGTGAAACCTTTTCCTATAATAGATGCCTTTTTTAGCATATCTTTGGCGTCTGCACTAAGTGAATCATATTTAATCATAAACAGATTTTCTACACTTAAGGGAAGTAACCCTCTATTTTGAATATCACGAATATCAGATTCTGTAATTAGCATTGCTGGATTTGGAAATTGAGAACGAATTTGAGCACAAAGTTCCACAATAAAACGCGGATTTCCTCCAGCCGTATTTAGGATGTAATCAACTGCCTGATGTGTGATATTAGATAATTGCGAACGAATTAGCTCAAAACTGCTTTGGTAATCTAAATTGTCCAGTTTTAGGTATGCAGTTTTGGCTGATCTATTACTTTTGTTATGTTTAAAATCATCTGTTGATGTCATTATCAGGATAGGGGTTATAATTGTTTCCTCTTCCAGGCGTTTTTGTATGATTTGATTAGAAAGATCATCCAGCCATTGAATGTTATCCAAAAGGACGATATCAAGATCTTTCATCAAGATGTATAGTGATTTATACAGAGAAAGCAGCACGAGGTCTTTGTGTTTTTCACTATCAATAATTTGCTTAGAGCCTTGATTTTGTAAACCGAGCGCTTGTAACAGGATATCAGAATCGCGCTTATCCATTAGGTTATATAGATATTCTTTCAATTTATCAGGTTCAGCAAGTGGATCATCAATACCTAAGCTTTTACTGATGAACTTTCTGTGTAAAATGAGAAAATCGTGACGGTTGAATTCATCCAAAACGATTATTGCAATTTTGCTGGCTTTAGCGTAAAAACTGCTGATGATTTTCCAGCTTATAAAAGATTTACCTGTTCCGTGCTCTCCTGAGATTAGCAATTGAGAGAGCTTTTTGGAAGCGATCTTTTTGATAATGCTTTCGGTCTCATTTTGATAAAATACCTGAGTTTTATCGTCATATTGCTTTTTATAGCTGTTTAGATATTCAGGTAATTCCCGCACAATATGATAGAATTCTAGTTCCCCTTTAATGCCCTTAACTTTATCCTTTCGTAAAAATTGAACTTCAAAACGGCTTTGTACACTGGGGAGAATATCTTTTGTAAACACAATTTGACCATACTTTGCAGAAGTCATCAAGCGAGCGGCAACATTAACTCCATTGCCGATTATGCCAAATTCGTAGCGTTGCTGTCCTCCTAATATTCCCGCATAGAGATTACTATAAGTGAGCCCTATTTTGGCTTTTAATGGACTTTTCAGTTTATTGATCTGGTTTGCACAAATAATAGCTCGCTCAATATCATCAATATGTGTTTGCAAAATGCCAAAACTGATCAGCAAAATTAATCCCTTATCGGTATAGTCAATTTTGTTGATCATTCCACCCAAACGATAAACAATGTCCTGAACTGATGAATAATATTTATTCAGGGTCTTATAATCGCTTTTACGGATTAATATTTCTGCATTTATGCCGATAAACAAAATAGCAGCATTACGAAGTTCACCACTAAAAGATTCTGAGGATATCCTCTGCAAAACTTCTGGAGGGAAAAATAGATGATCATAGCTAAGTTCTGAACTTTGTGGAATTTGATTATGGTTGTATGAATACTGATCATTAGCTGGTATTAACACATTTGTTTCCAAACACTCGTTTTTTCCAGCTATGTCGCATTGCGTATATAAAGATGCTAAGATTGGACTGTAAACAAAATAATCCCAATGCTTTTTGTTCTTTCCCAAAATTACTATATTGGAGATACCAAAACCCATACTACTATGAAAGGCAAGATCGCTTCCATAAGTACTTTCTAAGCGCTTGTTTAATTTCTTTAACCCCTGCTTGATATCTTCCACGCATTTTTTAATTGTAATATGGCAGGCATTTTCTGAATCGGGGAAAGCTGCTAAAACAGCATCACCTTCAAACTTGATTATTTGACCCCCAGCGCGCATTATCTGGCTATTTAAAAGATCAAAATATTCATTTAATAGGTTGGTTATTACTTCAACACCGTAATGACCCTTCGCAGAAGCTGTCTCAGTTAATCTTGTAAATCCACAAACATCTAAAAAAAGGTAACCGCAACCAAAACTACAGGAGACATTATCTGGGTTTTTTTGCTCTAAAGTCCACTGAACCATTCCGGGCAGTAATTTACTTGTAGACACTATCACTTTCCCCCTTTAAGTCAATCTTACTTTTTTTATATAATACCTAAAATAAGTCAAGAAAAATATTGTAGTGTTTAAGGTAAGTATACTTGATATTGTCTAATCCTGTGAATGCGTATAGATTATCTGTTCTGCACTCTAATTAAAAAATCTAAATATCCCATAATGCTGATCTTGGGTTATCTAAAAATTTAATCCAGTGGCCTCAGAATCGCTATATACAACTATATATGCTTATATAAACTTAACATCTGATTCTGTACACTTCTTAAAAAAAATAATAAACCAAACGAGCAGTTTTGCAATTTGCTTGCTTGTTTATCTATGGTAGTGCTGAGGTTGTGTTTTCTGTAAATTTGCCTAGTAGCACCACGACAATTGCACGACATCCAATTAAGCAAGGTACAAGTTTTACTTAATAATGAAAAGGGAATTCTTGCTAATTCTCTTGACTATGAAATTAAATTTAATTGAGTAGTTATTTATTTAGCATCTTCTTTATTTGTAATTAACTACCTTATTTGGAATAATATTATTTTATTAGGCATAAAAAATAACTTGACAACAAAAGCAAATAGTAATTCAAGAGATATGTATAACATTCGGTCGGAAAGAGGTTTATATGAAAAAACCTGTTGCGCAATGCAGGCATTTTATTTTTTTATTAGCTATTGCTATTTGTGCATCTATTAATTTGTATGCTGATTGGCGGATAAAATTAACAATTACTAACCAGGGTTCTGACGACTCAATAAGTGCATCTGTATTTTTGGGTGAAAGTGAAGGTGCTGCAGATGGTTTAGATACATATGATTTTCCTTTAGGACCTCCACCTAACAATCTTCCTTACATTCGTGCTTATTTTCCTCACAATGATTGGGGCTCAACTTTCAATGGAAATTACATAAAAGATATCAGATCTATAAATCCCGCAGCAAAAACCTGGAATTTTACTTTTTCTAAAAGCGGTACTCCTTTAAGTAATAACTATCGTCTTTCTTGGAATATAACAGGACTTTTCCCTGCTTGTTACCAACCCCGTTTAGTTTTTAAGAGCGAAAATATCAATATGCTTACTCAGAGTAGTTATTCTTATACTGGTTGGGTTACTTCCGGTTCCATCCAAATGCAATATAATAATGCAATGCCGTATCAAGTTCTTACTTTGCAGGAATTGCTTTTTTCCGATAATCTTACAAAGGGTCTTAACCTGAACAGATATTTTAAAGTGGGCAGTGGCACGCTTAATTTCAACTGTCATCCTAATGCTAATTTGGTTCAGAACTTGGTTACTTTGCAGGATTCTGTGTGGCTTAATATTTATCCTGTAGCTGGTTTTGTAGGAACAACAATAGCGGAAATATCTGTAATAGGAAGTGGAGGAACCCTTAATGCACAAATTTCTGTTATAAGGGATGCTACTAATTCGCCACCTGTCTATTTGGATGCTATTCAACCCTTACCGATAATCCAAAATCAACAGGGAATTTTTTCCTGGGCGGGAAAAGTTTTTGATCCCGATTTGGATGCCTTAACTATCAATTTTTCCGGCGGAGAAAATATCAGCATTGAACCCGATGAAACATTACAACAGGCAGCAGTTATTCCTGATGCTGGATTTAAAGGTGAAACGGTTTTCCAGTTTTCTCTTTCCGATGAAAATCATTCTCCAGCTATTTATGAAATTCCGGTAAATGTTTTGCCTGCTGTTCCAAGCAGCCCGCAAAATCTGGTTCTGCAACTTTTGCCAGAAAACTCTCTTCTGCTTACTTGGCAAACAGTTAATACTGATACTTTGGGTTTGCCTGTTTTTGGGCTGAAATATAAAGTTATGCTCTATGCTGATAGTGCAGGAACTCAACTAATCAATCAATATACAGATATTTCTGCTTCACAGATTATTATTCCTGAAGCAGGAGAGAAAATGTTTATTAAAGTTATTGCCGTTAACGAATAAGCGTGAACACTATGAAAGACACCCAGATACACTTAAGCTATTCTAAAAAGACGAAAAACCTTAACCGGATATATTACTGCAGGCAAAAAAGCGATGAACTATAATTATAGACAATAAAAATAACTTCATTGGAGGAACGATGAAATCCCCAAAACTGAGAAGCCTACCTTTAGGACTTATTTTATTTTTCCTCTGTTTTTCCATCAGCCCTTGTTTGGCTCAATTTGGCGGAGGAACAGGTTCTGTGGCATCACCCTATTTAGTAGCAACTGCACAACATTTATCCAATGTGCGTGATTATGCCGATGCATACTTTTTGCAAACAGGTGATATTTTTCTGAATGTAGAACCCTATAATTCAGGACAGGGTTGGTTACCTATTGGCAATCAGACAGCTCCTTTTACCGGTTCCTATGATGGAAACAGTTTTCATATTTACAGCTTATATATTAATCAACCGGAAGGAAAAAATCTGGGTTTATTTGGCTATACTAATTCTGCTGTGCTGAAAAATATTGCCCTTAATAATGTAAACATCAGCGGAAAGGACTATATAGGTTCTCTTGTCGGCTCTGTAAATGGCAGCTTTATTCAAAGTTGCAGCTGTGATGGAACAATTACAGGTGTTTCTGTAACCGGTGGTTTAGTTGGTGCTCTGGAACTTTCCTGCCATCTGGAAAAATGCTCTGCCGATTGTGTGGTCAGCGGTCAATTTTCAATAGGTGGACTTTGCGGCTACAGTAAAGGCGCAAGTGAAATTTATACTTCATACAGTAAAGGAACTGTTACCGGTAATAATGCTACAGGTGGTCTGGTTGGTATGCAGGGAAATTCTACTATAAGCCAAAGCTTCTCTGCATCTGCTGTTCAGGGCAATTGGGGTGCAGGGGGATTACTTGGAGTTAATGACACCCAAAGTTTGGTCTCTAATTGTTATTCTATCGGAGTAGTTACCGGCAATAGTAATACCGGTGGACTTATTGGCAGAAATGTTGTCAGTCAGACCCTTTCCAGTTATTGGAATTTAGAAAGCAGCGGACAAGTAACTTCTGCAGGTGGAATTGGTAGAACTACGGACGAAATGACTTTTACGTATGCCGCTAACACTTATGAGGATTGGAATTTAACCGAAATTTGGCAACCCGATACTGAATATTTTGTTAATGCGGGCTATCCTTATCTGCAATGGATGTATCCTTGTCCTCCCGTTTCTCATTTAAGTTATCTAATAGAAAATTACTCCGTTATTTTACAGTGGAGCCCTCCTTATGTTTCTTCTTATACGGGATTTAATGTCTATAAAAACGGAGAGCTTTATACTGCTGTTACCGATAGCTTTTTTATAGATACTGATGTCTATCACGGTGAACAATATACTTATCAGGTGAGCGTTGTTTATGAGGGTGGTGAATCTTCGCTTTCTGAGCCGGTTTCTTTTTATGTGTATTTTCCTCCTTTACCGGCGAATTGTGTTTTTCCTTTAAATGGCTCTACCGAAATGGATATCTTACCTCTTATACAATGGTCTCCTGATGCTCACCATAACTATCCTTTGCCCGATGGCTATTTATTGGAAGTTTGGGCTTTATCAGGAACCCATGTGGTGGATGAAGATGTGGGAAATGTTACTTCCTATCAAATTACTAATCCTTTAGATTATGAAACAGAATATTACTGGAATGTTACTCCCTACACTTTTGGAGAAGAAAATACCCGTCTTTATGCCGAAAATGTGCCAAATTGGTATTTTACTACCCAAGAACAGATAGTTAAACCTGTTAACCTTACTGCCACTATTGAAAACTGGAAAAATGTTCAGTTAAACTGGAATCTGGATGAACGCTCTTTGCAGAATTTTAATATCTACAGGAATGGAACTCTCATTGGCAATAGCTGTTATCCTTTCTATTATGATGAAAACCTCAGCCAGGGAGAATATTCTTACTATGTAACTGCTCTTTATGAAACCGCTGAATCCGAACCCTCCAATACTGCCGGTGTAACAATTGCCTATATTTACCCTCCGCAGAATGTTTATGCTGCTCTTATAGATAGCGTGTTACAAATTTCCTGGCAACCTTCAGTTTCCGGATTGGAACAGGGTTATGCCCTATATAGATTGCAGGAAGGACAGGAAAATGAACCCTACCTTTGGGAACAAATCGGTTATACAACAGGCGAATTTAACTTTTATGATTCTAACTGGCAAAACCTGCCTACCGGATATTACAAATGGGCTATTATAGCTCACTATGATTATGATAACTACTCCGAACCCGCTTTCTCCAACGTTATCTATAAGGTTGTAAATCTGATACCGGATGATAATTTCCGAATGGCAATAAACATTGCTTTACACCATCCTTCTGACTATATACCTACTATAGCTGATCTGAATGGATTAACTGGAACTTTATATGCTGGGCAGCGAAGTATTGTCAGTATAGAAGGTGCTCAATATCTGACTAATCTGCAATTGCTGGATCTTAGATATAACCAGATTATTGACCTCAGTCCTTTAGCAGGGCTAATTAATCTGCATGAGCTGGATATTAATCATAACCAGATAAGTGACCTCAGTCCTTTAGCTGGGCTGACAAATATGCGATATCTTTATCTTCATTGGAACCAGATAAGTGGCCTCAGTCCTTTAGTGGGTCTTACTAATCTGAAATTGCTTTGGCTTTATAATAACCAGATAAGTGACCTCAGTCCTTTAGAGGGGCTAACTAATCTTCAAGAGCTTTGGCTTAATGATAACCAGATAGGTGACCTCAGTCCTTTAGTGGGTTTGACTTATCTGCAAGAGTTGTGGATTCATAATAACCAGATAAGTGACCTCAGTCCTTTAGAGGAGCTGATAAATCTGTTGTCTCTTTGTCTTACTAATAACCAGATAAGTGACCTCAGTCCTTTAGCGGGGCTGGCTAATTTACAAGAGTTGTGGCTTAATAATAACCCGTTAAGTAACCTTAGTCCTTTAGAGGGGCTGACTCATCTGCAATTGCTACATCTTGATGATAACCAGATAAGTGACCTCAGTCCTTTAGCGGAGTTGATAAATCTGCAAGAATTATATCTTAGTGATAACCAGATAAGTGAAATCAGTCCATTATCGGGGCTGACTAATTTAAAAAAGCTGAATCTTTGTTATAACCGGATAAGTGACCTCAATCCTTTAGTGGGTCTGGCTAATCTGATATATCTGTATCTTTATGGTAACCAAATAAGTGACCTCAGTCCTTTAGCGGGGTTAACTAATCTGCAAGATCTATGGCTTTTTATTAATAATCCTATTTCTTACGAATCAATGTGGTTATCACGTAGTTGGTCTTTACCTTGGTCAACCAATGAATATAACCCCCTTTCACCTTGCTATCCTGTTCCTAATAGAAATGCAGTAAATGTATCTACAAATTGTGATTTATCCTGGCAGGGGAATTATTATTATAGCCAGGATGTTTTCTATGAGGTCTGGTTAGGATTTAGTCCCTATAATTTATCTTATATCGGAAGTGGTAATCATATATCCGGGACTCAATACTCATTTAATGTAGCTCTTCAACCCAACACTCAATACTATTGGCGCGTAAAAGCTATTGCCCCATCTGATACAATCTGGAGTGGAATGTGGAATTTCACCACCGGTGAGAGCTACTATCAGCCAATTATTTCTGTTACTCCTACCAGTATTTATGATGAATTAACAACAGCAGAAACCAGTCAAACAGAAATAACTATTGCCAATAATGGCACTGCTCCCCTTATCTGGAATAGCAATATTATTTTAATCCGGGCAGAACAGAAAACGGGAACTAATGCTTATCTTACTAAGGAAAATAACACAACAAGGGAACTTCACCCTAAAATTGAAAACACAGCTGATAATAACATAAGATATAAGGATACGGATAGAGATGGAATATCCATAATGCCGGAAATTAACCTTTCTCCTTCCTTCGGAACTATAGAACCCAATTCTTCGGTAATCTGTATCCTGAATTTTATTCCAGGAGATTCACTTGGCATCTATAACTATGAACTACAGCTCTCCTCCAATGATCCTGTTTCTCCTCTTGTCACTGTTCCTGCTGAATATGTAGTTACCAGTCCTATTGCCTATATTCCTGATGATAATTTTAGAATGGTAATTAACGGAGCATTAGGTCAACCCTCTGACTATCAACCTACTATAGCTGATCTGAATGGATTAACTGGATATTTAGATGCTGATGAACGAAATATAACCAGTATAGAAGGTGCTCAATATCTGACTAATCTGCAAGAGCTGTATCTTTATTATAACCAGATAAGTGACATCAGTCCTTTAGCGGGGCTGTCTAATCTGCAACGGCTGGATTTTGGTTGTAATCAGATAAGTGACCTCAGTCCTTTAGAGGGGTTGACTAATCTGCAATTTCTTTGGCTTAATGATAACCAGATAAGTAACCTTAGTCCTTTAACGGGGCTGTTTAATATGCAAGTTCTATATCTTAATCATAACCAGATAAGTGACCTCAGTCCTTTAGCTTGGCTGACTACTCTTCAATATCTGAATCTTAGTGGTAACCATATAAGTGACCTCAGTCCTTTAGAGGGGCTGATTTATCTGCAACAGTTGGATCTTAGTTGGAACCAGATAAGTGACCTCAGCCCTTTAGCGGGGCTGAATAATCTTCAAGCTCTTTATCTTTGGTCTAACCAGATAAGTAACCTCAATCCTTTAGCTTGGCTGACTACTCTTCAATATCTGAATCTTAGTGGTAACCATATAAGTGACCTCAGTCCTTTAGAGGGGCTGACTAATCTGCAATATCTTAATCTTAATGGTAACCAAATAAGTAACCTCAGTCCTTTAGCGAATTTGACTAATCTGTATTATTTATATCTTGTTTATAACCATATAAGTGACCTCAGTCCTTTAGCGGGGCTGACTAATCTGCAAAGTCTGTATCTTCAACAGAACCAGATAAGTGACATCAGTCCTTTAGTGGAGCTTACTAATCTGCGATGGCTAGATATTAATTATAATCCTATTTCTTATGAGTCAATGCTGCTATCTCAAAGTTGGTCTTTACCTTGGTCAACCAATGAATATAATCCTCTTTCACCTTGCTATCCTGTTCCGAATAGAAATGCAGTAAATGTATCTACAAATTATGATTTATCCTGGCAGGGGAATTATTATTATAGCCAGGATGTTTCCTATGAGGTCTGGTTGGGGGTTAATCCTTATTCACTTGGCTATCAGGGCTTTGTAACTCAAATGGTAAATGTTACAGAACATCTTTATTCCTTCACTCCAATGCTGGAACCCTTAACCCAATACTATTGGCGAATAAAAGCTATTGCTACAACTGATACAATTTGGAGTGGAATGTGGAATTTCACTACCGGCATTCAAGAATTTGCTGGTGGAGATGGAACTGAAACAAATCCCTTTCAAGTTGCTACAGCTGAGCAACTGAATAATGTTCGTAATCATTTAACTTCCTATTTTATTCAGATAGCTAATATAGATTTAGGTGTTTCACCTTGGAATGAAGGTGAAGGTTGGGTTCCTATTGGCAACGATTCTACTTATTTTGCAGGAAATTATAATGGTAATGGATATTATATTTCAAATTTGCAAATTAATAGAAGTACTACAGGTTATCAAGGTTTATTTGGTTTCGCAAATAATGCTAAACTAATTAATATAAAAATCAATAATATTGCAATATCAGGTTATAATTATGTAGGTGGCTTAGTAGGTAAAACCATAAATAGTTATATAGCAGATTGTTCAAATCAAGGTATAATAAGCGCGAGTTCGTGTTTTGTTGGCGGTATAATAGGTCTTTCCTGGAATTTTACAACTATTGAGAAATGTAATTATAATGGTACAGTAACTGGAACATATTGTGGTGGTATTACTGGACAAGCAACACACTGGTGCTTAATAATAGATTGTTATTCTACAGGTATAGTATCCGGAGACAATGCTTTGGGAGGAATAGCTGGTATAAACTGGGGTAATGTTCAAAGATCATTTTCTTCTGTTACAATTTCTGCTTCTGCTATAGCAGGTGGGATTGTGGGCATCTCTTATGGTAATAGCTCAATCAATGACTGCTTTTCCAAAGGAATAATAAATGGGTTTTCAGATATTGGAGGAGTGGCTGGGTTTATGGATACTTATACTTCTATGTCTAATTGTTATTCTACCTCCATTGTTACAGGTACTAACGAAGTTGGAGGATTAATTGGTGGTTCTGCTACAATAAATATAAATAATAGCTATTGGAATGTTGATTCATCAGGTCAATATGCTTCAGTTGTAGGTGAAAGTAGAACTACAGCAGATATGGTGTATCCCTATTCTGATAGTACTTATGTAAATTGGGACTGGGATAATATCTGGGCTGCTGACTTGGATCATAATATTAATGATGGTTATCCTTATTTACAATGGATGGCTCCAGAACCTTTATATTATCCTCCTCAACATTTAACTGCCACTGAAGGAAATAATTCGGTATTTCTATCTTGGCAGTTACCCTTAACAGGAAATCCCGAATCTTATTCTCTTTGGTGTTTAACACCAGGGGAAGAAGCTGATGATAGTTATTGGAACTTAATAGCAACTTCTATTACAGGATTATCTTATACCGATTACTCCTGGTTTGATTTACCGGCAGGAAGTTATAAATGGGCTATAAAAGCCGTATATAATGGAGAGAATTATTCCCTACCTGCTTTTTCTAATGAGCTTACAAAAGTTCCCGCTCTACCTTATATTTCAATATATCCTACCAGTATCTATCAGGAATTAACAACCCTGGATACATGTTCTGTTCTAATTAATATTCACAATAGTGGCAATAACTATCTTGATTGGAATTGTCAGATTATTACCTATCGCTCAGATCAAATAACAAAAACTCAAAAAGTTAATAGG
>Ga0208195_1002640_pt1 | contig 16439 bp, 11 predicted proteins | sample AD_UKC077_MetaG_FD_184441 | JGI IMG/M metagenome (GOLD analysis project Ga0208195, IMG submission 184441) | Active sludge microbial communities of municipal wastewater-treating anaerobic digesters from USA - AD_UKC077_MetaG (SPAdes) (version 2) | ecosystem: Engineered > Bioreactor > Anaerobic >...
AGAGTGTCCTTGTCCCAGCAGTCCATGTCGATGATGTGGGAGATCGTCTCGGGGGTGACGTACTGGAGCAGAATCTGACTGTCCGTGCCCCAGGAGTCCTTGATGAGCATGAAGGTTTCCTGCGGCGAGAGCCGCTCCAATATCTGCCGGGTATAAGGGGAGTCGATGACGGCTCGTGCGCGGTCCGCGGGCGTGGTCGCCTGCACCCTCCCCAGTTCGCTTTTCAGGGTCAGTTTGGTGTCCATGATCCTTGGTTAACACACTCCCGAGGCCCTGATCAATACGGCATGCTATTCTTCTCCGATCACGATCCGGCCTGCTTTGGTGCGGACCTTCAGCGAAAGCGAGTCGACCAGGGAGTATACGCAGGGAATGACCAAGAGAGTCAGGGCCATGGCAAAGAGCAGGCCAAAGGCCACAGCCACTGCCATGGGGGAGCGCATCTCGGCGCCCTCGGAGGTTGAGAGCGCCATGGGGAGCATGCCTACGATGGTGGTGATGGAGGTGATGAGGATGGGGCGCAGCCTCACCGTAGCGCCCTGGATCACGGCCTGTGAGCGCTCCATGCCGGCCTTTCTCAGGCGGTTGATGTAGTCGATCATGACGATCCCGTTGTTCACCACAATCCCCATGAGAATGATGAGCCCCATGAAGGCCGGGACCGAGAGCGTCTTGCCCGTCGCCATGAGCCCGAACACCACCCCGATGTAGGCAAGCGGCAGGGTGAACATGACAATGAAGGGCTGAGAGAGCGATTCGAACTGGGCGGCCATGACCATGTAGATGAGGATGATGGCCACGATGAACGCCTTGCCGAGCTCCTGAAAAGAGGTCTGCATGTCCTCGAAGGTGCCCCCCAACTCGTAGAAGTAATCCTCGGGCATATGCAGGTTCTGCATGACCTGCTCGACATCGCGCATGACGCTTCCCAGGTCCCGTCCCACCGTGGAGCCCGAGATGGTTACTACGCGGTTCTGATCCTTGCGGTTGATGGTGATGGGCCCCACGCTCTCTTCAAGGGAAGCCACCTGGGACAGCGGCGTGCTGAACCCGAGGGGCGACGAGACAGGCACCTGTTTCAGATCGTCTTGCGTCGAGCGGTAGGCCTCCTGAAAGCGTACCCGGATGTCGTATTCCTTGCCCGCATCATGGAAGCGGCTGACCACTTTGCCCAGCATGGCGGTCTCCACCGTTGCCGCCACTTGGGCCACGCTCAGGCCCATCTTGGCCGCCTTGTCCCGGTCGATTCTCACGTGGAGCTCGGGCTTGCTCTGTTTGAGCGACTTGTCCAGATCTGTGAGCCCTTCTATGGGCGAGAGCCCGAGCATGGCGGCATTGCCGATCTCGTCGAGCTTCTCCAGGCTCGATCCGTAGACATGGATCTCAACCGGCTTGCCGCCTCCGAAGAGGGAGCCTGAGATGTCCTCGAACAGGTATTCGACGTCCTGGAGCACGGGCAGCTCCCGCCGGATCTCTTCGGCGATTGCTTCGGCGGACTTGTCGCGGTCCTCTTTTTCCGTGAAACGGGCGAAGATCCGCGCCTTGTTCACCCCTGCGGTCATCTGGCCCTGTGCAGCCGCGTACTTGGCGTCGAGAGCGACCCCTACCATGCTCCCGCAGGTGATGACCTCGGGCCGCTTCAGAAAGATATCCTCCACCTGCCGGGTGATGTGATCAGTCTCTGAGAGGACCATGCCCTCGGGCAGCGTGATATTGACCATGGCCAGCGGGATGTCCTGTTTGGGCATGAACTCGGTGCCCAGAAAGGGGGTGCATATGAGTGCGGCCACGAACAGGAGAAAAGCAATGCCCAGGGTGAGCCTGCGCCGGTTCACGGCCCTTTCCAGCAGGGAGGTGTACCTGGTGCGCATCCAGCCGGTCCACCCCCCGGACTCGATCCGCTCGTACACGCCCTTTCCCTTCTTAAAGATGGTCGCCGCGATCGCCGGGATGATGGTCACGGCGATGAACAGGGAGGCGAGCAGCGATATGCACACAGTCAGCGAGAGCGGGCGGGCCAGCTTGCCGGCGATGCTCTGGGAAAGGCTCATGGGCAGGAAAACCGCCACCGTGGTGAGCGTGCTCGCCGTGATGGCAAGGCCCACCTCCGAGGCGCCGTTGACCGCTGATTCATGCCGTGAGGAGCCTTCTTCCAGATGGCGGAAGGTGTTCTCGATCACCACCACCGCGTTGTCCACCAGCAGGCCCACGCCCAGGGCGATACCGCCTAAGGTCATGATGTTGAAGGTATATCCCAGGGCCTTCATCCCGATAAAGGTGGCGATGACCGACAGGGGGATGGCCAGGGCGATCGTGATCGTGGGCCTGATCGCGCGCAGGAAGATGAAGATGACCCCCACAGCGATGAGGCCCCCGGTCAGCGCGTTGCTGCCCGTGTCCGAGATGGACCGCCTGATCATCTTGCCCTGATCGAGGATGAGGTGCAGAGAAAGGCCCTCGGGCATGATCCTCTCGATCCGGGCGAGCTCGGTCTTGACCCGATCGGCCGCTCTCAGGGTGTTCACGCCCGACTGTTTCATGATCGCGATGATGACCGAGGGCTGGGAATTGGTCCGCTCGAAGCCCCGGGTTTCCTTGAAAGAGTCCTGCACGTCGGCCACGTCGGAAATCCGCACCGGCCTGCCCTCGGGGCTCATCGAGATGATGGTGGATCGCGCCTGATCTATGCTGTCGTAGTATCCGGTCGTCCGGATCAGGTACTCCTTTTTCCACGATTCCACATGACCGCCCGAGACGTTCAGGTTTCCGGCCCTGATGCCGGAGATCACCTGATCGAGCGTGGTGCCCGTGTTTTTAAGCTTCTGGGGATCGACCAGGACCTGGATCTCCCGCTCCTTGCCGCCGAAGATGAACACCGAGGCGATCCCCTCCAGACGTTCGATCCTGGGCTTCACGACATCGTCGATGTACTCGCGCAGGCGCCTGGTGTTTTCCATACCGATGACGCCGTACTCCAGGATGGGCATGTCCGAGATGTTGAACTTGAGCACCATGGGCGTATCCGCGTCCTCGGGCAGGAAATCCGCGATCCAGCTGATCTTCTCGCGCACATCCTGCGCGGCAAAGTCCAGGTTCGTGCCCCACTCGAACTCGCAGTAGACGCTGGAGATTCCCTCCACGGTCATGGAGGTCACCTCCTTGATGCCCTCGACCGTGCTCACAGACTCCTCGATGGGCTTGGTGATGAGGGTTTCGATCTCTTTAGAGCCCACGCCCTCGTAGGTGGTCACCACCGAGACATACGGAAACTCCAGCTCGGGCAGGAGATCGAGACCCAGGCCGGAAAACGAGACGAGCCCGAAGAGGGCGATGATCAGGATGAGCATGGTGATCGTGATCCGGTGCCTGACGGAAAACTGGGGGAGATTCATGGGCTAGCTCTCCGGAGGGCCCTCTTCATGCGTGATTCGTACCCTGGCGCCCGATTTGAGTCCGGCAAGCCCGCGCAGAACCACCTGATCGCCCTCAAAGATACCGCCGGTCACCTCGAAGAGGTCATCTCCCCCGATTCCCAGTGAAACGGGGCATCTCTCGACAATGCCGTCTCTGACCCGGTATACGATATAGGAGTCCTCTCCGCGGATGAGCGCTTGCCCGGGCACGGTCAGGGCGTTGCCGCGGACCATCTGGACGACCCGGGAACGCGCGGTCATGCCCGATCTGAGCTTCAGGCCGGGATTTTCGAGGGTGATTGTGATCGTGAAGGTGCGGCTGACGGGATCGATGGTGGGATAGACCTTTGTGATGGTGCCTTCAAAGGACTGCCCCGGTACGGCATCGACCGTGATCGTGGCGAGATTGCCCGTCCGGATCGAGCTGTAGATCTCCTCCGGAAGGTCGACTTCCACCTTGACCGTGTTCATGTCCATCATGACAAAGGCCTGCATCTGGGGGCCGGCCAGCTCTCCCTCGTTGGCCGTCACCGCGGTCACCACGCCGGAAAAGGGGGCCTCCAGGCGGCACTCGCGCAGGTTTCTCTCCGCGGTCTTGCGGGCCGTGACCGCCTGGTCATACTGAAACCGGGCAAGGTCGCGGGCTGTAACGGCATCCTCTCGGTTCTGCTCGGTTACGGCCGTTGCCCGGTAGAGACCCTCCATACGGGTCAGGTCGCGCTCGGCCCGTTCGAGGGATGCCTTCGCCTGATCGAGCTGGGAATGGGCGTGCTCCAGGGCCCGTTCATAGTCAAAGGGATCGATGAGCATGAGCAGGCCCCCTTTTTCGACAAAGTCACCCTCGTCCACGGGAATGTCCTTGATCCTGCCGGACACCTTTGGCCCGATCCGGGACACCTCCCGGGGAGAAACGCTGCCCACTGCGGCATAGGTTCTGTACACCGGGCCCCTGGATATTTGTGCGACCATAACCTCGGGCACCCGGGCCAGGGCCTGCTCTTCGGCTGCCGCAGACCCTCCCTGCTCGTTCCCGCACGAGGAAACCCCGGACAGGAGAAGGAGGGCCGCGGCGCACAGAGCAGAGAAGCCGTTTTTCACCGGCAGCCTCCTAGAGGGTCCCCATGGCGGATTTGAGCGATGCCAGCGAGGTGGCATAGTCGGCCCGTGCCGAAATATAGTTCCTTCTGGCCTGGCCGAGCAGGGCCTCGGCGTCCAGGACATCGGTGGTGGTGGCCACCTGGAGATTATAGCGGTCTTTCTGAATTCTCAGATTTTCCTGGGCCTGGTCGATTGCCTGGACGGCCACCTCGGTCCTGGCCCTGGCCTCCTGCGCGGAGAGATAGGAGTTCTTGACCTCAAGCAGGACCTGGTCCTTGAGGCTCTGCATGAGAAAGCCCAGCCTGCTCCTGATGGCCTTGAAACGGGAGACCTCGAAATAGCTCGACCCTCCCTGGAAGATGTTCCATCTCAGCCCCACACCAACGGTCCAGGCCTTGTCCTCGTCAACGTCAGGGTCTTCGCCGAGCTTTTCATACTCATAGGTGGCGGCGACATTCGGAAGGTACCCGGCCCGGGCGATCCAGACCCCTTTGTCCGCGTTTTCCATCTGAAGCCGGGTGATCCTGATCTCCTGCCGCTGGTCAAGGGCGGTATCATAGGACTCGTCCAGTGTCTTCTCGAGCACGGCCATGGGTATTTCTTCTTCGATAACCACCGGAGTGGAAATACTTCTGCCCAAGAGCGTGTTGAGCCGCGATTCGAGTATTCTCACGGCATTCTCCGCAATGATGACGTTCTGCATGCTCTCGGCATGCCTCACCTGCGCCTCCAGAAGGTCGTTCTTCGGGATCATGCCCTGGTTGTAGAAGGCTTGCGCCACATCCAGATGGGCCTTGATCGATGCGGAGGAGCTCCGGGCCACATCCAGGATCTCCCGGGCCTCGATGATCCCGTAGTAGGCATCGATCACCTGGAATTTCAGATCCCGGACCTCCTGCTCCCTGTCCAGCCCCGCCACCCGGTAGTTGTTGCCCGCGATCCGGTAGGCGTTGTACAGGGCCCCGCCGGTGAACAGGGGCTGGGTCACCTCCACGGAAAAGCGGTAGTTGTCCTTTGTGCCGACCGGGAACGTGCCCATATTGGGGACAGTGAATGTCGGCTCCTCATCGAAGCGCGCATACGAGTAGTTGAGGTCCACGGAGAAGAGCATATCGGACAGGCTCGAACGTTTTTCCATGAGGCTCGCATATACCTGCTTATCCTGGGCCCTGATGAGCGGGTTGTTGTTCAGGGCCATGGCCATGGACTCCTCCAGCGTCAGGTAATCCTGGCCCCAGAGGAAGGCTCCTCCCAGAAAGGCCATACCGGTCACGAGAATCACGATTTTTCTAATCACGATAATCCTCCCTTAATATAAGCTGTAAAATTCTTGAAATGTATGCAGTCGGTTTCTTGTCGAGCAGACCCAGGTGCCAGTTGTCGCCGATTGCGTGCAGCATCCCGGGGATGGTCAGTGACATGAGGTCCGGGTCGAACCGCGGGTCTTCTTCATTTGCATGCGTGAATATCTCCCGGATGAACCGGATCTCCTGCATGCGGATCTCCCGGAAGCGCTCGAATATCCTGGATACCACGTCGGGTATTTGGGAATAGAAGATCTCGTAGATGAGGCGGTGGAACTCGGGATGCTCCTCGATCCAGGAGAGATTGTAGCGGATATACGCCTCCAGCTGAGCTTTCCACAGGCGCCTTTCGGACATGATCCGACCGATGCCGGCTACATAGCGGTCGCTTCCCCTGGCGATGACCTCGCTGATGAGCTCCTGCTTGCCCGGAAAGAACTGGTAGATGGTGCCCACACCGAACTCGGCCTTTGCGGCAATCTCCGCCATGGAGGCGTTGACATATCCTACGGACTTGAAGATCTCCTGGGCCGCGTCGAGAATGGCCTCTCTGCGGTATGCCATCTCGCGTTCTTTTCTGCCCGAAAGGGCCGAATCGCCGTTCGCATTTTGAATCATGATTCAAAATTAGAATATTCGTTCATAAAAAGTCAAGGATATTCCCAGGCAGATTCAGGCGGCAAAAAACGAGCCTCTTTTCGGAAAAGAAAGACCCGGGGAAGCAGGAGAAAGTCCGGCCGATGCCGTGCATTCCAGGAAAGGCCTGAGGGCGCTGTTATTCCAGAGAATGAAATACGAGGCCGGAAGGGACCTGCGGAGAGAAGAGCACGGAGTTCCGGGGGAGTCTGACCCTGGTTTCCGAGATCTCCATGATGCTCTCGATGCCGATGGGATTGTGAAGAAAGGCGATATCCGCCCTTGCCTTGGACACCAGATTGAGCGCCTCATCGGCAGAGCTGGTGTAGAGGATGCGGCTGCCCGCATCGGCATGACTGATCCCGAGGACCGGCTGCAGAATGCTCTCATGGAGAATGGGGAGCGCCATTTCCTTGAGCCGGGGATGCAAGGGCACGGGCAGGAAGCGCTCGAAGTCCGCATCCTGCGAGAGTTCCAGCAGATAGTATCTGGGAATGCCCTTGACGAACAGGCCCAGGTGCCCTTTTCCGCCCTTGTTCAGCGCAGACAGAAAAGTTTTGCGGTTGTCGTAGGGGATCATGTTGAACAGTTCCTTGATCCGATACTCGAGGTCCACGAGACCTACGCCCATGCTGTCGGGTATGACCCGGTGGACCGGAAGGATGGTAAGCCCCTCTTCCTGGTTCACCAGATACATCTGGATATAATCGAAGCCCTGGTTGCCGTCGTTCTTGCCGGTGGATGCCCGCATGCGGTCGCGATACACGCGGGCCGTCTCGAAGCGGTGCTGGCCGTCGGCAATGAGCACTTTCCGGTTCTGCAGAAGGCGGGCGAACGCATCGATGGTTTCCTTCTCGTGGATGACCCAGAGCCGGTGAGTCTCACGATGGGTGCTGAACTCCAGTGAAGGCCTGCCGAGGGAAGGCCGCAGCTTGGTCTCGATGACCCTCTTCGGGTCCGAGTAGACACCGAATATCGAGCTCAGGTTCGCGTTGACTTCGTTCAGGAGACGCAGGCGGTCGAGCTTCGGAGCCTTGCTGGTGTGCTCGTAGAATCGGAAATGATCCTTGTCACCCTCATTATTCATACGCACGGACGCGATGACGCCCCGTCTCGTGAGTGTATGCTCTCCCAGACCATAGGTGTGTTCGTGATAATAAAGAGCGGGTTTTTCCTCCTGAATGAGGATCGACTCCTCCCTCCACTGCTTCAGGAAATCCCGTGCCCGGGTATAGCGGTTGTTCTCCCTGGTATCTTTGGGCTGCTGCCTGCCGAGAACCAGCCTGACGGCATTGTAGGGCGAGAGTCCATAGAGATTGTCGACTTCCGGCAGGCTCAGGGCATCGTACGGAGGGCAGACAGTCTTGCCGGGGTCTACCTTCACGGGGTTGTACCGTATTCCCCTAAAGGGCTGCACCCTGGGCATTCACCTTCTCCTTTCGTGCTGATACGTATGGAAACATATACAGAGTGTGCGTATATATGGACTATCGGAAAAATTCAACTCCAACTTGTCGTGGGAGCTTATTTTCTACAGAGATCTCTGCGATTTTTTCACTCTATTCCGGATAAAACGAAGCATCCGGGTGGGGAGCCACCAGGAGCTCAACCGTGCGCCCAGAGAGAGCATCCGCTCTTCCTGCTCGTCGAGCAGCCCGGGCTGGAGCTTGTGCTTGACCTTGGCGAAACCCATCCAGTCGATGGCCTCGAACATCTTCCGGGGCGGTACGTTCCAGGGTAGGTACAGACACGTGGCAAAGTCCACGAGATATGGTCTGCCCTGCTCATCGATACCGTAGTTCCTCCGGTTTCTCAGGTCGAGATGAATGACGCCCCGCAGGTGCATGGCGGAGATGAGCTGCCTGAGGGCGTCGAAGTACGGGGCCCCGGGTATATGACGGCCCTCCTTGAGATTGGCCCCTCCCATGAACCGGGTGACAAGGGTGAGCCGGTCAGGGCGCGGCATTGGATCGGGTATGCCCGGCAGGCCGGCGAGCCGGGAGTAGATGAAGCGCTCCCACGCGATCAGGAAAAACCCCATGATCCGGACAGGGAGTATGGCCTGAGAATAACTCTTTTCCACCACAGCGCATCCGTCTCTGGTGATCAGCAGGACCCGGGGTCCGTATCTGCGGTATTTCTTCAGGTCCTGATGCGCCATCGAGCCTCGTCCTTAACGCTTGCGGATCACTGTGCCGCCGGATAGTCGCCGATCTTGAAGCAGGAAAACGGAATGGGGGACGACGCGTCCTTGACCACGGCCATACCGTCGAGATGCTCCCGTGACTTGTCAACGGATCCTTTCAGGTTCAGGCTCGGGCCGTTGAACTCCAGGCTGCCGTCCTGAGCTATGGCCGCGGTCATGGCGACTTCGATGTCCTCCGTACGCCCCGTGACTGCGCCGCCTTCATCGATCATGAGCTCAAAGGTTCTGATCACGCTCGGATAGTAGAGGTAGAGCACCCATTGGCCCTTGAGCATGTCCTGCGTAAAGGATTCTTCGGAAATCTCGGTTATCTCCACGGTTTTCTTGCTCCGGGTAAGGGGCAGGACAGCCCAGTCGTTCTCGAAAACACCCCAGATAAGATGGATCAGGGGAAGGACGACAAAAATGCTGACCACGAGAATAATGCCGAGCTTTTTCATTTTGTTCCCTCGAAAAACATGGTGTTGAGTCTTATCTTCGGTTATAGATGATGTATCACCGGCGGGTGAAATATGCAAGGATAGTTGGCTTCCCTAAAAAGAACGAACCATGAAGATACAAGGAACTGTTCACTGGAACCCCAAAGGGTTTGCCTTTGTCGTGCCTGAAAAAGGCTGCGATGATGTTTTCGTTCCGCCCGAGGGCCTCATGGGGGCCATGGACGGAGACCTGGTGGAGGTCTGGGCCTACCGGGAAAAGAAGGGCTTGAGGGGGGAGGTCCTCTCCATTCTCAGACGGAGCCCGACCACGGTGAGCGGCACCTATCACAGCAGGAAGAAGTGGGGGGTCATCACCCCGTTCAAGCCGTTTCCCTACACCATCGTGGTGCCCCATGAGCTCAAAGGCTCGGTCAGGGACGGCGACGTGGTGACGGCCACGGTGGAGAGCCCGCAGGGTGTCAGGAATACCCGGTCGGTAACCGCCCGGATCGAGCGGCTCCTGGACATCCCCGAGGACACTGCTGACGATCTGAGGACCGTTGCCGTGAAATACAGCCTGCCCTGGCGTTTTCCCGAGGAGGTGGAGAAAGAGGCGCTCAAGGCGTCCAAGGTCTCCATTCCCGCCGAGCTCGCACGGCGCAGGGACCTGCGCGGCCGGATTCTCTTTACCATCGACGGGGCCACGGCAAAGGATTTCGACGATGCCGTGGGAATCGAGCAGCTCCCCGACGGCACCTTTCTCATGACCGTTGCCATTGCGGACGTTGCCCATGTGGTCAAACCGGACACCCCGCTGGACGAGGAGGCCAGGAACCGCGGCTTCAGCGTATACTTTCCCGAGGCGGCCATCCCCATGCTGCCCGAGGTCCTTTCCAACGGGATCATGAGTCTCAAACCCGGGGAGGAGCGGCTCGCCATGGCCGTGGAGATCCATCTGGGCCCGCGGGGCCGGCTGCTGGACTTCGACTGTTTCGAGGCAGTCATCCGGTCCCGGGCCAGGCTCGTGTACGAGGAGCTCAACCCGTTCATCGAGAGGGAATGTCCTCCCGATTATCTTGACATGGAGGTGGGGTCCCGCGTCATGGAACTCCACCGGATGGCCGGACACCTCTACCGCAACCGGATAAGGAGGGGGGCCCTGGATTTCGATATCTTCGAGGTGGGCATCACCATCGGCCACGACGGTGATGTGGACCGGATCTACCGGTACCGGAGAGGGCCTGCCGAAAGGCTCATCGAAGAGTCCATGCTCCTGGCGAACCATGCGGTGTGCATGTTTCTTGAAAAGCACTCCATGCCGGTGCTCTACCGGGTTCATGAAAAGCCCGGGGCAGAGGATCTCATGGCCCTCATGAATACCCTCAAGGAGATCGGTCTGCCCAAAGAGAAGTACACGAGCCTGAAGCACGCGGTCCGCAGGGACAAGAACCTCTCCCGGGTCCTTCAGCACATCTCCGCCCTCTACCAGCCGACCCCGCTCCACAACTTTGTGAACCAGCACATTCTCCGGGCCCTCACCCGGGCGCGATACTGGTTCGAGGACCTTGGTCATTTCGGGCTTGCCAGCACCTCGTACACCCACTTCACCTCGCCCATCAGGAGGTACTCCGACCTCGTCGTGCACCGGATACTGAAGATGACGCTGAAAGGCCGGGAAATGACCGGGAAGGAGATGAAGAAGCTCAAGGGCTATCTGAAGTATATCGGGACTGAGATCTCGGAGCAGGAGAAGAAGACCGACGATGCCATGTTCGACGTGATCAGGCTCAAGACCGCGGCCTACATGCAGCGGCACGTGGGAGACGACTTCTCCGGGGTGGTCACCAGCATCCTGCCCTTCGGCATGTTCGTGGAGATCTTCGATCCACCCTTTGACGGCCTGGTGACACCCTCCGACATGGGGAGGGCGCGTATCGAGGAGGGCAGGGCCGTGAGGCTGAAAAATCGGACCATCTCCATCGGAGACATCATCAAGGTGAAGGTTGCCCGGGTGGATGCGCTCAAGGGGCACGTGGACTTCTCGCTCCTGCCCCGGGAGGCGTAAGACCCCAAGATCGCGTTTCCTGCAGATGACCGCCCCGGTGCGTTTTTTCCCTACACCCCAGTATTTTCCCGTCTGTGCCTGGGTGCAGGCATTCGAGGGGAATATTCCCCGAGCTCATGCGATGCCTGTGCCATAAATCCATACCGGTCTCTTTGGTCTTTGCGGAAATCAAGTATTCTCTATTGTATGGCGGCGTGACCGATCCCGGCCTGCAAGCCGGGCTCTTCAAGCCTCTCCCGGCGAAGGGAGAGACCCCGGCGGGATGACGGTCTCCTCCCCATGGGGCCCGGATGGTTTACGAAGCGTCACAGGCATCGCCTTTTTCGATGCCTGAAACACAGAGAACCCGTGGAAACGGAACGCGGATCGAAATGGGAAAATATCCTAAAAAAACCGGCGGAAACACACCTTGGGGAAATTTTGTGCCCGGCGACTTCCTCGACCGGTTCGGCATGGGAGCGATATTCCTGGACCGGGACTTGCGGATCACCGGGATAAACACTGCTGCCGGGCTTCTTCTGCAGCAGCCCCGGGAATATTTTCTCGGCCGGAGGCTTGCAGAGACCTTGCCCGCCCCGCTCTTTGGGGAACTCGAAAAGGCGGCCCAAGATGCGGTGCATCACGGTTCTTCCTTGAGCTTTCCCGTGCGTACCCCATTGCCCGGCAGGCTACGGCTTTTTGCGCGTTGTGCGCCTGTTCGCGGAGGGGCCTTTATCGTGCTTGAGGATACGAGCGCGGTCGTACCGCCGGCAGCAGGGCATCCGGAGCAGGAAAGGCGGGAACTGGAGAAGCTCTATGACGAGATGGAGAGCGAGCTGATCAAACTGGAGGCCGTGCTCGAGCAGCTCCCCTCCGGCGTGACTATCGAGGAGGCCCCATCGGGCAGGCTGCTCTATCACAATGCCCAGGGAGATCGGCTTCTCGGGCACCCTGTCATCGCGGCCCAGGATTATCTTAAGAGGCGCTACGGTGCACTCCACGATGACGACACCATGTTCGGCCCGGAGGAGTACCCTATCGCCCGTGCCCTGACCGGCGAGAACATCTCTATGGAGGAGGTGCGCTACCGCCGGGGAGACGGCACGCTCATCCACCTCTCGATCAGCGCGGCCCCGATCAGGGATCTGGAAGGCAATATCGTCGCTGCGGTGAGCATCTTCAACGACATCACCGACCGCAAGGGCGCGGAGGAGGCATTGAAGGAGAGCGAGGAGCGGCTCCGGAACATCGTGGAAAACAGCACCAACGTGTTCTACTCTCACACGCCCGACAACCGCCTGATTTATCTGAGCCCGCAGTTCGAGAAGATATTCGGGTACGATCCAAAAGACCGGATATTTCTGTGGACCCAGACCCTTACCGACAATCCCGACAACCGCAAGGGAATCGAGTCGACCCGCGAGGCGATCCGCACCGGCAGGTCCCAGCCCACCTACGAGCTGGAGCTCAAGGCAGGGGAAGGCAGGAAGATCTGGGTGGAGGTGAACGAGTCGCCGGTCGTCCGGGACGGCAGAACGGTCATGGTGGTGGGGGCGCTTCAGGACATTACCGAGCGCAAGAAGGCGGAGAAAGAGCGAATGGAGATGGAGCGGAGATTCCAGCAGTCACAAAAGCTCGAAAGTCTGGGCGTTATGGCAGGCGGCATTGCCCATGATTTCAACAACCTGCTCACCGCGATCCTGGGCAATCTGGACCTCGCTCTGATGGGCGGACCTGAGAATCCCCGGTCAAGGGCCTTCATGGAGCAGGCCCGCAGGGCCACCCTGCGGGCGTCCGACCTTACGAACCAGATGCTGGCCTACTCCGGGAAAGGCAAGTTCTATGTCAGGAACTTCAATCTGAGCGGGCTCGTGGAGGAGATGGCCGAACTCCTCAAGGCATCCATCTCCAAAACGGTGACCTTAAGCCTGAACACGGACCGGAATATACCCGACATCAAGGCAGACCAGCCCCAGATCCAGCAGATCATCATGAATCTCATCGTGAATGCCTCCGAGGCCATCGGCAACCGGCCGGGCGTGGTGACGATCTCGACCGGAGTGAAGGACTGCGACGAGCACTGCCTTGCACTGAGTCGCCTCCGCGAAAAGCCCGAGCCGGGACAGTATGTATTTCTGGAGGTCAGGGACACAGGGTGCGGCATGGATGAAAAGACACTGGAGCTGCTTTTTGATCCTTTTTTCACTACCAAGTTCACAGGACGGGGACTTGGCATGGCGGCCGTGCTCGGCATTGTGGAAGGGCACGAAGGGGCCATCACGACCCAGAGCGAGCCCGGCAAGGGCACCACGGTCGAAGTCCTGTTCCCGGCGCAACTCCCGGCAGAGAGGCCCGGCGGCCCGGGCGCGGGAAGAGAGCCCCCGGCCGCAGGCGGTCAAAGACGGCCGGATTATGCCTCGAACACCGTGCTGGTGGTGGATGATGAGGATATGGTGCTCGATCTGTGTGCGGCCATGGTGGAGCAGCTTGGTTTCCGGGCGCTCAGGGCCTCGGACGGGCAGGATGCATTGGAGGTGTTTCGCAGGCACTCCAAGGGAATCTCCCTGATCATCCTGGACCTGACCATGCCCAGGATGGACGGCGTGGAAGCGTTCCACGAGCTCAAGCGCATCCGGAGCGATGTCCGGGTGATTGTATCGAGCGGCTTCAGCGAGCAGGAGGTTTCCGGCCGTTTTGAAGGAGATGAGCCGTCAGGCTATATCAAAAAACCCTTCGAGCTTCACCGCCTGCGCGAAAAGATCGATGAGGTGCTGGGAAAAGGCTGATCTTCCCGTTCACGCGGTCCGCTGGAGTGCCCTTGTTACGGACGGTTGCCCTCCTCCAGGGATCGGCTGATCGCACTTTTCAGCTCGTCGATGCCGGCGGGCTTCACGAGGAATTCGCGGATGCCCATCTCTTTAGCCTTGCGCTCGTTCATCACATCGCTGAAGCCAGTGCTCAGAATCACAGGGGTATCCGGTCTGACGGCCAGGAGTCTGGAGGTGAACTCTGCACCGGTCATGCGCGGCATGGTCAGATCGGTGATAACGAGATCGAATGCCTGGGGTGACCTGGTGAACATTTCGAGCGCCTCAACACTATCGTTCACTGCGGCCACCTCATAGCCCAGCCGCATCAGGACCCGCTGGATGCTGGAGAGGATGATGTCCTCGTCGTCCACCAGGAGGATCCGCTTTTTTCCCCTCGGCCTCGAAGCCTTCACGGCCTTGGGCCGCACCACCCGTTCAGGGCCTTCATGCGCCGGGAAGCGGACGGTGAACCGCGAGCCCCTTTCCGGCTCGCTCTCGATCGTGATCTCGCCACCGTGGTCTTCGACCATCCCTTTGGTGATGGCAAGTCCCAGCATCGTGCTTCTGCCGGTTGCCCCTGAAGCGTATGAAGGGTCGAAGATATGCTCCATTGCCTCACGGGTCATCCCCTTTCCCGTGTCGCTCACCGAAAGCTCCAGATAGGGTCCTTCCATTTTCCGGGGAAGATCGGGCCCCGGGCCGGGTTGGACCCGGGAGAGGCTCACCTCGATGGTGCCTGATTCGTTGCCGATCGACTCAGCTGCGTTGTGCACCAGGTTCATGATGATCTGCCTGAGCTGTTGAGGATCGCCTTTGACGATATCGCGGGGCACGTTCAGGTTCTGTTTGAGTTCGATCGCCTCCGGAAGGGTCGCCTGCAGAGAATCGAGGATCTGCCGGATCAGGGGCTTGATCTCCAGCGGATTCCGCTCCCGCTCGCCCCGCCTGCTGAAGGTGAAGATCTGGTTCACCAGGTCTTTCTGGCGGCGTGCGGCGCTGAGCATCTGCTTGAGGATCTGATGGGCCGTGCTCTCCTGCGGCAGGTCTTCCAGCAGGAACTCGGCGTCGATGATGATGGGATAGAGCATATTGTTGATGTCATGGGCGATTTCGCCGGAAAGCCTGCCCAGGAAATCCATTCTCTGAATCTCGCCGAGGCGCTTTTCCAGGTCCTTTTTCTCTTCTTCCATCCGCCGGTATCCCGACAGCAGGCCTTCCATCTCGGCAATCTGCCTTTTTGCCTCCGTCAGTTCGCGGGCGAGCTGTTCTTTCGGCTTCTTCGCGGATTCTGCCATGTCTTTGCTCCGGTCTTGAATGCTGCCTTACTACACCAGGTCCTGCGCATCATCCATTTCCCGATCATAGGGTGAAAAAACGAAAACCTCTCCCTTTAAAATGTTACCCGGCGCGAGCGGTTTTTCAACACCCCCTTTGAAAATGGATGGACGAGGGCTCTCTTGAATTATCAGGGCTCATTGCCATTATAAAAAAGAGAAGTTGTTCTTGATAATGCGCGTTACTCATTGACCACAGGGAAAAAAACCAGTCCCTTTGACGATTCACAAGACATCGGAAGCGAGAAGGACCCCCTTCAGACGATGCTGTGTCAGCCTCTTCCGCCGGACTTTAAGGAGGGATGGGGAGGAACAAGTGATAAGCGTCTTATCTCAGGTGATTGATCTGGATCTGCATGCGTCGGACATAGAATTGCTTCAGAAACTGATCGATAGGTACCATCCCGAAGGGATGGACCTGGTGGATGAAAGATATCTGGCCGACGACAAAAAAGATCCGGCAAAGAATATACCATTGCCCAAGGCCCTGGAGGAATGGGTGAAAGCGATGAGCAATAAATACCACGACAGAAGGTTCGTGCTTGCATTGACGAGAAAAGTGCTCGAGAAAATGGGCTACTTCCCGCAGGACCCGAATGATGCTCCCGGGCCTGTCTACAAGGAAATCCACTAAGACTGGCCTATCTTGACCGGAAACAGCTTTTTCTTGAGCGCCGCGCCGCCCAGATACGCCTCCTGGATCTTCTCGTCCGAACGTAACGATGCGGTGGAGCCTGAGGTCACGAGGCGCCCGTTTTCAAGCACATAGCCTCTGGATGCGATGTTCAGCGCCTTGTGGGCGTTCTGCTCCACCAGCAGGATGGATGTTCCCTGGCCGTTGATCTCGGATACGATATCGAATATCTGCTTCACGAGTATCGGGGCAAGCCCGAGCGAGGGTTCGTCCAGCAGGAGCACCTTGGGCGAGCTCATCAGGGCCCTGCCGATGGCAAGCATCTGCTGCTCCCCGCCGGAGAGGGTGCCGGAGAGCTGCCTGCGGCGCTCGCTCAGGATGGGGAACAAGGAAAACACCCGGTCCTTGGCCGCGACCACCTCGTCCCTCAACCTTTTCCGGGTATAGGCGCCCAGGTTCAGATTTTCCTCCACAGTGAGCGTGGGAAACACCCGCCGCCCTTCCGGCGAAAGCGAGATCCCCTTGCGCACGATCTCATAGG
>Ga0208195_1002648_pt1 | contig 16391 bp, 17 predicted proteins | sample AD_UKC077_MetaG_FD_184441 | JGI IMG/M metagenome (GOLD analysis project Ga0208195, IMG submission 184441) | Active sludge microbial communities of municipal wastewater-treating anaerobic digesters from USA - AD_UKC077_MetaG (SPAdes) (version 2) | ecosystem: Engineered > Bioreactor > Anaerobic >...
AAACAATTAGTCAGTATCTTACGAATCACCAAACAAATGAGTATATTTGTTCGTCAACCCCAATTTATGATACGAGAATAGCTCAACCAGTTTGACTTTTTTGTCCAAGTAATAGGGGTCTGGTACAGTATCACTAAAAATATACCTATGGTTTTTGCCCAATCTATCCAAATTAACCTGTTCCCTGTCATATTATTAAATAATTTATTAATTATAATCCGAACAATATCTTAGCCCTACCACATCTTTTCTCAACAAGTAACATAACCCATGTTGCTAATACCGCAGTAAGGGATATTGCGAAGAAACAAATCTGATAGCTATGAACTATTCTAAATACGAAGCTTCCTAAATAGTAAATTGGTAGCAAGCATATTTGGTTCAGGTAGAATTGTAAGCTATACTTTCCAAAATACTTTAGCACACTAAATTGTGTCGTCTTCATAGCCAAATATATCAATGTCCAAATGCCTGCTATTGCCAGTATTGGTAACAACAACTCGTCAATTACAAAAACTTTAGGGAAAGAGTATATTAAAATACCATACAACGAAATTGTTATGATGAGTATTAATTCCCCTCTCTTTATTAAAAAGTCTTGTATCTTGTCATAATACAACCTAAGGTAAGTTCCAGCCACAAAGAACAGATCATAGTATATTATTCTGTCTATTGTAAATAGTGTTGTATTAACCAACCCAGAAGCTGCTATGGCAAACATCAATAAAGCTACAGGCAATCTAAACTTATAACAAGCTCTATTGATTATGTAGATAAAGAACAAACAGTAAATAAACCATCCTGATCCACCTGCTAGCATCATCAACAGGTTATGTACAATGTTGCCCCCCCCACTTTGGGTATATGGTGCAAATACGAACTTTAAAGCAATACCAATCAATCCAAATGTCAAGAAGGGTAAACCCAACCGTAATGCCTTTTTCTTAATAAAGGTAGGCCAAGCCTCATCCACCTTAAAAAGAAAACCACTAAGCAAAAAGAATAGTTGTAAAGGAAACGAACACACTATCCTATATGCAAATGGCATTGTGACCTTCAAATTGACTGGATTTGGTGAAAAGGAATGCAACGCTATAATAAAGAGTATTGCGATACCCTTTAATATATCAACTTCATCAAATCTCCTTTTTACTATCTGCTCACCCATAGAATCATGCATTATTTGTAATCATTCTTGTAAGATATGCCATAGAATTCGCTCTTCGTTCTTCTATTTCATTATTTACTATATTCCAATCCACCTTGGTAGAGAAAATAGAATTCAAATCCCAATTAGCATCAATCCTTCTATCTTCAATATGGTACTCTTTCATAAGGTTAAAAAGCTTATTGGCATTGTCGCGGATAACAACAGCCATATCAGCACCAGTTATAAGACTCATCACGCATCCATGGAAAGTGTCAGTTACAACACATTCAGCATATTTGAAGTAGCGAAGCAACTCTACTGGTTCCGTATTGAAATTTTTGTCAGCCCATTTATGATAAAAGCCGGGGCAAACAACAATCAGACCTTTACTGTGAGCATAATCTAAAATGGCCTGATACTCTCTTGGATCATTCAACCTGCTTTCATAGGCATAAACCAACAAGTATTTGGGTAATCCAGGATTTCTCAATTCTTCAAGCTCCTTCTTATATCCATAGAGGATGACGGGGTCTACCACGAGTTCTGCATCCCTTCCTGTAAACTCTTTTGCTATTTCAATAGAATTCTGATCACGCATGGAAAGTCCCACCATCGAGTTCAGGCCATTACGTACGAAGTCCTCACAATGCACCTTTTTAACATCCTCAATAGTGGTTGGGCCAAAGCATCCTGCATACGAGAACACTTTATTTGAAGGCAGATTATAACCAAACAGTTCTGGTGTAGGGCCTACATACAATGAGAACACCTCATCACTTCCTATAATAATGAAATCCAATTGCTCACAAGAATGGCAGTCGGGACCAATTAAATTCTCTCGTCTATTGAAGTTGTCAAACAGCTTCTTTTTCTTAATGTTGAATAGAAATATCTCTAAGCCTCTTTCTTTAATGTAGTTCAAAAAATATCCTACCGAGCGAATTGAGATACGGTGTTTATTCTTTATGGACTTGTCGGCAAAATCATAGTTCGTCTCAAAGCGCAAAGCCTGAGCTTCAATGTTGAAATCGCGCTTAAGCACCTTAACAAGCGCATTTAATTGAAGGGATGCACCATGATTATGGACATCATAATGTGTGATGATACCTACATTCATCGTTTTATAATATTGATTCTACTTCTTTGTGAAATTGTTCTGCTAATTTATCCCATTGATAGTTTTTTGAGAGTGCTAATGCTTTTCCCCCCTTTTCGCAGAGTAGATTCTTCTCGTTTACAATTCTTAGGAGAGTTTCCTTTATAGCGTCTGTTGTTACTTCACAAGTCCATCCCGCATCGCTATGTCTTATTTCCTCTAGCATATTTGTACCCCTCGAAACGAAACAAGGGATACCATAAGAGAGAGCCTCAATTAAGCCCATAGGATGTCCTTCTAACCTTGATGTCATGACAAATAAATCAGACTGCATTAGTTCTGATTCCTTTTCTTTGCCAGCAATCTCGTCTTTTAGAGTAGCCACTGTCTCTATTCCTAGTCTCTTTATCTCTTCCCCGATTTTATAATAGTCGTAACGTCTGGGACCATGTATACTTAAATGGAAGTTTGCTTCTTCCAATTGAGGTTTAATTTGTGCAATAGCATCTAAGAGCATATCAATACCCTTATGATACATATCGAGTCTGCCTATGAATATGGCTTTGATAGCATCTTTTGAGAATTCAACCTTTTGTTTATTTGGTGTATTAAATCCATTGGGTATAACAAAAGAGCGTGTTTTAAAAGTCCTCTTTGAGCTTTCCTCTTCCCCTGTCGTTAGGTATTGAATAGCTCTAGCTTTTCTTACATATGAGTTTAAGAAAAGAATATGCGCGATCTTCTTTTTTAGCCAGGAGTGATTATGCTGAGCTTCGTAGGTAAGAGAACCTCTTGGCACTATTATATAAGGCACTTTCTTTCTATTCAGCTCCCACGAGAATACAACCTGGTCTTTAAAATTAAAACCTTCAAATACCGCCAAATCTGGTTTATTGAAAGGAGAAGGCAGAAGATCCAGATGAATACCGCCAAATTCTGCTTTATTGTGGAAAACCTTTACGACTTTCCAATGTTCCATTATAACATCAGTTGTATTCAACCATAGAACATTATCTATCTTCGACTGTGCATTAACAGATGCCGGCACACTCCAGTTCGGACCAGCCGCCACATTCGTGTTCAAATGTGATACATACAGTATATTCATTGTACTACTAATTTAGCATTCTTAACAGGAATTGTGCTTCGTATATTTCTTTTATAATAATGGATGCATAAGAACCCTCCTACCATAAGAACATAACCATATGAAGATGTTATAGGGACAGGCCGTTGATAGAGTGAAATAATAAAGATAAGAAGTAGAATTCGACAGTCTCTATCTTTCTTTGCAACAGACAGCATAGCTATGAGCCAAAGAATGAAATAAATACCAAAACCCACAAAACCAAACTGGATAAGCAGGTTTTTATACGATGAGGTTCCCATATCTCCCCCATACGTTGCACCACCACCAAAGAACACATCATTACTATGAAGAAATTGATTATATAGTTTTTCAAATTCTGGCTTTACTCGGTCGTCTCCGGCAATACCCTCATCTGTTATCTCAAAACGAGCAACAAAGTTATTAACAAACTCATCTCCCCAGTCTATTTTTGGTGCAATTAGGACGAACGCCACTAACAATCCAAGGGGTACATAATACTTCCATCCTTTTCTAATAAATGTAATAGCATAAAACAAGAAAACTAGCAAGAAACCGGCAACGGAGAAAGACAATAAAATAGCTAAAAGCATTATTATTTTTTCAAATTTCGTTGAATATTTATATGCTGCCACATATAATAGTGAACAGATTGTACCTAATCCGCCTGGTTCATTAAAAATACCACAAAGACGCGGAAGCCCCCATTGTCCATCACCGACTATAGCCCATATAAACCATTTAAGATATACGCTAGTTTCAACTCCATCATTTATGAAAGGTACAGTTTCAAAACCAATAGGAAGCCCCAATATAAAGGCTGGATAAAGAAGAATTCCTACCAAACAACTATAAACTATTATTTTATAGAAATAGGTAAATATCTTCATTTTCATCTCTTCACTCATCAAGATAAAAACAGAAATAGATACCAATTCGTGTATGTACGAACCCTCATACCCTCCATAAGTATGCAGAACAAGCATCAAGAAATAAAAAAATAGAGGTAACAACAACTTGGTTCTTTTACGATCTATTGTCCCTTCATACAGCAAATAAAAAGGTCCTAATAAAATGGTAATATATCTAATAACCGCAATAAACATCTCGTAGATTGGCATATAGCCTCCTGCCGAAAAGGCCAACCATACGAAAGTTATTGCCCTTATCGCAAAAACTAGGGCTACAAACTTGGCGAAATGACTAGAATTCTTTCTTGTCATCAGAAATAAATCATTTATTAAAACCTACCCTCAATACTCAATATACGTTACTAAAAGCATTTATCGTCTAATGCTTAAATTTCTTTTCAGCATTCTTTTGCTTTCTTTTCCAATTGATATAATTAACTATCTTTGTTAAATTGATACCATAATACTGGTCACGTTTCTTCTCTACAACAGTATTATATGATATGCATTTCTTTTCTTCCTCAGGGATTTCATTAGGCTGTTTCCCTGTCCATACATTTAGCAACCACTTAACGTAATTCTCCGCATTATTATCCTTGAAGAAACGGAGTCTATTAGCATGACTCGCCACAATCAAATCCATCTGATTGAAGAAGGATTGTTTATCGTCAAATTTGTAATCAATAGACGGTATTGATTTATGAAAACCGTCATAAGTAACACAGAGTGGAACATCCTGGGCATATGCATCGTAAGTGCCCATTGCACCTCCGTCCATACCCATATAGATATAGTAATTAAGATTCGCTAACTTGTGCTGCTGGAATTCATACTCGTAAGGTAATTTACGTGAGACATTATGCCATTCGTAAGTACATCCATTTTCCTCAAGCGCTTTGGCAACTCTATCCCAACCTTTACCTACGAAAACGAAATTAACCAGTTTTGCTGCTTCCTGCTGCTTGCAATAATCAATAAGCCATTGTTCATTTTTTCTACCATCAGGATAACAAGCACTGAAGATACCTATGGAAATAGGACGAACATACGTATTTCTAACAGGCAGGGTCATACCATAGACTTTCTTGGGGTCAAATCCCAGCTCTACCATAAATTGAGCATCTTCGGCAGACATACAGATAAATGAATCAAATTTATCTTTTAAGTCTACCAAATTCATCTCACTCAATGTATGATTTAAGTGAGTATAAAATACAGAATTGTGTTTCGCCTGAGGTATTGGGACTGCTATATTGTATGAAAGATGGTAGCATATTTCCTCACCATTGTAATCATCAAATCCACCAATATTGCATTCATATCCAAGAAGCTTAGAAGTACGTTGAATATCGTCTGCTATCTTTCCCATAATCCAATCATGGGAATAACCGTAATCATTAATAAAAATACGATCCATACTAATTTGTTTTCTTTCTAATTATCTTTAAAAACAAGTTTTTGAGTAACCCTTTTTCTTGTTGATTAAGCATCAAAACAGCAACTCCCATATATACTATGGCTACAATACAACTCTTAATTAAAGTATCAACAGTTCCAGTAGCAGGAACGTAACGATTAAACAAATAACATATCGCAATAGTTACTGCAGACAGTATGATAAAAGGTGCTACTACTTTTCTTATATAATTGGCAATGTTAAAACCTAATTCATTATTTGCATTAATAAGTAACCCAGCAATTATCACGCTCTCCATTAAAACCATCTCAGCAAAAGGAATCCAGATTGCTGCACCAAGTTTCAAGGAAAAATAGATAATTAGCAAAAAGGATATCATAACAACAGCCTCAATAATCATCATCCTTTTTATTTTAGCATAAGCCATATACATCACATTCAATGGGTCGTGAAGGGAACGTACAGCAATACCTAAAAGAAGAAGCCTAGTGAAATCTACAGCAGAATCAGGGACGTCAACCAGCCATATATCAAGCAACTGCCCTGTATATGTCAACAAAACACAAACTGGGAGTAGAATTGTAATAAAAGATACTCTAGAAATTGCATTGATATTATTGAATACTACATTTTTATCATCAACCGCGGCACGTTGCATTATTTTGGGCCGTGCTGAAATAATAGTATTACTAGATATTTGTGAAGCTACAGACTTGACTTGATAAGAAACAGTACGAGCCGCATTATATACTAAACCTCCGAACATATTAAGGAGCATATTTACTCCTTCGTGGACGAGAGAAAAAGTTATATTACCCAAGAAATTCCACCCGGAAAGAGATAACAAACTTCTGAATAGTGACTTATCGTAATGTCTTGTTAATCTGCATTCTGGGAATCTTCTACAATAAATTAGCTGGTAAGACAAGGTAAATACAGGAACCAAGATCAGTAGTGCAGAGTATATCCTTAACTTATTGTATCCAATCCATGAGATTACTAAAACAGCACCTAGTTTAAGCAAAGCATCTACTATTGTCACAAATGCATACACTCCCATCTTTTCATTGGCAATAATAACAGCATCGAAAGGTATTGAGAAAATACTTATAAATACAGCTATTATTGTCATTTGAAAGACAAAATAGGCCGTTCCTATTTTTTCTAATGGTATCTCTAATTTATTATAAATCAACCATGTTCCAATAGCTTCCACTATCAAAACAAATACTATTGCCAGGATAATGTGTATGATTATTCCTAAACTAAATACCGACCTTTGTCCATCAAGAGAATTGCGACCCTTTTCATAATTAAGGAATCTCTGCACTGATTCAGAAAAAAGAGCCTTTAGAGATACAAATGTTGTGGCTATACTACCTACAACAGAATTGATTCCAAAGTCTTCTATGCCAAGTGTTGCAAGCAGCAGACGGCTGGTAAAAAATGTTATGACTATCAAGAACAGCATCCTGATATACATAACAATAGTATTTGTAGCTATTCTATTGGCTGAACTTCCCATTAAAGTATCCTACTAAAGAGAATTCTTACAATTAAAACAGTTTGTTTATCTTGCAAATACTTTTATCACATCACAAATGCTAACAATCTGATTTTCTGTCAGTCCACTTCCCGAAGGCAAATAGAATCCATTCTCTGTTAGCCATTCACAAACTGGATATTCACCACTTCCATCACAACCGTAATCAAGTAAAGCTTTCTGCTTATGCATGCCAGTAAAGAGTAAACGGGTATCAATTCCATTCTCTTTCAAATGTGCAATCAGCTCATCCTTTGTATGACCATACTTCTCTGGATCTATGACAATGGTATTCATCCAGCAAACATCAACACAATTCTCTGCGGGGGTAGCTTGGAAGATTATGCCCGGAACATCCTTTAAGTACTTCCTGTAGAGTTGATGATTCCGAATGCGCATCTCACGGTACTCATCAGCCTTTTCTACTTGTGCCAAACCAATCGCTGCAACAACATTACTCATACGATAGTTGTAACCTATATCCTCATGTTGGTAGTTGCGAGGACCATCAAGCGGGAAGCAAACATTCTTGAAGTAACGAGCACGGTCATAGACCTCTTTCTTATTAGTTACAACCATACCGCCTTCACCTGTAGTGATATTCTTATTGGCAAAGAAACTGAAACCAGCAATATCAGAGAAAGAACCGGACTTCTTTCCATGATATTCTGCTCCATGAGCTTCAGCTGCATCCTCAATAACATAGAGGTTATGCTTCTTAGCAATAGCACAAATGGCGTCCATGTCGCACATCTTACCAAAGATATGTACCGGCATAATGGCCTTTGTTTTAGGGGTAATCTTTTCCTCTATTTTAGTCACATCTATATTCCAGGTATCTTTGTCAGCATCTACAAACACAGGCTTTGCACCAGTGTAGCATACTGCAAAGGCTGAAGCTATCATCGTAAAGGTAGGGATAATAACCTCATCGTCCTTTCCAATACCAAGCGCAAGGAGCGCCAAGTGCAATGCAATGGTTCCATTACAAACGGCTACACCAAATTCGCAATCACAATACTTTGCAAACTGATTCTCAAACTCCGTTACATATTTACCAGAAGATGAAATCCAGCCTGTCTGTACAGCATCCATTACATACTTTAATTCATTTCCAGCGAGCAACGGCTCGCAAACGGGAATATTTGCCATATTATTTCAGTATTACTTTATTATCTTCAACCGGTTCGAAACGCACTTTATCCATTGCTCCGCAATAGGGTCCTTGTTTCACTTCAACTATCTCAGAATCTTCCAGCATCTTAAAGCCATGCCCACCATATCCAAGAAACACAATATCACCCTCATAAGCTATACGGCTTTCAAGGTAGACTTGGTTATCATCATAATAATCAACACGTACTTTACCTCTTTGGATAATAAGGACCTCTTGTGTTAGTTCAACTGTGCGGGGCACACTATTATGAACATGAGGAGCAATAACATAATCCTTCTCCCTGTTCATATAGCCCAATTGCTGCGGAGACTGGTCATCAGTCAAGAACTGAATGCCAGAGCCATGGTAGTCCTTACGGATAATCAATCCCAGGAACTGCTTGCCATTAAATATTTTTTCTACGCCAGCCATTAGTGAGTCTTTACGTATTCAAGATCATGTTCAACCATTATACGAACCAGATCCTCGAACGGGGTCTTGCGGGGATTCCATCCAAGAAGAGTCTTAGCCTTTGTAGGATCGCCAAGGAGCTGGTCAACTTCTGCCGGACGGAAGTATTTAGGATTTACAGCGACGAGAGTTTTACCAATCAGATGCTCTGGTCCAGAAACACAGATACCTTTCTCGTCAACACCTTCGCCGTCGAACTTGATTTCAACGCCTGCGGCCTTGAAAGCGAGTGTAGCAAACTCACGGACAGTGTGATATTCACCTGTTGCAATTACAAAGTCTTCTGGTGTTGGATGCTGGAGAATCAACCACATGCATTCCACATAATCTTTAGCATAGCCCCAGTCACGGAGAGAGTTCAAGTTACCAAGGTTAATGCAATCCTTCTGACCATTCATGATACGAGCAACACCAAGAGTAATCTTACGAGTAACAAAGTTCTCTCCACGGCGTTCTGACTCATGGTTGAAAAGAATACCATTCACAGCATACATACCATAAGCCTCACGATAGTTCTTGGTAATCCAGAAACCATACTGTTTAGCTACTCCGTAAGGAGAACGGGGATAGAAAGGTGTAGTCTCTTTCTGAGGAACCTCCTGTACTTTTCCGTATAGCTCTGAAGTAGAGGCCTGGTAAATACGGCATTTCTTTTCCATTCCAAGGATACGAACGGCCTCCAAAAGACGGAGTGTTCCTACAGCATCTGTTTCTGCCGTATATTCAGGGACATCAAAAGACACCTGAACGTGACTCTGAGCTGCAAGGTTGTAAATCTCGTCGGGCTGAACAAGCATCAAGATTCTCTCTAAAGATGAAGAGTCTGTCATGTCGCCATAATGAAGTGTCAATCCGCCATCATCTTTAGCATCTTTCAAATGACGCTTAAGGTATAAGGGCTCAATGCGTTCACGATTGAAAGTTGAAGCACGACGAACAATACCGTGAACCTCATAACCCTTATTAATCAAAAACTCTGCGAGGTATGAACCGTCCTGTCCGGTTATACCAGTAATTAAAGCTTTTTTTGCCATATTATTAGTGATTAATTGTTTATATTTTCTTTAACTGCTTTTCTTATTGCATCCTCTGCTGTATATTGGGGCGTCTAGCCAAACATCCTTAGGCGAGTTACGTCATATCGATACTCGCTTACATCACCTTCCCACCCAATAAATTATTCAGCAGAAAACTCTCTGATACGTTGTTCTTCTGTGCGTTTACAAATAAGAATTTGACCATTCTTTTCACTTATGATGTAACCATCCAGTCCTTGAAGTACAACCTTCTTAGCATCTTCCATATGAACCACACATTCACTGCACTCATACAACTTAACATTTCCCACTACGCCATTGCCATTCTCATCTTTATTAAGCTTGTCGTGAAGCGAAGCCCAGTTGCCAAGGTCACTCCAACCAAAGTCTGCAGGATGAGTATACACTTTACCGTCCTTAGATGCTGGTTCCAATACTGCATAGTCAATGGAAATCTTCTCACATAGCGGAAACATGCCTTTCACCACATTTCTCTCCTCACTACTTCCAAAGGACTTTGCAATACGATTCATTAAACCGGATATCTGGTTGTTGTATTTCGAGATAGACTCTACTATTGTTTGGACGTTCCAGACAAAGATGCCGGCATTCCAAAGGTAGTGTCCATCGGCGAGGTATTCTTTAGCAGTTTCAAGATTGGGCTTCTCTTTGAATACTTCCACTTTATGGATTTCACCTTTCTCCTGTTCTGCAAACTGAACATAGCCGTAACCCGTTTCAGGGCGGGATGGTTTGATACCGATAGTTACTATTGCGTTGTTATCTGAAGTGAAACTTAAAGCGTTACTGATTACCCTGCGAAACTCCTCCGGATTCATTACTACGGCATCGCTGGGCGTTACAACAATATTGGCATTCTCATCCTCCGCCTTTATCTTCCAACAAGCCCAGGCTATACACGGTGCTGTGTTTCTTGCTTCAGGCTCTGCAAGAATATGGTTCTCTGGGATCCCTGGAATCTGTTCCTTTACAATATCCACATATTTTGCATTGGTCACCACCCAGAAGTTCTCAATGGGTGCAACGCCCTTGAAACGATCAACGGTCAACTGTACAAGCGTGCGCCCGCATCCAAGGATGTCAATGAATTGCTTAGGGTATTCTGGAGTACTCAGCGGCCAGAAACGGCTACCTACACCACCAGCCATAATTACTACGTGATTAATTCTCATGCGCATTAATCTATTTACTATATCCCGTTTTCTTATGTCCACAAAGGTGGTTTATATTAATCTCTCTTAAAAATATCTCTAGTATAAACTTTGCCAATGACATCGTCCAGAGCCGTATCATAGCGGTTAGCGATGATGGCCTGACTCTTTGCCTTGAAGGTGTTGAGGTCATTAACGACTTCTGATCCAAAGAACGTAGTTCCATCCTCCAGCGTGGGCTCGTAAATGATGACTTTCGCACCTTTAGCCTTGATTCGCTTCATTATGCCTTGGATGGCGCTCTGACGGAAGTTATCGGAGTTGGACTTCATGGTGAGACGGAAAACTCCTATGGTGACCTCCTTCTCCTTGGCTGTATCGTATGCACTGGAGGCGGTATAGTAACCGGCGATTTCCAGAACACGGTCTGCAATATAGTCTTTGCGGGTACGGTTGCTATCAACGATGGCCTTGATGAGGTTCTCCGGGACATCGTTGAAATTGGCCAGGAGCTGCTTGGTATCCTTAGGTAAGCAATAGCCGCCATACCCGAAGGATGGATTGTTATAATGTGTGCCAATTCTCGGATCCAGACCAACGCCTTCAATGATTGACTGCGTGTTGAGGCCCTTCATTTCTGCATAGGTATCCAGTTCATTGAAGAAGGAAACGCGCAGTGCAAGGTATGTATTGGCGAAGAGTTTCACGGCCTCTGCCTCAGTTGTACCCATGAAGAGGACCGAGACATCCTGTTTGATAGCGCCTTCTTTGATTATGGAAGCGAAGGTGTGGGCGGCTCCTTCAAGAACAGGTTCATCGTAACCGACGATGATGCGGGAAGGATAGAGGTTATCGTAAAGAGCCTTAGATTCACGAAGGAATTCCGGGGCGAAGATAATCTTGGGCGTGACTACTTTCATTGTTCCATCTGCCTGACGCTCGCGATAAGAGAACTTTTCTCTTGCACTCTTGGTGTAGCCAACGGGGATGGTGGATTTGATAACCATCACTGCATTAGGGTTGACTTCCAGAACAAGCTCAATAACTTCCTCAACGTGAGTAGTGTCAAAGAAGTTTTTCTTGGGGTCATAGTTTGTGGGAGCAGCTATGACTACGAAGTCTGCATCTTTGTAGGCTGACTTGCCATCAAGTGTAGCCACCAGGTTGAGGTCTTTCTCTGCCAGGTACTTCTCGATGTATTCGTCCTGAATGGGTGATATCTTCTTGTTAATCTTTTCTACTTTTTCCGGAATAACATCAACCGCAACAACCTGATGGTGCTGCGCAAGGAGCGTGGCTATCGAAAGACCAACGTATCCGGTTCCTGCTACTGCTATTTTCATAAGTTTACGCGTATTTTTTTACTGCTTCGTAATACGTATCCAGGCTGCCAATGTCAAAGCGGCCCGCACTCATGGGCCAGGCATGCATTGTAGTGTGCTCTACCATATAGTGGGCCAGGTTGCCAGGGGCGTCCTTGCCGCAGCCGTTCTCAACGGAGTGACGGACCAGGTCCAGGTCCTTCTTGAGGTAGATATAGAAGGGAGGCACAGCCCAGGTACTCTTGGGAACTTGAGGCTTCTCTTCCATGTTAAGCACTTTCATATTGTCATCTACCACAATTACGCCGGTACGCTGTAGTTTCTCTATGCTGGGCTGCTGATGGCACATGATGCAGCTGGTGCCTTTGGCCTTGGCAAAGTCCACGAATTCCTGGAAGGAAAAATCAAGGATGTTGTCGTCTGCTACGACTAGGAGGTCATCGTCAATCTCAAGTTTATCTATGGCGAATAAGAGGTCACATACGGCGCCCAAACGCGTTTCATTGGTTTCGGTACCGTCATCCACAATTGTGATGGGCTTTTTATAGTGCTGCTTCTCCACCCAGCCATCAAAGATGGGGGCAAACTTGTGGTTGGTGATGATGATATGCTCATCAACCTCCGGAATGCGGTCTATGTCGTCCAGCATACGCCCCAGAATGGTGGAGTTTCCTATCTTTAGTAAAGGTTTGGGGAAGTTTTTGGTTAAGTCCCCTAACCTGGTAGCGTAACCAGCTGCTATAACAATGTTTTTCATACGAATCTTGCGCCGTCATCGCTCTTGCAGAAATAGACTTTGAAGGAGTCTTTATACTGCGGGAATTTGGCGAGGTACTTTTCTGTGATTTCTTTTTCTATCTGATCTTTCTTAGCCGGGTCCACCAGGGCAATGCAGGCTCCCTTAAAACCGGCACCAGAGAATCGACCACCATAAATACCGTCTGTGGTGAGCATGGCTTCGTAAATGGCGATGAGTTCAGGGCTACCACATTCGTAACTGTGGATGCTGGATTCGCAGGAGGCTTTGCTCAGACTGCCAAACCATTCCAGGTTGCCGGTTTCCCAGGCTGTGATTCCCTCACGGACGCGCTTGTGCTCGGAGTAGAAGTGGTCTGCTCTTCTGGCGAAGCGCGGAGGCATCTTGTCTCGGTTCCGCTTGAAGGAAGACTCCGGAACATCACGAAGGAAAGTTTTATCATGGGTCTTCAGGGGCACGTTCTCATAAGCCTGAACAATCCAGGCGGCAGTTTTGCACTCCGTCACGCGGAGGTTATAATCACTGGACATGAGGCTACGGGTAAGGCCGCTAAAGAAGATACCTAGTTCGAAAGGTGGCATATTATCAGCCTTGGGAATGAGGCGGTACTCATTACTCTCGCAGTCCAGCATCAGGAGATGATCTTTCTTGCCAAGAGCAATGCAGGCCTGGTCCAGGAGGCCGTTGTTGAGGCCTATGTATTCACGTTCTGCTTCAGAAGCAATCTTCATAACCTCGAAGGCTGCGAGCGTGATGTTGTTGGCTTTAACAAAAGCCATCACATAGGCAATGAGGACGGCTGCGCTACTGCTGAGCCCCCCAACGGGCAGAGAACCTTTGATGGTACCCTGGATGCCCTTTTCAAGTTTGAAGCGCTTCTGGAGGGCGAATTTTGCACCGCGGGCATAATCTCCCCAGTCGCCCTGTTTGACTAAAGTAGGGGTTGCGATGTCAAACTCTACATGACCTGAGAAGGTTTCACTGTCCAGGATGACTTTGCTATCTTCGCGGACGTCGAAATGAAGGTCTACGCCTTTGTCTATGGCAAAGCCGGTGACGAGGCCGTGCTGATGGTCTACGTGTGCACCTAAAGGGCAAACTCTGTAGGGGCTGAAGATGTGATACTGCATTATTTGTAGTATTGTTTATACCATTCTGCGAAGTGCCTTAGGCCTTCGCGGAGTGTGATTCTAGGCGTGAAGCCAAAGTCTCTTTCCAGAGCAGTAGCGTCTGCATAGGTTGTAGGAACGTCTCCGGGCTGCATAGGAACGAGTTCCTTGTGGGCATCGAAGTCGTAGTCCTGGGGCAGAACACCCGCTCTGAGAAGTTCTTCCTGAAGAATCTGCACGAAGTCCAGAAGGTTTTCAGGCTGACCGCCACCGATGTTGTAAACTTTGTAGGGCGGGATGGGCAGGCCATCTTCTCCTTTCTTGCGCTCGGGGGCTTTGTACATTACACGTACGATTCCCTCAACGATATCATCTACATATGTGAAGTCTCTGCGGCAGTTGCCGTAGTTGTAGATCTGGATGGTTTTACCGGCAAGCAGTTTATCCGTGAAGCCGAAGTAGGCCATGTCCGGGCGGCCGGCGGGGCCGTAAACGGTGAAGAACCTCAGACCTGTGGTGGGGATATCATATAGTTTGCTATAGCAATGTGCAAAGAGTTCGTTGCTCTTCTTGGTGGCGGCATACAGACTCACGGGATTATCTACACGGTCATCCGTGCTGAATGGCACCTTCTTGTTGCCACCATAGACGCTGGAGGAACTGGCATACACCAGATGCTGCACAGGGTTGTGTCGGCAGGCCTCCAGGATATTGTAGAAGCCTATCATGTTGCTCTGAATGTAGACATCGGGGTTCTCGATGCTGTAGCGCACACCGGCCTGGGCGGCAAGGTTCACTACAATATCGAAATGATACCTAGCAAATAACTCGTCAATCTGGCCCTTGTTAGCGATATCCATCTTCCAGAATACACATTTAGGATATTCAGTGCTATAATACCCTATACCTTCACTGAAAGGTGCGACCTTGTTTCCGAACTCATCTATTTCAAACTCATCCACGCAAGCAGTTATAGGACGGCGGAAACCAAGCTTCGATAACCTGTAGTATTTAAGATTGACGTCGTAATAGTTGTTGATGTTATCGATGCCTACGACTTCTTCCCCACGCTTTGCCAGTACGGTCATTAGATTGGAGCCTATAAAACCTGCTGCTCCTGTGACAAGAATCTTCATTGGTGTTCTATATCGTTTTGCTGTTACTCATCCGAAGAAGCATACAAGAATGCCGATTTTGTGGTCATCTCAACTCCCACTAACTACGACAGCAAGAAGAACTTTTTTGAAACCACGCATGTGGAGGATGTTATAGAAGCAATCCTCGAAGTCAACCCCGATACAGTAATGGTCATCAAGTCTACTGTTCCTGTGGGATATACAGCATCTTGAAGTTTATGACGGGGTGATGAGAAATAATTAAATCAACATATTTTTATGAGCATTTTTGCATGCAAGACCCTGATGATAACAGGTGGAACAGGCAGTTTTGGAAACTGCCGTTCTAAACCGTTTCTTAAACACAGACATAGCAGAGATTCGTATTTTTTCACGTGATGAGAAGAAACAAGATGACATGCGTCACGATTATCAGGTACGTTATCCCGATGTAGCACACAAAATCAAGTTCTACATAGGTGATGTCCGTTCCCTTGAGAGCGTACGCAGCGCCATGCCCGGTACAGATTACATCTTCCATGCAGCAGCACTGAAACAGGTACCATCCTGCGAATTCTTCCTTCGGCATTGAGTGTAGCCGTAAGGTTTAACTGCTTCTCAGCCAGGTATTTTTCTATATACTCGTCTTATATGGGCGATATTCGGCTGTTGATCTTCTCTACCTTCTCCGGGATAATGTCCACAACTACCACCTGGTTGTGCTGGCTAAGCAGAGTTGCTATTGACATCCCTACATATCCCGTTCCGGCTACTGCTATTCTCATAGTATGCTTTATTTTATATCAGGTAGTTTTACGTCAATTAAATAACTATCAAGACCACATGTTATCTTTATAATAAGCAAAAGCGGATATGGCATTAATGGCTGCCATACGAATATGTACTAGCCCCCTAAATAACTGGACTAAATTATAAAAACAGTTTAGTAATAGTTAATTTAGCAATCATGACAAAAGAACGAAGAAAATTTACACCTGAGGATCGTTTATCGATATTACAGGAAGCG
>Ga0208195_1002657_pt1 | contig 16355 bp, 14 predicted proteins | sample AD_UKC077_MetaG_FD_184441 | JGI IMG/M metagenome (GOLD analysis project Ga0208195, IMG submission 184441) | Active sludge microbial communities of municipal wastewater-treating anaerobic digesters from USA - AD_UKC077_MetaG (SPAdes) (version 2) | ecosystem: Engineered > Bioreactor > Anaerobic >...
TGGTTTAACTCCTATAGAACCAATAGGGGTAGAGATAATCAAAATCCTGAACAAATCTATCAAACAGAACTGAATACAGACAAAGCTATTCCCCTAATACCACCCATTGTGGTTGACAATTATATCCCTCTTATGGGAAAGAAGGTCAAGGGGGGATACTTTTTGCCTTTACCTCCCAAAATAAATCAATTTTTTGCCTTGACAATAGGATAATTTAGAAATTTATGGGTAAAAATATATAATTTAGGTCCAGTAACTCAGCGGTAGAGTATCTGCCTTTTAAGCAGAGAGTCGTTGGTTCGAGTCCAACCTGGATCACCACAGCGACCCCTTCGTCTATCGGTCAGGACACAAGATTTTCATTCTTGTAAGAGGGGTTCGATTCCCCTAGGGGTCGCCATTTTTATGTGTTTGAGATAGTTAGTCCCGTTCGTCTAGTGGCCTAGGACTCGTGATTCTCAGTCACGCAACAGGGGTTCGATCCCCCTACGGGACGCCATTCAGACTTTGACAGAAAGAGAAAAAGAACTGAAATGAGATGTAATTATTTCTAACACGGTGATGGTTAAAATGAAAGACGAAAATAAAATGCCGGATTTGGAACCGGAGATTTTCCCGGATCGGCGTATCAAAATTAGTTTTGAAAGTCTGGGTAATCTGCACAGCTTTAAGGTGCAACCCTGGCTATTATATGTTATTTTACTCGTTATAGTAATTGGAATTATATTCCTTTTTGTCGCTTCTTTCCGTGGACCCGATAAAGAAAACCTCAACAAAATTCACCGCTTAGAAACAGAAAATCAATATCTGCAAAGTGAACTGGAAAAATTCAATGTACAACTGGATTCAATTAACGCTTTGCTTGATTCCCTGAGGGTAAAATCTGCTCATAAAAAAATCAATTATCCTTCTTATAGCAATAATCTGCAACCCATCAATAAACTTTTAGTCCATCCTGCACTGGATAGCAAGCTTTCTGCAATAGAAATCAAATTAGAAGTGATAAAAAATCGCCTAACCTATCTGGATTCAAATGGAGTTTCTTCTAAAGACGATGAGTTAAGTTCTGATGCTCTAAAAAACATACCCTCTATCCTTCCTACCTTTGGTGAAATATCCAGCTACTGGGGTTTGCGTAATCATCCCATTCTGGGTGGAGAAATATGGCATCAAGGAATTGATATTGCCAATCGCACTGGAACCCCCGTTTATGCTACAGCAGAAGGTATTGTCTCAAGAGTGGAATCTGATGATGGTTGGGGTAATGTTATCACAATTGACCATAAAGGTGGCTATAGAACTCTTTATGGGCATCTTTATAGGAGTAAAGTTCATCTTGGTGATATTGTGCGTAAGGGACAGATTATCGGATTGATGGGAAGCACAGGTATGTCCACAGGTTCTCATCTACATTATGGAGTTTATCTTAATGGAGCACCAATAAATCCCAGTTATTATCTGAATAGACAGGACCTCAGCTATTATAATATGGTTAGAAAATGAAGAAAGAAGCGGATATTGCCTGGCTTTTCACTACCACCAGTCCTAAAGAAATATTTTCTTCCTATAAGAACATAGATTTCAGCAAAGATTTAATAATTGCAGTTGATGCAGGATTAGAAAGGGTTAATAAATTAGGTATTGAGCCAGATCTTATAATAGGAGATATGGATACATTATCACCTGAACTATTGGAACAGTATCCAGACACTGAAAAAATTAAATATGATATACAAAAAAATCATACTGATACCGAGTTAGCTATTCTTTGGTGTCTGGAACATAATCTGAAACAGGTTGTTATCATAAATGGATTAACCAATCGTTTTGACCATTCTCTGGGTTTGTTACAAAATCTGGCTTTACTGCATAGTAAGAATGTAACGGCAAGAATAGAATCCGAAAGGCAGGTTGTTTTTTTTCTAACAAATAAATCACATCTTAATGGGTATGAAGGCTGTCTATTATCTCTCTTTCCTTATGGAGGTGATGCGACCATTAAGAATTCGGAAGGGTTATTTTTCCCTTTGAAAAATCTGACGCTAAGCCCTCTGCATACCAGAGGTATAAGCAATAATGTAATTTCTTCTTCCATAACGATAGAGCTTGACAAAGGATTGATTCTGGCTATATTTACTAAGTAATTAGATTATTAGTCAACAAGAAGAGGAGAAAATAGATGCAAGCAGCTCAGGAAAAAGATGAATTCTCACTGGAAGAAGACTTGCAAAAAGTTGAAGAAATAATAAATAAGATGAAAAGCGGACAGTTAAATTTGGAAGAAATGATAAAACTTTACGAAGAGGGAATATCTCTATTGACCAGATGTAAACAAACTCTGGAACAAGCAGAACTTAAAATTAATCAACTTTCGGCAACTTTCAATCAGTCAGAATCTGAAGGAGATAATAATGGATAAAAAAGTGCGATTAAAAAAAGATATGAAAGAAAAGCAGGAACTGGTCAATATCATCTTAGACCGTTATCTTCCTCGTAAAGATGAATATCCTAAAACAATCCATAAAGCTATGCGATATTCTTTATTTGCTGGTGGGAAAAGAATTCGTCCATATCTAACTATGAGCACTTATGAAATCTATAGAAAAGAAGTGGACAAAATTGTTCCTGTGGCTGCTGCTATTGAGATGTTGCATACTTATTCTTTAATCCATGATGACCTTCCCGATATTGATAATGATGACTATCGCAGAGGCAAAAAATCTTGTCATATTCTCTTTGGTGAAGGACAGGCACTTCTGGCAGGAGATGCTCTTCTGGTTAGCTCTTTTGATTTAATCACTCTATCTGAAATTAAATCGGAATATAAAGTCAACTTTGTGCGTGAACTGGCAGAAGTCGCTGGAGTGAATGGTTTGATTGGTGGTCAGATGATAGATATTGAGTCGGAAGGAAAGAAAGTGGATCAAAAGACTATAAACTATATCCATAATAACAAGACAGCCAAGCTTATTCAGCTTTCTGTTCGTTTTGGAGCTATAGCTGGAGGTGCACCAGAATCTGAGCTTAAGGCTCTGGAAGATTATGGTGGAAAAATGGGTTTGGCATTCCAGATTGCTGATGATTTGCTGGATATTGAAGGAACACCTGATGAATTAGGCAAAAGTGTAGGTAAAGATAAGATTGAGGGTAAGGCAACCTATCCATCTGTTTTTGGCATAGCTGCATCAAAAAGTAAATTGCAGGAATTAATTAAAGAAGCCCGGGAAAGTATTGCCCCTCTTGGTGAAAAAGCTGAACTTTTAGATGCTTTAGCCGAATATATGCTAACTCGCAAATCATGAATATCCGTTATAAACTCCTCAATTCCGAGGCTGCTCCACCTAAAAAAATGAGTAGTTCTTGCTCAGGTTGGGATTTAAGTGCTGCTCTTTCTGAACCTGTAATTTTAGAACCAGGTGCCAGAGCAGCCATACCAACAGGTTTAGCTCTGGAAATACCTCCAGGTTATGAAGGTCAAATAAGACCTCGCAGTGGTTTAGCTTTGAATTATGGATTAGGCATACTTAATAGTCCTGGCACAATAGATGCTGATTATCGTGGAGAAATCAAAGTTATTTTAATCAATTTATCGTCAGAAGCTATCACCATTAATCCTTTAATGCGTATAGCTCAATTAGTAATCTGTCCAGTAATAGAGGTTTGCTTTGAAGAGAGTGAACAATTAAATGATAGTATGAGGGCAGATGGAGGATTCGGTCACACAGGGTATTAATAAAGGGCTGTTATATGAATATAGAAGAAAAAATAATAAAACTTAAAAATGAAAAAAATGCCATTATCTTAGCTCATAACTATCAAATCGTGCCAATTCAGGATTTGGCTGATTTTCGGGGTGATTCATTACAACTTTCCATCCAAGCAAAAAAGAGTCAGGCTCCGTTAATTGTATTTTGTGGCGTTCGCTTTATGGCAGAAACTGCCGCTATTCTTAATCCAGAAGCAAAGGTCATTCTTCCGGTAGAAGATGCTGGATGTCCTTTAGCTGATATGATTAATGTAGAACAACTTCGAGAATTCAAAGCTCTTCATCCTGAAGCTAAGGTAGTCTGCTATATAAATTCAAGCGCCGCAGTGAAGGCAGAAAGTGATGTTTGTTGCACTTCCGCTAATGCAGTTCAGATTATCAATTCCTTCCCAGAAGATGAGACCATTCTTTTTGTTCCCGATAAAAACCTCGGCAGCTGGGTAGCCAAAAAAAGTGGGAGAAAGGTTATTGTCTGGGATGGTTATTGTCCCGTTCATCAATGGGGTTTCACTCGTAGAGCTTATGAACATTTGAAAAACCTGTATCCAGATTATAAGATGATAGCACATCCTGAATGTGATGAAGATATCATAGAAGTTGCAGATGAAGTGCTTTCTACCAGCGGTATGGAACGATATGTTAAAGAGCACGATAGATTAATTATTGCCACCGATTCATCTTTCACGGATTATATGCAACATCTCTATCCACAAAAAAAGCTTATTTCGCTTAACACCAGAGCTTTTTGTAATAATATGAGAAAAACCAATCTAAAAAATCTATTAAACGCTCTGGAAAAAGAAGAAACCATTGTAGAGGTTCCTCCTGAAACTTCCGAAAAGGCTTTGTCTGCATTGAATAAAATGCTGGAGCTATCCCACTGAAAAATTGCACCCCTGTTATCTTGGATGATAAAGGAACCCTTATTTATCAAGACAAAGATGCTCATGCTATTACCAGTGCACCTATTTGTCTTAAGAATATTGCCTTAAAGCTTTTCCCTGAATATCCTTCTCAATATGTTCTGGATTTAGGAACAGGTTGTGGAATCATTGCTATAACTCTGGCAATGGAAAGACCATCCTGGAAAATAGAAGGTCTGGATATTCTGCCTCATATGATAGAGCTGGCAACTCATAATGCTGAACTTTGTTCCTTGAATATCAAGTTCCAGCTTGCCAATCTTTGCACTTTTACTACGGAAACCCCCTATTCTTTAATTATTTCTAATCCACCCTGGCAACCTCTGGGAACTGGAAAAATTAGCCCCCATCCAGCAAAAAATATCAGTCGCTTTGAACTTATGTGTTCTATGCCAGAAATTTTATCTTTTCTGGAAAGAAATCTTACTTCTGAAGGCAATGCTTTACTGCTCTATCCAGATTTTAGGATTCCTGAACTGCAAACTCTGATTTACAAGACTTCACTTGACATATTTGACCTTATTCCATGTCCTGGCATTGATAAACATTTTATTTGCCATATCCGTTATAAAGGAACTAAAAAATGAACCGGAGCTTTTTCTTTATCCTTATACTGATAACTCTTGTCTTAACAGGATGGAGCTATGTTCACTATCAATATTTAGAAAGTAGAGAATTTCGCCTTAATCAACTTTCTGAATTGCCCATTTTTGTTTATATGGATGACTTGAACCACCTGGAGCAATTAGCCAGAGAACTCCTGGAAACCATCCCGGAAATAGATTCGTTATTCTTAGAATCTGGATTGCAAGCAGCTCAAGAAATGCTCTCTAACTTTCCAGAACTGGGAATTGAACCTAATACTTTAACTGAATATCATTTCCCCAATATTTTAACCATAACCTTCAAACCTATGCTTTCTTCCTTTTCAGCTCGAGATATGGTATTACAGTTTCTTCACGATAATAATGTCCCTTCCAGAGATATAGATGACCAAAATCCAGCCTGGAGTTCAGCTAAAAAGGAATTAGATTTCTTGAATTCTCGCTGGAGTCAAACCACCTTCTTCATTGCCATTACTGTCTTTTTAATGATTGTCTTTGCCAGGCTTTATCTATACCTTCAAGAAGCAATGCATCGTCAGGGTAAATCTCAAACTCTTTTAGAAAAAGTGCGGGCAAGTGAAATCAATCGGTTGCATAATGCTCTTCTTTTAACTTTACCTATTTTGATAAACATTGCCTTATACTATATCTTACTTGCCTTAAACAAGCTCTCACCTTTGATTAACTGGAGCTTTTTCCTCGTGCAATTGATAACTTTAGTTGCTGCCATAATAACTGCTATTCTGGTAAACAATCTATCCTCTCCTGGAAAGGAAAGTTCCAAGATAACAGTAGCTGTTCCAGTTGAACCAAAGATTAATGAATAAAATCCCCAATATCCTGACCTGTATAAGGTTAGCATTAGTTCCAGTTTTCCTTATACTAACCTTCTTCTGTCAAAGTGAAAATCATATCATCTGGGCTTTAATTGTCTTTATTATCGCTTCAATTACAGATTTTCTGGATGGCTATCTGGCACGGAAATGGAAGGTAATATCCGATTTCGGTAAAATTGCTGACCCACTGGCAGATAAACTTATAGTCCTATCTGCTCTTGCCGCTTTAACCTTTTTACCACCCTTTAAATTATTTGTCCTCATTTTTATCATAATTGCTATCCGGGAAATAGGTATAACTATTCTGCGTGAAGTTAGAAAAAAACAAGGTATTGTAATGCCTGCAGATAAACTGGGTAAATGGAAAACTGCTCTTCAAATGATAGGGATTATCCTTGCTCTTTTTTTGTGGGCTTGGTTTCCTGATATTGCATCCACATCTATCATCCGACTTGTTGCTAATATCTGGTTTGCAATAGTTGCTTTGCTTACCGTTTATAGTGGATTAAATTATCTACAAACCATACAGAAGACTTCTTTAAAAGGAGATGAACAATGAAGAAATATTTTTATATTATACTTATTCTAATCCTGCTGTTATTTTCTCTGTTTGGTTGTAAAAAACAGGAAAAATCGCAAGAACCTCAGAAAAATTTCTATACTAAATACCAAAATTTGATTGACCCTTCCAAACCCATTGCCTTTGGTGATGATAATATTATCTATATCTTTGCGGAAGATAATAATCTTAAAAATGTAAAAAATACTTTGCAGACTTCCCTTGAGCGGACTATTCAAGTTATTATTGAAGAACCCTATTTCTCTACTGAATTCAAAGACGGTTCAGAAATAAATGACTTTACCAATTACAAGAATCTCATCTATTGCGGAACCTTAGATGGTAAAGATCGGGTCTCCACTCATATAACTTCAACTCTTGCACCTGATTATATCAATCTGGTACGGAAAAATGGTGCAGAAATGTTTGTGGTCAATAATTTCTATGTACGAGACCAGCTTATAATCTATTTAGTGGCTAAAGATGCTCCCACCCTAAAAAATCTGACAAAAGAGCGAAGTGAACAAGTTTTTAACTATTTCCTGGACCGCTACAAGCAACGTCTGGCTTACCAGGTTTATTTCAATGAAGTAATCTCTGATGATTACTTTGCCGATTGGCCCTTCACTATTAAGATACCAGTTCTTTATATGGTTTTCAAAGATGATAAACCAGGTCATTTCCTCTCTTTTATCTATCAGCCAGCTAAACAAGACACCAAACATCCAGATAAATATGTCTCTATTTATTACGAATCTATGCCAGAAAATAGAATTACTAATGAATGGATATACAACACCCGTCAGATGTTGGGCAAAAAATACTTAAATGGGGATGAAATCTATGATAATGCATACACCATAGAAAAAGCCAAGATTGCAGAATATGATGGACTAAAGATGTATGGACACTGGATTAACAAGGAACTATCTGGAGGAGTTGGTGGAGCTTTCCAAAGCTGGGCTTTTTGGGATGCTCGCACAAAAACTGCTTATCTGATAGATAATATTGTCTATATGCCAGCTGTCACCTATAAACTTCCCTATCTGCTTGAACTGGAAATGATATCCCATTCTATATCTATTAAATGAACCATTTTTTTAGGCATATACTACTTTTATGCCTCTTCTTGCTGGCACTTTCTTCAGGTGCCAGCAAGGAGATTGATAAAAAATCCCCAAATATAATCCCCGATTATCGTGCCATCAAATCCTATACCCTGGCTTCCTATTACTATTTTGACGGAGATTATGTTGCAGCTGATAAATATTTTAAACAATCTCTTAAATATGACCCTAAATCTTACACCATCAGAAAACAATCCCTCTTAAATTCTTTTGAACTTTATAATAAAAAAGGTATATCAGCAAAAAAGCTCCAGAAATTGATTGATGATTACAAAAAGTTTGCTCCCTTAGATGAAGATTTGCTTTATGCTGCTTATGACTTTTATAGATACACTCAAAATGAAACGGAACTTATAAAAATTATTTCAGAGTTACAAACTAAATATCCTTCTCCACGTGCCTATCTTCAGAGTTTCCTTTTTGAATTGCAGTATCATCAAAGAGTTTATCCAGAATATCTATCTAAAGCTCAAGAACTGGCTGGAAATGACCCTACTTTTTATCCACTATTGATTAGACTCTGGTCATTTTTTAGTCCTGAAATGGAAAAACAGGCAATTATTCGTTATTATGAGCTGGATAAAGGAGAGCAATCCAATGCTTTTCTGGCAGAATATATAGTTCGTAATCAGGACTTGGAGCTTGCTCAACAGTATCTTTCTTCCCTCCATTATCCTGAAGATAAGGATTATATGCTCTATTTTGCCACTGCTCAATGGTCTAATCAACCTAATCCATTACTTCCTGATTTAGCTGATTATTTTCTCCGGACCTCAGATTTAGAACTCATTTCAGAACTTGCTCTTTCTGCTCTAACTCAACATCGCTGGGACTTGTTTCCTGAAATTGAACTAACAGTTGAAGCTTCTTCTGCATCTGATGAAGAAAAACAATCTTTGTATTCTCTCTTAATTGCTTATTCTTTATATACTTCCAATGATAAAAACTTAGCTGATATTCTGGAAAAACTAACCGAATTAAAATACTTTGATGCTGTCTTTATTTACTATAGCTGTGCAGTTAATCAAAAAATAGACCCCAATGTTAAACTTCCAACAGCTGAAGATTATGAACTCTTCATTAATGAAATTAAAAAACGCTTACCTGATGAACCTCCAGCTCGTTATCTTCAAACCATTGCTTCACCAGAGGAAGAGAATTCCGAACCTTTAATTTTAGATAGTAAATATCTACTCGCTCTGTGGCTTAAAGAACATCATACACTTTGTCCTGAAGATTATGAATTTATCATTTCTTATTGCCACTTAAAAAAGAATTTCTCCGAAGAACGAAACTTTCTTTTAGAAGCTATTAACAAATGGCCCGACTATCCTTCTTTCTATAACGACCTGGGATATTCTATGCTGATAAATGGAGAAGACCCAGAACAGGCTGCAACCTTGATTCGCAAAGCCCTCACTTATGAACCTGAAAACCCTTATTTTCTGGATAGTCTTGCCTGGTATAATTATCTCACAGGAAATTACTCCGAAGCTTTAAATCTTATGTCTATCCCGCAAAAAATGGAAAATATGCCCGCAGAAATAGCCTATCATCTTGGAGCAATCCATCTTGCTTTGCATAATTATAAAGATGCCAACCTCTGGTTACAAAAATGCCTTACTATAAATAACGACCCTGAAGCTGAAGAACTGGCAATAAAAGCCCTAAAACAGATACCAAAATAATTATACCTATATCTCAAAAAACCCGAAACAAATATCCACTTAATTACACACATATCTGCAGAACTTAATAGTAATCATTATTTCCCTTGCCAAAACTATAATCTTTATTAATTTTCTCTTTACTCCAAAAAATAGCATTATTCTATTGACAAATATCAGCCCCTTTTAAATTAGTTCTTGAAATGCGTTCCGGAATAGCTCAATGGTAGAGCAGGTGGCTGTTAACCACTTGGTTGGGGGTTCGAATCCCTCTTCCGGAGCCATTTATTATATATAGACAATTTTAATAGAAAATCTAATCTATTTTATTACTTCTTTTTCCCCCTAACTAAGTTAATTCTATATTAATTTTTCATAATCATCTATGTGTTAATATTTCGTATCTATTTTGCAAAAAAAGATATACGAAAGAATGATTACTTCCACTTTATAAATATCAATTATATATTGACAATAAATCTAATCATTTTAATTTGAAAACAAAATAAACTGGGTTTAAGGGATAATTAATGGAGCAAGAACCTCATTATAAAAATCATAGAAGTAGATTGAGAAATAAGTTTATGCATTACCCTGAAAGCTTGCAAGAATATGAAATTGTTGAATTGCTATTAACTTATGTTATTCCACAAAAAGATGTAAAAGAAATATCAAAAAATCTTCTTAATACTTTTGGAAACATTATGGGCATTTTTGAAGCTTCAGAAGAGGATCTAAGAGCAATACCATATATAAAAGATAATTTCATCACCCTTTTAAAACTCATAAAAGAAATTAATGCAATCTATAGAAAGCAGTTAGCAAGTGTGATTCCTGTCACAAAATCTATGGAAGAAATTGTTCAATATTGTATTGAAAAATTTTCCGAGGAAAAGGAAGAAAAGTTTTATGTAATTTATCTTGATAGCAACTATCACATAATTAAGGATAAACCATTTCCTGCAAGTGAATTTCATTATGATGGAACAGTTGATAAAACCGTTGTATACACTCGTCAAATTATTAAAGAAGGTTTGGATAGAAAAGCTTCTGCTATGATTATATCACATAACCATCCTAATGGCATTTTAGAACCTTCCGAATATGATATTAATCTTACCAAACTTATAGCTTTATCAGCTGAAACTGTTTCTATGACCCTTTATGATCATTTAATTGTTGCACCTAATGGTTATTTTAGCTTCAAAGAATCTAAATTATTATGAATCCTCTTGATCTAATCGTACAAGTTATTCCTACTTTAAATGATGATCAAAAATCCGCTATTACTACAACTGAAGGTCCTCTATTAATCATAGCTGGACCTGGTACAGGAAAAACCCTTACTATCATTGCTCGAACCCTTTATATTCTTTTATCTGAAAAAGCCTTACCAGAAGAAATAGTTCTTACAACTTTCACAAATAAAGCAGCTTTTGAATTGCGAGATAGAATAAATCAACTCGCTAAGAAACTTAATTATAATACCTCTTTACATCCAATGAAAATAGGAACTATCCATAGTTTATGTGATTCATATATAAATGATAATCGCTCAAAAACAAAATTAAAAAAAGATTACCAAATCTTAGACGAACTCACTCAACCTTTCTTTATTTATGAGAATTTTGAAGATATAATTAAAGACAAAAATCAAGGTAAATACCTTGGTAAATGGAAAGGAAAATGGGATGCCATCAATAACATTATTCCATACTTAAATAAAATTACTGAGGAATTTATTGAAATAGATAAATTAAAAGGTTCAAATAATAATTTCTTACAACTTCTTGCTGATTCTTACCATTCATATGTTGATGCCCTTTTTAAAGCAAATTGTGTAGACTTCTCATTTCTTCAAAAGATATTCTATGAGTTACTACTTACTTCCGAGGTTTATTCTAAAATTAAAGAAAAATTAAAATATATAATGGTTGATGAGTATCAGGATACAAATTATATTCAGGAACAAATCCTTTTAAAATTAGCAAACCCTGAAAATAATATTGCTGTGGTTGGTGATGAAGACCAGTCGCTTTATCGTTTTAGAGGTGCGACTGTTAGAAACATTTTAGAATTCCCTACCCATTTTGCTAATTATAAAAAGGTTGAACTTACTATAAATTATAGATCCCATCCTAAAATTATTAAAACATATAACAATTTTATGAATTCTATTGACTGGGATAAATATCGTTTCCCAAAAATGATATTTCCAATTCCTGATGAAAAATATTCTGATTATCCTGCAGTTTTTTCTATTCGAACACTTAATAATGAAAGGGATGAAGCACTTAGAGTTGCTGATTTAATCAGCTTTCTTAAAAGTAACAATATAATACAAGATTGGAGTAATGTGGCTATCTTAATGAAAAGTGTAAGGCAAGAAAATAGTGACCAATATATTAATGCATTAAAAGAAAGAAATATTCCTTATTTTGCTCCTAGGGCAAAAAAATTCTTTGATAATGAAGAAATTAAACTTCTAATAGCTTGTTATGCTCTTATTTTCGGTTTTTATGAAGAGGAATTGAATGGTTATTATCACAGAGATTATATTGATGAAACTATCAAGTGTTTAGGAGAAAATAAAAATGATTCTTTATATAACTACATTACCCGTAGAGCTAATCAAATTATAAACCTCACAGAAGGTTCTCTTGACTTTAACATCCTTGATTATTTCTTTCAATTACTTGCTTATGAACCCTTTATAACTTATTTGAAAGATGAAAACAAAGCTTATAATCTATCTATATTCACTCAACTAATTTCAATTTATCAGAGCTATTATAACATATCTATTATCACTGCTGAAAATAAAACTCATATTAGAAATTCTCTTTTTAGAAGTTTCTTTAATTTCCTATTAGCAAGTGGTATTAATGAATACGAGAATCCAGATAATCCCGTTCCCAAAGGATATGTACAAATAATGACTTTTCATCAAGCTAAGGGTCTGGAATTTCCTGTAGTTATTGTAGACTCATTAGATAAAAGTTTTAAGGTACAAAAACAAGTAGATAGAGATCTTCTGCCTTTTTCTCAAAGAGAAGAATTTGAACCATTGGATAAAATTACTATTTTTGACCGAACTAGACACTATTATGTGGCTTTTTCTCGCGCTCAAAAAATCCTGGTCTTAACTGCCAATAAAAAACCTGTTTCTTGGTTAACTTCTGTATGTGAAGGACTAGATCAATATCCTTATATAGAAAAAGATCTCCTATTAGCTCAAAAATTTGAATCTAAACCTCAATTTATTCCTAAAAAATCTTATTCTCTTACTAACATTAATATGTATGAAATATGTCCCCAACAATATCTATTTTTTAAAGAATATAATTTTCAACCTTCAAGATCAGCTCAGGTCCTTTTTGGTTCTTTAGTGCATTATACTATTGAAGATATTCATCGTGCTATTCTGGATAAAAAGAATTTTAGTGATGATGATATTGAAAACTGGTTATATGAAAATTATACTGCCCTCCTTAGCAAGGGATTAAGACCTCTTATTCAAACTCGTAAAGAGTTAGCCTTGAAACAAGTTTTAAATTATTATCATCAAAATCAGGATTTAATTTCTAAAATAAAAGAAACGGAAGTTAATGTTTCCATAGACAAAGAAGATTACATTATTACCGGTATTATCGATTTACTTACATCTCAGGAACAAGGTCTGGACATCCTTGATTTTAAAACTCAAAAAAAACCTGATTGGGGTCATCCGCTTATTAACTCCTACGAAAAACAGCTCTGTTTATATGCCTATATCCTTCAAGAAAGATATAACTCTCCCATTAATAACTTATATATTTATTGGACTGCCGAAGAAAAAAGAAAAGACGCTTTAATGCAAATAAAATATTCAGAACAAAAAGTTGAAGAAGCTGGTAAACACTTTGATGAGATAGTACATAAAATAAGAGAAAAAAAATTTGAAGTAGAGCAATCTCCCGATACAGAAAAAGTCTGCAAAGAATGTGATTTCCGCTTCTTTTGCTCCAGAGAAAACCTAATAAAGTTCCATCCTCAAGATTTAGATGAAATATGAAAGAATCTCAAAAAGTAGAGTTTAAGACATCAGTTGGTGAATGGAAAGAAATTGTTAAAACTGTTTGTGCTTTTGCCAATACTGAAGGTGGAGAAATTTATATTGGAATTAATGATAATGGTAATATTCAAGGAATACAATTAGGAAAAAATACTATCAATGATTTAATTCAAAAGATTATTACAAATACTGAACCTAAAATATATCCGAAATATAGAGTAGAACAATTAGATAATAAAGATATTTTAGTTTTACAAATTGATAAATATTATGAAAATATCACTCTTGCTTTTGGAATACCTTATAAAAGAGTTAATAGTGCTACCATACGTATATCCAAGGATGAATATGAAAGAAGAATAATTGAGATACATAAGGAAATTATAAGATTTGATAACCAGATTAACGAACGAGCAAAATTGAATAACTTAGATGATAAAATAATTAATTTTCTTTTACAAAAAGCAATTGAAGAAAGAAGTATAGATATTCCTGTAAATTTAAATAAACAAGAAATTCTAATGCATTTTAATTTGATGAAAGAACAAAAATTATTAAATGCAGCTATCTTATTATGTGGTAAGAATCCTCAGACTTTTTTTAATTACGCCATAATAAAATGTGTAAAGTATAAAGGGAATGATGTTACCGCTCCAACTATTGATATTAAAGAAATTCAGGGAAATTTGATTAATCAAGTAAATGAAGCTGAAAAATTCATATTTGAACATATAAAGTTAATATCATGGATAGAGGATGGTAAAATAGAACGACAAGAAAGATGGGAATATCCTCCAAAAGCAATTAGAGAATCCCTTGTTAATGCAATTGTTCATCGGGATTACCGAGCACCATTTAAAGTTTATATTAAGATATTTGAGGATAAAATTGAAATAAGTAATCCTGGAAAATTACCAGATGGTTGGACAACTGAAAATTTAAAAGTTCCGCATGATTCTCGTCCTTATAACCCTTTAATTGCAAGAATCTTTTTTTTACTTAAATATATTGAAGAATTAGGGTCAGGTACTAATAAGATAATTGAATGGTGTAAAGAATGGGATCTTCCGGAACCTGATTTTAAATTTGATGGTTCCTCTATTACTGTTATAATAAGAAAAACGATATTTTCTGAAGAATATTTAAATACTTTGGAATTAAATGAAAAGGAAAGGATTATCATTAATTACCTTAAAACACATAATATAATTACTAGTAAGGAAATACAAAATATGTTTAATATTAGTAGAGAAATGGCTAATAGATATTTAAATAGATTAATCCAAATGTCATTACTTGAAAAGAAAGGGCAAGGTAGAAACATATATTATAGGATAAAATAATGCGTCAACTTTGCGTCAACTTTGCGTCAACTTTGCGTCAACCAATAAAGATTAATTAATTACTATAGAGGAGACTTAAATGCTTGAAATAACTAAACCAGAATTAGTGTGGAAAGGAAAATATGACAATGATGGTAATCTTAAGCCTATTGAAAAACCAGGTCCTTTCCCTTTTCAAATTGTAGAAGTCATTAACAAACCTCGGACTGGCATTGAAGAAGCTCAAGAAACTCTTTTTGAAATATGGGAAGGAAAAGAAGGTAATAGCTTTGAAGAAGGATGGAAAAATAAACTTATCTGGGGTGATAACAAGCTGGTAATGTCTTCTTTACTGGATAAATTCGCCGGTAAAATAAATCTTATTTATATTGACCCACCTTTTGCCACTGGAGCAGACTTCAAACTCAAAATTCAAGTAGGAGAAAATGTTGAAGAAATCACTAAAGAACGTTCTGTAATAGAAGAAAAAGCTTATAATGATACCTGGATAAAAGGAATAGATTCCTATTTACCAATGATGTATGAAAGATTAAATCTGATGAAGGAATTACTTGCTGATAATGGCTCTATTTATATCCATTTAGATTGGCATGTTGGTCATTATGTAAAGGTTATGATGGATGAAATTTTTGGGGAAAAGAATTTTAGGAATGATATTATTTGGCACTATTTTATGGGCGGGAAATCTCCAAATATGTTCGGTAGAAAACATGATATTATTTTGTGGTACTCAAAGTCTGATAAATGGACGTTTAACCGCCTAAAACATAAAAGAAGATTGGATTATATACCAGGGTTGTCTGCGAGGTCATCCACTGGAGAGGAGATAGAAGAAACTACTGAGAAAGATGAAGTAGGGTGGTATAGTGTTGTTACCGTTGACGATGTATGGGATATTTCTGGTGTTTTTAATATGAGTTATGAGTACCAAGCCTTTACCACTCAAAAACCAGAAGCCCTCCTAAAACGCATCATCCTTGCATCCTCCAATCCGGGTGATCTTGTTGCAGATTTTTTCTGTGGTTCAGGAACAACCTTAGCCGTAGCAGAGAAATTGGGTAGAAGATGGATTGGCAGTGACTTATCTAGATATGCTATTCATATAACCAGAAAAAGATTGCTTGACATAGAAAACTCAAAGGATTTAGAAAATAACGAAGTTAAATATGGAAAGAAAGCTCAACCCTTTGAAATTCTTAATTTGGGTAAATATGAACGACAGGTTTGGCAGATGAAAACCTTTACTGGAAAAGATGAACAACAGACTATGTATGAATACATTGCTTTTATCCTAAAATTATATGGTGCTACACCTATATCTGGATTTACTCATATTTATGGGAAAAAAGAAAAAGCCCTCGTCTATGTGGGAGCTGTAGATTCTCCTGTTACCGTTCAGGAAGTTATTGATGCCATAGAAGAATGTAAACAAATGGAACAAAAAGAGCTACATATCCTTGGATGGGAATGGGAAA
>Ga0208195_1002681_pt1 | contig 16198 bp, 20 predicted proteins | sample AD_UKC077_MetaG_FD_184441 | JGI IMG/M metagenome (GOLD analysis project Ga0208195, IMG submission 184441) | Active sludge microbial communities of municipal wastewater-treating anaerobic digesters from USA - AD_UKC077_MetaG (SPAdes) (version 2) | ecosystem: Engineered > Bioreactor > Anaerobic >...
ATAGAAGCTGAGTCGTATAAAATAATGTAGCGGAAGGCAAACCGAATACATTAACTTTTGGCCAAAATTTACATCATGACTAAAAAACGTTTTACGGGAGCACGTTTGCGAAAATGGTTTCGTGTTATTCATTGTGACTTGTCCTTTTTCTTTTCAGGTCTCATCATCATTTACGCCGTGTCGGGCATTATGCTCAATCATCGCGATAGCATCAATCCGAACTATACGGTCAAACTACATCAATTGCAGGTGGATGGGACATTTCCTATGGAGAAGGAAGATGTTTCCAAATCGATGGTGATTGATATGCTGAAACCCATCAAAGAGGATAAAAACTACACGAAACATTATTTTCCTGAAAACGACAAGCTGAAAGTTTTTCTGAAAGGAGGTTCTTCCCTGGAAGTTGACATGCAGAGCGGAAAAGCACTTTACGAGTCACTGAAAAAACGTCCCATCATCAGTCAGTTTAACCGGTTGCACTATAATCCGGGAAAATGGTGGACTTTGTTTTCGGACATTTTTGCCATTTCGCTCATTGTCATCACCATTACCGGAATATTTATCATCAAAGGTAAAGAAGGCATTCTGGGACGAGGCGGCATCGAATTGCTGGCAGGGATCGTTGTGGTGATTTTGTTTATGCTGTTGTTGTGAGTTTGTGAGGTGCGGGGTCCGAGTTCCGTGGTCGCGGGGTACGGGGTGCGAGGTACGTGTTCCGTGGTAGCGAGTTCTGTGGTGGCGGGTTAGGTTTTCGCGGATTAACGCAGCAGTTGGGCGCTTATAAGACACCGTAGAGTTTGGACGATTTAGTTATTCGAGCGCTAATTTTTCGAGTGAAGCAGGCGTAGTCTTGATTTTTTTTTGCTTCGTTTTTTTGTATCAAGACAAAAAAATGAAGAGATAAGTAAATTAAGCAGAAAACACAATTATGAGCAAAAAAAATAAAGCAACATGGGGTCACCACCACACCCATACAGAAAACCTGCGAGGAAAAAAGCTGTTATGGGTTACACTGCTCAATTTTTCCATAAGCTTGGTACAAGTAGCAGGTGGAATTATCTCCAACAGCCTTTCCCTTATTTCGGATGCGATACACAATTTGGGTGACACATCCGCTATTTTTATTGCTTTTTTGGCCGGAAAACATGCGGCTAAGAAACCTGATGCTCAAAAGACTTTCGGTTACAAACGCGCAGAGATTTTAGCGGCTCTTTTTAATGGGGTGGTGCTGATAGCCATCTGTATTTTTCTTTTTGTGGAAGCCTATAAACGCTTTGTAGATCCGCAACCTATCAAGGGCAGAATCATGCTTACAGTAGCCATTTTCGGACTGTTGGCTAATTTGATTTCAGTCTTGGTATTGCAAAAAGACAAATCGCACAACCTGAACATACGTGCCGCGTACCTGCACCTGTTAGGTGATACGCTTTCGTCGGTAGCGGTTATTGCAGGAGGTATAGCCATTCTCTTTTGGCAAGTTTACTGGCTCGACCCGCTCGTAACGGTTGCCGTGGGAGTTTACATCATCTACCACACCTGGGGCGTGGTACGCCAAACGGTAGATATCCTGATGCAGGCAACACCCCGCCATATCGACCTTCAAAAAATCCAACAAAGCGTGGAGACCTTACCGCAAGTTGAAAATATCCACCACCTGCATGTGTGGCAAATGGATGACGAACAAATTCACCTGGAAGCCCATCTCAATATCTCCCATAACGTCCCCCTTAGCGATGCCCAAGCCGTCCGCCACAAGGTGGAAACCTTATTGAAAAATAAATTTGGTATCAGCCACATCACCCTACAAATTGAGTATAAGGGGTGTGAGAATAATGATGAGTTGATAAGTAGGGGAGGTGAGATAACGTAGTGGGGAGATGTGTTTATTTTATTGATTTGCTGAGGTGTATAGGAAATATATGTTGATAACATTACGTAAGTATTATTGGTTTTATACTTAGAAATGTTGTAAATTTGGTGGGTGAAATTGGATGTTGGGTGCGAGTGGGGGTTAATTATGAAGATTTATCGAAAGGGATTCATAAAACAGAAAAATATCTCATCCGTTTTCTATTGAATTTATTACTGAAAGAAAATCACCCGCTCAAAAACCGTGAAATGCACATTCATTACATTGATACCGTAAATGACACTGTAAAATTAAAAAATGACACTGTAAATGACACTGTATTTGATTTGATAAAGAAAAACAACCATATAACGGCAGTAGAAATCAGTAAAAAGTTGAAAATAAGTTTAAGCACCTCTAAGCGGAGAATAAAAGCACTAAAAGAACAGGGAAAAATAAAACGTATTGGAAGTGACAAAACGGGTTATTGGAAAGCGATTGAATAATGTATGTTATCGGTAGTCAGCACAAAGAAAAGAGAGGTAATGAAAATGTAGTGTGATAATCAAATGCTGATGCAGGCAACACTCCGCCACATCGACCTTCAAAAAATCCAACAAAGCGTAGAGACTTTATTGAAAACCAAATTCGGCATCAGCCACATTACCCTGCAAATTGAGTATAAGGGGTGCGAGGATAATGATGAGTTGATAAGTGGTGGGGGTGAGACAACGTAGTAGGGGGAATGTGTTTATTTTGTTGAATTTGCTGACGTGTATAGAAAATAATATTGTTGATAACGTTATGTAAATATTATTGGTTTTATATTTAGGAATGTTGTAAATTTGGTGAGTGAAATTAGGTGTTGGCTGTAATTCTAAAAAAATAAACTAAAAATTTTAATAATATGAAATGCCCACATTGTTTAGTAGAAATAAATCCAAACTTCTCTGAAACATTCTTATATGGAGATAAAGAAAGTTTTTGGTCTATTTTTACAATGAATTGTCCAAATTCTAATTGTGGTAAAATGATTATTGATCTGGCTTCTGGAGAACCTTACCGAGATACCCGAAATCAACCATGGAATGGTTTGAAGTCGATTAAGTTTAGACAAACGATTAGGCCTTTTGCATCAGGTAGATCTCCTGTTCCACCTGAAGTTGATGAATTGTTTGCAAAGGATTATAATGAAGCTTGCTTGATTTTAACTTTTAGTCCTAAAGCAAGTGCTGCACTGAGTAGGAGATGTTTACAAAATGTATTAAGAGAGAAAGCAGGTGTAAAAAAGAGCGATTTATCCAATGAAATACAACAAATAATTGATAGCAAATTATTGCCTTCGTATTTATCTAAAAGCATTGATGCTATTAGAAATATTGGAAATTTTGCAGCCCATCCATTAAAAAGCACATCGACTGGAGAAATTATTGATGTTGAGATTGGTGAAGCTGAATGGTTACTAGATGTCTTAGAAGCTTTATTCGATTTTTACTTTGTACAACCATCAATTTTGAAAACGAAAAGAGATGCATTAGATAAAAAATTGGCAGATATTGGGAAACCACCAATGAAATAAAGGGCTACCGCTAACAGTGCGTATATTTTATCAGGAGTTTAATCGTTGATTTTAAGGTAATTGCAGCAAATCAGCTTCTTGATGTAGGATAATGAATTGCCTCGAAATTTGTCACTGCGCCAAAAGCACCAGACTGTTATGTTTAATACGGAACTTGATTTTGAATTTAGAAAATTATTATCTTTGCAAAGAAATTAAAATCTAATTATTATGGCCAAAGAAGAAAAAAAAGTAAAAAAGACTGAGGAAAAAGACTTTAAAAAGGAATACTCAGAAATTTTCTCAATTCTTGGTATAAATGCTGAAAATATTAGGCATGAATGGAATAAGGAAGGTGATATTATTAAAGAATTTAATCTCTATGAAGATCATCCTACACCAATATTAACACCGAATACTCATTCATTAAATTACTAACATGCCTAATTGGAAAGAAGTATTAGAAGAAGTTGCAAGGGTTAACAGGCAAGGCAATCAAGCACTTGATGTTGTAAGGAGAAAATATTTAAAAAATATTTTTCAATACACCAAGCGAAATGTGATTGCATATTATTCAGGTTGGCTCCAACGACCTAATTCCCCTGATGTTATTGTTAATGATAAGGATATTTCTGGTTTTATGTTAAACATTCATAAAATGGACAGAAAAAAAGGATTAGACTTAATTTTGCATACACCTGGTGGTAGTCTTGAAGCAGCTGAAGCACTCGTCACATATTTGAAATCCATGTTTGGCAAGGATATCCGTGCTATCGTACCTCAACTTTCAATGTCAGCGGGGACAATGATTGCTTTTTCATGTAAACAGATTGTGTTAGGAAAACATTCAAGTTTGGGCCCTATTGATCCTCAAATGGGGAATGTACCGTGTCAAGCAGTTATCGCTGAATTTGAAAGGGCAAGGAAAGAGATAATAAGCGACCCTAAAAATGCAGCCTTGTGGCAATTTATTATTTCAAAGTATCATCCTACATTGTTAAGTTCATGCAAACATGCAATAGATATGTCAGTTTAGCTTGTAGAAGACTGGCTTAACGATAATATGTTTGAGAATGAAAATGATAAAACAAAAAAAGTAATTGAGCACTTTTCAAGTCATGATAATTCAAAAACTCATGCAAGACATATATCCCTTGCTACATGCAAAGACATGGGATTAAAAATTATTGAATTAGAATCAGATAATAAATTGCAAGATTTAGTATTAACGACACATCATGCATTTATGCATACCTTTTCCAATTCAGGCGCTCTGAAAATTATTGAAAATCAGAACGGTGTAGCATATATTGAGCATTTACCATTAAAGACAACAAACTAAGCCTCATTTAACTCATAACAGGTGGTATATTTTATTACCGAAATAGTTCTGAAATCAAAGTCTGTGGCTCGTTTCGAATTTCATTGTGCTTTGATAGTGTTGTGCTCTGAATTCAGAAGCAAAAATATATTGCCGAATCGTTAATTAACATTTTGTGAACACGCCATCGCAAGAAGATATATTAAAAGCAATTAATGATTCAGGGTTCTTGTTTGAACAAGAAATTGGGTTTATAATTGAAAAGTTTGAGTATCATATTCAAACTAATTCTGCATTTAAAGATTTAGAAGAAGAAAAATCCCGAGAATTAGATGTTACAGGTTATAAAAGATTTTATTATGATGAAGAATCTAAAATATCCATTGGAATTAGATTGTTATGTGAATGTAAAAACAATAAAAATCCTTTCGTCTTTATAACTAGAAACAAAGGTAAGATTGACGACTCTTATAGTCCACCAAATTTTCTTTTTCCAAAGGATGAGTATTTGATTCCTGTAGAGAATAAGCAAAATAGTTTCCATGTAAAAAACGGGTTTTTCTATTACAAAATAAATGAGATTTACCCCTATTCGATAAGTGATAAAAAGGCTGTTCAATTCTGTAAGCTTGTACAAAAAAATAAAAAATGGAACGCATTTCACGATGGAATTTATGACTCTATAATGTTACCTTTAAGTAAAAGTTTGGAATATTATAAGAATAAGGATAAGAGTATAAGAAATGAAACTTGGAAAAACTATATAATCTATTTTCCAATTGTCGTTCTAAATTCAAAAATCTTCTCAATTGATTCACATATAGATAAGACCAAAGTTAATGAAGTTGGCTATATTTCTTTCACAAGAGAAATAGATTCTAAAAAGCAGAACAACAAATATTTAATTGATTTTATTTCAAGGGATCATCTTGAAGATTATCTTTCAAAGTATGTAAATAAATTTGCTGAAAATTTCAAAGACTACGTCTTGAAAGAAACGTCACCCGACATAGTATTGGAGTAATGAGAATTAAGTGGAAAATCAAAAGTTTGAGCTTTTTATCCATCACTATCGCTAATACTCAACCTTTCCCTGCAAGCATAACGGCAGTACATACTGATATCATTCATAAACTCAGCACAAAAAATGGGTTAAAAAGGCCCATGCAATAATTCAAAATTTTTCTTGCGCAACCGTGCTAAATTGTTACCTTTGACCCTCAATTAAAAATCATAGAATAAGAAACTATAAATGGCGAAAAAAAGCGGAAGTCTCACGCAGACAAAAGGACTATCAAATCAACATAACAATCTGTTCGAACAAATTAAACGAAAAGATGAAAATGGTAATGAATATTGGACGGCCCGAACTCTTGCAAAAGCCCTAGATTACACTGATTTTCGTAACTTTTTATCGGTAATTGAAAAAGCCAAAGAAGCATGTATAAATAGTAAACAGCGAGTCGAAAACCATATCGTTGAGTTCAACGAAATGGTTCCCATTGGTTCAGGTGCCGAAAGACTAACGCAAAGCTACAAACTCTCTCGTTATGCATGTTATCTCATTGTTCAAAATGCCGATCCTGATAAGGAAGTTGTTGCTTTGGGGCAAACTTATTTTGCTGTGCAAACCCGTCTACAGGAAATTCGTCAAATGGACGAGTATAACCGCCTGAGTACCGAAGATGAGAAACGTTTGTTTTTGCGCAACGAAATGGCAAAACACAATATCCAGCTTGCAGCCGCGGCTAAAGATGTAGGAGTAGTGGAACCAATTGATTATGCTATATTCCAAAACCATTCAGGAACTAGGTGGAATCATGCCTGAAAACCTGCCAACGGCTGATAGCATTAAAAAGCTAGAGAAAGGTAAGCAGCCAAAGCAATTGAATCAGGAAAAGAAGAATCTGAAATAACGGTTACCAGTTAGCAACGTGGCAATCCGTTGGTGACAGTTAAAAATAACACAACAAAAATTCACAGCATTTAAAATTAAACGATATGAAAAAAATCAAAATTGGATTATTATTAGGCATGGTTGCCGGAGTTATTGATGTAATTCCAATGATTATGCAAAACCTGACATGGGATGCAAATATATCTGCATTTGCCATGTGGATAGTTGTTGGATTTCTAATTGCAACAATTGATTTAAACATCAATTCGATCATCAAAGGTGTTTTGATCGCTTTCTTGGTTTTATTACCAACTGCAATTTTGATTGGTTGGAAAGAGCCTGTTTCACTGATACCAATAATAATAATGACAACAATTTTAGGGGGACTACTTGGCTTTTCAATTAATAAAACTTTGACTAAAAAGTAGAAAACTTGCAATCACCAACGTTTCATACCGTCGACCGTCGGTAAACGTAAAAGAGGATTCAGCCATTTTTGAACAATTACAAATGACTATTTCAACAGAACTAATATTGCTTGTCGGTTCAGCCTTGTTTTTTATCAGTATGCTGGTAGGGCAGGCGGGACACCGTTTTGGGGTGCCTATTTTATTGCTTTTTCTTATAGTGGGTATGATATTCGGTGCCGATGGCTTCGGGCTTAAATTTGAAAATATACAAATGGCACAGGCCATAGGTTCGGTTTGTTTGGCCATTATTCTGTTTTCGGGTGGGCTGGATACCCGGTTTTCGGCAATAAGACCCGTTATCGGTCCCGGAGTAGTACTTGCCACTGTGGGAGTATTGTTGACGGCTGTTTTTACAGGACTGTTCACGTATTGGATAACCGATAGTTTTTTCCCTGCGCTGGGATTGGGTTTTCTTTCGTGCATGCTCCTTGCTTCAACGGTTTCGTCAACAGATTCGGCTTCCGTTTTCGCAATTTTGCGTTTGAGAGGCTTGACTTTGAAAAACAACCTGCGTCCGATGCTTGAACTGGAAAGTGGTAGTAATGACCCGATGGCTTATTTGCTAACGGTTATGTTTATCGATATCATTCAGTACGGTGAAAATCCTGATTACTTGATGGTGGGACTAAGTGTGTTGATTCAGTTGGTCGTGGGTGCCGTATTGGGTTATCTGTTAGGGCGTTTGGCAGTAAAAATCATCAACAAAGTAAAAATGGATAACGATTCGTTTTATCCAATTATGCTGCTTGTTTTCGGGGTGTTTATTTTTGCTGCTACCTATTTTTTAAAAGGAAACGGTTACTTGGCAGTTTACATCGCCGGCTTGGTAATCGGAAACTCCCGGTTCGTGCACAAACGTTCTTCCATGAGGTTTATGGATGGATTCGCGTGGATGAGTCAGATATTGCTGTTCCTTACGCTCGGTTTGTTGGTTAATCCGAGTGAATTGATTGAGGTAATTGTCCCTGCGCTTCTCATCTCTTTCTTTATGATTGTGTTTGCGCGTCCCATCACGGTTTTCTTATGTCTCGCTCCTTTCCGGAAAGTGGGATTTAAAGACAAACTGTATGTGTCGTGGGTGGGATTGCGAGGTGCAGTTCCCATTATTTTCGCCATTTTACCCCTGGCTGCCGGAGTCCCCGGTTCGCGATTAATATTCAACATCGTGTTTGTGCTTACCCTTGTTTCATTGTTGATGCAGGGAGCTACTTTACCTGCTGTGGCACGTATGTTTGGATTGGCTAAAAAATCGGAGCAATACAAACCTTTACAGGATTTTGACGTGGACTTTTCGGAAGAAATAAAATCGGTCATGACGGAGATTTTGATTGCCGAAGAAACCTTGAGTTACGGTAAAAACCTGATGGAGATGCCTTTACCCGATAATACTTTAGCCGTTATGGTAAAGCGAGGTGACAACTACTTTATTCCGACAGGGCAAACCGAATTGCACGTTAACGATATATTGCTGGTAATTTCTGATGATGAGGAGGCGTTGAAAGAGACTTATTCAAACATCGGAATTTCGGATTTTACATACCGTAAAAATCAATAAAACGAAAATGTACAAAACAACATAGTACATGCGGAGTTCAGAGGTTGTTAAAAGTTCGTGGCATGTAATTCCGCACGATACTGCACGCCGTTAGCAAACATAAAAATATTGAAAATATGAGTACTGAAACAATAAAAATGGCAGAAAGATATGATAGAAGAAAAATTAGTGATAAAGTTAAAAAGGCAATGTCTAATTTTTATTTCAATCATTTTGTTCAATCTGAAAGAGAGCTTAAATACACCGAAATTATTTACAAAAAATTCAAATTAATTGATAATATAAAAATGTTAGAAATTGGTGCCGGTACTGGTGGAAACATATATTTTTTTAAAAAGCTTGGTTTAAAATGGGAGAATATTTATGCAAATGAATTATTACCGGATAGATTTGAAATTTTAAAAACGACATTTCCCAATATTAATCTTTATGAAGGAGATGCTTGTGAAATAGAACAAGATGCAAAAGAATTGTTTGATATTGTTTTTCAATCAACTGTCTTTACTTCAATTTTAGATACAAAATTCAAAGAATTATTAGCAAAAAAAATGTGGACATTATTAAAGCCTAGTGGTATTGTATTGTGGTATGATTTTGCATTTGATAATCCTTCGAATAAAGATGTTAAAGGTATTAAAAAGAAAGAAATAAAGAGCTTGTTTAAAGAAGCGAAAAGTATCAAATTTTATAAAACCACATTAGCACCACCAATTGGTAGGGAAATAAAAAAATCTTATCCTTTTGTAAATATATTCCCATTTCTAAGAACACATTTAATTGCAGTAATTGAAAAATAGATTAGTATTTTGCTAACATACAATACGCGAAAAACATGCGTAGAATTGTTGTTGAAAATGATATTGGTTTTATATTTACGAATGTTGTAAATTTGATTCGTGAATCAGATGTTGGCTATCATATCAAAAAACTGACAGTACAAGACAAAAAATAATATTAAGCAAGTATCAGATATACGAAAAAATTCAGAATCAGGGCAATAGGGGGGAAAGTAACTAAATCCAAACCAAAAGAGTAAATAAGTGGGGAGTCCACAAGAAAAAAGACTACAATCATCATATTAAATTCAAAAATTTAGAAAAAGAATGAAACAAATCCTCATTATGATTTTGATTTGCATTTCGGCAAATCTTTTTTCTCAAGTAGAACAAGTTAGTGAATACGCTGAAAAGAGAAGTAGTATTACAATTGGAATATTGCAAGGAGGAGGTTCCATGGTTGGTGCTGATGTGGAATTTTTGCTTACCGACCGATTTGGACTTCAGATTGGAGCGGGTTATGTTGGATTTGGAGGCGGATTAAATTATCATTTTAAACCATCAATCAGAAGTTCATTTATTTCATTACAGTATTGGAATCAAGGGATTGGTGATTCTTTTAGTCAAAATGTAATCGGGCCAAATTTTGTTTATAGAGGTAAGAAATGGTTTACGGCTCAGATTGGATTGGGTGTCCCCTTAAAGAAAGGACCGGCATTGCCTGATGATTATAAACTACCTTCTGTTATGTTAATGTATTCGATTGGCGGATATATACCTTTTTAAATAAATCATTTGAATATGAGAAAAATAGCAATAAACATGAAACATATTGAAATGATAAAGAAATTATTGATTCTAATTTTGATTTTGATTTCAGCAAATTCATTTGCAAGAATTGGTGATAATGATAATTATTGGATTATATCACAACACGATTATAACGAGAGAATTTTCAATGGTAAAGATGTTTTGTTCAGGAGATATCTTGTTGTTCCGTACATTGATAGGAAGTATAAAGACATTTTGGAGACTAAAAATGAAGAAGCTTTATTGGCAAAGTTTTCATTTATGCTTGATAGAAATAAAGTTTCCCGGATAGATAAGTACATTAACAATTGTGACAATTCTTTGGATATTAACAATCTTATAAAAGGGTTGTATTTTTTCTCTAAAAAACAATATGATCAAGCGATTGCTCATTTGGAGCAATTAGAAAATAAAGAGTATAGTTTTTTACAACTGTTGATAATAGCTGACTGCAAATACGAGTTGCTTCAGGATAAAAAGAATTACAAAACAATCATTGGAGCATATCAGGTCGCATTAGATTGTACTGATAATGAGCAAAATAAAGCAGTAATAAATAACCGGATTAAATATATAAAATACCATTAAGCACAATGAAGAATACCATTGAACTGATTGTTGATGATTTGAATGTATATTTTAGTAAACAGGATTAAACAGCAACAAACTTTGTAAATTATTTAAACCTATACTCTTCTCAAACACAGATAAAAACAAATAGAAAACACAGAAGAATGTCATAGATTTTATATTGACAAATGTTGTATATTTGTTTCGCAAAACAGATGTTGTGTGCAATAATGCCCGATGCATAACCCTGCATGTAAAACAATATGAATCTAAGGAAAATTTTGATTTGGACTTTGAGGTTGATTTTATTGATAACTCTTTATTTTCCCATTTGGATTTTAGGGGCAATGGTTGTTGGAGACTTGATGCCGCAGGTGCCTTCAGAGCCCGGTTTACTAAATGAGGGAGTCGGCATGGTTATTTTGGGCATAATCAATACGGTTTTAATAGTTGGATTGATCGTTACTTCACGATGGAATGGGTGGCGACTGGCATTATCTTTAGCGTTCGCTTATTATGGGGCATTTACATTTATTACTCAAATTGAAACCTGGCATTTTCTTACTGAAATAACGGTATCGCCCGGGTTGCTTCCTCGTTTGTTTATCATGGGCTTGTCAATACCAATCGTTTATATCCCTCTTGCCATCCTTATATGCCAAAAATGGAAGAAAAAAGATATTGCCACCAACAATTACTATATGGTTTTACCTTTTAAGCAACTTCTTTTAAAGTTTGGTGTCATTGCTGTTATTTATCTGATAATCTATTGGTTGGCAGGATACTATATCGCATGGCAAAATCCCGAATTGAGAGCATTTTACGGCAATCCCGGCGAAATAGAACCTTTCTTTGCCCACACGCTTGCTACAATATGCAAAACACCGGGTCTGATTTTGTTGCAATTAGCCAGAGGTATCCTATATGCGATAATAGCGATGCCGATAATTCTTGGTTCCAATGTTAAACCGTGGATAACCGGATTGTTAGTAGGATTTCTTTTTGCGATACCACATTTAGGGCATATTTTGCCTAATCCGTTGATGCCCATAGCCAGTGTGAGACTCAGTCACATGATTGAAACAGCCACTTCTACCTTCGTGTTTGGATTAATTGTCGTGTGGTTGCTGCACCGCAGGCACAGCAATTTGAAAGATTTGTTTTCTAAAAAGATATAAATATCACAATTTCAATAAGTGGGTGATAATTTTTCACAGCCACAGCACAAATTCCTTATCAGTTAACCACCCCCTCAGCCTTACTAAATCATAAATTACCTAAACTGTTTCAAAAAACTATGACCAATAAATTCCAAAATAAATATCGCATACCATCCACCCGATTGCAAAATTGGGATTATTGTTGGGCAGGGGCGTATTTTATTACCATCTGCACCAAAAACCGCGAACATTATTTTGGTGAAATTGAAAACGGGGAAATGCGATTGTCGGAAATTGGACATATTGCGGAACAGGAATGGATAAAAACATTCGACATGCGACCCGATATGAATATACAAATGGGTGAATTTGTGGTAATGCCCAATCATTTTCATGCCATTATTATTATCGGGGAAAATGAATATAATCAACGTGATGATGATGGTGATGATCATCGTTGTTGTAGAGACGCAATGCATTGCGTCTCTACGTCGTCGCAACCGCACAACAATCCCAAACCGCATTACATTCCCATGGCAACAACGGAAACGCCCATGACAACAACAACCACGCCCCCACAAACGCAATGCGTTTCCACCAAACAACCACACGAAATCAATGCCCCCAAAAACCGTTTTGGTCCACAATCAAAAAATTTGGCATCCATCATTCGAGGTTTCAAAATTGGTGTAACCACCCATGCACGGAAAATCAATTCCGAATTCGCATGGCAACGCCTATATCACGACCATATTATTCGTGACGAACAATCATTTAAACGAATACAAACCTATATATACGAAAATCCGGCAAAATGGGTTGACGATATATTTTATAATTTCTAATTTTTAAATCGTAACTTTGCATTTCACAAGGGACAACCAACACAACAATTATAATGAAAAACTGGATAAATGGGATTCCACACGAAATTGCTTTTTGGGAAGGAGTCTATTCCAATAAAAGGCGTATTGAAAGTTTGTTTAAATGGTCTAAGTATAATAAGGAAATAGAACTTCTTAACTTCGATGTCAAAAACTTTCTTTCTCAAAAAGAAAATCCAATAATAGTTGATGCCGGTTGTGGAATGAGTTTCTCCAATGGAGATAAACTGGACGGCAAGCAATTGAATGTATGCTATATTGACCCTCTTGCACCGTTTTTCAATAAAATTATCGAAAAGAAGAAGCTTGAATTACCCAAAATAACATTTGGATTTATAGAATACCTTTCGGCTTTTGTTCCGAATAAAGTTTCCTTGATAATAGTACAAAATGCTCTTGATCACTCTAAAAATCCACTTAAAGGAATTTTAGAGTGTATTGAGAGTCTTGAAATCGGAGGAGTTTTATACCTGCGACACTTTCGAAATGAAGCTGAAACTGAAAATTATCGAGGTTTTCATCAATATAATATTGCTGTCGAAAACGATAATATGATAATTTGGAACAAAGAAATGAAAACCAATATCAATTCTTTTTTAAAAGATTTTGCGACCATAAAAACCAGCACTTACGGAAATGAAGTTATCGCAGTTATTACAAAAAAACAGGAACTTCCGAATGGACTTATTGATTGCAAAAAAGATATTGCGGATTTATCTAATCAATATATTGAACTGATACAAAACTTTAATAAAGTCTCTTATTCGTTTTTGTATCATTGGAATTTTTTCAAATTGCGAACTATGCATTTGTTTGCACAACTTTTTAGTTGGAAAACAAGACAGAGAATAAAAGGAATAATTAAAAAAATAAAATTTAAATAAACTATGTACATCAACACAAAAATAGCCGGTGAGATTTACTACGTGGGCGTTAACGACCGTATCAAAGAAAAGTTCGAAAATATGTTGCCGTTGCCTTATGGTGTTTCGTACAACTCATATCTGATTGCTGACGAGAAAGTTGCACTGATTGATACTGTCGAAGCATCCCATGGCGATATTTTCATTCAAAAAATTCAGTCTCAACTTCAGGGGAGAAACATTGACTATTTGATTATCAACCATATGGAACCCGATCATTCCGGTTCAATTACTCAGCTTCGGAAGTATTACCCGAATGTTACCATTGTGGGCAATAAAAGAACGCTGGAAATGGTGGAGGGGTATTACGGAATTGACGACAATACCATGGAAATCAAGGATGGTGACCAACTTTCGCTGGGACACCACCAACTCACTTTTTACCTCACACCGATGGTGCATTGGCCTGAAACAATGATGACTTACGATAAAACCGAAAAAGTCTTGTTCTCCGGTGATGCTTTTGGGTGTTTTGGTACACTTGATGGCGGAGTGCTGGACACGGAAATAAACCTGGATAAATATTGGGATGAAATGTACCGTTATTATGCCAATATTGTAGGAAAATATGGTTCACCCGTGCAAAAAGCCTTGCAAAAACTCGCATCGCTTGAAATTCAATATATCTGTACCACGCACGGTCCGGTTTGGCATGGAAATATTTCAAAAGTTGTGGATATTTATGACCGGCTGAGCCGATACGAAGGTTGTGAAGGTGTCGTGATCGTATATGCCAGTATGTACGGTAATACGGAGCAGATGGCAGAAGCTGTGGCACAAGGATTAGTCCGCAACGGTATTAAAGACGTAGTGATGCACAATGTTGCCAAGTCAGATGCATCGGTCATTTTGAGTGATATTTTTAAGTACAAAGGACTTGTGATAGGTGGTCCGACCTACTCCAACGAATTGCATCCGGATATTCATTCACTTTTAACTAAAATTGAACTGCGGCAAGTAAAAAACCGGGACTTTGGATTTTTCGGTTCATTCTCATGGGCAGGAGTTTCCGGTAAAAAGTTGGCTGAATTTGGTGAAAACATGAAGTGGTGCATGGTTGACGACAGGGTAGAGGAAAAAATGGCACTCAAAAAAGACAACTACCTGAAATGCCTGGATTTAGGAAAAAACCTGGCCGAATTGCTTCGTACACCTGACACTAAGGATGAGAATAGTGATTGATTTAGTTTTTGAATATTGCATCAAATCTTCACAAAAATTTAACACCTTTTCTTTCACATTTATCAGCGAGATGAATATTTTTGTATCGGTCTGAATTTTAGATGTGTGAAAACAAAATCAGTTTTATTGGTATTCTCGTCGATTGTGGTTTTTTACATCGGTTGGGGAGTTTCTCAACTGATAAGTATCAAAACGCAGCACTCGCTACCATCAAGCCTGTTGTTTTCTATTATTTTTACAGGACTAATCGGGTGTTTTATTCCAATATATTTCAAGAATAAATTTCGTTGGTGCTACAATAAACCAGGTTCAAACAGAGCAGTAGGTTATCTTTTCCTGGTTTTAGCCGTTCTGTTTTCAACAGTATTATCAGGAGCTTTTATTAAAGTCATTGAACTGAAATATTCTTGGAGCTTAATGCTGAAATATATACTGCTGTTTTTCCCCATGTCATTGGGAATAGGTTTATTTGCGTTTTTGTTGATTCCGAACACGATACAGGGTTGGGAGAAGAACAAAATGAAAAGTGTGTTGCTAATTTTTGCAATAGGCGCTTTTTTCTTTCTCTCATTTTATGTTGATTCGCTGTTTCAAGATATAGAACTGGCTGCTACCATGGGGTTTATCGGATTGTTGCTGGGGTTGGGGTATATCTTTCTTAGAAACTTTTGGGTTGTGTACTCAGCACTTTTTATAATTATATTAGTGAACACATTGGCTGACAATAAGTACGATGAGTATAATTATTGGGTTGTGATTATCAATACTTTACTCTCTTTAACAATACTCACGTTTGACTTTATAAAGGATAGAAAAATCAAAAATTAAAACCTATCAAAAGAATCAAAAATGAAAGACAATAGCAATTCAGTTACAATTTTTAATGCTCGAATTATCGGGACTTTCTTTTTATTAGCTTTTTTAGCCTATGGATTTGGAAGACCCTTTTTCGAAAGCACAAATAATCCCGTAAAATATTTAGGTGCATTCTTAATAATCGCCAACTCGGTAATGGTTCTGTTTATTGGGATTTTATTGAGGAAAACATTGAAACTGTATAATCCATTAGTTGGCAATATTTATCTTTTTACAAGATTATTTGAAGCCTTAGCTTTCCTAACAATATTTCTAAACGGAAGTGTATCAGATGATTTGGGATATTTTCTTGCGATGCTGGTGTTAGGAATTGGCAGCATTCCCATGTGTTTGACATTACTTAAATACAAAATCACACCATCCT
>Ga0208195_1002690_pt1 | contig 16170 bp, 15 predicted proteins | sample AD_UKC077_MetaG_FD_184441 | JGI IMG/M metagenome (GOLD analysis project Ga0208195, IMG submission 184441) | Active sludge microbial communities of municipal wastewater-treating anaerobic digesters from USA - AD_UKC077_MetaG (SPAdes) (version 2) | ecosystem: Engineered > Bioreactor > Anaerobic >...
CTTTGGCGATAAATAATTGATCCAGCGTTTGCATATTCACCATCACCCATTTTAGCACCTAGTCTCTTAGCAATTGAATCACGACCGTTTTTCGTAGATCCACCAGCTTTTTTAGATGCAAAGAATTGAATGTTTAATTTAATCATTTTAATGCCTCCTTTATTTTGATGTTTTTAGGATAATCTTTACTCAAATCTTCTAATAATACTTTTAGATTATCCAAAACTATTTTTGTATGAGAACTATTCTCTTTTACTAAAATAGTTATTTCTGGTTTTTCTTTATCTTCTGTATAAGAAAACTTTTCATTGTTTGCCTTAAGTAAACGAATACTATAAATAACAGCAGTCGATACTGAACTACAAACAATGTCTAAGCCTTCTTTATTATATAAAGAATGACCAGAAACAGAAATTTTCTTTATTTCCTTATTTTCATAAGTAAATTTAACTGTAATCATTTACGCACCTAAAGATAAAATTTGAACTCTAGTATATGCTTGACGATGTCCTTGTTTTTTATGATAGTTTTTCTTTGCTTTATATTTAAAAACAATAATCTTTTTACCACGACCTTGTTTTAAAATCTTACCAGTAACTTTAGCTCCCTTTACATAAGGATTACCAACTTTACCATTTAAAAGCAAAACTTTATCAAAACTAACTTCAGAACCTTCTTCACCTTCGATTTTCTCAATGTGAATTACGTCATTCTCGGCTACTTTATATTGTTTACCACCAGTTTCAATAATTGCATACATAAGCACTACCTCCTTTTTTCATTTTTTAAGACACGCCTTGTAAGGTAGATTTTAAAAAATCATTTATAACCTTAAACGAAGTGCGGTGCACCTATATAACTCATATATTATACCACCAATTCATTAAAATTGCAAGGTTTATTTCAAAAACTTATTGACTTTTATCTTATAAGTTCTACGTCTTCTGTGTTGTCTTGTTTCAAAATACTTCCATTGCGATTGAACTTTAATATTAGTTTCTAACTCTGGCCCTGTTTCAGCGTATTTAGCGCCATACTTAATTGCCTCTACAATCGCTTCTCTAATAATTAACGCAGCAACTCCTGTTGTTTGATATTTAGCCTCAACAGCTACAATAAGTAAATCTAACACTTCAACTGTTTTTAAATCACGTAAAACTTTAATAAAGCCAAATGGAAGTAACTTACCCTTAATTTCCCTTAATGATTTATTTAGTGATGGAATCATTAAACCGATACCAATTACTTTGTCATCTCCATCTACTACTACATAAACAAAATCTAAGTTAAGTAAAGGAACATATGAAGCTGCTACCTCATCAATTTGTTTTTGCGATAAAGGTACAGTTCCATATAAAGGAGCAAAAGCTTCATTAACAACCCTAAATGCCTCATTAATATAAGGGCCTACTTCTTTTTTCGATTTAAACTTCTTAATCTTTAAATGATAACGAGCTAAAACACGCTCAGCCATTCTATCTAATAGAGGTGGGATTTCATCAGGAACTTTAATTTGGTATTCAACCCAGTCTTGATCCTTCACAAACCCTAACTTTTCAAAATGTTCTTTATAGTATGGATAGTGATATAAAGTAATGAAATTACTCATTTCATCATATCCTTCTACAAGTAACCCTTGTTTATCCATATCGGTAAAACCTAAAGGTCCCATTAAAGTATCCATTCCTTTTTCCTTGGCATACTTGGCAACTTCATTCATCAATAATCTTGTAATCTCTACATCATCAATCATATCAATATGTGAATAACGCATAAACTTACCACCAGTTTTTTGATTATATGCATGACTTAAAATAGCTGCAACTCTCCCTACAACCTCACCTTTTTCATCATAACATAACCATTGCTTAGATTCACTATAATCATATGAAGGATTTTTCTTCGGATTGAAAAAATCTTTTTCTGATTCATAGATATCAGGAATGAAATACTGACAATCTTTATATAATTTGTTTGGAAACTTCACAAACTTTTTCATTTCTTTTTTCGTGGTCACTTCTTTAATCGTATACATAAAATCACCTCAAGTAGTGCTATTATACTATTTTTTAAGAAATTTGTAAAGAAAATTTAATTATCTATCTTTTTATGATAATTTTAAGACTAAAGTGATAAACTATTACATATTAAGAGGTTTAATATGACTAAAAAGAAATTAACAAAAGCTCGCAAAATAAAAATAATAGCTACAGCTATTTTCTTGCCAATTGTTTTTGGCTCACTAATTGCGGCTGCAATCTTATTTAAAGACCCTATACAAGAGTCAATTGATTTAAAATCAATTGAACCTATCCAAACTGCTTTTAAAGATTTAGGGCTCTTAGGACCAGGAATAACTGCTCTTCTTCTAGTAATGACGATGCTAAGTTTTGTAGTCCCTGTTTCTTTTATCCAAGCAGTAGCATTTATTGTTTTTGGTAATTTAGTTGGTTTTCTAACTTGCCTTGTGGCAATTATTGTAGGTAATACTATTTTATACCTTGGCATAAACAAACTAAATAAAACTTTAGATGCAACTTATACCGAAGAAGAAAAAGAATTAAATCAAAAACTAAATCAATTAAACGACTCAAAAAAAGTAACTTTATCGATCTTCTTGCTTTATTTTGTACCAGGAATTTCTGTAGGTTTAGTTGCAAGTCTAGCAATTGGAGCTAAATTTAAATATCCAAAATATATCTTTTTATCTACTTTAGGCAATATCATTAACTTACTTTATGTAATGCTATTTGGACTTACAATTACTAAAGATCAACTATTACTAGCTTTAATCCTAGCTATCGTTTATTTAGTAATCTTTGTGATTCTATTTATCTTTAGAAAGAAAATCATCAATCGCATCTTAAGACCAAAAAGAGATAATGAGTTCTATCGTAACAACTTTAGAAGAATGAAAGTATTATATTATATGCTTTTAATTCCAGTAGTTAAGATATTCTTTGCCTTAAGGTATAAATTTAAAGTTAAAAAGTTAAATTTCAAAAAACTAAAAGCACCGTTTGTGGTAATGTTTAATCACCCATCGCCTTTAGATGTAGCTTATTCTTACGCCGAACTTGGTTTTAAAAATAGACCAGCATCTTTAGTTGCTTCATATTACTACACAGATAAAAAGTTAGCTAAGTTTTTCTATGGTTTAGGGGGAATTTCTAAACACTTATATGCTCCTGATCTTGGAGCAATTAAAAAATCTTTAAAAGCTGTAAGAAATGGCTGGCCAATTGGTATGGCACCAGAAGGCAGATTAAGTGCCTATGGCTGCTTAGAAACAATAACTGATGCTACACCTAAATTATTAAAGAAACTAAATTTACCAATTGTTTTTGTGAATATTAAGGGTGCATACCTTACTAAACCAAAATGGGCTCATAATTTTAGACGTGGAAGAGTCGATGTTACTTATGAGTTAATGTATGAAAACTTCGATTTAAATCAATTATCAGATCAAGAATTATTAGATGTGATTATTCAAAAACTAGACTATGATGATTTTGCTTGGCAAGAAGAAAACAAAGTTTACTATAAAGGTAAAAAGTTTGCAAATGGGTTAGAAAACATTTTATATCACTGCCCTGTTTGTAAATCCGAGTTCACTTTAGAAGCCAAAGATCATAAAATTACTTGCACTAAGTGTAAAGTAAAAGTTCATCTAGATAATTACTATCAATTTACTTCAGCCAATCCTTTAATTCCTAAAAACATTAGAGATTGGTATTTACTTCAAAAAGATCTAGCTAGTAAAAAAGTTAAAGATCCAAACTTTAAAATGGAGTCTAATACTGTCTTTAAACTACCAGATCCTAAAGGTAATGGTTTTAGTAGTGTTGGCGAAGGAAAAGTTGTTTTAGACCATTCAGGTTTAAAATATCAAGGAACAAAAGATGGTAAATTTTTTGAGAAAGTATTCGAACTTCATTCATATCCTGTAATTTTATTTGGCGCTGGAGTTGATATTGAGTTTTATAGTGATAATACTATTTACTTTTTCGAACTAGAAAACTTAAAAGAATGCGCTAAATATAGCATTTACTGGGAAGCTTTATATAATGACTACTTAGGAGGAAAAAACAATGGATGAAAAACAATTGCCCGTAAAAGAAATGACTGAAAAACAGTTTCTCCAAATCAATAAAAGATCTTTCTTTACTGCGCTTTTTATTCTTGTTGCGATATTATTTGCATCTTACTTTCTAACACTTTTAATCCCTCAAGGAGAATATGTAACAGTAGGAGGAATAAGAGAATATCAATTAATTGAACCAAGACAAAATTATAGTTTTGGTAAATTCCTATTATCACCATTTTTAATTTTTGGTAGTAAGCATGGAATTACAATTATTGTAATTTCGCTATTTCTGTTAATTCTTGGTGGATCATTTAATGTAATTGATAAAACTGGAGGAATTAAATCAATTCTTTCTTGGTTAGTAACTAAATTTAAAGATAAAAGACTTACATTAGTTTACGCTGTTATTTTATTCTTTATGTTATTTGGCTCTTTGTTTGGTATTTTTGAAGAATCAATTACATTACTGCCAATTATAATTATGCTCGCCTTATCTATGGGCTGGGATACATTTACTGGTCTTGCTATGTGTTTACTTGCAACAGGCTTTGGATTTTCATCGGCGATTACTAACCCATTCTCAGTTGGTCTTGGTAGCCAAGCAATGGGTATAAGCTTAGTAAGTGGTATGTGGTATAGGATTTTAATCTTTATCATTATGTATGGCTTGTTATGTTTATTTGTAACTAGACATATCAAACAAATTGAAAAAGACCCAACAAAATCCCCAACATACGAATCAGACTTAATAAAAAAAGAAAATCTAAAACTAGATTTAGCTGAAAAGGATGAAAAGCAAGGCTTAACTTTAAAAGTATATGCAACACTATTTATTACTTTGCTTGTAGCAATTATTCTTTCATCTATCTTAGGATCTTTTATTGATGCTTTAAGTGGACTTTCTATTCCAATAATTGCCTTAATCTTCTTATTTGGGACAATCATCTCACTACTAGTTTTAAAAGTACCATTTAAAGAAGGTGCTAAATATTTCTTTAAAGGAGTTTTAGGAATCTTACCTTCAATCCTTTTAATTATTCTAGCTGGTTCAATTAGATTAGTATTGGAAAACGGAAAAGTAATGGACACAATCATCCATGAACTATCAACTGCTTTAAGTGGCGGAAGTCCGATTCTTGGAATATTATTTGTTTACTTTATCACTTTAGTAATTCAATTTTTCATCGGTTCAGCAAGTGCAAAAATCATTTTAATTATTCCAATCATCTCTGCTATTGCTACAAATGTAGGGATAACACAAAATATTGCACTACTATCATTTATCTTTGGTGATGGCTTTACTGATTTAATTTATATTACAAATCCAATCCTTCTAATCTCACTTGGTGTTGCTGGATTTAGCTATGGAAAATGGCTTAAAAAAACTTGGTTACACCAAGTCATAGTTTTAGTTATAACGACCCTACTCTTAATTCTAGGGCATTATATTGGATATTAAAAAAGGCATCAATTGATGCCTTTTTCTATTTCTTAGTTAATTTATCAATTAACCAACCAACAATATTATTATGATATAACCAAGAAAAGATTCCAAGTTTAGATGTAGCAAGTTGCTTAGCTACAAAAGTATCTACAACTGGAATTGACTTTGCTAAAATTGTAAGTACCAATAAAAATAATGAAACAATAATTACTGTATTAACAACACTAAATACAGCACCTAAAACTTTATCAATTACTCCTAAAATACCCCAAGTTAGAACTTTACCTAAAATCCATAAACCTACTATTAACAGAATTAATAAAACAATAAATAAAATTACATAACCAATTAAACTAGCGACAACTTTCGCTAAACTAGGGGCTAATAATGCACTAAAAGTAGTATCAGCAGGAATATTACTAAAATCTACATTTTTTAAAACTAAGTTAGCTGCAAATGCTGGTAATCTTGTTCCTGCTAAAATTGCTGCCATTTGTTCTTCTGTTATCCCTGCAGGAACAGTTTGACCAAAAATATCTCCTTGTCTTAAAAGCCAGCCATCAATTCTTGGAAGTAAGCCGTTGTAAAGAGCCCCATCTGTAAACCACGAACCAATTATAGGAAACAGTAATCTAGCAAGAAAAATTGCTAAAACAAAAGCTACTAAACCACGTGCTTGCTTAGCAAAACCGCTCACTAAACCAACGATTAATGAAACAATTAATGCAAATAAAATGATAACATCAAAAATCATAAATGTAGCCTCCTATTACTAAAATTATACCAAAACATATATTCTTTTTCAATATCTAATAATTTACTTTTTCTCTTTTTTTTCTTTTCTTGCTTGATAATATTTTTCAGTTTTTTTGATATGCTCTTCCCTTTCTTTATCTTTTTTTCGCTTTTCTTCGATAAGTTCTCTCATTGTTTTTTCAGGATCAGTATAAGGAGATTTTATAACAAAAAGCATTGTAAAGTATAAATAAACACAAATTGCAGTTGAAAAAACCGCTTGCCAGATTGAAGATGTTCCCCATTTAATATATAAAAAAACCATAATCAAAACAACTAATAATAAACTTATAAAAGCCTTCCAAAATAAAGCTTTATCATATTTATAAAAAGAACCAATAAAAATAAACAAATATAAAACAGTAACAACAACCGCCAAATATGCACAATAGTTATGAATATCAGAGATTACCCTTTCAAATGAAGGAATAAAAGGCACTAAAACTGTAACTAAATATAAAAATACCATTATACCTAATAATATATTCAAAAGTATACTTCTGTTTTTAAGTAAGGTATTTACATACATAACTACAATTCCAAAAAAAGTAAGTAAGGATATTCCCCAAATTATTAGCCTATTTTGCTCACCAAACCTCCCCGCAATCTGACTAAAGGTTAGTAAATAAATATCACTAGCATAAGCAAATTCAAAAGAAATATAAGGGATAATAATTAAAGCAGCTATCCCTAAAATAATTAATAAATTATCAGTCTTTTTCTGATATTGACTTTTTTTCCTTTCTTTTTTGTTCATATGTATCACCTAAATACTTAATCAATTTTTCCTTATCATTTTCGACTTTGTTTTCTAAATAAGCAGAAAACAAGAAATCTAAAACCTTCCCAATTTCCTTGTCTTTATATCCTAATTTAATTAAATCATTACCATCTATCTTTAATTCTTTTAACGAAATAACAGCTTCTTCTTGTCCTAACTTTTCTACCTCTTCTAGCTTTTCATTTAAAAAACTTACATCACGGTCAATACTTAATTTATCAGCTTTTAATAAATAAATTAACTTTTTCGTATTTACTAAACCGATTCTACTAACTAATCTCTTAAGATTAGCTTCTTCTAGTCTAATCATATGACGTTCAATTAAGATTAAAACATCTTTTATAACTGCTTTTGGATATTTCATTCTTTTTAAGATAATAGATGTAAGATCAGTCCCGACCTTAGCATGACCATAATATCTTGCAATACCATCTTCCATCTTTCTTGTTTCTGGTTTACCTAAATCATGAAACAAAGCAGCTAATCTTAAAACTAAATCACTTGGGACTAAAGAGACAACTTTTAAAGTGTGAACTAAAAGATCATCTTTATGGTGAGGGTTACTTTGATCATAGCCTTTAAAAACTGCTAGTTCAGGAATAAAGATAGTAAAAATCTCAAAATATTCTTCTAAATATCTACTAGCATTGTCACTTAATAAAACCTTATTAAACTCTTCTTGAATTCTTTCAATGGCAATTTTTTTAAGTAAAGCTTTATTTTCAAATAAAGCTTTTTTTGTTTCGCTTTCAATTGTAAACCCAAGTTTGGAAGCAAATCTAATTGCTCTTAAGATTCTTAAAGCATCTTCCTTAAACCTTAAGTTAGGATCACCAATAGCTTTAATTTGCTTTTTCTTTAAATCTTCTAAGCCACCAACTAAATCAATATATTCTTTATTAAAACATAAAGCATTAATTGTAAAGTCTCTTCTTTTAAGATCATCAACTAACTTCTTAGAAAACTCGATCTTTTCTGGCCTTCTATAATCTAAATATTCACCATCAGTCCTAAATGTAGTAACTTCTATCTTTTTACCATTAATAACTAAGCTAATTGTTCCAAAGTCTTTCCCTATTTTATAAATATGATCTACTTTTTTATTAAATGTTTTGATAATTTCATCAGGCATAGCATTAGTAGTTAAATCAAAATCAAAAGGCTCTAACCCTAACAAACTATCTCTAACAGCTCCCCCAACAACATAAGCTTCGTAACCTTTTTCTTCTAAAGTTTCAAGAATAAACTTAACTTCTTTAGGTAGTTTCATTACTATCACCTAATAAATCTTTAATAATAAATTCAGTAATTAATAAAGCAGCTGCAGTTACTAAATAATCAATTGTACCCATTTCTTTATTTAGTGGTTCTTCTTTAGAATATAAGACTGGAATATCTTTTATTTTTAAATCCCTAACCATTTTTCTATATTTTCTTGCTAGTGGACAAGTATCTGTTTTAGAAATATCAACAATCTTCAAATCTTTGATATTTACTTTATTAGCAACTCCCATTGAAGAAATAATTGGAATATTTAATTCCTTAGCTTTCATAAGAATTGCTAGTTTCGCCTCTAAATCATCTACCGCATCTACAATATAACAAACATCCTTTAAATCAACCTTATGGATAGTATCCTTATCAATCTTTAAATCATATAACTTACAACTGAGATTATTATTAATCTTCTTCATTAAATGATAGGCAGCATCTGTTTTCTTTAACCCAAGTGTTGAATAATTAGCAATTTTTTGCCTATTAAAGTTACTAGCTTCTACTTTATCATAATCAACTAAAACAAAACTATCTATTCCCGTCCTTACTAAACTTGATAATACATTACTTCCTATTCCTCCAAGACCAAAAATAGCAATTTTCTTGTTTGCTAGCTTGTTATAGTTATCAATGCCAATTAAAGCAATTAGTCTTTTGAATTCTTCCATAAGTTTATTCTCCTATTAATATTATAACATAAAACATTATAAAAAAAGAATAAAAGATAGTCCTTTTATTCTTTGATTTTAACTAATAATTCATTTTCATCTGCAGGGGCAAAACCTAAGTCAAGGTAAACACTAGCAGTTTCTTTTGATCGGTATTTTAGATTACAAAAAATCTTTTCAACTTTCGCATACCTTTCTAATACTTCCTCAATTAATAGTTTCTTTGCATCGGTATTAGAATACTCATCTAAAGTAATCATATCTTCAATGTAAATAACATACTGAAAGTCCCCAACAAGTCTTATCAATCCTACCATCTTTTTACCATCAAATAAACCAAATGTTACTGAGTTTCTAAAAGTATCATATAACCTATAGTCATTAAATAAGTATCTTTCATATTGTTTTTCTTGATAAATTTTCTTTATATTAATTACTTCACCTACATTAATCTTCTTTACTTTTAATTCCATAATCTACCTCTTTATACAACTATTTTACCAATTTATCCTTAAATTATCAAGATTTACCCTAAAAAACATTCGTTTTTAGCCTTCTAAACAACTTTAGACAACTATTTCCCTATTAAACCTAAATAAACCGCTCAAAAAGCAAGTTTTAAGGGCTTTTTGGACTAAAAAAGTCCATTTTAGCTTTTTTAACACTCTTTTTCTCATATTTTATTACAAAAAAAGTATAAAAAAGGCTTGGCCTTGGCCAAACCTTTTTATCTTTATTATCTAGCTAGGATCTACTAACTCTAAATAAGCATACGTATAATCTGCAGGAAATAATGCAATCTTAGTAACTACTTCTAAGTATTTTGGTATTACCCTTGGATTTGCTGCTAGGATAGACTCTAATGTAGCACCGCCAGCAATTTGTAATGTTTCTTGTTTTGTTAGGTTATAGAAACCTGCAAGCATTGCAAGTTGACCTGCGTTTGCTTGTGGTACCCCATTACTCATTAAGTAAGTAACTAAATCTAAGAATCTTTCAGGTGGGCTGTATGTTGCGATAGCTGGATATAAGAATCCTGCATTACCACTTGGATCTCTTGGGTCTTGATAGTTTGTTGGGACTAAGTTAAGATCATAAGTTCTATGCCTTGCTTGTGTTCCAGTATCTAAACCTTCTTGACCAATATGGATAGAATACTGTGCACTAGATACAGTTGTATTATCTTCTAACTTTAAAAATGCATTATTTACAGATGGTGCTAAAATAATTAGATTCATCTTTTCGCTCATTTGTCCTGTTAGTTGATCTTGTTCTTTCTTTAGAATACTTCTTCCAGCTCCTGATACATGCCCTTCAATTGTAGATTTCATAGCAGCTACCATAGTTGACATAGCATAAGCATTAAACCACGCTTCATTACCGTTAACCCAGTTATTGATTGTAGTATTCGCATCAACTGTTACATGAACATCGAAAATTTCACCTACTTCTGGATGAGCATCTTCAATATGAATTGCAGCTCCTCCTGATTTACCAATTTTAGAATTAGTAATTGTAATACCAGTACCTCCATGCATGTAAACACTATTAGCCCATGAATCATCTGCTTGAACATAATCAACTTTCATTAACACTTGTTCTGCTGATGCATCGTTAGTCTTTAAGCCTGAAGCATCGTTATATAAAGCAATTAAAGCATTAGTAATGTTTACATTATTAACACTTGCTGCACCTTCCATCGCATAGATTCCATTATAACTACCTGAGTTTTGTGTCATCTGTGCTTCTTGTGACTTAATCTCTTCTGGTGATAAGTTATAGTCAATATATGGATAAGATGTATTACTATTAATAGTTAAATTATTAATTGTCATCATATTATCATTATAATGAACTGCAGCACTTGGATTATATCTACTACCATCACTTAGAATCTCATGTCCATTAATTAACTTATCTTTAAACATTTCCTTTACGAAATAATGTTCTGGAGAACTGTTATAAACATCATATTTAAAGATTGATAAACCAACTCCAAATACTGGAAATCCTGTACTTAAAGGTAGGTATGATGAATATGCAGCACTCATATGAGGTAGGTTAGAACCATTAATTGTTAAGTAGTTACCATTAATTACAATATTATCTCCACTTGTGTTATAAGAAACACGGCGGTAAGGATCACCAGTAACTGCACCACGGTGATAGTTAATTGGTGAGCCATCTGGATTAACTTGATTTGGCAATAACTGTACTTCAATATTGTTTTGAATATTGATAGTTTGAACACTCATATTTCCAAATAATGTTTTAAGCTGACTACTTGTATAAGCATTATAACCATTATTTACATGAATATTATATTCTAAACTAGACCAAGTATGTTCATTAGCTTGATATTTAGGCTTTACAATAACCTTAAAATCATGACCTACAGCATTATTAGTAAACTTGAAAACATTCTTTTTACCTGTAACTTCTGCTAGATAATGCTCTAAAGCTGATCCTTCTTCTAAAGGAGTGCTAGCTCCATCTAAGTAGAATAAGTATTCTAACTCTAACTTTTCTAAAGATACGTTATTTAGATTAGTATCTTTAATTGCATAAGTAAACTTAAAGTCATTACCAGAACCTACTAAGAATTTCTCAGTACCAGTTAATGGTTTTAAATATTTTCTATCGGGTGATAGGCTATTTGTTTCATATTTAAACTTAGTATAGGCTTCACCTAAACTAAATTGACTAAAGTCCTTTACAATCTTAGCTAGATATAACTTGGCAACATCTTCTCCTGGCTTTTTAATTGTCATTTGGAAATCACCAATTAAACCTAAGTTAGTTTTAATTACAGGAGCATTAGTTCCTTCTTTAAAACTTAAACTTACAATATCTGCGTTCTGTACAATATTAATTTCATAACCTTCAGGGAAGTTATATGTCATATTTTCATATAAAATATAACGTTGTGAAGGTGCTCCTAAAATTGTAACATCTTCTAGAATATAATGATCATAAGCCATTGAAGAATCTGGTGTAATATCAGCATCTACTTCAATAATATAAGCATCTGAATATGGACTATTTAGAGTATTTAAGTTATCTCCTAATGCTCTTACAGTTAGTCTATTAGTACCAATTGCGATTAATTCTGAGAAGAATGAATCTAAACTTGATACTTCTAACGTAAATTCAAAACCAGAGATACTAAAATCACTAATTAGAACTTCTTCATATAGTTGTCGATAATACTATGTAATTCCTTATCAAGAAGTCTATTATTTACCTCATATGTAGCATAAATTCTAAATGCAAAAGGTGTACACTCCGTTGTATTTAATTGTTTAACTCTCTCCTCAACATTATCTGCATATCCTATTTTAACATACTCTTCAAATGAAGGGTTTGTTAAAATGTAAATATATCCACTTTTATTTTTCTTCATACAGCCTCCTATTTCATATAACAATGTATTTTAAAAAAAATTTAGTATAGAAATACAAGTATCCTATAAACCTAATGCTATTATAATTCAAAAAAACTTTTATTGCAACAAAATTTCAATTTACGTTCGTAGTTTACATTTTTGTGATATAATGTTTTAGTAAAGGAGATATAAATATGAAAACTATTCACACAAACAAAGCGCCAAAAGCAATAGGTCCTTATAGTCAAGGTATCCTAGCTGGTAACACATTATATGTTTCAGGTCAAATCCCAGTAAATCTAGAAACAGGAAAGAATATTGATGACATTTACAAAGCAACTACTAAAGCTTTAGAATACATCCTAGCAATAGTTAATGAAGCAGGAATGAAAAAAGAGAATATTGTGAAATGTTGTGTATTCTTAAAAAACCTAAATGACTTTTCTGTTATGAATCAGGCTTATGCTGATTTCTTTAAAGATCATAAACCTGCAAGAGTTGCTTTAGAAGTTTCTAAACTACCTAAAGATGTAGTTGTAGAAATAGACTGTATTGCCGTAAAATAAAAATACTTATATAACAAAAAATGGCTTAATAAAAGCCATTTTTTTATTTTTCCCTTGGGTTTATCAATATGTTAATAGCAATTCAATGAATCAAAAATATCATTATTTAGTTCGTTAATAACTCATATTGTTTGGGTGAAAAAATCTTAGCTGTATCGATGGCTGTTTTTAAAACATTTATATCTATCTTTGTTTTAATAAGCACATTATAATCTTTATCCATTGCATTCCTATAAAGTTTACTCAAATTTGCTAAATATTGATATATAGATTGAAGTTGCTCCTTTTTCTCGAACACTTTATCTAATAATTTATTATAATTAGATGAATCGTCCCTATTCAAAATATGATAACTTAAAAAACCCAAAACATAATAAGGTATAGGTGTTCTTTTATCTTCTGATTTATTTCTATCAAACTCAGCTTTTTTAAATAAAAAATATAATCTAGCTATGTTTTCATAAGATAAATAATCTTGAATGTTTATACTATATTTTTTAAATATTTCAGTGTTAGCCTTTAACACATGACCTTTTTTTGTAAAAGCAATATGACCATCTGTTAAATAAGCAAGTGCAATCTGTAATATTTTTTCTAAATCAACACATAAATCTTTTTTATTTATATCTAAATCAAAAAGATTTGCTATTTTTTTAGCACGATCTAACATATCGGCTTTTTCCAATGGTGTAAACTCATTATCAAATTTGATTTTATCGCTTTGTTTAACTCTTATCCATAATCCATATCTTTTCAATTCAGTTTGAATTCTTGTGAATACAGATTCATTACTAGCAGTAAAAACCTTGTCAGGAATAGGATTTTGTTTATTAGTATATTTAACTACATCACGATAAAATTTTATGTCTTTTTCCTCATCAGTAGGAACAATCAAAAGTTTCGTCATAACAAAAACATTTTTAAAATTCTCTAATCTTTCTGATACAGTATAATTGTCTAATACAAAATAAATTGTATTAACTGTCTGACAACCATTTACAATTTGTGGATCTTTTAAATTAATCGGTCTATATCCACCGATTGGCGACTTAATTTCCGCTGACTTTACCACCATTGTTAGACCATTATTATAATATAAGAAATTCGCGCGTTCTGTTTCACTTCTTAAGGTATCACCAATCGCCCTATTAATTGAGCCACCTTCCCCTAAATATTCTCTAATATTTTCTTCAAACAGCTGATATCCTTTATCTTTGGATGCTTTAATTAATTCATAAATTTGCAAAACAGGTGTAATAATATAATAACCTTGATATTTATAATCAATTCCATATTCCTCTTTAATAGAAGCAAACGTTCCCTTGTTAATAGTTTTAAGTGGAAACGTTAAAGTTTTTGTAGGTTTGTAACTTTCACCATAATATTTTTCATAAATGTCTTTTAATTCAAAAAAATCAGCGTGAATATTTGACTTTTCTTTTGTCTTTTTTTGATTAAAATCTCTAATTATGCTAATAATATCATCTGAAAAATTTGTATTTGATGTGTAAAATTGCAAATTAATTCTATATTCTGGGTCTTGGATTGCTTTATTAAATATTTTTTGCAATTCTTTAGAACGCTTATATTCACCTCTATTTAATATGGCGAGAGGTGTTATTAAAAAATCAGAAACAGCATCTCTAATAACTCTAGTATCCTCATTATAATATTTACACTGAACAATAAATAATTCCTTAGTTTCTTCAAAATGTACATATAAATCAATACTTTTGTCATTATACTCTGTAATATAATCAGAAACACTTTCTTCATCAATATTAAAGATTTTTAATAGTACCCAATATAAAAAAGCATAATCTGGTTTACTAGTTTTTGTGTCTATCCTTGAATACTCAGACTTAATGTCAACTAAATCTCTTTCAATTTGTTTTTTAAAATTTTTAAGTCTTTCATTAGCTGTAATTTTGTTATCAAAACTCATTTGAAATACCTCCATTTATTTCTATATTGATAGATTTATTATAACATAAGTATCACATATTTACAACTTTTAAAAAAATTACTAGATATGAAATTATATATAGTGTTTATCCTCTTTTGACACCTTTCTCAAAAAAGTTGCCCAAATTAAAATACCTGAAAATGATATTATTGTTGATTCAAGTATATTGATTCAAGTATATTATTTCTAGAAAAGATAACAAAAAATGCTTAAAATGAAGCATTTTCTATATTACTCAACATTGAAAAATTGATCGATATAATCAATTAAATAATCGTCTGTAATTTTATTTAGAAATTTTAAATTTTTATCCATTCCATTTAAAATCAATGTATTATAATTAAGATAATCGTTATTTACTACATCTAGTTTTTTCACTCTCATATATAGTCCTTCTTTGCCTTCTTCATATTTATCCAAATTAATCCAAAACTCTAAATCATCTGTTGCTTCCTCAGGCTCCAAATCAATTTTCTCAACAATAGCTTTAACCATAATTTTATTATGTTCAGGTGCTAAAAAAATGTACATAATATCACCTACTGCAACTTTGTTCTTTTGGGGTTGTTTCCAATCAATATAACCACGTTTAGCAAATGATGCTAAATGATTGTAAAATAATGTATTTGCCTTCATTATCCAATATGTCATAGTTTTAATCCTCCTTTTTATACTATTTTTTATCATTAATTAAATATTAACTATTAAATGCAAGTAATCTAGTTTTACTTACAAAAGTTAGTAGCAACCAACTTATATAAAGTCCTAACTCCTACTCCTGTAGATCCAGCTGTATAATATCTCTTAGCATTGCCATAAGATGTACTAGCTATATCTAAGTGTACAAAAGGAAGTCCTTCTGAAAAATGCTCTAAGAAAATACCAGCTGTAATTGTACCAGCTCCACCAGGAATTGAGTTTCTTAAATCTGCAAACTCACCCTTAATAGCTTCTTTTAAAGTATCAGTTATTGGTAGTCTCCAGCTTGGCTCACCTACATGCTTTCCTGCTTCAAATACCTTACTATAAAACTCATCATTATTTGAAATAGCACCAGTAATATCAGAACCTAAAGCAACACCAACTGATCCAGTTAATGTAGAAAGTTCAATAATGTGTGTAGAGTTTAGTTTAGTTGCTGCATAATAAATAGTATCAGCTAAAGTTAATCTACCTTCTGCGTCAGTACTACCAATTTCGATT
>Ga0208195_1002692_pt1 | contig 16158 bp, 14 predicted proteins | sample AD_UKC077_MetaG_FD_184441 | JGI IMG/M metagenome (GOLD analysis project Ga0208195, IMG submission 184441) | Active sludge microbial communities of municipal wastewater-treating anaerobic digesters from USA - AD_UKC077_MetaG (SPAdes) (version 2) | ecosystem: Engineered > Bioreactor > Anaerobic >...
CCAACTCGTTCTTTGTTTTTATCATATTCTCCAGTTTTTCCGCTTGGATAATCAATTCTTTATTCTTCTTGCGCATGATAAGAAACAGCACGATAAACGGTATTGCGGCTGAAGCACACAACAGCAACAATATATCCGTTGTTATTGCCAACACGGCGCCTGTTGCAATAATCAGTATCGCAAGTATCGCAAAAGCGGTTCTTTTTGCATTGTTTCTTTTTTCTTTTTCCGAAAGTCTTTCATATATTTTTTCCGCATCTTTATATTGCTCGGCAACGGTATCAAATTCTTTTCTTCTCTTTTCATAAGCATCTATATCGGTATCGGAAAGTTTCTTTTTCAGCTGTTCTATTTCGCTATTGTATCTTTCATATTCCTCAATGTTTTCATTGACGCGGTTAAAAGTCTCACTTTTCTTGCAGAGTTTTTCCTCATTCTCCAGTTCTTCAAGTTCTTTTTTTATCTCTTCCGCTTCAGCCAGATACTCCATGCATTTTTTATTCTCCTTTTGCATGTTTGTAAGTTTAATTTCCTCTTCCCTTATCTGTGCACTCAATATGTTATATTTTCTTCCTTTTGTTCTTTCATTACCCAATAAAGTGATGCCTTCTTTAAGTTTCTTTACGGCTTTTCCGACAGATATCTGTTCTTCCCCCGATTCTTTTATATTCATAAGTTTCTGAGCAATATGCTCTTTATCTTCGGCATACAGCAGGCTTTTGTCCTGACACATGAATGATGAATTGATAAAGCACTCATAGTCCATGCCCAGAAGATCCTGTCCGATCATCTCGTTTTCTTTGCTGAAGGAAAATTCATTTGTTATCTCTTCACCGTATTCATTGTATACGGACAGAGTTTTTCCGTTGAAGTCTCTTTCTACTCTTAATATTTTCTTTTCATCAGTCTCCAGTATAAGATATCCGCCATATTTGTCTGAATTCCACGGTTTGTACTTTTTGACTTCCGGAATAAAACCGTCTTTTTCTCTTTCGTTCTTTTTATGCCCGTAAAGCATCGCTTTTATAAACGACATCAGAGTGCTTTTACCGGACTCGTTTTTTCCCAACACTAAATTAAAGCCTTCTTTAAAATTGAATGTCCTGTCCGTCAGTTTACCGTATCCGTATATGTGAACCGCTATAATCCTCATTCCAAATCAAGCTCCTCATCCGATAAAGCCTGCAATCCCAGTTTTAAAGCATCTTCATATATCCTTATCTCTTCCGATAAAACCTCTTCCATCTTAGTTGTCATTATATCGGTAAATCTTCCTTTTATTCCCTGTGATACATGCTGCTTTTTTTCCTTTTTCTCCGCAGTCCTTGCATCTGTCAGTTGTACATAGTCATATCCTTCAGGCGTTGCAAGCGGTTGATAATCGCTTTTTGTTCCGGTTACTTTTATCCTGTAAATATCCTGCCTGTCAGGATACATTCTTTCAAAGTCCGCAAATTTTTCATAATCCATCTTTAAATCAATGTATTTTCTTGCTTTGCTTTCTACAAATTCCACTTGTCCCGTAGATAAATCTCCTTTAAAATATCCATGCTTTCCGTCTTCACCGAATTTCAACGCACAAAGACTGCCGGGATTATATATATTGTCTTTTACATACATCCTGTGGTTGTGTCCCAATGCCACATAATCAAATCCTATATCTTTCAACATATCCGAACTGACGGCATTGTATGTGGAAAGAGACAAATCCACATCGCCATGCAAAAGCAGCACATTAATATACTTTCTGTCGGTACGAATTGTCTCCAAAATTTTTGCCTGACCGCCTCCGGTATCATAGCCTATTCCGAAGACACATACTTTCTCTTTTTCAAAAACAACATTCGGCTTGCTTCTTCCCAACACATGCACATTTTCCGACCACGGGAAGCTTCTGTAAAAAGAGTTCTTGGATTCGGGGTCATGATTGCCGGATATAAGGATAATATTTCCTTTAAGTTCGGAAAAGGCTTCATTAATCCTGCTTATCCTTTTTATGTTGGTATATTCGTGTTCATAAAGATCCCCTGATATAAATATAAAAGAGGGTTGCTCTTCCCTTGCCGTTTCCAGTATCCTCATAAACTCATGGAAAATCTCTTCTCTTCTTTTTGAGGGAAATCCTTCCTGCAATCCTAATGATGAAAAAGGCTGGTCCAGATGTATGTCAGCCATATGAAAAAATGTTAGAGCCATCTTACTCCTCTTTGAAGGTTATTACCGCATAGGCAACCGAATATTCCTTGCAATGTGAGAGACTTACACTTATATCCGCAATTTCGGGGAAGCGGGTTTTAAGTTGCTCATTCAATACAATATGCGGTTTTCCTTTATCGTCATTTATAACTTCAATATGAATGGGTTGCACAACAGCGCAAAATCCCGTTCCCAACGCTTTTGATACCGCTTCCTTTGCTGCAAATCTTGCGGCAAGGCTTTGATTCATTAAGGCTTTTTTGGATTTGCAGTATTCTATCTCTCTTTGTGTAAAGTTCTTTTCCAAAAATCTGTCCGTACGACTCACGGCATCGGATATTCTTTTATTCTCCACTATATCCGTACCGCATGCTATCCTCATTTAAGTCCTCCCGAGGTCTTGGTTATGAATATGTCATCATGTTTTCTTGACAAAGACGTGTATGCCATGCTCGCAAGTCTCATTTCGTTGTACATTGCCGCTACCCCCGATCCCGAACCGGTCATAAACACCGTAACGGCATCGGTTTCGGAAAGATCCTCTATTGCCTTTTGAATGGAAGGTTTGTGGGGTATAACGACTTTTTCAAATATGTTTACAACATTGCCTTTAAGTCCTTCAATGTCTCTTTCTTCCAATAAAGATTCAATCAGGTCCATATCCGGTCTCACGGGATTGCTTATCTTATCATATTCTTTATATGCCCATGCCGTCTCCACGGAGTCTTTGGGTTTTACTATAACAAACCAAACATCGGAAAAATCTTTCAGCCGCTTTAATGTCTCACCTCTTCCGGTTGCTCGTTGTGTTCCTCCTCTGATGCAAAAAGGCACATCGGAACCTATCAATGCAGCCATTTTTTCCAAATCTTCATACGGAAGACCTGTATTAAAAAGGAAGTTAAGTCCTCTTAATACCGCAGCGGCATCGGCGCTTCCTCCGCCCAGACCGGAAAACAGAGGTATGGTTTTATACAGGTCAATTTTTATACCGCGTTTTATGCCCATCTCTTTCATGAACAGCTTTGCAGCAATGAAAGCGGTATTTTCATTGTTCTTAATAGAACTGTCATCACACCAGAATTGTATACCTTTCTCTCTCTCGGCAAAAGTTATACGGTCACCCAGTTCCACCGTTTGCATAACGGTATCAATTTCATGATATCTGTCTTGCCTTAACCCTTTGATGTCCAGGCCGATATTTATTTTTGCATACGCCTTCTGTACAATCATCTTCTAAAAATCCAATACTACTTTTACCGCTTTGCTCTCAGACATCAGTCTGAATCCCTCATTAACATCTTCCATGGGAAGTTCATGGGTTATTACATGATCTATAAATGAGGAGTTGCTCTTCAGAAAATTCTGACACTGGTACCAGGTATCAAACATCCTTCTTCCGTTAATTCCTCTCAATGTTATTCCCTTGAAAATAACATACTTGCCCATATTTATATTCAATTCTTCCGACGGAATTCCCAATATGGCCATATCTCCGCCGTTTTCTATTACCTCCAGTCCCAATTGGAATGCAGACGGAAAACCGCTCATTTCCAATACAACTTCCGGTCGGTTACCGTTGAAAGCTTCTATTACCTGTTGCTCGGGATTATCCGATAAAGGATTTATAACCACATCGGCTCCCGCCTTCTTTGCAAGTGCGGCTTTATACGGTTGAGGTTCGCTGACAACCAGTCTGGCCGCTCCGCACTTTCTTGCTATGGCAGTTGCAAACAACCCTATGGAACCGCCACCGGTTATGAGAACATCTCTTGACGATATGGGCTGTGCCATTACCGTATGCATGGCATTACCCAAAGGATCCATTATTGCTCCGTATTTGTCGGCAACCTCGTCGTCCAAGGGCCATACGTTTATTGCAGGCATCTTTATATATTCCGCAAAACAACCGTCTATGTCCACTCCGATTATATCCACATCTTCGCATATATGACCTCTTCCGGTTCTGCAAAGTTTGCACCTCTGACAGGTAATATGTCCTTCTGCAGACACCCTCTGGCCTATATGAAACCCTTTTACCGATTTTCCTATCTCCACTATCTCTCCGGCAAACTCATGACCGATTATAAGCGGGGGTTTGATTCTGTTCTGTGACCACTTATCCCATTTATATATGTGATAATCGGTTCCGCATATTCCCGCTTTTTTTATTTTGATAAGAACTTCGTTTTCGTTGATTTCGGGAACAGGTCTCTGCACAAGTTCTACATTTCCCATTCCTGCTGCCGCCTTTATAATTGCTTTCATAAATACTCCTTAATAACAGTTTAATTTTATCATATCCCGCTCTATTTGTTAATGTATTTAACATGTCGGTTTTCTGCACTTCCGTAAAGGGCCGATATATCTTAGCGTCTGAACGGTTACGGGTTTTATCTGTAATATGCTGTATTTCACTGAAAATCCGTATTTTTTATAGTATAATGACCGTATGAAAAATTTATTCGACAAGCTTATGCAAAACAGACTTTTCCGAGAATTATTTCTTTTATTCAAATACGGCATTGTCGGTATTATTAATACCGGCGTAACCACGGGAATATTCTTTTTACTGAGCCGTCTGGGACTTAAATATTATGCTTACACTGTCATCGGATATGTAATAGGCATACTTACCAGCTTCTTTTTAAACAGAAAATATACTTTCAAAAAAGACAATGAAAATGTTACCCGACAGATTGTTCTGTTCTTTGTAATAAGTGCCTGCCTGTTAGGCATCGTGCAGCTTATACAGTATCTCCTTATTGATTTATTATCTCTCAAGGAGTGGTTGGGTGTGGGTATCGGGATGGTTTTCTACACCGTTACCGGTTTTCTGCTCAATCGGAATGTTGTTTTTAAGTATAAGGATAAGGAAAACTCCGGGCAGTAAATCTCTCAGACTCCTTTTAATTAAATATTAATGTTTGTTTCTATAATCTTTCCCAGCCTCTGAATTCATTGGGAATTGCCAGCTTTATTCTTGTCCCCTCTCCCGGTCGGCTCTCCACTTCGATAGTTCCGTGATGAAGGTCAATAATTCTCTTAACGAGGGCCAGGCCTAATCCCGTTCCTTCTTTTGACAGCGAGGAGTTGCCTTTAAAGAATTTTTCAAACATTCTTTCTTTGGTATACTCGTCCATTCCTATGCCTTCGTCCCGTATAACTATTACGGCCTGTTCCTCCTCGTTGTACACCTTTATATGTATAACCCCTTTGGGATGGGAATAAGTAATGGCATTATTCAGAAGATTTATCCATACCTGCTGCATTAAATCTTCATTTGCATGAAGAGATATGTTTTCCATCTCTATATCAAAACTGATGTTTTTTTCATACCATTTAGGTTCCAAAAGTAATATAACATTTCGCATCTGTTCATCAAGGTCGTATTCCGATTTGTTGAATACTATCTCCTGACTTTCCAGCTTGGACAGGTTCAATATATTGGTGGAAAGATTGGAAAGCCTTTTGGATTCCTCGACAATTATATCCAGATATTCTTTTTTCTCTTCATCGGTGAGATTCCGGTTTTCCAAAAGCTTTGCAAATCCCAGAATCGACGATATGGGCGTCTTGAACTCATGGGAAACATTGCTCACAAAATCTTTTCTCAGATACTCGATACTTTTAAGTTCCTTTGCCATTTTATTGAAACTTTCCGTCAGCTGTCCTATCTCATCCTGAGAATCATTTACCACAACGACATCAAAATTACCCCTGGCCACTTCCTGTGTTGCATTATTAAGTTGCACTATGGGCTTCATTGCTTTATTGCTTAATCCCATGATTATCAGCATGAACACAATAATAGAGAACAGAAACGCATACGCAAGCAACATGGCATAGTTTCTGAACAGGTTATTTTCCGGCTGGTATCCCACTCGTAAGTAATATTCCTCGGTTTTCACAACGGATATCCCTACCGGTATTACTCTTTGCTTTATGAAGACAATGATTCCGTTTTCCAGTAATGCTTCTTCCGTGTTGCTCAAACGAAGATCCTTTATGTCTTTGGTGAGTTTAACGGGATAAAGGGCATTATGAGTTATGGCTATAATTCTTTCCAAAGGAAGGTCGGTTTCTTTATTGGCCGATATAATGGTTTCAGCCACATACCTCTGGTTTTCTTTTATAGTTTCTATAAAGTTTTTATTGGACACCAGAATTGCTCCCATATACGCAAACATGGAAGCTACTACAATGATGACGAGCAGGAATATTGATAGTTTAGACTTCAGTTGCATTTTTCTTTTCCGCTTTGTAACCCAGTCCCCTTACGGTGACTATTTCAAATTCTTCTATATTCACAAGTTTTTCTCTCAGTCTCTTTATATGGACATCTACGGTTCTTTCATCCGTTTCACTGTCCAGTCCCCATATATCATCCATCAGTTGCTGACGCGTAAAAATCTTTTTTGGGTAACTCATTAATTTAAAAAGCAAAAGAAACTCTTTTTTAGGAAGAATTATTCTTTCGGTAGCACTCTGTACGCTCAATGTGTCATAATCGATAACCACTTCCCCGACCTCTATTCTGTGTTCGGTAGCTATTTTAGACCTCCTTAAAAGAGCGTTAACCCTCAGCAGCATTTCATCCGTGTTAATAGGTTTTACCATATAATCATCCGCACCGGACAGAAACCCTTTCCTCTTGTCCTCCAGTGTTTCTTTGGCGGTTATCATGAGAATGGGCATATTGTAATTGGACCACCTTAAACTTTCCGTCAGTTCATATCCGTCCATATTGGGCATCATTATGTCACATATGATAAGATCGGCTTTTGTGCTGTCAAGAATTTCCAAAGCCTGTTCTCCGTCATTGGCGTAGAGTACATTAAAACCGTTCTGTTTAAGAACCGTCCCTATGAGCTTTCTTAAGTTTTTATCGTCTTCGACTATTAATATATTAAACATAAAAAATCTCTCCGATACATATTATATATCAACATCGCCGTGATATGAATTGAATACACTCCGGAAAGAGAAATTATTTATAGAATATCCGTTGTTCAGTCGGTCATTAAGCTGCGTAATCCCGCTATTCTGTCTACGGGAACGGAGAATACCGCTGCATTGGCATCGGTACCTATACCCGCTTTTGTCATTATGGCACTCATGATTTCATCTTTTTCCTGCTTCTTTGCAAGGATGTATATCATTTCTTTTTCTTCCGCTATGGAAACACCGAAAAATCTTTCTTTTGCATTTACTTCGGTTTCTTTTGCCGAAACTACGGTGCCGCCTTTTGCATTTGCACTGCGCGCAGCATCCATTACGGTTTCCGATGCTCCTCTGTCCGCTACAACAATTATTAATGAGTATTTTAAGTTTTCCATCTTCTCTCCCTTTTTTTTGCCGATTTCCTGTCCCTCAGTCAGATACTTTAAGCAAGACTCTCCCCCTATGCTTTCCAAAGGTATTGTAAGCGCTATACCGTTGCCGGCGACTTCAATTTCCATCTGGTTTACAAGATTTCTTAATATTTTTTCTCTGCGATTACTATCTACGAAAATGTGAAACATTATTTTCTCTGTTTTTTCTATTCCGAGATAATCCAGAGTCTTCTTTTGCGCAGTTCCTCTGCATAAATCGGACAATACCATGTGTACATCGTTTTCCCTGAAGAAATTAAGGTATGCCTCTTCAAACTCTCTTTTTGTAATTATTATCATATAAAAGATACTGCTCATTTCACACCTGCCATCAAAAATTGATGATGCTTTCCTTTTTCTTTAATTTCTGTTGTATCTCCTGTTCTCTTTCCGCGGCCTTTAACTTGAACCGGTAGAACAGTCCGAGAACTTGTATCGTTATAAACGGCGTCATTGTAACCAATGCTATTATTCCGAATGCATCTACTATTATATTCCCACCTACACTTAGACATACTCCTATTGCAAAAGGTACCAGAAAAGTTGAGGCCATAGGTCCGGATGACACGGCGCCCGAGTCTATAGCTATTGAAGTAAAGACGGGCGGTACGAAAAATGTCAATATCAACCCGATAACATATCCGGGTATAACAAAGTATAAAATTGACGCACTTGTTAAAATCTTAATCATGCAAAGCCCTATCGATGTGGCTACCCCGACTGAAAGACTGGTGGCAATTGCTTTCTTGGGTATTGCTCCCGATGACAACTCCACAACCTGTTTGCTTAATACGTGAACTGCCGGTTCGGAAATAACCAGGAAGTATCCTATTACCATGCCTATAGGAATGACAATCCAATTGTACGGCAGACTCCCCAGCGCTTTTCCTAAAAAACTTCCCATCTGTAGAAAACCTACATTGGCTCCGGTAAGGAAAAGAACCAGCCCAACATATGCGTATACAAGACCTACTACAATTCTGATAACCTGTCCTTTTTTGAGCTTTAAAACCGCCAGTTGGAAAATGAGAAAACATACAACTATAGGCAATATTGCCAAAGCCACTTCACCCAATTTCCCCGGTATCTCCGTTATGAACAATCGGGTTATCTGCGTTGTTTTGACGGGATTAAGCGGAGCGGTTGCTTCATATGTCGTGTTGCCGGGTTTATATAAAATACCTAACAGCAATACGGCTAATATAGGTCCGGCCGCACTTAATCCTACAAATCCGAAACTGTCGCTATGTGCATCTTTATCGCTTCTTACCGCAGCTGCACCCGCACCGAAAGCCAAAAGAAACGGAACGGTCATGGCTCCGGTGGAAGCTCCTCCCGAATCAAAAGCAAGCGAAAGGAATTCTTTAGGAGCAAAAAACGATAATGTGAATATTACCGCATACACTCCCATCAGAACATATGCCAGTTTAATTCTGAAAATAACTCTTAACATAGAGAAAGTTAAAAACAATCCCACTCCGAGCGATACCGTCAATATCAAAACCATATCCGGTATTCCGGGTACCTGTTGTGCCAATACGGTAAGACTGGGTTCCGATACGGTTACCGCAGTTCCGATAATAAGGCTTGCAATAATAATCAACCATAATTTTCGTGATTTTGTTATTGACGAACCGACATGCTCTCCGATAGGCATCATGGCTATATCGGCACCTAATGTAAACAGCCCCATTCCTAGAATCAGCATCACTGCTCCGATAATGAAAGTCAGCATTATTCCGCTGTCGGCAGGGAAAAATATAAAGCAAAGTATAAAAACAACTGCCGTAACCGGTAAAACCGAAGAAAGTGATTCCTTCAATTTTTCAAGAAGTATGGTTCTGTTGTGTTTTATAAATTCCCTGTTTTCTCTGCTCATTACATACCTTTCTAATCAATGGATAATAATATACCATAATGTATGGGAATTTGTAAATTAATTATGAAAAACAAAGCTTGTTATACAAGACTAACTACATTAAACAGGTTTAGAAGATAACTCGATAATTTTGTCCGTGTTATCGTCTTTTGCAACAATATTCTTCTTAACAGCTCCGCATCTTTGACACTTGAATACTATTTTATAACTATCCCTATACTTCTCCAGGCCTATAGGTTGCATCAACCCGTGACAATCACACATACGATCTCCGGGATTGTTGTCCACATGTTTGGAATACAGACAACGGGGACAATGATTTCTTGAAGTAACTCCGAGAGCATGTACCTTTGCGCCGCATGCTTCACAAACAAATGACTCATCTTTCATTGTAAATTTCCGGGAATCCATATATGCTCCCATATTCAAGTTCAAAAATCTCCATCGCCTTTCCTTTCTGTCTTTCTAAGCGAAAAAAAGGAAAAACCCAAGCGATATATCAAAAAGACACCTTTCAGTCGTGAAACGATGTCCTTTATGGCGGAGAGACAGGGATTCGAACCCTGGTTACTATTCCTAGTAAACACGATTTCCAGTCGTGCGCCTTCGACCAGCTCAGCCATCTCTCCAAACGCAAGTCATATTTTATACATCGTCTCATAAGATGTCAATGTAATATTGTTTTGTAAGTATTTGTGCGCACTTTTCCAATAGTGCTTTATCATATTTATTAAGGTGTGTCAGAATGGTGTACTTTGAAGAACTCATTGTGTGTCCGTATAAGATACTGTCATGGAAAATGTCCTCTGGAATGCCTAAAGTCTTCGGGTTTGTTTCACAACCGGCACTCTTTAAGATATTCTCTATATTTTCCGTGTTCAAATCCGTTATTTCAACGGGAAGTTTCTCTTTTATTAAATCATACAGTCTGCAAATCACGCATAATGCCACACCTACGGCATTTCCGTGTAAAGGATGAATCCATCCCCTTTTTATGAACTCAATATCCCAATAATGTACCAGATGATGCTCCGATCCCGAACCCGGTCTGGTATTTTTGTACATGCCCATTGCTATACCGGACAGGATAAGTGCTTCCATAATATTGACCACCGCATTTTTATCTCTTTTCTTCAAAAGAGAGGCGCTGTCAACGCATTTGTCCGCAGCTTTCCAAACCAATCCTGCAACTTCCTCACAGTAATGCTCCCTGTTTAAGTCTCTGGAAAACCTCCATTCTCTGACTGCATTGTATTTTGACAATACATCCCCGAAACCGGCCGTAAGCATAATATAAGGAGCATTTTGCAGTATATTTATGTCGGCAAAAATACCTGTCGGTACCTGTCCTTGACAACTTTCTTTTATGTTGTTTATTATCAGCGACGATGTTGTTGAAGCATATCCGTCCATGGAAGGAGCGGTTCCGATTACCGCATATTCTTTTGCTAAATGATAGGAGATAATTCTTACGATATCATTGACCACTCCGCTTCCCACGGCAACAAAAAAGTCTATTCCCAAAGGCATCCTTATCAATGTCTCGCCTATGGTGCCGTCATCGGGTACAACGGGGATATTGTTTCTCTGAGGCATTATATAATGGACAGTATCTTTTTTTGTTTCCTTCAGCTTCTCTAAAACGGTTCTGCCGGCAATTTCGAAAGTAATCTCATCGGAAATTACCATTATCCTGCCTTTTGCCTTGTTAAGAATAAACCTGATTGCTTCTTCTATGCCGTACTCGGATATCTCTATCCTTTCCATTTTCGGATCATGTACAAGTCCGCACTCACACGGATATGTGTTTTTTACAAGTTCCTTTATTTCCAAATCTTTAAATCTCATTTTCTTCCCTCTAGTAAATAAGTTTCAATAATTCATATAATCCGAAACCCATGAAGTTTCCTATCGCATAGCCCAACAATCCGGTCGCAATCCCTATAAGTATAACCCCTTCGTTTTTTATGGCTTTGGCTGTGGGTATAATAAACGCAGGCCCGAATATCCCCGCTACCGATGTGATTATTATTGTGTCCGTATCAATCTTAAAGAGCAGTGAAATAATAAAGTGCAAAAACATTGTTACAAAAAGTATAAAAGCCACCATGCCTAACACATACACCGACTGGCCCAGTATAAGCTTCAGGTTGGCCATGGAGCCGACAGCCAATGAAAATACATATATGAAGTATTGCCCTATGGAATAGGATACTTTGTTTTGCCTTACCCCCTTTACAAAGGATAATGCCACTCCGATAACCGATACTCCGAGCATGATTATAGCAACGTTGGTAGCCTCTTTTGTCAGCAGGAAAGAAATCCCTATACTTACACCGAGTGCCGCTATTCCCAACAGGATGGCTATTGTTCCCTGTTTTATCTTTTCTTTCAGCGGTATTTCCGCTTTGTCTACAATACCCTCTTTTTGATAATCGGTCTTTTCCGTTGCAACGGATATCTGCCCGCTCAATTTGTTCAACAAGGGTTTGGCCAATGTGCATATAAACAGAAAATACACTCCTCCCAGTACCTGGTCCGCAAGATTGGCAACGATGATGGTGTTTTTATCGGCATTCAGTCCGTACCCTATCGCAAACAGATTTGGAGTACCGCCGGTATAGCACCCTATCAGCATGGAGGCTATTTTTTCTTTTTCGAAAACATTCGGAAAAACCAAAACACTGACAGCGGCTACAACCATTACTGAAACACTTAAAATCAGAAAAGACAGTCCGGCTTTTTTTACATTCTTCTTTAATGTCAGAAAATCCGAGTTAAAAAGTATAAGAGTTATTGCGACGGGTATAAGAACCGATGACACGGTATCCGATAATCCGGCATCCAGAGGTAATCCGCTGTTTGCCCATATTATTCCTATCGCATAACAAAAAATAATCGGGCCGACCGTTTTTATAAGTTTCACTTTATGTTCCAGCTTATACAGCACATAAGGTATCCCGAAAAATAAAACAAGTTGTATTATCTTTGCAAACATGGATTCCCCCTCCCGAAACAATTATATACTAAATATGTATAGTTGCCCATTTTCCTCTTCTTATTCTTAACATTCCCGAGAAACTCCGGACAAACTGGTCGGCAAGAAGGCCGAGCCATGCTCCGATAAGGCCGAGCTGCAACGGGTATACCAATATGTAGGAAAATAACGGGCGTATCACCGCTACACTTATCAGCGCCATGGTCGCTACAAATTTTACATCCCCCGCTCCCCTTAAACTTCCCGAATGTACTATCTGTGTATTTATACAGAAAGAAGACAGTGCCATAATTAACAAAATATTTCTTCCGTTTTCTATAATCACGGGGTCATCGGTAAACAGGCCCATCAACATCTTTCCTCCGAAGATAAATACGGCTGATAAGACAACGGAAATGATTATTGCCATCCTTCTCCCTATTTTAATGTAAAGCATGGAGAGGTCGCTTCGCTTTTCTCCTAAAGTTTGTCCCACTAAAGCCGTCGTTCCTATTCCCAGGCCGGCTCCTATATATGTAGAAAGATTCATTATCTGCATGCACACAAGATGTGTTCCGTAATCTATGGTTCCCAGCTCCGCAACTATTTTGTTATACATAAAGAAGCCGAAACGAAAGCACAATTCTTCAAACGCGGCATTTCCCGAAATGTTAGCAATGGACTTCACAATTTCCGGATCAAACTTTTTCAGGCCTTCTATGTCGAAATAAATGAAAGAGGCATTCCTCAGCGAATAACATGCTGCTAAAGATGCGGCAACCATACCTATAACAGTGGCTATTGCGGCGCCCTTTACTCCCAGGGCAGGAAAACCCAATCTTCCTTTTATCAGCAGGAAATTAAAAACTACATTGACCACATTGGATATAAGGCTTGTGGTCATAGCTATTTTTGTATTACCCGCACCTCTTTGAGCCGCATTTATGGTCATGGTAAGAACACCGAATACCGTGCCTGCAGTAATAATCCGGTAATATATTATCGAATCCTCAATAAAATCGGCTCCTGCTCCGGCAAATCGCAAAAGCGGTCTTGCCGTAACCATTCCGATTGTTGTCATAATAATTGCAAGTACAAAACATATCAGAAGAGCTTGCATTAAAACCTCATTTGCCTTTTTGGCATCATCCTCTCCCTTTCTTCTGGCTATCAAAGCGGTAACTCCCGTGTTTAATGCCATAAAAAGCATAAGAATAATCATTCTCGGCTGCGTTGTTATTCCTACCGCCGTAACCGCTGTTATGCCGACGGAAGATACCATTATCATATCCACAAAACTGGTCAATCCGCCCAGGAGCGCTTCAATTGTAGACGGCAATGCCATTTTGAACATTCTGCCGTATGCTTCCTTTGCTGAAGGAAGTTCCCCAAATTTTGTGTGCTTACGAAGCATATATTCAGGCTGATAGAATTGCTTAATCATGCTCTTTATTTTACCATGCTTTTACTTGTTTGGTCATATAATATCTCTTTAAAATCTAATCTCCGTCTTACTGTATTTTTCTCTCCTGATCGGCTTTTTGTCTTTACATATTCCGTGAAGTGAATTAATATTAAAGGAGGGAGTTTTTGAAAACCGATTTAATTTCCGAAAGGAAGGAGATATAAAAATGACAAAGAACAAAATGCTACTTTCATGGATAGAAGAGATGGCGGCTCTTACTACTCCTGATAAAATTGTCTGGATTACGGGAGATCCTAAACAGCTTGATGAATTAAGAAAACAAGCCTTGGCAACCGGTGAGCTTTATAAGCTCAACGAAGAAAAACTTCCCGACTGTTATTTACACCGCACGGCGGTAAACGACGTGGCACGGGTAGAACATCGTACATTCATATGTTCCAGAAAAGAAAAAGATGCCGGTCCTACAAATAACTGGATGGCACCCAAAGAAGCATATGAAAAATTGGGAAAACTCTTCAGTAAAAGCATGAAGGGGCGGACAATGTATGTTATTCCCTATTCAATGGGACCTGTCGGCTCCAAGTTTTCAAAAATCGGTATTGAGCTTACCGACTCTATATATGTTGTAATGAATATGGTAATTATGACCAGAGTAGGCAATGATGTGCTTGATGCTCTCGGAAATTCCAATGACTTCGTCAGAGGGCTTCACGGTAAAGCGGACATAGATGAAGAAAACAGATATATCTGTCATTTTCCTGAAGACAATACAATATGGTCGGTTAACTCCGGTTACGGCGGAAATGTTCTTTTAGGTAAAAAATGTTTTGCTTTAAGAATAGCCTCTTATCAGGGTAAAAATGAAAACTGGATGGCGGAACACATGCTCATTCTCGGTGTTGAATATCCCGACGGAGAGACTAAGTACATAGCGGCGGCATTCCCGTCAGCTTGCGGAAAGACCAATCTTGCAATGCTTATCCCTCCGGAAGTTTTTGCCGGGAAGGGATATAAAGTATGGACCGTGGGAGATGATATTGCATGGATAAGAAAAGGTCCCGACGGAAGGCTTTGGGCAATCAATCCGGAGAACGGCTTCTTCGGAGTTGCTCCGGGTACAAACATAAAATCCAATCCCAACGCATTGCATGCAACGGAAAAAGGCACGATTTTCACAAATGTTGTTCATAATCTTGAAAATAACACGGTTTGGTGGGAAGGATTAGACAAGAATCCTCCGACTAAGGCTCTCAATTGGAAAGGTGAACCCTGGACAGCCGAATCGGGCGAAAAGGGAGCACATCCCAACAGCAGATTTACCGCTCCCGCAACAAATTGTCCAAGCATAAGTAAAGAATTTGACTCCCCGAACGGTGTTCCTCTTTCCGCCATAATATTCGGCGGAAGAAGAGCTAAGACCGCTCCTTTGGTATATCAATCTCTTGACTGGGTAAACGGAGTGTTTGTAGGATCCATAATGGCTTCCGAGACAACGGCAGCCGCAAGCGGAGCTGTCGGTGTCGTAAGAAGAGATCCTATGGCCATGCTTCCTTTCTGCGGTTATAACATGGGTGATTACTTTCAACACTGGTTGAATATAGGAAAGGATGTAGGAAACAAGGTTCCAAAAATATTCCATGTAAACTGGTTCAGACTGGATGATGAAGGTCATTTTCTGTGGCCGGGATTCGGAGAGAATTTGCGTGTTCTGCTTTGGATACTGAAAAGATGCGAAGATAAAGTCGGTGCCGTAGAGACTCCGATCGGCTACCTCCCAAAACCTGAAGACATAAACCTTGAAGGAATTGATGTTACAAAGGAAACATTAAAGGAACTTCTTTCTGTTGATAAAGACCTCTGGCTTGAAGATACTGTCAGAATAGAAGAATTCTACAATAAAATCGGAGATACCGTACCGAAAGAGCTTTGGAATGAATTAGCTAAACTTAAGAAAAATCTTACATAAGGTATTCCGGCAAATTTCAGAAGGTTGTGCTTACAGGGCACAACCTTTTTTATACGCAGAAAAGATAAAATCCTTTAAGTTATCAACAGATTTTCTGTGGATAAGTGACTTTCTGTGGATAAGTTAAAAATCCGGTTAAATTTTTTTAAAATTTCTTCTTTTTTCCCCTTGTGCTGTGTTTGCTTCTTTGATATACTATGCTTCCCTGTTGATAACATCATTTTTATCCACAGGCCACGAAAGATAAATCTGCTTGGAGCGAAACATTTCAAAAAGCGGCTTTATCTTTTTTAATAATTAGGGGAAACTAACATTTATGACCGTACAAGAAATATGGAA
>Ga0208195_1002694_pt1 | contig 16149 bp, 15 predicted proteins | sample AD_UKC077_MetaG_FD_184441 | JGI IMG/M metagenome (GOLD analysis project Ga0208195, IMG submission 184441) | Active sludge microbial communities of municipal wastewater-treating anaerobic digesters from USA - AD_UKC077_MetaG (SPAdes) (version 2) | ecosystem: Engineered > Bioreactor > Anaerobic >...
TCTGCTTATTTTTTCGGGCAGCCAAATATTTGAGGATTGCCGATTTCAGTGTATGAGCTGTCAGTTTTGTGCCGTTGATTGCCAGTGCAACGGTCTTGTTTTCAACTTCTTCTTGCATAAATTTTCTCCTTTCCTTGATTTCAAAGCCTTTATTAAGGCGGGATACACAGGCGGTGAATGAGGAAGTCCGCCATTTTCCTTTTCATGGTCTACGTTCCTTTCTGAATTTTGGGTACAAAAAAAGCACTCTGCTTTCTTGTAGACAGGTGCAAAATGCTTTAGCCCTTGCCGTATAAATCGTGATTTACGAGAGCCGAGTAATATGAACTCATGGTTGATGGTGCATTAAATAGGGTTGTGAGCAGATACCGCTTGATGTTGCGAATATATGAGGTGGTCTTTTGCAGACACTCGAAAACATAATCAATGTGCAGGCTGTTAATTTTCAGCAATTTTTCCTTGACGAGCTTTGCAGGGTAATCTACTCCCGATACATTGATAATGTCCTTTGTTGATGATAGGGTTTCTACCATTAAATCAACAATTTCATTCAGTTCTTCTCGGTTATGACGGTATTTGATACACTCGTATTCAATGTTTTCTAAAACCATTTCCCTTATTTCGTCTATACTCTCACATCCAATCATATCGTATCCCATCTCCATTTTCTTTTTCTGCTCTGCTGTAATTGATAGATAAGGATTTGATTGATGGATATTTGATATATCCATATTTAATAAATCAGTATTAGATATATTAGTATTTAATTGGTGGGGATTTTCCAAGATAGGTTCGCCCTGTTTAGGTTTTTCCAAGATTAGGTTTCCCAAGACTGGATTATCCAAGATTGGATTTTCCCGTTTAGGTGGAACATCCGTATTTTCAATGCCTTTCGGCTGTTCATAAATCACATATTCCGTAGTGGTGAGCTGCCCTTTTTCGTTGCGGACACGTTTTCGAGTGATATATCCCTGTGCCTCCAGTTCCTTTATGGTGGCATTAATGCTATCAATGCCATCTTTGCAGATAAACGAAAGCCCTCTCGTTGTGTAATCCCATGTTTCCGGCAGAGAGAGCATAAGGGACAGCAAGCCTTTTGCCTTTAAGGAAAGTTCCGTATTCCGCAAGTGATGGTTCGCCATTACGGTATAGTCTTTTGTTTTCTCTACTCTGAATACTGCCATCACAACACGCTCCTTTCCTGTAAATTAAAAAAAGCCGCATACTATTTGCGGTTTCAACGTGTCGGCTCACTGCCTCTGTCATAGTAGATATGACCTTTTGAAACTTTAGCGTGTCTGAGGACTTTGACTTCCTCACGTATTTGGCTTTCCATTGCCTTTTGATAGCCTGTATCGGTAAGAAAAAGCCTCATACGCTCACCCTTGTTTCCCACAGAGGAAGAATGGCTCAAAACATCAAATACAATCATGTGCGTAACATCGGGGTCAAAGCGTTCCAATGCCATAATGTCATGTCCTGCAAGCTGTGGTTCGCCCGATTTCTTTCGAGCTTCGTCAATAAGCTGAAAAACAGTTTTATTCATATCCATAGGGGATCTCCTTTCTATCGCTCCTGCTGCTGTACCCGTTTTTTGTGCCAACTTTCAAGCAGCTTGATAATGGTTTCTTCCATCTGCTTTGGGGTATAGGACTTAGGAAAATATTTCTTTAGCTTATCTCCGGTAAGAGTGACCTTGTCTAAATCTCCCTTTTTTTCCTCACTCATAATAGCACTCATAACCTCAATGGTTAATTTACCTTTTTCACTAAACTCCCGTAACCGCTTTGCCTGTGGGTGAGAGGGGGTAGCTTGTTCCATCTCCATAGCATCTAATAAATTGGTCTGTTCCTCTTTCTTGAGATGGGACAATTCAACAGCAGGATTAAAGGCGATTTTCTTTTCATCTACCATGTCCAGTAATTCGGGAATAAGTTCTGTCAGACGTATATAGCGTTGTACCTGTCTGCCACTATCGCCTGCCTCTTTCCCCACCAAATCAGCACTTTCAAACTTCCCGACAGCTTGTCGGGAAGTTAAATCCGTTCTTGCACCTTGTCTTTTAATAGCCTCTAATTTCATCTTATATGCAAAGGCACGTTCACTCGGCAAGATATTTTCTCTTTGTATATTACTGTCAACCATGATTATCGTTGCAGCATCGTCATCGAGATTTCGTACTATGAAAGGCATGGTAGAGCGTTCAGCAAGCTCACTGGCTCTTTTACGTCGATGTCCTGCAACAATTTCATAACCGCCCTCATCACGAGGTCGGGTAATGCCGGGGACAAGCACGCCATATTTTTTTATACTTTCAGCAGTGTCAAGCATCGCCTCATTGTCAATTACCTTAAACGGGTGGTCTTTGAAGTTGAATAGTTGCTCTAAAGGAATTTCCACTACTTTCTCCAGTGTTTCATCGATTCTGCTTTCTTCCGTAGAAAACAAATCATATACTGATGCCAGCTTTATGTTTTTGGCGGAGCTTTTCAATTTTCAACACCTCCTTTGTGAGATTTTTAAATTCCTCAGATACCTTACTATCTGGGTAACAGGTAAATATGCTTTTGCCCACTGCACTGATTTCAGCAGCTCTAACGGATTGAGAAACTTCTGCTGAAAACATATTTATTCTTGTTCCATAATTCTTTCTAAGCAATGAACACATGTCTTTGGAAAAATTAGTACGGTTATCTATCATTGTCAGCAAGATGCCGTCAATCTTTAATTTTGGGTTCATCTTTGCTCTCACTTTTCCAATGGTCTGTAAAAGCTGTTCTAATCCCTTTGCAGGGAGATAATCAACTTTTACGGGTATTATCACGCTATCAGCGGAGGCGAGAGCATTGACAGTCAGCATACCCAAAGCAGGCATACAATCTATCAATATGAAGTCATATTGTTTTCTAACCGTATCAATGTATTGCTTTAGAATGGTTTCCCTGTGTTTTGTGTTTACGAGAGTGATTTCCATGCCAGCGAGTTCAATGTTGGCAGGAAGCAGGTCTACATTTTCCTCATGCCTCAGAATTCCTTCTTTGCTTTCAACAGGGTCATTTTGAATAATCTTCTCCATGATAGAATTGAGGGAAGTGGGGAGCATATCGGGATTGGAATAACCTAAGATGATAGCTAAGTTACCTTGCGGATCACAGTCTATGAGCAGGACTTTCTTTCCCTCACGAGCCAATCCGATACCTAAGTTGCTACAGGTTGTTGTCTTGCCGACACCGCCTTTTTGGTTGGCGATGGCAATTACTTTTGCATTCAAAATTCAGCCTCCTTTCGGTTTTGGGTATAATAAAAGAAGTTAGCTCTTAAAAAAACTAACTTCCTATCTGTGAACAATATTAAATTTTGCAGAGCAATGGAATAGTCGTCACGTTATGCCTATCCATTGCTGTATTTTTTCCTACATACTATATAGGGGGCATATCCATAAGAATTTCAAATTAGCATATCAAAACTCTTTCCAAAAGTAGTATAATAGTAGTAAATTAGAGTTGAAATCCTGCGAATGTGCCTGTAAATCAAGGGCTATGGGGTTTTACTAACAAATTTAATATAAAAAACTACAAGAATTAGGAGAGCCGGTTCCCGTTTCATTGGCTACTGCCTAAGTTATATTGAAAATTTAAATCTTTATTAGGGTGTTATAACAACCCTTAGTTAAATTCGCATTTCGTAGGGGTTGTATTCATAACAATGACACTAACGTGATAGCCAATCTGCTTTTAATAATATACATCCGCATCTTTCACAATAATTATCCCGTATGTCGCAAATGCTGCGGCAGGATGCACAAAAAATTATTGTATCCAAAGACTTATCATATTTTTCAATGTAATTTAAATATTTGTCTCCATGGTAATGCAAGTAATCATATATATTGAAATAATCATATTGCGCACTGTCTTCTTCCTTTAATTCGAATATACTGTTGTTCTGCTTTCGTATATAAACAATATATTCTGTATATGATTCCTCGTATTTTTTACCTTCACGGTCTTTTCTGAGTCTGGTCTTTTGAAATGTTTTTTTATCTTCTACAATACCATCCCAGTCAGGCTTTTTCCCCCGCTTCTTAAACATAAACAAAAGACCTATGCCCCAGAAGGCCGCCAATATACCGCCGATAACCATAATACCCTCAGTATCTAATTCTATCTCCCTTGAAAGAAGCATTCCACCGGGAACTAATATGCTGATGCCTATGAGCCAAATCATGCTGTATTTTCTATCATTTTTAAAATATTTCTTAAAACTATGATGAGCTGCATTATGTGACCAGCCTATGCCACCTGCCCCTAAGGCAGAAACATTGCCATATTTGCTGTCTCCGCTGTATTTTGAGCCGCAGTTAGGGCAGATCCTTTTCCCTTTTTCAATTCTTTCGCCGCAATTCCAGCAAAAAAAGTTTCCATAACCTACAAATTTTTTAGCCATATTTCACCTCATTGCAATTAATTTTTTTCAATTATTCTTCAAACATTGTCGGTGTAATCCCTGTTTCATAACGGAATTTATTAATCATTTCATTCATGGCCTCAGGCTCAATATCGGGGCGAACAATGCGCAAATTCTTCATTTGTTCTTCATTGCCGTAAGTAAACGATATATAATCGTTCCCTATATTCATTGCCGTCAGACGAATACCATCTTGATTAAATTTTGCTATTTTACCGTTAAAAAGAATTCCAAAATATGATACAAATATTTCATTATCTTCTATATGTTTATCAGGGCATTCTTTGCCTGATATTTGGCTTATAACTGCAGTTTTGACTTTCAATATGAAATTTTCCCTTATTAACCTTGATATTTTCAAATTATTTATATCTTTAAACAAAAGTCGTATCAGTATAATCCCTGCAGCTATTGTGAATATTGTTATAACAAGAATTTGAACATTAAAGCTTTCGCCTTGAAAAGCAAATAGATGAGTCCATGCTGCCGATAAAAAACATATTATTAAAATGTTAATAATTATTCTCCTTATAATCGTATTCATAGTTTCCACCGTATAGTTGTATTATTTAAACCCCATTAAGCAGCCATCAAGCTTGTCATCCTGAGTGTAATAAAATCCTATCTTTTAATTATGAGATTGCAGTCTTTATATTTTAGTAAATTATAGTAATTAAAAACCCAAAAAAAAACACCCGAAAAGGGTAGTTTTCAAAAAACAGCCCTTTTCGGGTAGGTGATTATTTTTGCTGATATTAACATTTTTGACAAGTTTAATGCTATATGATATTATGAAGACAGTGGGAATGTTTGCCAAGTGAAATCTGACTTTATCATGTAATGTGGGGATAGGGGTAAATGCATGGAGAAATCAGAACAAGATAATAAAAGAAATACAATTAATAGTTTTATCACATTGCTTTCATCTAAGGACAATATAAATATTCGCAATGTTCGAGTAAATCATTTTAAATATATGCTTATCTTTCCTTTAGCACCGGTTTTTGCAAATATGCAGGGGGCTTTATTTAGTGATTCATTGCAAATGTTTAATTTAGACCCCATGACGCTTATGGGAAGTGCATATTGCCTTGGAGCCGGGGCTTTGTTTGCATTTACAAATACAAAAAACATGGCACGGGTTTCAAGGATATTCGCCTTGGTCACCGCCGCATATTTTATCGCTTGGCTTTTTATGCCTGAAAGTTTACTAAGCCTGCTGACGGCCATATTTTTTATGTTCGGATTGGGGGGCTGTGCTGCGTGCGCGGCCTTTGCCTATACATTTACACTCAATAACACGGAACGCCTCTTAGGTGCCGCGGTCATTTCATTATTTTTTGCATTGAATCAGTTGGTCTCTGGTCTAGGTCTATTATCAGGGATTTTTGACAAGACCTATCTAGTGGTCCTTATTCTTGGAACCTGTGTTTGTCTGTCTCTTTATAAAGCAGAGGATTTTTCATCTGTGGAGGACAAACCTAAATCAAGACTGAATCCGGCCCTTAAGCTGACGCTGTATTTCTTTATAGCCCACTATTTTGTAGAGATATTTTATACTTATTTACCGGGTGCCTCGTCACCGGCAGCCATGGTTGCAAATGGGGCAGTAGGCATTCTCGTTGTCTGCCTTGCCCTAACCTTGCAGCTTATCACTAATCACAGTGTCTGGAACATGTGTAATCTGTTTTTTATCGCCATGATCTGCACCTATGGCTTGTATTTCATGCCGGAAGGCACAGCCTTGCGAAGCCTTGCTCGCTATATCCACGGTTTTGAGCAAATTGGATATATCGCAGCCTACTATCTTTTAGGCTGCGTTTTTAAGAAGCACGGAGATTTTCGTATCTTCAAGCTCTGCCTTGTGACAATACTGCCGGTGAGCATGGTTTCCTATGTGATTCCGGGTGCTATTTCCGCTCACTGGCCCGAACTCCTGCCCCTTGCTGCCACCTTGACCTCCGTCGTTGTATTTATTGTATTTATACTCTTGTCCCCCGCCTACTCAAAGTACCTTTTCTATGCGGAATGGTCGGATGATTTTCTCTCCATTGATATGACTGAGGCTGTGAGGCAGGTGGAAGAGTCGAATATCCTGGAAAATCTTAAGCTCACGCCCAGAGAGAAAGAAGTAGCTGCATTGCTTTTGAATGGTAAGGATGCTAAGCAAATTGCAGGAGAGCTAAAAATAAGTATACACACTGCCAACTTCCATATCAAAAATCTTTATAAAAAACTTGGTATCAACAGTCGTTCGGAATTGTTCGCCCGCATTAGCTCCACCAACCTTTCTGAAAAAATATAATACCACCATGCAGATTATAACCATCTTATATACTTTTTTGCTTATATCTTGTCATAATACACAGCCTTGACTCCGGTCAGGGCTATATTTATGCAAACCTACCAAGATTAGTAGCTATTAAAAACAAGTTTTCCTTTCTATAATAGAAGGTAGAATGGGAGGGATTGTCATGAAAGAAGAAAAAGAACACAACTCGAAGGCAGATGCCGTCATGACATTGACGTCGCGGGAAAAAGAAGTTTTTCATATGCTTCTCAAAGGCATGAAGGCAAAAGATATTGCGGCGGAATTTTCCATAAGTATATGGGGAGCGAACTACTTTATCAAGCAGATTTACCGCAAATTGAAGGTTAACAGCAAGACAGAGCTGGTGCTTAGGTATTATGATTTCCGCAAAACCGCAGAAAAGTAAGCGGATATCCCGTTCGCGTACGTAAATAAAAAGAAAGGAAGGTATGATTTATGAAGGGAAAATTAAAACGACTTATCAGCATTATTTTGGCAATGTCTATGGTGTTTTCAACGCCGATTTTCGCCCTTGCAAAAACAGAGGCCGTTAATCCGATTTTGCCCATGGGAATTGTATATGACGGTACTCAAAGCAGCTGGGCGAAGCCGGAACTGGATAGTGCCTATGATTATGGATTGACCTACCCGGGGGTACTCAATAATTTTGGCAATGCCATAACAAGAGAAGAATTTTGTGTTTTAGCAGTACGGCTATATGAAAGACTGACAGGGGAGATTGTAAAAGCAGGTGATAACCCCTTTACCGATACAACAAATCCCGAAATAATAAAGGCCTATAATCTAAAAATTGTATACGGTACATCTGCGGATAAATTTACACCTGATAATAACATCACCAGACAGGAAATATGCGTCATGATATATCGTGCCTTAGATATAAGCATTTCAGAATTAGACAAAAGCATGCCCAATGATTTTGATTTTACAGATAAAGGAAAAATCGCTGATTGGGCTATAGATGCGGTAAAATTTGCATATAAAAACAATATCATGAAGGGAACAGGAAACAATGAAATATCACCTTTGCTGAATACTACAAGGGAGCAGGCTATTGTTCTTTTAAAGAGAACCTATGAACAATATATGAATAAAGACAGCCAAGGCTTAAGTAAGGATGGAGGTCCGGTTTCAGGCGGCCTAATCAACAATCTTACCGTATCACCGAGCGGTGGTATGAAATTTGTATTTCCATCGGGAGATAAAGTAAAGGATTTTACTACGGAGGAGAAAAAGTTCCGTGAAGTTGTACCTGAGGAAAATCTGGCTTTCTTGAACTATGATACCAGGCTTCAGCTTTTTGTTTCCACAACAGATGAAAAACCTAATGTAAAGCCTCGGGCAAATATTGTTTCAAAAGACTATGCATCCTTGACCATGGACTATGGAGCATTCAAATTACCTGAAATACAAGAAGTCAAGGAAATAAACCTGCCATCTAAGATTGAAACAACAATACCGAAGCTGCCTATAAAGGAAATCACCATCCCTAATCTGCCTTTTGAAGAGGATACATCCTTGAAATTGCCTTCTTTGATTGATAGACTTAAGCCTAATCTTCCAATAAGAGCAGAAGGTGCAATATATACAAGGGCGTCACGCTCTGCATTTATTGATGTGGAAGGCAATCAAAAGCGGTGGTTTGCTTTTAAACTGGATAATGCAGCAGGGGCAAAAAAGGTCATCTGGCAAGTTTCTACAGCACCTTTTAACGGATTTGACGGCAATTGGAAAAACCCCATAGGCTTGGTAGGCTCAGGTGAAGTACCTGCGAATTCAACGGAATTTCAAATAGATTTTGCAAACCTGAAATTAGGTGTATCTACAGGCCTTGTTTCAAATACAAAAATACCAGATATCACTGCTACGGCAAAGAATTATAAGCCAATACCCCAAAAACAAACTATTTTTTATGTGCGGGCTGTACCTGTCACTACTTTAGGTCAGGCAATCGGTGACCCGGGTGAGGGTATAGAAGTTGTGTACGGACAAAGGGTTATGTCGGGTAATCCCAATGGGGCTGTCAAGGCTGAATTGGAACTTTGGTCCAGCCCTGATAATCAAATGCTATCTACAAGTGGTGAGTTCCGTGTTCTGGGAACTCCGGCGAAAAGAGATATTGCCTATTCCCTTGTTACAAATAGCGGCTTTAATTTCTTTCACTTTCATAATTTAAAAGATGAATATAAGCATTTGATAATACAGGTTTCTACGAAAAAGTTTCCTGCAAATGGCGGCTCTTGGCCTGATACCCCGGATTTAGTTTTTGAGGAAAGCCATGATTTGCCCACTGACATCTATAGCAGAAGAGGAGGCTTTCCCTCTACGGATATTGAGTATCCGGCAACGGTAGCCATAGACTTTAAAGAATTCGGGAAGAAAGCTTCGGAGCTGAAAGAGGGAGATTATGCAGACTACTATGTAAGAGGGGTCGCATTAAAGCCTTCAATAAATCCGGGACAATTTGATGCCATATATACGGATACGGTTAATGTCAAGTATGGACTGAGTAAATCCACTATACAGATATATTGGCCGCCGACACCTCCTACAAAGGAATTAAAGGTTACAACTGCCGGGGTGCGGATTAAAAGCTATACACCGGCACAGTGGCAGAAGAATGATTATCTGCATCACTATTATGTATTCCAAGAGCCTAAAGCTGATGAAATAGTGGGTAAATATAAGAGTGCCACCGGAGAAGTGCTAAAATCCTATTATAAATATAATACCCCTACCCTTGGCAAGAATTACCCGAATCATACCAAGGAGCAATACGAGAAGGAAATAATACCAAAGGTACTTTCTGTAGGAACTGCAGTATATTTCCCGCCGCCAGAGGAAAAACAAAAAGCATGGTATGAGCAGCTATGGGATATGGTCAGCGGATTTTTCAAAGATTTGGTGAATGTAGTGAAAATTTATGTAAATTGGGTCAGTGAGACATATGCAATGTTAAAGGTTAAGCTTGTGGAACTGGCAGTCAAGCTTTGTCCCATAGAATCATTAAAAGATGAGTTCAAAAAAGCCATGGAAGGTTTGCTGAACTACGGATTAATGTGTTTAGGCATACCACCGACTCTGCCTAATTTTGATCAGCTCTTTGAATCGGGTGTAGATTATCTGATATCCGTTGCCCTCACAGAGGCAGGAATTCCGGCAACAGAGGCAAACAAGGATATAGTGAAAAAAATCGAAAATGAAGTAGAAAACGCAATGAAGGAAGCGGCTTATACTTCTGATTATAATCCTGTGGAAGCACCGTTTTTAAAGATAGATCCAAACTACCTGTATCGTCCCGCTTATGTGGATATAGAGATTTATAATGATTCAAGCGTACCTTCAATTGCCGGCAGCTTTAATTTGGATGTTACATTTGAGTTCAATAAGAGCAATATGTATGCTTCAGCAAATAGTAACGGACTGATTTTGTCCCATGTAAATTATGCAAGAACTACAGCCGGTTCAAGCACGGCAATAAAAAATGCCAGCCAATATTTTGAATACTTCGTCTACGATTTAAACGGAAAAACCGTAAAATATAATGAAAATGAAAAAGCAATATACGATATTTTTAAACCCGTTAAAGGAGTTAAGATACCGGAGCTTCAACCGGGAGAAAAGAAGGAATTAAGGGTTTATCTTACGCCATATGCCAGCTGGCCTTACGGGAATGATGGAGCAGCACCATCCCGATACCCTGACGGTTCCGGCATCGGATACCTGGAATTCGATAATATGTATTTTAAAAACGGATACCAGGGCAATGCTTTTACTCACTTTGAAATACGCGGACATTTTCCGTCACCTAATGAGTATCTGGCATCAGAGGACGATTTTTGGGTTGTAGACGATACTCAATATTTCTATAAAGACAGATATAAAAATACGCATTATGAAAAGTTTAAAATGCCTGTATGCGTAGGCTGGAAAAAATAAAAAAGACAGGGATACCCCCAATGTCATTAAGTTAAAAGCTATGTAACAAATAATATTAAAGTCAATTAAAAGTAATAAAAACTTTCAATTGACTTTTTTTATTAAAAGACTTCTGCTTTTTACCACTCAAATTATTATATTCTTAGTTAAATATATTAATTTTTCAGGATATTAACGGGTTTCTTTTTCCATTACTATATCAATGAGTTCTGCCCGGCTCTGAATGTTAAATTTTGAATAAATGTTTTTTACATAGTACTTTACTGTATTTTCGCTTATGAAAAGCTCCCCTGCAATTGTCTTGTATGTTTTCCCCTGCAGAAGAAGGGATGCCACTTGTTTTTCTCTTTCCGACAAATTGCCGAACGTTGAAATCTTATCTATTTGGCTGTTTTGTTTAAATTGCGGCATTTCAGTAAATGCTGTAAAATATGTATGTCCTTTCAACATTGAGGACAGACGTTTATTAAGAGGAGGCAAAAGAGCTAAAGTAACACAAACTACTGCAAAAGCAAGCAGTGACGTATTTATGCCATGTAGATTATTCGCAATTAAATTGCTGCCGACCAGTCCCCCCAATACTATACCCAATACATTGGCTGATAGGCCTATGCCCAAAATTTTAGCAGGGTTTTCATGGTAATCAAGCATCACGCCTAATATGCTCCAGAAAAATAAATCGTACACTCCGTAAGAGCCAAGCATAAGTGTATTTATTACAAAATAACTTGCTCCTGACCGGTCAAGGGCTATAAAAGCGATAAAGGAAAGACCAATCATTGCAATTGCAACATAAAGTATATATGACGTCTTTATTTTTTGAGAGAAATTTCTAAGTAGCAGTATTGCAGCAACATAAGGAACTGCCCAATACCAGCTTGTGAGTGTCGTAAGGTGTTCAAAAGCCGGATTTACCACATGGTACATTAATCCGGAATTAATAGTCAATATTACTATGAAAAGATAAAAGAATAACAGAAGGTTCGAAATACTTAAGCTGCCTTCCTTTTTATCTGCATGATCTGCATCATAATCGGAAGGAAGTTTTAGAGCAAGCATAAATGCACATACCAACATAACAATGGACAATGACAGCCCTGTGCGGGGCGATACATTTATCGCTTCTGCATTTAGTATTATCATTATTATATTAGAAATAATAAGCACGTCTGCTGCTGTTTTTATACGTTCATTTTTCTCTGAAACTGTTTTAAAATAAAATCCCCATGAAGCAACGCAGCATCCGGAAATAAAAGAACCTAAAATTATTCCCATACTCCACAGTGCTGACGGCGGAAAGAAAAATATAAGTGACAGTGCAATAAAAAATGGATAGGAATAAAGGAAAAGCCGTTTTGTATGCATTTTTGTTTTTATAAAAAATCCGCCAAGAAGCAATCCTGAAAACATAGCGGCAGAGCTGCCTATGATTAACGAATCTGCTGGGAAATTATACTCTTTTGCAAGGTATTGAAATATTTGTCCTTCAAAAATAAATGACAGCATCCATGAAGAAAATAATGAATGAACCAATACAGACATATTTCGTTCATTCAAATTAATAAAGGGAATATTTTGTTGTTTATCTTTAATTGTCATTTTTCCTGCCGATATAGAGCGGAATAGAAGTTGTTTGTTTTGTAGGGTCGCTGTTTCGGATTGAGGAAACGCACCTCAATGTAATGCCTTGCGAGCACCTCTAATGGCTGCCCATGCTTTTCATAGAGGGCAAGCAGGAAGAATGGCATCATGGAGAAAATCATTATCAGCGTTGCTGCACTGATGTTCACTTTGCCTTTTAATAAAAAGAACAAAGGCAAGCCAACCAATAGAGCGAGAGAAAAGCACACGAGCTGCCTTTTCGTAAGATTGAACATGACCTTTGTTTTCACATTGCTTAAATCTTTTGGAATTTGAACGTAAGCCATAAAAAACCTCCTTCCATTTTTAATGAGCGTTGAACACGCTTTTTGCCAGTGAGCTTGTCTTAAAGAGGGTAAAGCAGAGCAGTACCGTATAGCCCACACAAGTCCAAATCGCCATCATAACGTCATCACTGATGATAATGGATTGAACCAAAACAGCATAAATACCGACACACACCATTATTAAAAATGCTTGAAAACCAAGTGCGAGCATTGCACGGAGATAATTCTGCCCCATGCCTCCCCATTCTCTATTGACCATTGTTGCAAAGGGAATTGCCCCAATAGAAGTCATAAGGTAGATTTCTACCATTCGACCATAGATGATTACGAAAATGCAGATGTTGAGGGCAACCATTGTGAGCTTTACCATCATGCTTTGCAGAAAAATACCAAACAGCACACCGATGCTTTCTTCCATGAGGCGGATTTCCATATCGGCAATGGCTGTGGATATGTCAATGCTTGTTTCGGAAATGATTACTCCGGCAGAATTGGAAACAACGTGCTGTGCCATGTCGAAAATGCCCATGATGATATTGAAAGTGTTGGTTATAATCAGAACGGCGATAAAAGTCTTGAAAATCCACTTGAAGAACATAAAAGTTTCAAAATCGTGCATATTGTTTTTTTCCATAATCATCTGTATCAGCTCATAAACCATTACAAATGTAAGTATGATGCCTGCGATGGGGATAATCACATTGTCGGACAGGGAATGTATAAAGGAAAAAACACCGCCATTCCAAGCTGACGGTGTTTTTCCAACTTCCCCTGCAATTTCGCCCACTCTTGTGTTGACGGCATCAAACATTCCGCTAAGGTTTGAAGTTATACCGCCGATGAGGATTTCCTTAATCCATTCGGCGATAGCGTCTTTGATGCTTTGCATAAGGGATTACCTCCTATTAACTAAAAAGCCCTGAAAGCAGTGGCACGAGGGTAAGCCCGATGAGGGCAACGCCTCCGCCGGCAACTAATTGTTTCATGCCTTGGCTTTTCGCTCCCGGATTATCATTGCCGTAACCTTCTAAAAGATTGATGACTCCCCAAATACCCAAGCCTGCACCTAACGCAATTACCAGTGTTTGCAATACATCTACTGCACTATTAAAAAATTCCATAGTTAAATCCTCCTAATTTTTATTTTGTTTTTGAATAAAAAAATAACCGCTGTTATGCGGTTTCGGGTTCGGCTGTGAGGTTGATTTCGTAAACGTCATAAACCTCATCAGCCTTTGGCTTTAGTTTTGTGGACAGATATTTTTCAATGTTAAAGGTATTTCTTTTATCGTAGTCCGACAAGTACTGGTAGTTCGGGTGCTGTGTAATATCGTACTTGTCAGAGAGAAATGGGCGAACACCTCTAAGCTGTAAAATACACTTGCCTCCATCCAATACGGCAAGCTCATCTATACTCATCAACTCCTTTCCCAGCTTCTGATAGTTAAGCCCATAGCTCCGTTGCTGCCCTCGTGTGTCTGAGGTGTTGAACATATCTATTGTTTCTTTGCCCAGTGTTTCGGAAAAATCCTTGAGGGTGGTTTTTTCTTTGCCTCCGAGGAAAATAGCACTGTCACAGTTGCCGATAATTGTATCGGCATTGTCTTTGTAGAGAGCCTTGAGCTGGCTCTGTGCCTGTAGCACAAGACAAGCCGATATTTCTCTTGAACGAATGGTAGCCATTAATTTTTCAAGCTTTGGAATCTGTCCGATGTTGGCTGCCTCATCAATCAGGCATCTGACATGAACAGGCAATCTGCCGCCGTATACGTCATCTGCTTTATCGCAGAGTAGGTTAAAAAGCTGTGTATATGCCATTGATACTAAGAAATTGAATGTATCGTCGGTATCAGAAATGATAATGAACAGAGCAGTCTTTCTGTCACCTAAAGTATCCAGTTCCATTTCGTCATAGGCGGTCAACTCACGAAGCTCCTTGATGTCGAAACAGGCAAGCCTTGCGCCGCAGGAAATAAGGATAGATTTAGCGGTTTTTCCGGCGGCTAATTTATATTTTTTATATTGCCTTACCGCAAAGTGCTGTGGGTCTTTTTCTTCTAAAGTGTCAAACATCAAATCTACTGCATTTTTAAAGTCCTCGTCATCTTCTCTGACCTCAGAGGCATTGATAAATTCAATCAAAGTAGAGAAGTTCTGTTCATGGGCAGGAGCCTCGAAGTAGATATATCCGATTAACGCTGTGTAGAGTAATGTCTCCGCTTTTGTCCAAAACTCATCGCCTGCCTTACCTTCTCCTTTGGTATTGCTAATCAAGGTGGTTACGAGTTTCAAAATATCTTTTTCGGAACGGATATACGCAAAAGGGTTGTAGTGCATACTCTTTCTGAAATTTATGGTATTTAACACCTTGATTTTATAGCCTTCACGCTGTAGCAATTTCCCGCACTCCACCAAAATCGTGCCTTTCGGATCAGTGACAACGTATGAACTGTGGCACTGCATAAGGTTAGGCTTGAGCCAAAATCTTGTTTTCCCTGAGCCGGAGCCTCCAACAATCAGCACATTTTTATTCCTTGCGTTCTTGGGATTTTTGGGTCTGCTCGACATCATAAGGCTCTCTGTTTGGGTTAGAATTACATTGTTTTGGAATACGGGGTCGGTAAAAGGGCGAATGTCCTCGGCTTTTCCCCATCTTGCAGAACCATATTCAACGCCTTTCCTATATTTTTTGGCGTTTCTGCCTTTGAGATAGACTGCAAGGCGAATGGCAGCAGCAAGCAGAATACCAAAGATTAAATCCTGCGGGTGAAAGCTCGGCAGAGGGCTGTTAAAAGCAACAGCAAAGCCATCTGAAAGATGCAGGATCTTTTCGGCTGCCTCATATCCTGTAGAATATCTCCATGCCTGTGACAGCTTTGTAAAAGCCAGTGCAATGAACAGATAGGGAATGTTTAGAATAAGGAGCTTTTTCATTTTTATATTCATCGGGTCTGCTCCTTTTCCTTAATCTTCACCTTATCGGTAATGGTATTTTTCACAAGCTCGGTAAACTTCTTGAGCTGTACCAATACAGAGGGTCTTTCTGCTTTCTGCATGGTCTTGGCGGTAAATTCCGTAAAAGCAGCAGTGATAGCATCTGCATCACGCCCTTTGAAAAAGACAAGATACTTGGGTGGTGTTACGGATTTATCCCTTTTCACAGCAAAGTCTACACCGTATTTTCTTGCAACACTCTCAAAGCTTTTGATGTTTTTGTCGGTTATTTCAATATTGGATAAGCCTTGATTTTGCTCGGCAAGCTGTTTCAAGCTCTGTTTTCCATGTGGAATTACATCTTGCATCTGCTTATTGTTTCGGGCAGCCAAATATTTGAGGATTGCCGATTTCAGCGTATGAGCTGTCAGTTTTGTACCGTTGATTGCCAGTGCAACGGTCTTGTTTTCAACTTCTTCTTGCATAAATTTTCTCCTTTCTTTGATTTCAGAGCCTTTATTAAGGCGGAATACACAGGCGGTGAATGAG